>Ga0209536_100000255_pt1 | contig 84448 bp, 68 predicted proteins | sample DeeMarSeWOR28_12_FD_187461 | JGI IMG/M metagenome (GOLD analysis project Ga0209536, IMG submission 187461) | Marine sediment microbial communities from White Oak River estuary, North Carolina - WOR-2-8_12 (SPAdes) (version 2) | ecosystem: Environmental > Aquatic > Marine > Intertidal zone >... | reverse complement strand
GGATCGTGCAGTAGTAGTCGAAGGACCCGGACGCAGGGAAGTTCACGGAGTGCGTGCCGGCCGATTGAGTTGCCGAATTTGAAAGGCCGCCGGAGACCCACGTCACGTTATGGCTGTTGCTACCGCCCCAGTTCCACGTCACGCTCCCGCCGGAGCCCACGATCACTTCGTCCGGCACAAACTGGTTGTCCTCCACCGAGATCGCGGCGGTCGCAGGGGCCGCCGCGGCCGTCGCCGTGAAGGTCGCTTTCAGCGACGGGTCGCCCGTTGCCGTGACTTCGATCGTGTCTGTGCGCGGGGCGCTGCTGACGGTGTAAATGTTGACCATCTCTCCGGTGACATTCGCGACGACTTCGCTCTGCAGGAGCGTCCCGTCACCAGCGGTGACGGTCCATGTCGTGCGAGCCTGCTGGCCGGTGATGGTGTCGCCTGCCGCGTTCCGGAGGACGACTACGAGCGCGCTGTCCAGAACCTCCCCGACGATCGCGGACTGCCCGTCGCCGGAGACGATCTCGATGGACGCGGGCACGGTATCGATCACCGGGGCCGCAGTGGCGGTGGCCGTGAGCGTCGTGCTGAGACTCGTCCCGTCTACGGACGCCCGCACGGTATTCGTGCCCGGGCTGGAGCCGAGGGTGTACGCGTTCGTCGCCTCACCCAGCGCGTTCGTCACGGAGGTGCTCCCCGCCAGGGCGCCGCCGCCACTTTCGACCGACCACGAGATGGTCTTCGTCACCAGGGGCTCTCCCGCAGAATTCGTAACCCGAACGCCGAGCAGCGTCGGGAGAGGCGTCCCCACCTCTGCGGTTTGTCCATCCCCCGACACCGCGGTGATGGACGCCGCCGTGGTGTCCGGCTCCGTGACCGGCGGGGTGGTCGTTCCGTCGTCGCCGCCGCAGGCTGCGTGTGTGACGAGGAGTAGGCAGCATGCGCCGGTGCGGATCGTTCGTAGCATGGTCCATAGGGTGTGGGGTATCTACGCGGCACGAGCCCGCCGACCGACGCGACAGAATGCCTGGCACCTCGTCCTGCAGCAAGAACGCACGCGGGGTGCGTGGCGTCCGACTCAGTGACCCAGGAACGCTCCCACGCGTCGGAAGCCTTCCTCGATTCGGTCGAGGTCGTTCACCAGCGGACCGTAGGAGATGCGGACGGCGTTCCCGAGCGCGGGCCCGAAGCCACTCCCGGGCACGAAGATCACTCCCGTGGCCGGAAGCACTTCCCGCACGAAGTCGTCTCCGTCCCGGCCGACGTCGACGACCGTGTACAGGCCGCCCTGAGGATCGAGACAGCGCATGCCGAGGTGCTCTCGAATGCACGACACCGTGTGCTCCGCCGCACGCCGGTACAGGGCGTTCGTCTCGTCCATGTAGGTGCGGAGCGAACCGTCGCCCAGCGCTCCCTCCAGGTACGCCGCGAGGGCGTACTGGTGGAGGGAATCGGGACAGAGCGCGGTACTCTGCTGCACGACCTCGACCGCCTCGATCACGCTCGTCGCGGCCTCGATCCACCCGAGCCGCCGGCCGAGACCCCGGCACCATTTCGAGTTCGAGTGGAGCCGAACCAGGTTCGGGTGTGCGATCGGGCTGGCCGCGAAGTGGGCGGGCTCCGGGTCGACGAAGCATTGGGCCCGGTACGCGAAGTCCACGACCACGAAGCAGTCGGCCGCGGCCGCGGCGTCGACCAGCTCGAAGAACACGTCGTCGCGGATGAGCTGGCTCGTCGGGTTGTCGGGTGACGAGAAGAGCACGAGGCGTGGCGTGTGCTCCTCGAGGATCGCCCGGAACGACGTCAGGACGGCGTCGGCGTCCGGCATGTATGTCCACGCTCCGGTGTCGAACACCGGAAGCCAGACGACCTCGACGCCCGGCGGCCCCAGGTTCAGCTGAGGGCCATAGTTCGCGTACGAGGGGTCGAAGAGCACGACGCGGTCGCCGGGATCGAGCAGGGCGGTGAACAGCGTGTGGGTGAGCTGCGTCGACGACCCCCCGACGAGGATGTGCTCGTCCGCCAGCCCCTCCGTTCCGTACAGGGCGCGATCCGCGGCCACGAGCGCTTCGCGCAGCTTCGGGAGTCCGCGTGTCGGCGAATAGGCCCCCAGCTCGTGGAAGAGCTCGGGGCTCGCGGCGACCTCCGCGTAACGGGCGCGCAGCGCCTCCGGGGCCGCGTGGTTCACCCAGCCGCCCGCGAAGGAGATGACGTCGTCCGGATCGAGGCCCATCGCGGCGATGTTGCGCCGGTCGGCGAGCTTCATGATCTCGCGGATCGGGGACTTCTTGAGCTGGCCTTCGCGGAGGCGGCGGGCGACGAGGGGTGCGGGCATGAACGGGACCGTGGGGTGGCGCGGGGCGACACGAAGCTTTCCTGCGCGGCCCCGCTCGTCAACGCGGCGAACCGGACCTTCTCCTCCCACGATCGAGCGGGACTCGCCGCCCCGGGCCCGGAGCCGGCTCGGGTGACGAACGGGCTGGCCGTCGGGCCACGCTCCATGCAGATTCGCCTCGCCTCCCCCGACGAAGAAGGAGATACGCGCCCCGATGACCCATGGCCGGCGCTACCTGCTGATGGCCCTCGCGGCACTCGCCACTCCGTGCTCCGCGCTCGGCCAGGCGAGCGAGACCGTTCGAGACGCCCGAACGGCCTTCAACGACTTCGAGTACGAACGTGCCGTGCAGCTCGCGGAGGCCGCTCTCGAAGAGCCCTTGAGCGAGGTCGATCGCGTACAGGCCTTCGAGGTTCTGGGGTATTCGTACGGGATCCTCGATCAGGCGGACCGGGCGGTGTCGACGCTCAGTCAGATGATCCTCATCGACCCGGACCGGGAGCCCGACCGGCAGGCGCTCCCTCCGCGCATCGCGAATCTCTGGAACCAGGCGTTCGATCAGGTCCTCGTGGTCCGCGGCATTCTGGTGGACAGCGTGCAGTTCGTTTCGGGTGAGGGTGCGGTGACGATCCACTACGAGGTCTCCCGGCCGGCCACGGCGACACTCCGCCTGCTCGGCAACGGGCTCGACGACGTCATCGACGAGCGACTGGCCAACCCGGGGTCGAGTCGCTTCGACTGGAATGCACAGGTAGGCGGGGCCCCGCTGCCGCCGGGAGACTATCAGCTGCTCGTCACGGCGTCCGAAGGGCGCAACGAGTACCAGCGGCTGGCTCGCTTCAACGTGAGCCACTCGGCGGTCGACACCCTGGCCCACGTCAGCAGCATCGACGGCTTCGACAAGGTGCCCGAGACGGAGGTGCCGCCCCGCGACTGGCGGCCCCTCGGTGTTTCCACGCTGCTCACCGGGGCTGTCGCCGGGGCGGCGCTGGCCCTCAACAACTCGAGCTTCGAGGGCGCCCGTGTCGAACTGGGAGTCGCCGCGGTGATCGGCATCGGCACCGGACTTGTGCTGTCCCTCCGCCAGCCCGAACCGAGGCCCGTGCCGACGGCCATCCAGCTGAATCAGCTCATCGATCGGTCGATCGAGGATCGGAACGCCCAGATCGCTGCGGCCAACGAGGAGCGGCGCAGGCGCGTACGGCTGATGATCGTGCAGGTGACCCAGTGAGGGCCACGGCCGACGGGCGGGGGCGCGCGGTGGGATGGCGGGGGCCTCGCCGGGGGGGGCGGCCGGGCCGCACGGCCGGAGTGGTCGCGGCGTTGAGCGTAGCGCTCGTCTGGAGCACCACGGACGCTGCAGCGCAGGAGCGTCGACTCCACGTCGGTCTCGCCGGTACCCGCGCCACCAACAACGAGGCGTCCGCCGACAACCGCCATACCGGCTTCGGTGGATCCGCCACCGCTCGGTACGGCACGGATCGCTGGGGCCTGGAGGGCGAGGTCGATATCCGCTCGCTGTCCCCGGCCGAGGACGAATCCCTGGACGACCTGTCGATCCGGGGCGGCGCCCTCCGTGGCCACTACGGCGTGTGGCGGGACCTGGACGCCGAGGTCGGCTTCGAGTCCCGAACGGTGGAGCCCGAGCTGGCTGCCCAGGACGTCGCCGCCCTGCTCGTCGGGCTGCGCTACGAGGTCCCCTTCGCGAGCATCGCCTCGATGCGGATCCGCGGTGCGGCGATTCCCCTCGCCTGGTTCAACGGTGGCGGGGACAGCGGAATCGGGGTGGCGGTGGGCCTGGCCGCCCGTATCCGCCCGTCGGACGGGCGGTGGGGGCTCTTCGGCGAGTACGATTTCCGGCGTCTCGATCGCTCGGTGGGGGGCATCGACGTCCCGATCCAGTTCGAGTCCGTGCGCCTGGGAGTCGAGCTGGGCTTCTAGCCCGGTGCTCGAGCCGGCGGTCCGGCGTCAGCCGATGGGCACGCTGGAGGTCTGCAGCCGATAACGTGCGGGGGTGCCCGGCGGGTTGCTGATCAGGAGCATGTAATCCCCCGGAAGGAGCAGCTCCGAGAGCGACGCGCCCCCTCGGCGGAGGAGACGGGGGGCCGCCAGAGGCGTCTGCCGGTCGTCGCTGAAGAGGGAGACCTCCGGATCGAACGAGCCCTCTTCCAGGCCGTCGGGTGACGTGACGTCCAGGGTGTAGCGGCGCGCGAGCGGTCCCGGTGTGGAGACTCGCAGGGCGTAGTCCTGGATCAGGTCGTTCCGGCTCTCCAGGTCCTGGACGGAGAGCGTGTACCAACCGGTCTCCGGCGCCGACACGATGATCCGGCTGTCGGACGAGCGCTCCGAATAGTTGTCGTTGAAGGCGATGGGCTGGCCGCCGAAGTAGAGCTGGATGAAGGAGTTGAGGGTCACCGACCCGGTCTCCTGCTCCGTTACCACCTCCAGGTCCAGGAGCGTGCCGGCGTCGGCGAAGAAGGCATAGAAGTCCGTGTCTCCCGCCGAGTTGGCGTTGCCGGTGGTCTCCGAGTTGAGCGCCACCGTGTCGGCGAGCGCGAGCGATCCGTTGGGCTCGCTTTCCACGCCGGCGGTGGGCGTCGGCGGCGGAGGCCCCGGTACCGTGAACTCGAACCAGTCGAGGTCGTTCCCGGTGTCGAAGGTCAGCTCCAGATCGTTCGCGTCGACGTCGAGGACCTGCCCGGCGAAGCAATGGTTGTTCTCCTCGAACGCGTCCGGCGGGAGAATCGAGTGGTAGCCCTCGCGAACCGTCAGCCCGTAGCGGGTCGTGCTGGGTGGGGCGGGGACGTTCGGCGTCAAGTCCACGTATTCCCCGTGAAGCGTGATGTTGAGCTGAATACGCTGGCCGGGCGCGAGCTTGAGGGCCACGTGGTACGACCGACTCTGGCTCGCCAGCTCGTATCGGATCTGCGGGAAGAGGTTGGTGATGAAGCGGTAGTCGGTGCAGAACGACATGAAGGGCGTGAGCAGCCACGCGGTGTCGTCCACCGTCCCGATGCTGTCGGAGCGCAGCTCCAGCAGCCCGGAGAACTTGGATACCGGCTCGTCGAACTCGACGATCACGGTCATCTCGCCGGACGGCGGCGCCACCAACTGATATCCGTCCGAGAAGCAGTCGTCGGGAGCGAAGCCGTATCGGGCGAAGCACGGCCGGCCTGTCATCTCCGGCGAGACCTCGATGGCCATCTCCGGGATCTCGATGTTCTCCGTCGCTTCGATGCGCAGGCGACTCGCCCGCTCCAGCACGTCCTGCTGCCGGACCTCCACCGGCCAGGACGCCGTCGAACCCCCCAGGCGCGAGACCAGCACGTCGGAGTCCTCGGGTGCTCCGACGGGGATCCATACCACCAGCGTGTCCAGGCCGAGGGTGTCGTCGACCGCCGCGCCTCGGAACTCCTTCAGGCGGGCGGGACGATCGCCGACGAACACCACGTTGCCCAGCGTCGGATCGAGCCCTACCCCCTGGATCTCGATCTCTTCGCCCCAGCTCACGAGTCTGCCGTCGGGTGAGTCGGTGCTCCGGGCGATCACCGTGTCGATGGTCACGGCCCGCAGGACCCGCACGGTACGCACCGCGGGAACCGAGTTCTGCAGCGACGGCAGGAAGGCGCGCACCTCGGCGAAGCCCACGCCGACGCCTCGCACGAGCCCCTCGTCGTCCACCAGCGCGACGGCGGGGTTGTCGGAGGAGACCCGGACGTCGAGGCCCTCGATGGGCTGTCCGTCGCGGAGCACCGTGGGAAAGAGCCGGATCGTGTCGCCCACGGTGAGCACGACGTCGACTTCCGGCAGCTGCACCTCGAACTGCTCGCTCACGTCCGACGGGAGCGAGCAGGCCAGCCCCACGGCCGCCGCGAAGCTGCAGGCCGCGGACACGCGCCCCCGCCGCCCCATCGAAGATCGGGACGCGACGCTCATCCCAGGGGCCTTCCGTTCACGGCCAGCTCGTACTCGATGGGCTGACCCGCCTTGTTGTAGACGAGGACCAGGTAGTCGCCCGGCGTCAGCACCGTATTCACTTCGCCGGCGTCTTCCACCAGCAGGTTGATCTCGCCGTCGTTGGCGCGATCGTCGATCCAGACCTGAATGAAGGGGCCGAACTCGGCGTCCGTGGCATCGACGGGACCCGTGGCCGTGAGCGTGACCGCGTTGCTCTCCGGGCCCAGCCGGCGGAGGTCGAGGTTGTAGGTGGCGTTCGCGCGCCCGCGTCCGTTCGTGTCCTGCAGGGAGATGATGTACCACCCGGTTCGATGGACCTGAGTGGTGATTCGGCTGTCGAAGGTGGTGAAGGAGAGGTCGTCGTTCAGCGCCAGCTGCTCGCCCTGGTAGAAGAGCTGCAGGAGGGAGTTGAGTGACGACTGCTCCGTCCGGTCCGCGATGACCTCGATGTCCACCCAGTCGGCCGAATCGGCCTGGAAGGCGAAGTAGTCGGCGTCCCCGTCGAAGGAGACGGCGCCGGTGGCCCGGTCCCCGAAGCCGATGGTGTCCGCGGTCACGAAGGCGTCGTTCGTCTCGGACTCGGGCACCTCGTTCACGGCGCCCAGGTCCGGGCGGACCCCGGGGATCGAGAAGCCGAACCAGTCCAGATCGTGACCGTGGTCGAAGTTCAGGTCGAGGGAGCCCGAAGGGTACGGCAGCGCCCCGGCCACGTGGCACCAGTCGTTCTCCTCCATGGCGTCGGGTGCGAGAGCCGAGCGGTACCCGGGGTGGATACGGAGGTCGTAGGCCGTGGTGACGGGGTTTCCAGTGGGGGCCTCGACGATGGACGTCGGTTCACCGAAGAGGGTCAGGTCGAAATCGATCGCTGCGGGCGCGTCCCGGATGGGAAAGACGAGCGAATCCGCATCCGGGGTGAAGAGGTGGTCGACGACACCGAAGGCGAAGCCGGTCCCCGAGAAGTCACCGCAGAAGGAGAAGGTCCGCTGGACCGTCCACACCAGGTCGCTGCCGGTGCCGTCGCCCAGCTCCACGGAAACGGGCGCGGTCTGAACCGACGCGTCCGGAAAGGAGACGACGATCGTGACGTCCCGTGTCGTCGGCTCGACCGTGTAGCCGTCGGAGAAGCAGTTGTCGGGTTCGGTGCCGCCGAAGGCGCTCCAGCAGTCGAACATCCCCGGCGGCCAGGGACGCACTTCGAGCGCGAGGCCGCGGAGATCGATGGAGCTGCTGCCCAGGGGGATCGTGTGGCGCGTGAAGTCGTTCGGTTCCAGAACGTCTTCCTGCCGGACCGTGAGGGGCCACGCCGCCGTCGAGCCTCCACGACGGGAGAGAAGGATCGACGACTGCTCGGGCACCGATGCGGGAATCCATATCCGGAGCGTGTCCGAGGCCGTCTCGTCCTCCGGCGGAGCCGCCACGTACGAGTGGATGGGGGCGGGGCGGTCGTTGACGAAGATCAGGTTCAGATCGTCCGGATTGAGGCCGACGCCGGCGATCTCCACTACCTCTCCCCACGAGACGGTCCGACCGTCCGGCGTATCCGAGGTCATCGGCCGGACGGACTCGATGGCCACCGATCGTAGCACCCGGACGGTACGTGTGGCCGGCTGGGTGTTCTCCAGCCCTACGGCCCGGGCGGTTACCTCGGCCTGGCCGATGGAGACGCCCCTGATGAGTCCGCCCTCCCGGACGTCCACCACCGTCGGGTCACTGGTGGTGTAGGCGATCGGGATGTCGGGCGCGGTCTGCGCGCCCCGCTGGACCACCGCTCCCAGCACCACCGTGTCCCCGACGGTGATGACCAGAACGTCTTCGTCCATGACCACCGTGAACTCCTGACTGACGTCGGAGGGGAGGCCACATGCACCGGCGACGCCCACGATGGCGATCAGGACCACGGTGAGCGGTAGTCGAAGCATGGACATGGACGAGGGGGGATGCGCGCACATCGCGACCGAGATGCGGGCAATATGGCGGTCGGCGAGGCGCGCACCAGTCCCGACGCGGTGGCACGGGGGAGGCGTTTTTGGCAAGTTGGCCCATACCTTCCCATCGCCGTCGCGTCGTCATGAAGTGCGGAAACTGCGAAGCCGTCCTTTCGGGTGAGCCTGCGTGCCCGACCTGTGGGACGCTGTACACGGCGTCTCCAGCGGGCGCGTCGATCCCGTCCCTCGTCCACGAGCTCGAGGGCCGGTTGGCGCGTGCCCTGGAGGGGCGGTACGAGATGCGGGGCCTCCTGGGACACGGCGGGATGGGAGCCGTCTTCCTGGCCGCCGAGACGAGCCTGGACCGGCTGGTAGCCATCAAGGTCCTGCCGCCCAGCCTCTCCATGGACGAGGAGCTGCTCACCCGCTTTCGGCGGGAGGCGAAGACGGCGGCGCGGCTCGACCACCCGGGGATCGTTCCGATCTATGCCGTCGAAGACATCGACGATCTCCACTTCTACGTCATGAAGTTCGTCCCGGGCTCGGAGCTGTCGGAGGTAATCCCGGAAGGAGGCATGGACGCCGAGCGGGCCCGGCAGCTCGTGTGGGAATCCGCCGTGGCGCTGGGGCACGCGCACCGGCGGGGCGTGATTCACCGGGACGTGAAGCCGGCCAACATCATGCTCGACCCTCAGGGTCGGGCGGTCCTCACCGACTTCGGGATCGCGAAGGCGGTGCGCTCGGGCACCGCGATGACCTCGACGGGACAGATGATCGGGACGCCGCAGTACATGAGCCCCGAGCAGATGGAGGGGAAGGACGTAGACGGCCGTGCGGACCAGTACTCCCTGGGGATGGTCGCCTACCACATGCTGGCGGGTCGGCAGCCCTTCGGGCCAGGCTCGGTGGCCTCGCTCCTGGTCAAGCAGCTCAACGAGTATCCGGAGTCGCTCGCCGTGGTGCGGCCCGACGTGCCGGACGCCTTCGTCGGCGCCATCGAGCGCGCCATCCGGAAGGATCCCGACGAGCGGTTCGAGACCATGGAGGACTTCGCGGCGGCGCTGAAGCCGGGGAGCATGGTGGGCGCCACACCGGCGCGCGGCGCGTCCGGCAGCCGAGCCCGCACGACGGCAGATGGAGGACCGCGGCGATGGATCTTCGCCGCGGCGGTCGTTGCGGCGCTCGCCGTGGCCGGTGTGCTGGGCCGCGGGATGCTCACGTCCGCCGACGACTCCGGCGCGGGGATCGCAGGAGAGGTGGAGAGCGGGATGGAGGTCGGCGCCACCACCCGCGCGCAGGGAGATGCGGGCGCCTCGGCATCCACCGGAGGGACCGGGGTGGGAACGGCTGCGTCCGGAGATGAAGCGCCTCCAGTCGGGACCGGCGAGGACGCGGAATCCGCTGCCGAGCCGCCTCCCGAAGAGCCCGCTCCGGCTCCGTCGGAGACCATGCCGGACGAGGCGGAGTCGGGAGCCGGTGCGGCGGTGTCGGGCGGCGGAGGCCAGGCCTCGGCTCCGAGTACACCTGTCGCGCCGGAAGAAGGGTATCTGACGGTCAACGCGCGACCCTTCGCCACCGTGGACATCGACGGGATCGAGCTGCCGAACTTCACGCCGCTGAACCGTCACCCGCTTCCGCCCGGGTCGCATGTTGTCGTGGTGCGGCGGGAGGGCTATGTCACCGTGGTGGACACGGTGGAGATCACCGTGGGCAACGTGACCACGCGATCGTTCGTCCTGATTCCGAACGGAGGACCCTGATGGCCCTGCCACGAGCCCGCCAGCTCCTTCCCGGCCTGCTGCTCGCCTCGACGGCGGCGGTCTTCCTGCCGTCGGCGGCCGAGGCCCAGCGCCGGATCGCCCCCGACTCCCTCCGGCAGATCCAGGAGGTGGAGCCGATGCACGGTCCCGCAGGCACCGAGGTGCGGATCTTCACCGAGAATCTCCCCCTCCAGGCGAAAGTGCATCTGGGGATCGGTGCGACCCGCACCGGCTTCGAGGCGCTCATCGAGGCGGAGCAGGGGATGTGGGGGGAGGTCGGAGGCACGATCACGATTCCCGAGACCGCGCCGTGGGATCGGGCCGTCCTCCTCGTGGCCTTCGACGCGATCTTCGCGCCCATCGGACTCTCCGATCCGTTCACGGTCACGCGTGCGGACGGGATCTTCCAGCGCACGGGAGAGATCACCGACGAAGGGGTGGAGTGCCTCGCCATGCGGGACACGGACGGCTTCCTCTACTCTCTGATCGGGAACACCGAAGGGCTGGAGCCCGGCCAGCCGGTGGTGCTCCAGGGCCGATACGTCGAGGCCAGCATCTGCATGCAGGGGATCACCATGGAGGTGACCGACATCCTGCCGCGGTCGTCGGGGTGACGCGCCGGCTCTGCCAGCCGTGAGGAAGCTCCCCACCCTCAACCGCTACAGCGCACGGATCACGCAGGAAGCGTCGAGCGCGAGCGCACGGGCGATGCTGCATGCCACGGGACTGGGTCGCGACGATCTCGACAAGGGCCAGGTCGGGATCGCCTCGATGTGGTGGGAAGGCAACCCCTGCAACATGCACCTCCTCGACCTGGCCGGTTTCGTCGCCCAGGGGGTGCGTGACGCCGGACTCGTTCCCATGCGCTTCAACACGATCGGGGTGAGCGACGGCATCTCGATGGGGACGGACGGGATGAGCTACTCGTTGCCGTCTCGCGACCTGATCGCGGACTCGATCGAGACCGTCGTGGGGGCGCAGTGGTACGACGGGGTGGTCACGATCCCGGGGTGCGACAAGAACATGCCGGGATCGCTCATGGCGCTCGCCCGTCTGAACCGGCCCGGCCTGATGGTCTACGGAGGAACCATCGCGCCGGGCCGCCTGGGCGACGAGCGCCTCGACATCGTGAGCTCCTTCGAGGCGTACGGTCAGCTGGTCGCCGGGGCCATCGAGCGGGAGCGTTTCGAAGCCGTGGTCGAGAACGCCTGCCCCGGTCCGGGTGCGTGCGGAGGGATGTACACGGCGAACACGATGGCCAGCGCGGCGGAGGCGCTGGGCATGACGCTTCCCCATTCCTCCTCCACGCCCGCCGCCTCGCCGGAGAAGGAGCGGGAGTGCCGCGCGGTGGGTGCGGCGCTGCGCGCCCTGCTCGAGTCGGGTCTCGCGCCGCGCGACGTCATGACCCGCCCGGCGTTCGAGAACGCGATGACGCTGGTGACGGTCCTGGGTGGCTCGACGAACGCGGTCCTGCACCTGCTCGCCATCGCGCACGCAGCGGACGTCCCGCTGGAGCTCGACGACTTCCAGCGCGTCAGCGACCGGACGCCGTACCTGGCGGACCTGAAGCCGAGCGGCCGCTTCCTGATGCAGGACCTGCACGACGTCGGCGGCGTCCCGGGCGTGATGAAGGCCCTTCTGGAGGAGGGGCTTCTCGACGGGGAGTGCGTGACCGTGACGGGCCGCACCCTGGCCGAGAACCTTGCCGGGGTCGAGGCGCTGGCTCCCGGGCAGGAGGTCGTCCGGCCGCTCGACGACCCGATCAAGCCCACCGGGCACCTGCGGATCCTGCGCGGCTCGCTCGCGCCGGATGGTGCGGTGGCGAAGATCACCGGGAAGGAGGGGGTACGCTTCTCCGGCCCTGCCCGCGTCTTCGATCGAGAGGAGTCGGCACTCGCAGCGCTCGAGCGGGGCGACGTGAAGAAGGGAGACGTCGTCGTGATCCGGTACGAGGGTCCCAGGGGCGGACCGGGCATGCCCGAGATGCTCACCATCACGGCCGCCATCATGGGCGCCGGGCTCGGCGCGGACGTGGCGCTCGTGACCGACGGACGTTTTTCCGGCGGGAGCCACGGCTTCGTGATCGGGCACGTGACGCCCGAAGCGCAGGAGGGCGGGCCGCTGGCCCTGGTGGCGGACGGTGATCCGATCACCATCGATGCGGAGTCCAATCGGATCGAGTGGGGGGTGGACCAGGACGAGCGCCTCCGCCGGGCGGAGACGTGGCAACAGCCGCCGCTTCCGGTCGAGCGCGGCGTCCTCCTGCGCTACGTTCGCTCCGTGTCCCCGGCCTCGACGGGATGCGTGACGGATGGCTGAGCGGCTGAAGGTCGTGGTGGTGGGTGCCGGTGGGCTGGGCTCCTACATCGGTGCCGTCCTGGACCAGGCAGGACACGACGTCACCCTCGTCACGCGGGGACAGCACCGTGAGGCGATCGAGGCGAACGGTCTCGAGGTGCGAAGCCACGCCGGCGACTTCGTGGCGCGCCCGCGCTGCGTCGGCTCCGGGCTGGAGCTGGATGCCGCCGACCTGACCTTCCTCGTGACGAAGACGTTCTCCCTGGACGAGGTCTCCCACCAGCTACGGCACCTGGCCGAGCGCGGGTCGGTGGTCGTGTCGCTCCTCAACGGGGTGAGCGCCCTGGAACGGCTCGAAGCCGCAGGCGTGCCCCGAGAGCGCCTGACGGACGGCGTCGCCTACATGACGTCGTTCCGCGTGGCGCCCGGTGTCGTGGAGCGAAAGGCCGCGCACCAGCGGATCGTGGTGGGCGCGCACGCAGACCTCGTCCGGGAGGCGTTCGTCGACACGATCGTCGACGTCGAGGAGCGTGACCCGATTGCCGTGGAGCTGTGGGAGAAGATGGCGGTGGTCTGTGTGCTTTCCGTGCTCTGTGCGCTGGGCGAGCGGAACATGGGTTCGGTCCGCGGGCATCCCCTCGGCGCCGACTTGCAGCGGCTGGCGATCGCGGAGGTGTTCGACGTGGCCCGCGCCGCGGGAGTTCCGGTGCCGACCGACGCGGAGTCGAGGATCGACGAGACGCTGGATCGCTTCCCCGACGACTTCTTTCCGAGCGTGATTCACGATCTGAAGCAGGGCCGACCGACCGAGATGGCCGATCTGGGAGGCGAGATCGGCCGCCTGGGCCGTCGGCACGGCGTGGCGACGCCGCTCCACGACGCGGGAACGCTCATCGTGCAGCTCGCGGAGCGGGCGGGTTGATCGCAGGCCCGCCCTCGGAGACTGCCTGAAGCGCAGGAGGCTCGTCAGCCTTCGGGCGGCGACTCGGCGAACTCGGCACGTCTCGCCGACGCGTCCCATCCCTCGTCGCGTTCGAGGTCGTGGTCTTCGAGGTCCGCCGCCAGAAGCGCGTGCAGCGACTCGATGCGTTCGCGTGCCGCCGAGATGTACGTCTCGTGGCCCTCGCCGTGAACCCCCGCCAGGTACTGGAGTGACTCGACGTCGTGTCGGAGGAACTTCTGGGTGGCTCGCTCCGCATGATAGGCGCGGAATCCGAGGTCGCGCATGACGTCGCTGCCCATCCGCAGTGACGCGTCCAGCGCCTCGCGATAGACGTGGTCCACGCCGGCGGCGTATAGCGCGTAGGAGTCGGTCCACTCGAAGGACCGCGCGTAGATCTTCAGGTGCGGCCAGCGTTCACGCGCCTTCTTCACGATCCTGAGCGAGGTGTCCACGTTGTCCAGAGCGAGCACCAGCAGCTTCGCCTGCTCCGCACCCGCGATCTCGAGAAGCTCGGTGCGCGTGGCGTCGCCGTAGTAGACCTGCAGCCCCATCTGCCGGAGCAGCTCGACCTGCTCCGAGTCGTGGTCCAGGACCGTCGTTCCGATGCCCTGGGACTTCAGCAGGCGGCCGATCGTCGAGCCGAAGCTTCCGAAGCCCGCGATGATCACCGGATTGCCCCCCTCCTCGATCGTGTCGGGCTCGCGGTCATCCACGCGCTTGGTGCCGAAGCGGGGCTGCAGCACGCGCTCGTTGAACACGAGCAGGATCGGGGTCACGGCCATCGAGAGAGCCACCGAAGCCACGAGCGGGTCGGTGAACGTGGTGTCGAGAACCCCCTCCTGACGCGCGAAGGAGAGGAGGACGAAGGAGAACTCGCCGACCTGTGGCAGTGCGAAGGCGAAGAGGAGCGCCTGGTCCAGGGGGAGTCGGAAGAGACGGGAGAGACCCAGCAGGACGGCCAGCTTGAGCGCGATCATCGAGAACGTGAGGCCGACGATGAGCGTCGGCGCGGACCCGATCAGCCCGAAGTCGATCGAGGCGCCCACGGAGATGAAGAAGAGTCCGAGCAGGAGTCCCTTGAAGGGGTCGATGTCCGCCTCGAGCTCGTGCCGGTATTCGCTGTTGGCGAGCACGACGCCCGCCAGGAAGGTGCCGAGCGCGGGGCTGAGCCCGACCTGCTGCATCAGGAGCGCGATGCCGATGACCAGCAGGAGCGCCGCTGCGGTGAAGATCTCGCGCATCCGGACCCGGGCGATGCCCCGCAGGACGGGTCGGAGCGCGTACCGACCCACCACCACGATGCCGACCACGGCCGCGAGGACGGCGAGTGCCCGTGCCCACCCCGGCAGCGTCGAGATGAAGGTCTCCGCCGCATGGTACTCTTCGCCCTCGAGCTCCACGTGCGCCGTTGCGAGGAGCGGCATGACCGCGAGCATCGGGATGACGGCCATGTCCTGGAAGAGGAGAACGGAGAAGGCGCTCTGCCCGCCGGTCGTCTGCAGCAGCCCCTTCTCGGCCAGCGTCTGGAGCACGATCGCGGTGGACGAGAGCGCGACCACCATCCCGATCGCGATCGCAGGCTTCCACGCGATCCCCAGCCCGAGACAGATCCCGGTGACCAGCACGGTGGTGATCGCGACCTGGAGCCCGCCCAGTCCCAGGATCGGCGCGCGCAGCTTCCAGAGCAGCGCGGGCTGGAGCTCGAGCCCGATAACGAAGAGCATCATGACCACGCCGAATTCGGCGAAGTGCATCACGTCCTCGCCCTCGGCCCCCACGAAGCCGAGCACGAACGGTCCGATCACGATGCCGGCCAACAGATAGCCGAGTACGGAGCCGAGCCCGATACGCTTGGCGAGCGGCACCGCGATGACGGCGGCCGCGAGGTAGACGAAGGCCTGCGTGAAAAAGGTCTCGGTGCTCATGCGCCGGCTCCGACGAGTCGGTCGACGAACCCGTTGATGGTGATCGCGTCGGCGAGGCGCGCACGCTCGGCCTCGTCCGGTTCTCCGGCCATCAGCGCCTCGACGAGCGCGCGGTAGCGGCGGGCCTGCTCCGCGATGCCCGCGGCGTCCAGCCGGTGGGTGCCGAAGACGACGAAGGGGGGAAGGAACCGCATGCCGCAGAGCTGAGCGGTCTGCTCGACCGGCGCGAGCAGCTGCCGCACGGTGAAACGGTTGTACCCCACCGAGCAGTAGGCCTGCTCGCCGCCCCCGGCGCTGATGATCGAGATGAAGTCCTTCCCGACCAGCTGTGTGCCCGTCGAGCCGTAGGCCCACCCGTGCTCGAGCACGAGGTCCTGCCACTGCTTCAGGATCGGCGGGGTGCTGTACCAGTAGAACGGGTGCTGGAAGGCGATCACGTCGTGCTCCAGCAGAAGGGCCTGCTCGCGCTCCACGTCGATGTCGAGTCGCGGGTACGCCTCGTAGAGGTCGTGCAGCGTGATGTCGGGGTGGTCGGGAACGGACTGCAGGAGCGCCCGATGCACCCGGGAGCGTTCCAGCGAGGGGTGGGCGAAAAGGATCAGGACGCGGGCCATCGTGGGACTCCCCGATCTGAGAGGGCATGCGGTCGGCCGGCCGGACTCGTGATTGGCACCCTCGGTCGCGCCCTCGGTTCCGCCGGGTGTGCTCCTTCAACGGGCCGCGCCGTTGGCCGATATTTGGTCGTCAACACACCATCGTCGACAGAGAGGCTCTCCTCGATGCGCACAGGAGGCGCTCGACCGGGCACATTCCGCTCCCGCGGTCCGGCAACCCTCGCTCTTCTCGCCCTCGTCCTCGGCGCTCCGTCCACGTCGTCCGCCCAGTGGATCGTGGGCGCGCAGGGAGGACTTTCCGCGTTCACGGTAGCCGGGCGGGCGCCGGAGAGCGCCTCGTACGGACGTCAGGTTCGACTCCAGGCGTCGGGTGTGCTCGGGTACCGGATCGGCTCGTCGGTCGTGCTACGGTTGGAGCCCGGCCTGACCCAGAGGGGCGCGGGTGTGGCCTACGACGTGGAGGGCATCGAGGACCCGGTGGACTCGCTCTCCCTGAATCTCGACTACCTCACGCTTCCCGTGGTGGTGCAGGTGTTCACCCCCGGTGGAAGAGGTTTCGTCACGGCCGGCGTCGAGCTCGGCACCCTCTCCGCCGCGACGGTGACCACCGTGAACGGCAACGAAGAACGGGACGTCAAGGACCGGCTCAACGGAGAGGATCTGACCTGGATCTTCGGTGCAGGAGGCTTGGTGCGGCGGAGCCGACCACAGGTTTCGCTCGAGTTCCGCTACGCCCAGAGCCTCAGGAAGGCGTTCGAGGGTGAGCCGGGCTCGTCTGGTCTTCCCGGAGCGTTGCGTTCCCGTGGACTCTCGCTGGTGGCTGGAGTTTCCTGGAGCCTCGGAGGCGACCGATGAGCAGAACGAGTCGACGCACCCGTGCGGCGTTCGGGATGGGGACCGTGGGGGTGCTTCTGGCAGCGGTCGCAGCTGCGCCCGTGCATGCCCAGGATCAGGGAAGGCGCCCTGTCCTCGGAGGGCACCGATTCGTGTGGAATCCTCTCACCGAGACGCCCTTCGCACAGACGCACGTTCGGAACCTGACGGGAGGGGGGAAGTTCACGGGCGTCGAGTTCGTGCCCGAGATCGACCTCGGTGACGGTCGCGTGCTCGCGCCGATTCGCGGCGACCTGCTCTTCGCGGAGCTCGAGTTCGAGTACATGCATCGTGTGCAGCCGTGGCTCGGCGTGTGGGCGCGTCTGGGGGGGATCGCACGGGTCGGAACGGACACGGGCGCGCTCCTGGCCCAGGGGGTCACGGCGATCTTCGGCTACGACATCGGATGGCTCTTCCGACTCTACCACAACGACCGCTTCATCCTGTCCGGCATCGCCGCCCTATCCGATGACGGCGTGACCGACGTGAACCTCCTGCGCTGGGTGCGTGGCGTGATCGCCGAAACGGGGGATCCACTCGTGTCGGCCGGTCCGAGGCTACGCGGCAGGACCGGCCTGCGTGCCGGCTGGGGTATCAACGAGAGCTGGGGCATGCAGTTCAAGTCCGAGCTCGGATACGGCGAGTCGACGGTTCTGGGCTCGGACCTGGAGTGGCTGTGGGATCACGCCGTTTCCCTTAGCTACGACCTGTACCCCGCGAAGGACATCCCGCTGGGGTTCACGCTGTCCGGCGCGTCCCGGAGCTCGCCGCGGGAAGGGGGGAGGCCGGGTGTGCGGTCCAGAGACTTCGCGCTCCGCACGGCCTTCACCGCCAGCGGCAGCTATCTCATCGCACTCGACACGAGCTGGAACGGTCTCGATCTGGCCGACGGGGACTCCGTCGGCCTCGTACGTGCCGGGCTGGCGCTGCAGCTCTTCTTCTGACGGCGGGGGCGCTCGGAGCGTCGCGCTCCCGTTGCACCGCCCGATGTTTCGGGATATGTTCGGTATTGGTCGCGGAGAGGCGCTCTTCGTGCGGTGGTGTGAACAACCTGTGTGGAGGTGGACGATGGACGGATCGATGTTCCTGCCCGAGTTCGATCACGAGTTCGCGGAGACGAGACGAGCCCTCGAGCGTGTGCCCGAGGACAAGTTCGACTGGAAGCCGCACGAGAAGTCCTTCTCGCTTCACGACCTCGCCGCACACCTGGCAGAGGTGCCGAACTGGACGGGCGTGACGATCAACATGGACGTCTTCGACCTCGACGAGCCGTACGAGCGGGTCGTGCCCGAGACGAAGGACGAGATCCTCGCGCACTTCGACAAGGGTGTGGCCGAGGCCCGCACGATCCTCGAGGGCACGTCCGGCGACACCCTCATGCAGACGTGGACGATGAAGCAGAACGGCGAGGTGGCGCTCTCCATGCCGAAGGCCGCCGTACTGCGGAGCTTCATCCTCAACCACAACGTGCACCACCGTGCACAGCTCGGCCTGTACCTCCGCATGCTCGACGTGCCCGTGCCCGGGCATTACGGGCCGTCGGCGGACGAGACGATGTAGCTCCGAATCGCTGCAGCGCGATGGTCGAGCGGGCCGGCCGGGTCACCCCCTGCCGGCCCGCTTCGTCGTCTACTCAGGCGACCGCCCGGCGCGCTCAGTTCCGGTCGAGGCCGGCCCCGCGCGTGAAGGGGAGCTTGAACTGATGGGCCACGTCCTCGTCCCGGTCCGGGTCGGCGACGTCGACGCCGTACACGACCTCGCGGGGATCCCCGTACACGAACGTCCCGAACAGGCGGTCCCAGATCGAGAGGATGCCCCCGTAGTTCGTGTCGGTCCACGGGCGCTCGAAGTGATGGTGGAACTTGTGCATGTTCGGGGTGACGAAGACCCAGCTGAGCGCGGCGTCCAGCCGCTCGGGCGGCGAGATGTTGGCGTGGGTGAGGAAGGTGAAGAAGATGGTCGTGATCCGGTACACGACGTAGAAGGCGAGCGGCGCCCCGGTGAGGAGGAGCGCGCCGAGTGCGATCGTCTCCCTGACGGCGAAGTCTCCGGGATGCAGCCGCGTGCCGGTGGTGGCGTCCACCTTGGTATCGCTGTGGTGCACGACGTGGAAGCGCCACAGGAACTTCACCTGGTGCAGAAGCCAGTGCGCCGCATACTGCGCCGTGAGATCCAGCACGACGACCGCGATCAGGAGCTCGGCCAGGACCGGGAGCTCGAAGAGGTTCAGGAGACCGAAGCCGGCGGCCGCAGTCCACGCCGCGGCACCGACGGAGAGCGCGCTGAACGCGGCATTGATCGCGAGCGTGGTGGCGAGGAAGGCGAAGTTCGCACCGGCGTGGCGCCACTTCCGGTAGCGGAGCTGGACCAGGGGCAGGCTGCCCTCGAGGATCCAGCTCAGCCCGAGGCAGATCATGACCCATAGCAGCTTCTGCCACGTGGGCATCTGCTCGAAGAAGAGGAGGAAGCTGTCCATCGTGTGGTTGTCCGTGAGCGTTCGGCCGGCCTGGCCGGGGGATCAGAAGACGTTCGCCTCCACGGCGATGTCTTCGCCGAATCGGGTATGCCGGAAGTGGTCGACGTCGACCGTAGAGGTCCTACCATCGGCGACGAGCTCGGCGACCGCCACCCCGGTCGCGGGGGCGTGCATGATGCCGTGCCCCGAGAAGCCGCACGCGTCGATCCACCCTTCCGCGTCGGGATGCGGTCCGATGATCGGGCTGTTGTCCGGGCTGACGCCGTAGTAGCCCCACCAGCTGCCGCGCAGGTCGATACCCATCTCCTCCCACCACGGATATCGAGCCACGCCGGTCAGCAGCACATGCTCGAGCCACTCCTCGTCGATACCCTCGGTGAACCCGAACGCCTGCTCGAGATTGTCGAGGCCGAAAAGGATGCGGTCTCCCTCACTGCGAAGGTAGACACCGGTGGCGAGGTCGATCGTGAGGGGGTAGGTGCGGTCGTCGTCATGCGGTGCGCTCAGGAAGATCTGAATGCGCTTGGGCCCGACGGGCACGTCCAGGCCGGCCAGTCGACCGATCCCGCCGGCCCATGCGCCGGAGGCGTTCACGACGTGCCCGCACGACCAGCGCTCGTGGCCGGCGTGCACGGTCCAGACGCTTCCGGTCCGTTCGATGTGGCGCACCTCCGCGCCCATGCGGAATTCGGCACCCGACGCTCGCGCCATGTCGACCCAGGCCAGGCACGCCATGTGCGGATCGATCACTCCGTCCCAGGGCCCGAATGTCGCGCCGGCGAGCCCGTCCGAGTCGAAGGGGACGTAGCGCCGGGCCTCGTCGGGCGTGAGGACCTCGACGGGCGCTCCGAGGCGGTGCTGGAGCGCCACGGATTCCAGGTGTCGATCCCAGCGGGCTTCCGGCACCAGAAGCAGATAGCCGATGGCGCGGTAGCCGATGTCCCTCCCGTACCGTTCCTCGAACTCGCGGTACGTCGGAAGCGAGTAGAGAGAAAGGCGAATGTTCGCCTCCGTGGTGAACTGGACCCGGACGCCGGCGGCGCTCTTTCCCGTGGAGCCCATGGCCGGGCCACCTTCCTTCTCGAGCACGACCACGTCCAGGCCCCGGTCTGCGAGGTGGTACGCGCAGGAGGCCCCGTTGATACCGGATCCGATGACGACGACGTCGGAAGAGTGACGCGGCACGTGCGAGGAGGGCGGGGGACGAGGGGCGGCTCGAGCCCGAGCCGCCGATGCCCGCACGTTACGCAACGCGGAGGCCACTGTCGACGTATGGATGCCCGTCGGATGCGAGATTGACCCGAACGGGTCGGTGATGGCATCGTGGCGTCGACGATACGGCGGAGGCTCGATGATGAACGCACGACACGTTCGGTCGGCAGGCGGGCTCGGCACCAGCCGCTGGCGGCTTCTGATGCTGGTCGTGTTCCTCCTGGCCGGCGCTCCGAGCGTCGCTCGGGCTCAGGTGACGGCTGCCGATTCCGCCGCCGTGCTGCTTCGGACCGCCGAGGAGTTCGAGCGGGAAGGGGAGACCGAGGTCGCCGCGGCGCTGTACACCTTCATCCTCGAGCACTTCGGCGCGACGCCGGCAGCGGCGGAAGCGCGCGCGCGGCTCTTCGAGCCCGGCGATCGTTTCGATCCGGTGAGCAGGCTCGAGCTGCCCGTGTTCGGGACCCTCTTCGGAGCATGGCTCGGCGTCGCGGTCCCCGCGGCCTTCGGTGCCGAGAGCAGCGAGGCGTTCGGCGCCGGCTTTCTCGTGGGTGCGCCCCTGGGGCTCTTTTCGGCGCGGGCTGCTCAGCGAGCCCGGCAGTACAGCGAGGGGCAGGCTCGGGCCATCAGCTGGGGAGGCGTGTACGGGACTTGGCAGGGGTTCGGCTGGGCCGAGGTCTTCGACCTGACGACCGACGAGATCTGCGACGGAAGCGGCTGCTACGATTCCGGCGACAACGAACAGGCGATCTTCGGCTCGATGGTCCTCGGCGGACTCGCCGGGGTCACGACCGGGGCGCTCATCGCGAGGAACCCGGTACGGTCGGGGGTCTCGAGCGCGGCGCAGGGAGGCTCGATCTGGGGAACCCTCTACGGGGCGGCGATCGCCAGCTTCTTCGATCCCGAGGGCGACACGGGACTCGCGGCTGCGCTCCTGGCCGGAAACGCGGGCCTGCTGGCCGGGGTCGGGCTGGCGAGGAAGTACGACCTCACTCGCCCCCGCGTTCGATGGATCAATCTGGGTGCCCTCGCGGGCGGCCTGGTCGGCCTCGGCGTGGACCTCCTCGTGCAGCCCGACGACGACAACGTGGCCATTGCGATCCCGCTCGTGGCCAGCATCGGAGGGCTCGGCATCGCGGCCAGCGCGACGCGTGATCTCCGGCCCAACGCGATCGAGGGGGAGGGAGCGCAGGACGACACGGGTGCCCTCTTCGGTTACGGTCCGGATGGTTGGAGGGTCGCCCCACCCCTCCCCGTGCCCGCGATGCTGCCGGGCGAGGACGTGAACGGGCGGACGGAGTGGCGTCCCGGGATCACCCTGCGCCTGTTCCACGCGACGTTCTGACCCCAGGGGGTCCGTCCGGACAGAACGAAGCCCCGCAGGCCCGGCTGGCCCGCGGGGCTTCGTGCCCGGGTCGATCTTCGACGCGCTACCACCCGATCGCCACTCCGCCGCGCACCCGCGGCCCGACCAGGTAGGCTTCGTCGAGGAAGCCGTCGCGGTCGTAGTCCACGAACTCGGCCACGTCCGAGCCGCCCATCGTGACCACGAGGATGATCCCGAAGCCCCGCTGGTGGACCCAATGTCCGCGGAGGCGGCCTCGCAGACCCATCGAGAAGCCTGCGTCGCGGATGTCACGGACCGCGCGCTTGCCCAGCATTCGCCGCAGCTCCCCCTGGCTCAGCACGGCGCCGGGCCGCACCACGAGGACGGGCCGAACGTGGAGCCGCGGAGTCCAGTCGACGCGAACCCACGCGTTTCCGCGGTGCCGCGGGCGGTGACCGCGGCTGCTGTAGACGACCCGACGATGCCCGTCGTGTCGTCGATCCACGTGAGCCGGATAGGTCGGACGCCGTACCGGAGGTGCCACGACTCTGCCCGGTGCCCGCACCGGCTCGAGTCGCTCGACGCGCTCCCGGTTGCCTTCGTCTCGTTCCCGGTCCCGGTGCCTCTGCGCTTCGACCTCCGTCGCAGCCAGCATCGAGGCGCCGGCCAGGATCAGGATCCATTCCCGTCTCATGATGCCTCCCAAGTGCTGAGCGAGCCCCTGCTCGCGTCGAGTGGGGGCGAAGGGGCGTTCCCTTCAGGAGTCCCGCCGGCTCGCGCCGGTCATCCACTCGCTCCCCTTCAATGCAGCACCCGTGCCGTGTGGACGGAATTGTCGCAAGCTATTGACTAGCAACATGATAGCTGTCTCGGGGCTCTGAAAAGTGTCCTCTATGGGGGACACAATCGCGTCGCCCGTGGAGTGCGAATGCGGGGGTGCTCGGCCGATCGGGTTCGCGCCGGCCAACCCTTCCCTGGCGTATCGCATCCATTACCATACCGCGGCCGTACTACGCCTGTAATCCAACCGACATCAAGCGGGATTCGAACCGTGCAAACGACGGACAACCGCAGCCTCGACATCGAGGTCATCCAGCAGAAGATCCAGGAGGAGAGCGCCTTCGTGGAGCGCCTCCTTTCGGAAGTCGGACGTGTGATCGTCGGTCAGAAGACCATGATCGAGCGCCTGCTCATCGGGCTCCTGGCCGACGGGCACGTTCTGATGGAAGGCGTGCCCGGCCTGGCCAAGACGCTCACGGTGAAGACTCTGGCCCAGGCGATCGACACGACCTTCCGGAGGCTTCAGTTCACGCCCGACCTGCTGCCGGCGGATCTCGTCGGAACGCTGATCTACGACCCGAAGGATCAGGAGTTCAAGACGAAGAAGGGGCCCATCTTCGCGAACATCATTCTCGCCGACGAGATCAACCGCTCTCCGGCGAAGGTCCAGTCCGCGCTGCTGGAGGCGATGCAGGAGCACACCGTCACCATCGGCGAGCGGAGCTATCCGCTGCCGTCACCCTTCCTCGTGCTGGCGACGCAGAACCCGATCGAGCAGGAGGGGACGTACCCGCTTCCCGAGGCCCAGGTCGATCGCTTCATGCTGAAGCTCGCCGTCGAGTATCCCACTGGCGAGGAAGAGCTTCAGATCATGCGCCGCATGTCGGCGGGTGCTCCGGACGAGGTGAGGCCCGTCGTGACGCCGGAGGAGATCCTTCGTGCCCGCCGCGCGACCGAGATGATCTACATGGACCACCAGGTCGAGCGGTACATCGTCGACCTGGTGCTCGCGACGCGGGACCCGGCCTCCTTCGGACTCGACGACCTCGTCGATCTCGTGTCGTTCGGGGCGTCTCCACGGGCGACGATCTGCCTGGCGCGGACGGCGCGTGCCCACGCCTTCCTCCAGCGCCGCGGCTTCGTGACCCCGGACGACGTCCGCGCCATGGGGATGGACGTGCTCAGGCATCGCGTCCTGGTCACGTACGAGGCGGAGGCCGAGGAGGTCACGCCGGAAGACGTGGTGCGGCGGATCCTCGACCGGGTCGAGGTGCCCTGACGGGCGGGCGCGCACGCCTGGAGAGCAGGGGGGCGACGACGCGATGATTCCGCGCGAGATCCTGAAGCAGGTACGCCGCATCGAGATCTCCACCCGAGGACTCGTCAACGAGGTCTTCTCGGGTGAGTACCACTCGGTGTTCAAGGGAAGGGGCATGAATTTCGCGGAGGTCAGGGCGTACCAGTACGGCGACGACATCCGCAGCATCGACTGGAACGTCACCGCGAGAAACGGCGCTCCTTTCGTGAAGGTGTTCGAGGAAGAGCGAGAGCTCACGGTCATGCTGCTCGTGGACGTGAGCGCGTCGGGGGAGTTCGGGAGCCGGGATCGCATGAAGGGGGAGGTCGCGGTCGAGATCTGCGCGCTCCTGGCCTTCAGCGCGATCAAGAACAACGACAAGGTCGGGCTCGTGATCTTCTCCGACCGGATCGAGAAGTTCGTTCCGCCCAGAAAGGGCCGGCGCCACGTGCTTCGCGTCCTGCGCGAGCTCCTGTATCACGAGCCCGAGGGTCGGGGGACGGACATCACGGCCGCGCTCGAGTACCTGTCGCACGTCCAGAGGAAGAAGGCCGTCGCGTTCGTGGTGTCGGACTTCCAGGACGAGGGGTTCGAGAAGGCCCTCGCCGTGGCCGGCCGCAGGCACGACGTCATCGCGGTGCGCATGGGCGACCGCCGCGAGCGCGAGCTGCCCGAGCTCGGCTACCTGGAGCTGGAGGATCCCGAGACGGGGCAGCGGGTGGTGGTCAACACGTCCGATCCGGACTTCCGGGAGCGCTTTCGGAGGCGCGTGACCGCCCGTCGCGAGCAGCTCGATCGCGCGTTGCGGCGCAGCAAGGTGGACGTGATCGACATCGAGTCCGGCGAGCCGTACGTACGGCCTCTGATGCGCTTCTTCCAGGAGCGCGCGCGTCGGCAATGAGGAGGTCGCTCGCTTTCCCGGCACGACTACGAGGCGCGGCGGGCATGTGTCTCGCGGCGTCGGTAGTGATCGGGGGCCCGGTCGAGGGCCAGTCGCGTCTGCGGTCCGAAGTCGACACGACCCTGATCACCGTGGGGGACCGGATCACGCTCACCGTCGAGGTGGAGCACGGCGCGGACGCTTCCGTCGTCTGGCCGGATTCGCTGGACCTGAGCCCTTTCGAGGTCCTGGGCGCGCGCCTTCGATCGACCACGACCGAGGGGGATCGCGCCACGTCGGTCGCGGACTTCTCGTTGACCGCGTTCGAGCTCGGTGCGCTGGAGGTTCCGTCGTTCGAGGTCGAGCTTCTGAGGGCCGACGGGGAGCGGGAGGTGCTCCGTACGGACCGCTTCGGGATCGAAGTCTCCTCGGTGGGCGCGGACGAGACGGGCGACATCCGTGAGATCCGGGGACCCTTCGCCATCCCGATCAGCCCCGTGCGGGTGGCCGTATGGGCGTTGCTGCTCATGGCGCTCGGTGCGGCGCTGTGGGCCGCCCTTCGACGGTGGAGAGACAGCCGGGTCCCCGCGGCTCCAGTGGAGCTCGCTCCGCCGCCGCGTCCGGCGCACGAGGTCGCGCTGGAAGCGCTCGAGCGGCTCGCGGCGTCGCCGCTTCTCGAGCGGGGCGAGGTGAAGGAGTTCCATATCGAGGCCTCCGAGATCCTCCGGCGCTACGTCGAGGCCGTGTTCCTGGTGCCCGCGCTGGAGATGACGACCGGCGAGATCATGGACGGCCTCGAGCGTGCCGAGGCTCCGGGCGAGGCGCGACTGCGGCTGCGGCGGCTCCTCGACCAGTGCGACCTCGTGAAGTTCGCCAAGGTCCGTCCGGACGCCGACGGGTCGGGCGCGGTCGTCGATCTCGGACGTGAGATCGTGGAGCTGTCCATCGGATGGGTTCCGCGCGACGCTCGGGCTGCGGACGTCGGGCTCGAGCAACCGGCCGGCCCGGCCGTGGAGGACGAGCGCGAGAGGACCGCGGTGGTCGCCCCGAGCGGAGAGGGGGAGGCGTGATGTTCCGGTTCGAGGATCCCGAGGTGCTCGCCCTGCTCGCGCTCCTACCGGTGCTTTTCTGGCTCCGGTACGGACGGGGGCGTCGCAGCGCCGCCATCCGGTACTCCGCGGTGGCCGACGTTCGGGCCGCGGGAAGCGGGCCGGGGCGGCTCGCGGCGCTCGCTCCGCCCCTGCTGAGGGGACTCGCGCTGACGGCGCTGATCGTTGCCCTGGCGAGGCCCCAGACCGGCATCTCGACCGAGAACGTCCTGACCGAGGGGATCGACATCGTGATGGTGCTCGACGTGTCGAGCTCGATGCTCGCCGAAGACCTCGAGCCGAATCGTCTGGAAGCGGTGAAGACGGTTGCGGCGGACTTCGTGGCGGGACGACGGAACGACCGGATCGGTCTCGTGGCCTTCGCGGGACAGGCGTTCACGCAGGCCCCGCTGACCTTCGACTACACCGTGGTCCAGTCACTCGCCGACGAGCTCGAGGTCGGCATGATCGAGGACGGTACCGCGGTCGGCATGGGACTCGCGACGGCGGTCAAGCGACTTCAGGCGTCGTCGGCCGAATCGAAGGTGGTGGTGCTGCTCACGGACGGGAGCAGCAACCGCGGGGAGATCGGCCCGGTGACGGCTGCCCGGATGGCCCAGGCGCTGGGCGTTCGGGTGTACACGATCGGCGCGGGCTCGCGCGGCACCGCACGGGTGCCGGTGCCGGACGGCTTCGGTGGGACGCGCTACGCCAACATGCGCGTCGAAATCGATGAAGCCACGTTGCAGGAGATGGCCGATCTGACCGGTGGCCGGTACTTCCGCGCCACCGATACCGAAAGTCTCCGTGAGATCTACGCCGAGATCGACGAGCTCGAGCGAACGGAGATCGAGGTCGAGAACTTCACGCAGTACGGCGAGGAGTTCGCGATCCCGCTCGGGGTCGGCTTCCTGATCCTGGTTACCGAGCTCGGCCTCGCGCACACCGTGCTTCGCAGGTTGCCCTGATGTTTCGTTTCGAGGATCCGCAGTGGCTCTGGGCGCTTCTCGTCGCCCCCGCGATCGGTGCGGTGCTGTGGGGCGCCGCCCGGAGCCGGGAGCGTGCGCTCGAGCGCTTCGCCGACCTCGAGATGGCGCGCAGGTTGACGGAGTCCGTGAACGTCGTCGCCCGGCGCTGGAAGGCGGCCCTGACGGTCTGTGCGGTGGTGCTTCTGGCCGTTGCAGCGGCGCGGCCCCAGTTCGGGAGCCGCGTGGAGACGGTGCGCAGCGTCGGGCAGGACATCGTGGTCGCCGTCGACCTCTCGCAGTCGATGCTGGCCGAGGACGTCGTGCCGAATCGGCTCGAGCGGGCGAGGTTGGCGATCCTCCGCCTGATGGAGGGGCTGGATGGGGATCGGATCGGACTGGTCGCCTTTGCTGCGGACGCCTTCGTGCAGAGTCCGCTGACGATCGACTACTCGGCAGCCGGGATGTTCCTGGGTGCGATGGAGCCCGATCTGATGCCCGTGCAGGGGACCGACCTGGGGGCTGCGCTGCGGGTCTCGCTCGACGCGCTCGAGGCGGGCGCGCGTGACGCCCGGGTCCTGATTCTGGTCACCGATGCCGAGGATCACGAGGCCCGGTATGACGAAGAGCTGGCACGTCTTCGCGAGCTCGGGGTTCAGCTCCATGTGGTCGTCGTCGGCTCGAGCGAAGGGGTGCCGATCCCGGTATTCGACGATCGAGGGGTGCAGGAGGGCTTTCTTCGAGACGAAGAGGGCAACGTGGTGACGACCCGGGTGGGCGAGGAGACGCTCGCCACGTTCGCGCGGGAGGCGGGAGCTTCGGTGGTGAGGGCCGGGCCGGGCGGCACGGAGTTCGAGGACTTCGTCGAACGCGTCGCCCGCGGCGAAGGAGAGGAGTTCGACGCGATGGAGGTGACCCGGTTCGAGGAGCAGTACCAGATCTTCCTGGCGCTGGCCTTCCTCATGCTCGTCGTGGACGTGCTTCTGCCGGACCGGCGTCGCACGGAGCACGCCTGGACGGGGAGGTTCGAATGAGACGGCGGATCCGGCGCGTCGCTCGGGCGGCGATCCTCCCGAGCGTCATGGCACTCCTGGCGGTGCCCTCGGGGGCCCTGGCTCAGGCCGGTCGGGCGCAGGTGGAAGAGGGCAACCGGCTGTATCGGGACGGGCTCTTCGAGGAGGCCCACCAGAAGTACCTCGAGGCGATGGCGGCCGCGCCCGAGTCGCCCGTCATCCCGTTCAACGACGGCAACGCCCTGTACCAGTACGCCGACTACGAGCGGGCGCTGCAGGCGTATCAGCGGGCGATCGAGACCGGTGATCCCGAGCTGCAGAGCGCTGCCTGGTACAACCTCGGCAACGCCCTGTATCGGCAGCAGCAGCTCGAGCCGGCGCTCGAAGCGTACAAGCAGGCGCTTCGGCTGCGACCGTCGGACCCGGATGCGAAGCACAATCTCGAGCGGGTTCTCGAGCGAATGCAGGAGCAGCAACAGCAGGAGCCCCAGGACGGCGAGGACGCGCAGGACCCGGACGACGAGCAGCAGCAACAGCAGCAGGAGCAGCCGAGCCCCGGGCAGCCGGAGGGTGATGAAGACCAGCAGGAAGGGGAGCAGGACGCACAGTCCGAGGAGGACCCTCAGGCTCAGGACGAGGAGGGGCAGCAGGACCAGCAGCAGGACGAGAACGACCGCCCCCCCGAGGAGGGTCAGGCCGAGAGTCGGCCTGAGCCCGGGGAAATGACGCCGGAGGAGGCTGAGCGGCTTCTCGGCGCCATAGAAGAGGATCCCGAGGACGTGAACCGGAAGCCCGCCGACATCCGGGGCCGCAGGCCCAGGAAGCCGTGGTGAGACGCCGGGACGTCGTCGTCGGCGTGCAGCTGTGCGCCGCCGCCCTCGCGCTTCTGCTGGCTGGACCCGCCGAGGGTCGAGCTCAGGACGCGTCCGTTCGCGCCTTCCTGACGCCGTCCGGCCAGGTCGGCGTGGGCCGTGCCTTCGTGATCAACGTCGAGATCCTCGGAGCGCAGTCCGTCGATCGCGAGCCGTCGCTTCCCGATCTGTCGGAGTTCGCCCGGTACCTGAGCAGCAACACGCAGTCCTCGGTGAGCATGGTCAACGGTCGAACCACCGTGTCGCTGACGATCCAGTACCGCTACCAGGCGCTGACCGAAGGGGCGTTCCGGATTCCGGCCTTCGAGGTCGAGGCCGCCGGAGGGACCTTCACTACGGATCCCATCGACCTGGTCGTCACGGCTGCGGCACCCGGGGAGCCGGACCCCGCCAGCGGCCTGGCTCCCACGGATCTCTTCATCACCGCCGAACCGTCGGCGACCACCGTGCGCGAGGGCCAGCCCTTCCTGGTGGAATACCGGATCTGGACCCGCGTCGACGTCACGAACTTCGGCGTGACGGACGTGCCGGAGCCCGAAGGCTTCTGGGTGGAGGACCTGACCCCGGCGGGGCAGCCGGAGGTCGAGCAGCGCGTCCGTGACGGGGTTCAGTACGCCACGGCATTGATCCGGCGCGTCGCCCTGGTCCCGACGGGCGCGGGCGAGCGCACGATCGAGCCGATCGGCATCGAGGCGCAGGTGCGAGTCCGTCGAGGTCAGGACCCGTTTCAGGACTTCTTCGGACGCAGCTCGCTCTTCGGGACGACGATCGTGCCGACGACCGTGCGCGCCGAGCCTCTGACGATCGACGTCCGACCCCTGCCGACGCCCCGCCCCGAGCCCTTCAGCGGCCTGGTGGGCCGTCTCGAGGTGGAGGCCGCACTGGATCGTGATTCGGTGGACGCGAACGAGGCCGTCACCCTGACCGTACGCATGAGTGGTGAGGGGAACATCCGAACCCTTCCGGCGCCCGAGCTCGAGCTGCCTTCGGACTTCGAGGCCTTTCCTCCGGAGGTGTCGGAGAGTCTCCGGGCCGTCGAGGGCGGTCTGGCGGGCTCCAAGACCTTCGAGTACGTGCTCATCCCCCGAGCCCCGGGCCGGCGGGAGATTCCGTCGGTCGATGTCGCGTATTTCGACCGAGCCTCCGGCACGTACCGCACCGCCACGACCGGGCCGATCGGGCTCACGGTGTCGGGTGAGGTCATGGACGGCCCTGCTGCGCTCGGCCGCGGAGGGGTATCCCTGCTTCGCGAGGACATCCGCTTCATTCGCCTTGGAGCTCTCGAGCTGCGTCGCACGTCGGGCGGCTCGGTCTTCGGGGGGGCGGGCTTCTGGCTTCTGCTGCTTCTCCCGATGGCTGCGATGGCCGGTGCAGTGGCGCTTCGCCGGCACCAGGATCTCCTCGCCGGGGACGTCGGGTATGCGCGGGGCCGCAAGGCGGGACGGGTCGCGCGCAAGCGACTCGCCGAGGCGCGGCGGCTCGGGGAGGCCGACGACGCGCGGGCCTTCTACGCGGAGGTCGCGCGCGCCGTTCGCGGTCTGGTCGCGGACCGTATGAACCTCGCGGAGGCCGGTCTGCAGACGGCGGACGTGGAGGCCGCGCTCGCGTCGAGCGGGGTCGACGAGGAGACGCGCGCGGAGGTTCGGCGGTGCCTGGAGCACTGTGATCGGGGACGCTTCGCGCCACCGGGCGCGGATTCGGAGGAGCGGTCGCGCTTCGTCGAGCGGGTCACCGAGCTGATGACGGCCCTGGAGCGGGGAATCCGATGAGATCCGGTGGCTTCTTCGTGGTGGCCCTCGCCGTCGTCCTGCCGCTCCATGCAGCGGCGCAGGAAGAGATCGTGCTCCGTGGCAACCAGGCGTACCAGGAGGGCGCGTACCCGGCGGCGATCGAGGCCTACGAGGCGGTTCGCGACGCCGGCTACACGAGCGCGGGGCTGGAGTACAATCTCGGCAACGCCTACTTCAAGACCGGTGAGCTGGGCCGGGCGATCCTGCACTGGGAGCGCGCCATCGAGCTCGACCCGGGCGACGCCGATGCCCGGGCGAACCTCGAGCTGGCCCGTGGCCTCACCACGGACGCGATCGAGCCACTGCCGGAATTCTGGCTCTTCTCCCTGGTCGGGTGGTGGATCGATCTCGTTCCACGCACGCTTCTCCTTGCGCTGGTCGGACTCGGGTGGATCGGCTGCACCGGAGGCATCGTCGCTCGGGTTCTCGCACGCGGCGACGGGGGGCGGCGCCTCGGCACGTGGCTGGCATCCGCTGGTGGGGTGATCGTCGTCGTGTTCGGGACCAGCCTCGTCGTTCGCGAGCTCGGTATCGGTCGTGCGGATCGAGCCGTGATCATGGTCGATGCGGTGGCGGTGCGGTCGGCTCCGGCCCAGGATGACGACCTGACTCTTTTCGAGGTGCACGAGGGTACGAGAGTGCGACTCGACCAGAGAACGGGTGAGTGGGTGGAGGTCGTTCTCGACGACGGAAAGGTCGGCTGGATTCCGCTCTCGGCCATGGAGATCATCTAGAATGAAGAAGATTTCATCATTCCGGTTTCATCCCCTCATGGTGGCTGCGGCGCTCGCATGGGCTCCCGCCATCTCACCCGTCGCGTCACCGGCCTCGCTCGAGGCACAGACGACGACCACGCGGGTCATGGTGCGCGTCACATCGCACGACGCCAAGATCATCGGGACCGGCGTCGGAGGAGCCCGTGTGACGATCCGCGACGTCCGCTCGGGCGCGGTGCTGGCGGAAGGGGTGCAGGAGGGAGGCACGGGAGATACGTCGCTCATCATGGGCGCGCGTGAACGCGGGGGAGCCGTGTACGACACGGAGGGCGCCGCCGGCTTCCTGGCGGAGCTCGAGCTCTCGGAGCCCACGTGGGTCGAGATCACGGCGGAGGGTCCTCTGGGAACGCCCGACGCGCTGCGTCGTGTGACGAGCACCACGCTGCTCGTGCCCGGCCGCGATGTCCTCGGAGACGGCATCGTGCTCGTGCTCCACGGTTTCACGGTCGAGCTGCGGGAGCCGGAGGCGGGGAGCGTGCTCCCGTCCGGAGAGCCCATCGACCTGCTCGCCCGCGTGACCATGCTATGTGGGTGCCCGACGTCGCCTGGCGGAATCTGGGACTCGGACGGCTACGAGATCCTCGCGCGCGTCATCCGCGAAGGCGCGGTGGAGAGCGAGACGGCGCTCGCGTACGCCGGCGAGACGAGCATGCACTCGGCCACTCTGCAGCCGCTGGAGCCCGGCGAGGTGACGATCGAGGTGCTCTCGATGGACGCGACGCGGGGTAACTTCGGCATCGTTCGGGAGACGTTCACCGTCCGCTGAGCCGTCTGCGACGCCGTGTGAGCGTCGCAGTGCCTATCCATGGGGGAATCACGCTCGTGCTCCAGCCTCCCGCGGCGCCGGGAGAGGCACGGGCGGAGGCCAACGGGAGTGCCTATCTTGCGTAGAGGCCACGTCCCGTCCTTCAGGAGCCCTGCCGTGAACGCCAGCGACCCGATCGACGAAGCCGCGCGCGCGGAGCTCGCCTCGGCGATCGACGGTGCCGTACTGGTCCCGGGAGACGCCGGGTACGACGAAGCGCGAACCGTTTGGAACGGCCGCTTCGAGCGGCACCCCGATCTCGTCGCCCGGTGTGCGTCGACCGCCGACGTTGTCGCGGCCGTCCGACTCGCGCGCGCGCGGGGGCTGGCGATCTCCGTGAAGGGAGGGGGTCACGACTACGCGGGAAACACCGTGGGCGAGGGAGGTCTGCTCGTGGACCTCGCCCCCATGCGAGACGTCGTCGTCGACACGGCTGCGCGGCGAGCGCTGGTCGGCGCCGGTGCAACCTGGCGTGACGTCGACGAGGCGACCCAGCCGCATGGGCTGGCGACCACGGCCGGGACGGTTTCCAGCGTCGGCGTGGCGGGCTTCACGCTCGGTGGCGGTGCGGGGTGGCTCACGCGCAAGCACGGGCTCGCCGTCGACAATCTGGTGTCCGCCGAAGTCGTGACGGCCCGGGGCCGGGTCGTGCGAGCGAGCGAGGACGAGAATCCCGACCTGCTCTGGGCGCTGCGCGGTGGTGGGGGGAATCTCGGGATCGTCACCCGGTTCGAGTACGACCTCCACGAAGTGGGCCCCGAGGTGTTCGCGGGGCAGGTGATGTACACGGCCGATCGGGCCCCCGAGCTCCTGCGCTTCTTCCGCGACCACATGCGGACGGCCTCGGACGACCTCATGGCCTTCTTCTTCCTCCTCCGGGTGCCCCCGCTCGACTTCTTTCCGGCCGAGCATCACGGGGCGCTCGCCGTCGACTTCGTCCTGACCTGGCTGGGCCCGGTGGAGGAGGGCGAGGCGGCGCTCGCTCCCTTCCGACGATTGGGTGAGCCCTTCTTCGACATGGTCGGACCCCAACCCTACCTGACCCTGCAGCAATCGTTCGACGCCGGGATGTCCGCCAAGGGAAACCGCTGGTACACCCGGTTTCACTACCTGGACGAGCTCGGTGACGAAGCCATCGACACGATCATCGACGGTCTGGAGCCCTTTCCGGGAGAGTTCACGACCGTCTACCTCGCGGAGGAGGGCGGGGCGGCGAGCCGGGTCGCTCCCGAGGCGACTGCGTTTCCGCACCGAGCGGGCGGCTTCTCGATCCACGTCTTCCCCGGCTGGAGGGCGCCCGAAGCCGACGACGAGATCATGGGCTGGGCCCGGGGGCTGAGTGACGCCGTGGCACCGTTCGCGAACGGTGGTGTCTACGTGAATATGCTCGGGGACGACGAGGGAGACCGTGTCCGGGCTGCGTACGGCGGCAACTACGAGCGTCTGGCGCAGGCCAAGGCGAAGTGGGATCCGGACAACGTCTTCCGGATGAACCACAACGTCGTGCCGAGCACCGACTGACCGCGATGGCCGAATCGCCGGCCGGCCGGCTGAGTCGGTTCCTCGGGGAGCTGAAGCGGCGCAAGGTATACCGCGTCACGGTCATCTACCTCGTTCTGGCGGTCGGCGGACTCGAGCTCGCGTCGGTGCTGCTGCCCACCACCCGACTTCCGGGGTGGTTCGACGAGCTCTTCCTGGGGCTCGCGATCATGGGGCTGCCCCTGGTGCTCGTCCTCTCCTGGACCTTCGACATCACGGAGTCCGGCATCCAACGTACGCCCGAGGCAGCCGGTGTGAGGGACCCGGAGCCCGGCTCGGCTGTCGGCCCCGCCGCCACGCTCGTCGCCCCGGACCAGGTCGAGCGATCGGGTGCCGAGGGTCCGGCGGAGCTCGACCCTCTCGCGGTCGCCGTCCTGCCGTTCGAGAATCTGAGTGGCTCGGAGAGCGCCGAGCCGTTCGCCCTCGGGCTGCACGACGATCTCCTCACGGAGCTGTCCCGGGCGTCCGCCCTCACCGTCATCTCGCGCACGTCCGTGCGCGGGTATGCCGGAAGCACGAAGTCCCTTCCGGAGATCGCACGGGAGCTGGGAGCCGGAACGATCGTGGAGGGCGGCGTCCAGCGGGCCGGGAAGCGCGTGCGGCTCAACGTGCAGCTCATCGACGCGCGCACGGACCGGCACCTCTGGGCCGAGCGGTACGACCGTGAGCTGACGACGGAGAACATCTTCGAGCTCCAGAGCGAGCTCGCAGCCGCCATCATGGCGGAGCTGCAGACCAAGCTGACGGCGGACGAGGCGGCGCTCCCGCACGCTCGCCCCGCCGAGGACCTCGAGGCGTATCAGCTCGTCGTTGCCGGGCGGGAAGCGATCATCGACCGTTCCGAGGATGGGTTCACCGCCGCGGCGCGGCTCTTCGAGGACGCGGTGGACCGCGACCCGACCTACGCGCTCGCCTGGGCGGGCCTGGCCGACGCGCTCATCGGTCTGGTCGACTACGGGCACACGGATTCGAGCAGCGTGCTCACCCGAGGCCGCGACGCGTGCCGGAGGGCCCTCGACCTGGATCCGAATCTCGCAGAAGCCCATGCGGCCTGGGGCCGATATCGCACCGCCGTGCGGGACGCCCTCGGATCGGCGCGGGCGCACGGCCGGGCGATCGAGCTCCAGCCGAGCTATGCGGGGGCGCATCAATGGTCCTGCTGGGCCAACCTGCTGCTGGGCCGTGGCAGCGAGGCACTCGCCTTCGGCGAGAAGGCGACCCGGCTCGACCCACTCGATCCGGAAGCCTCCGGGAATCTCGCGCTGTCGCTTCTCATGGTCGGGGAGCCGGCGCGCGCACTCGCGGAGACGCGCCGCATCCTCGGCCATCACCCGACGTTCGAGTATGGCCTGTGGGCCCTGGGGCTGAGCCTGCAGGGACTCGGCCGATGGGAGGAGGCGGCCGCGGCCTTCGAGAAGCTGAGCGATCGCTGGACACGCGGGTGGCCGGAGCTCGGTCGTGCCTCGGTCGCCGCTGCGCGAGGCGATGCGGACGCCGCACGCAGCTGCCTCGTCGGACTTTCCGGCCGTGAGACGGGCTTCGAGCGCGGGATGATCCACGCGCTGCTCGGGGAGCACGACGAGGCCTTCGCGCTCCTGCGAACGGAGTGGCCGCTCCCCTGGGCCGAGACGCTGTACCTCTACGTTCACCGGGAGCCACCCGTCGATGCGCTCAGGGCGGATCCGCGCTTCGGCTCTCTCGTCGAAGAGGTGAAGGCGAGCTGGCGGGTGGACGACGCCTGACGCCGGGCCCCGGCCCGTTCAGCGGTCGGTAGGCTCCGGAGCCGTGGCGGACCGGGCGTCCGCGCCGAGTTCGGCGTGCTCCGCTTCCTTCCTGCGCGCGATCTCCGCGCGCACCACCGGTGCCACCTCGGTGCCCAGGATCTCGATCGCGCGGAGCACCTTGTCGTGGGGCATCGGACCGACAGTGAGCTGGATCAGGAACCGGTCGTGCCGGAAGAGCTCCCACTGGAAGAGGATCTTCTCCACGACGTCCTGCGCGCCACCCATGAAGAGCGCGCCACGTAGCTGCGCTTCGGCGTCGAACTGGGCGCGCGTGGGTGGTGGCCAGCCTCGCTCGCGCCCGATCCGACCCATCGTCTCGGCGAAGGCCGGATAGGCGAGCTCGGCGGCCTCGACCGGATCGTCTCCGAGAAAGCCGTGCGCGTTGATGCTGATGGGCAGCGTCGCCGGGTCGTGACCGGCACGCCGCGCCGCTTCCCGGTAGAGCTGGGCGAACGGCGCGAAGCGCTCCGGCATCCCGCCGATGATCGCGAGCGCCATCGGCAGGCCGAGGGAGGCTGCGCGCACGACGGACGGAGGATTGCCTCCGACGGCGATCCAGAGCGGGATGGGATCCTGGACGGGCCGGGGGAAGACCGATCGGCCGTCGATCGCGGGGCGGTGGCGGCCCCGCCACGTGACGCGCTCCTCTTCGCGGAGCTTCATCAGCAGATCGAGCTTCTCCGCGAAGAGCTCGTCGTAATCCCCGAGATCCTGCCCGAACAGCGGGAACGACTCCGTGAACGAGCCTCGCCCCGCCATGATCTCCGCGCGCCCGTTCGAGATCAGGTCCAGCGTCGCGAAGTCCTGGAACACGCGCACCGGATCGTCCGAGCTGAGCACGGTGACCGCGCTCGTCAGGCGGATCTGCCTCGTGCGCGCGGCGGCAGCCGACAGGATCACCGCCGGGGAGGACGAGACGTAGTCGGGGCGATGATGCTCACCGATCCCGAACACGTCGAGGCCGGCGGAATCCGCGACCTCGATCTCCTCGAGAATCCGCGCCATGCGATCCCTGGCTCCGGACTGCGTGCCCGTGACCGGATCCAGCGCCGTTTCCACGAACGAGTAGATGCCGATCTCCATGGACACGGCTACCCGCCCGGCCGTGCCGGGTGCCCCGGATCCCGGTGGAAAGGGGGGCTCCAGCGCAGCGTATCTCTTCACGGAGCAACTGCCTGCCCGGCGTCAGATACGTGGAGAGGAAGATGGGAGACGGGTCGATGGGTGGCGGGGCGTTCGTGCGTACGCTGGACCAGGCGATGTCGAGGCGAGCCTTCATCCGGACCAGCGTGGCGGTGCTGGCGCCGACGGTCGCGTCCGGGTGCTTTCCCGGGCCGACGGAGCCTTCCGGGAACTTCGTCGAGACCGCGCGGCTCTTCGCACGGCCGGGGGAGCCGTCGGTGGCCCCGACCGTCGGAGTCGAGTGGCTCGACATCAACCGGACCGGACGGGACGCGCGCCTCTACGTGCCCGAGTCGTATGACCCGGCTGTGCCGGCTCCGCTGCTCGTGACGCTGCACGGCAGGGGCGGAAGCGCACTGGACTGGGACGGCTTTCATCCCGCGTGCGAGGCCCGGAGCATGGTCATGCTCGCCATCGACTCGAGGGGCGTGACATGGGATCGAATCGAGGGGTATTACGGGCCGGACGTGGCCTACATCGATGCGGCCCTCACCCGGACGTTCGAACGGTGCGCGATCGATCCGGAGCGCATCGCCCTCGCGGGGTTCTCGGACGGCGCGTCGTACGCGCTTTCCCTCGGTCCGTCGAACGGCGACCTCTTCCCGCACCTCATCGCGTTTTCCCCGGGGCTTTCGGCCCCGGCAGCGGAGGTGCACGGCAGTCCGAGGGTGTGGATCTCGCACGGTCGGGACGACACGGTCCTCTCCGCCCGGCGCACGGAAGAGGTCATCGTTCCGTCGCTCCACGATCTGGGATACTTCGTGACCTACGTGGGGTTCGACGGCGGTCACGAGGTCCCGCCCGACGTCGCCACGAGCGCTCTCGACTGGTTTCTCACGTAGAGCCGCATGGAAGAGGCCTCCCGGTCACGCCCCGGTACGCCTCAACAATCCGGGTGCGCAACGGGTCCCAATAGGCTGAGACACGATGGAAGGCTCCTGCCCGATGGAACCGAGCCACTCCCCGCGTCTCGCGCTCGACCCTCCCAACCCCGCACGACATGGTTCGCCTCTCCCATGCCCGCTCGGGCCTGTTTCTGCTCGTCCTCGCGACAGCCTGCTCCTCCGGCCAGACCGGAACGACGCCCCCGCCCGCGCCGGCCGCCGACTCGGAGCCGGTGGAGGAGCCCCGCGCCGAGCCCACCACGGCGGACGGCATCTTCACGGTGGTGCAAGCCGACCGGGGAGAGGCGCTCTTCCGCAGCACCTGTGCCGAGTGCCACGACGTGGAAGACTGGACCGACAACGGCTTCAAGGGCCGTTGGGAGGACGAGTCGGTGTTCCAGCTCTGGTACTACATCAACGACCGCATGCCGTACGACGACCCGTGGAGCCTTTCCCGGCAGGAGGTCACCGACGTGCTGACGTACATCCTGCAGCTGAACGGCCTTCCCGCCGGGGAAGCGGAGCTCGCCACGGACGACGACTCGATCGACGACTACTGGATCGTCTGGCGCAACGCGAGCTGAGCCGCTCGCGCGGGATGCTGCTCAGTCGTCCGAGGCGAACGTGATCTGAAAGCCGTCCGGGTCGACGATCGAGAAGGCGCGACCACCCCAGGGCATGTCCTCGGGCTCCGAAGCCAGCGTTCCGCCTCGGGCCCGGATCTCGCCCGCGAGCTCGTCGACGGGCCTGGAGACGGTGAACCAGAAGCGCAGAGCGACGCCCTTGGGGCGGTCCCGACCCTTCTTCCAGTCGTCCTGGCCGAGCATCAGCTGGGCGCCGCCCGCGACGAGCGCGACGCCGCGCAGCTCCCCCTCGTCTTCCCAGCTCTCCTTCACCGTGAAGCCGAGAACGTCTCGGTAGAACGAGAGGCTTGCCTGCAGGTCGTCCACGGTCAGCGCCGGGGTGATCAGTTTCAGCCTGAGGCTCTCCGGGTACCGGCGCTCATGTGACGGCTGTTCCTTCGTCATATCGGGTTCCTTCATCGACAGCGCGATGCGTCAAGCACGAATCGGCGCGCCGCGTCGACGCGCTGCGATGTCCATGATGCAAAGTACTTGCCGGAAGTGCGAGGGTTCGTCGATTCGGGCTGCGAAGTCCTTGCCCATGGGTCGTCGAGCGGCCACCGGATGCGGGCCGTTCACGCTGTGATCGGCCGGCCGGTCCGCTCGGCGGTGATGTTCATCACGCCCTCGACGCGGGCGAAGTTGGTCACCTCGTCGTGCGCGGCTGCAGCGAGGGCCGCCTGCGACCCCATCGTGCTCCGGAGGTCTGGATCGAGAAGGCGGATCATCGCGTCTCCGATCGCGGATCGATCGCCCGGATCCACGATGATGCCGGAGACGCCGTCCTCCAGGAGCTCGGATGCCCCGACGTACGGGGTCGTGACGACGGGCAGGCCGCAGGCCATCGCCTCCAGGATCACGAAGCCGAAGGAGTCATGCCACGACAGGTGAACGAGCGCGTCCGCCGCCGCATGGGCGTGAATGGCGGGCCGGACCGGTCCGGCGAGGGTCACGCGGGACTCGATCCCGAGGCGCCGTACGCGTCTCCGGGCTTCGGCACGCTGTGCTCGACCGGTGCCTCGGCCGGCGACCAGAAGGTGAATGCCCTCGCAGCCGTCTCGGCGGGCGAGGGCCGCGAAGATGTCCCAGAGCCCCTTGAGGCGGAAGTTGTGCGCGAGAACGAGCAGACATACCGCGTCGTCGGGGATCCCCCAGCGAGCTCGCATCTCGCTGCGTAGCGTCCGACGCACTCGGGGATTGAACTCCTCCGTGTCGACGCCGTTCGGCACCACGTGGATCAGATCGGCCGGGACCCGATAGCTCTCCATGATCTCCGACCGCATGTACGCCGACTGTGCGATGACGCACGGCCGAGGCTCGGTCCCCTCGTAGAAGTCGCGCTCCCATCGGCGTTCAGCTGCGTCCAGAGGGTTGTAGCGTAGCGCCTGTCGCAGGACACGCTCCACCGGCGAGCGGAACGACCGGAGCTTCTGCACGTAATGCTCCGTGCCGTAGCCCGAGCGAAGCAGGTTCGCCGGCAGGCCCCGGTAGCGGCGCGAACGCTCCGGATTGATGAGCAGAACGTCGAGGGCGAGGTCGGACACGTACGCGAGGAGCTGCGGACGCGATCTCCCGTGGAGTCGGTGCAGGGTGGCGCCGGCCGGAGTAACGACATCGTCGGGCTGTCGACGCAGGGCGAGGAAATCCACGGGGTGCCCACGTCGCCCGAGCCAGGCGCCGAGGCGCCAGAGATAGCGTTGCTGCCCCGAGTCCTGCGGGTCGGCCACGCGGACGTCGATTCCGACGCGCATGGTCAGCGACGCCCGCCGCCGGGGATCCGCCTCGTGGCGACGGTCCTCGACCGCGATGCGGAAAGGAGCCTGGTCATGCGCGGAGCACGGTGATGCGGGTCGGGCCTTCGAAGTCGTAGCGCTTCCCACGCACGCCGAGCGCGTGCCCTTTCTCGTGCTCCACCACGAGCACGTCGGCGAAGGGCTCCTGCAGCCAGCGCTGGATCACGCGATCGAGCTTGGCCGACCCGTACGGTGGATCCACGTAGGCGATGTCGTAGCTCCCCGCCTCGAGCGTCTCGATCCAGGGCAGGACGTCTCGCTTGAAGATCCTGGTTCTGCGGCTCTCGCGCAGCGCCGCGACGTTCGCCTTGAGCGCATGCAGGGCCGCCGGTCCGTTTTCGACGAAGTCCACCGAACGGGCGCCCCGCGAGAGCGCCTCCAGCCCCACCGCCCCCGATCCGGCGAAGAGGTCCAGGAACCGCGCGCCCTCGAGGTCGGACGAGATCAGGTCGAGCGCCCGGTCGCGAACGGCTTCGGGGGTGGGTCGGACGCGACGTCCGGGCGACGTCAGTTGCCGCCCCGCATGTCTGCCGCGGAGGATTCTCACGGGGTCCCCGACGCTCCTCTCGCCAGCGGGATCCGGAGCCGATCGGGGACGCGCATCACGAGCCGACGGAAGACCAGGTACATTTCCGCGGGCCCTGCGGATCTTCGGGCGAGATCGGCGCGGAGGGGCGGGAGTGGAAGCGTCGTGGCAAAGGGGCGTCGGGAGATCGTGGACACGTTGTCGATGGGGGAGACACAGTGGTGAATCCGACCGACGAGGGCTACCCGGATTCGGGCGAACGCTCGGCCGGACCGGATACGCGCGAGACTCGATACCGAGCGGCGGTGGAGCGGAGGACCGCCGAGGCGGACGAGCTCGAGCAGCAGGCCCGATCGGTCGAGATCGCCCGGCTGGCCACGTTCGTGGGCGGGGCCGTCGTCGGCCTCCTCCATGAAGAGCTTCCCGTGCCCGCGTTCCTCTCGCTGGCCGTGGCGGGCGCAGCCCTCGCCGTCTTCGCGCTCCTGGTCGTTCGGCATCGCAGGCTTCGCCGCGCGCTCCGGCGGGCCCGGGTGTCGGAGGCCCTCGCCCGCTTCGGTCTGCTCCGGCTCAGGCGCGACTGGAACGGGCTCACCGAGGCCATGGCGGAGATCGGGTACACGGATCCCATGCTGGAGCCCGGCGCGGCGAACGAGGGCCACCCGTATGCGTACGACCTGGACATCTTCGGCCCCGGCTCCGTGCGTGCGCTCCTCGGTCCCACGCCGACCCCGACGGGGACGCGGACGCTGCATCGCTGGTTGAGCGCGCCCTCCGCAGTCGGCGAGATCCGCAGGCGCCAGTCGGCGGTGAGGGCGCTCGCGTCGGACCCCGAAGGCCGGGAGCGGCTCGCTGCGGAGGCGCTTCTGATCGACCGCGTGGACAGGTCGGGCTGGAACGCGTTCCTGGACTGGGCCGCGGGGCCCTCCGTGTTCGATTCCTCGGTCGGCGGGCGCCCGGCGGTGCCCCGGTGGAGTATCGCCTTCGCACGACTCGCACCTCCGGTCACGGGAGCCCTCTTCGTCGTGTGGTTCTTCTCGGTGGGTGTCTCACCGCTCGTCTGGCTGACGCCACTGGCGATCCAGGCGACCCTGTCTTTCCGATGGGCGAGCCGGTTCGCCGCCTGGTTCGGCCGGGCCGGCGCGCGGGCACCCGGCGTCCGCGGTCATCACGGTCTCTTCGAGGCGTGGGAGGCGTATGCGACCGAAGTCCCCATGCTCGTCGAGCTCCAGGCGCGTCTGCGGGACGCGTCCGGGCTTCGCGCGTCGGAGGAGATCAGGGTCCTCGGACGATGGCTCGACCTCGCGGAGTCCTACAGCTCGATGATCCACCACGTGATGTCCGTGCTCGTGCTGTGGGACGTGCACGTGGCCGTCGGGCTGGACCGCTGGCGTCGGAGAGCGGGGCCGTCCGTCGAGGACTGGTTCGAGGCGCTCGGCGAGCTGGAGGCACTCTCGGCACTCGCGACGCTGGCGCACGACCAGCCGGACTGGTGCTTCCCCGACTTTCGTGACGGCGACCCGGGCATCGAGGCCCAGGGGCTCGGACACCCGCTCCTGGGAAACGACGAACGTCGGACGAGCGACGTGAAGCTCGACCCTCCGGGGCGCTTCCTGCTCGTGACCGGCTCGAACATGTCCGGCAAGAGCACGTTGCTGCGGTCGATCGGCCTCGCCGCCGTGATGGGTCAGGCCGGGTCGGTCGTCTGTGCGCGCGGCGCTTCGCTGACACCCCTCCGTACGTTCACCTCGATGCGCATCCACGACTCGCTCACCGGAGGGGTCTCGCTCTTCATGGCCGAGCTGCTCCGTCTCAAGGAGCTGGTCGACGCGGCGGACGCGGTGGACGAGCGGGCCCTCCTCTATCTGGTCGACGAGGTCCTCCAGGGCACCAATTCCGAGGAGCGGCGGGTCGCAGCGCGCCGCATCATCCGGCACCTCCTGGACTCCCACGCCATCGGCGCCGTGACCACCCACGATCTGGCGCTTCACGAGGAGCCGATGCTGGATGCGCGTTCGACCAAGGTGCACTTCCGCGAGCACGTCGATGACCGGGGCGGGGAAGTGCTGACCTTCGACTACCGACTCCGGCCGGGTCTCGCGACGAGCCGAAACGCGCTTCGGCTTCTGCGGATCGTCGGTCTCGACGACGGGGGCGGTGCCGACGACGCGGGCGGTCCCGAAGGCGCGGAGGAGCCGTCGGTTGCGCCTGCACGAGACTCGACGGAGTGACGTCGGTCGGCCTGGGGCTCAGCCTCCCGGCGCGGGCGCGTCCCGGACGTTGTCGCCCGGCACCCGGTCGATGAGCTTGTTGTACGGATCGATGCCGACCTTCACGGGCTCCTCGTCGACGAGGATCTCGACGCGGGTCTCCGGCTCGGTGACGCGCACCTTGTACACGCTGAGTGGGCGCCCGAGCTCGTTGCCGGGCTCGGCAGGCCCGAAGACCCCCACGTCGACGTAGTCCGCCATCGGCACCTCGGTCTCGTTGCCGAGGCTGTCCGCGCGGATCTTCCTCGAGGAAAAGTCCATCGCGACCGCGTACCGTCCGTCCGGCCGCGTCTCGACCGTCACGTCGTCGACCTTGTTGTCCCACAGGGTGATCGTCTCGAAGAGGTCGTCGATCACGTACTGCATGGAGTCGGGCGTTTCAGCCCGAAGCGCCGCGACGAACTCGCGGGCGGTCACGTAGGGAGCCTCCTGGAAGGCGTACTCCCGGAGGAATCCCCGGAGGGCCCGGTTCATCGGTTCCTCTCCGATGTAGTCCCGGAGCGCATAGAGGGCGAGGGCGCCCTTGTTGTAATGGATGTACCCCTGGTTCTCGCTCCGGATCAGGGGCTGCTCCCGAATGCGCTCCGCGGTGCGCCCGCGCAGGTACCGGTCGAGCTCGTGCCGGAGGAACTTCTGCGCGTGCGAGCTGCCGTACCGCTTCTCCATCACGGTGAGCGCGGCGTACTCGGCCATCGACTCGACCATGATCGCCGAGCCCTGCGCGCGTGCCCCCACGACCTGGTGTCCCCACCACTGGTGCGCGACCTCGTGCGCGGTCACGAAGAACGGCATGTCGAGGTCGTCGTCCTCCTCCTTGACGCGGGTGATGAATCCGATGCTCTCGGAATAGGGAATGGTCGTGGAGAACGACTGCGCGAAGCCCGAGTAGCGCGGAAATTCGAGGATCCGGACCTCGCGGTACTGATAGGGGGAGAAGTTCTCCGAGTAGTATTCCAGCGAAGCCTTCACCGCCTCGATCATGCGGTCGATGTTGAAGTCGTGCTCCTCATGGTGGTAGATCGCGATGCCCACGTCGTTCCAGCGGTCCCGGGCGACCGTGTAGCGGGCGGAGACGATCGAGAAGAAATTCGCGATCGGGCGGTCCATCTCGTATCGGAACCAGCGTCGGCCGCCCTCTTCCCACTCCCGCTCCAGATAGCCGGGCGCGATGGCGATCTGGTCGGGCGCCGTGGAGATCGTCACCGAGAAGTCCACGAGGTCCGAGTCCATCGTGAACTGCGGGTTCGCGCGGGCGGAGGGATCGTCCAGATCCGGCAGCCGATCTCGAGGCGGCAGGTCGTGCTTCCGTCGATCGGTCGGATCGCTCATCTCGAGCGCTTCGTTGTACCCGAGCGAAGGTCCGATGTCGGAAAGGAACGTGCCGTTCTCGACGATCCGGTTGTTGGGCTGCGAATTGGGGAAGCCCGAGGCCGAGAAGGACAGGCCGAAGTGGAGCTCGACGGTGTCACCGGGCGGGAGTGGCGTCGTGAACGTCCAGAGCTGGGTGCCCGAGATCGTGTCGAGGATCGCCGCCGAGGCCCCGGCGGACCACTCCATTCGATCGATGGTGAGTCGCTGGTCGTAGTTCACGAGGACCGAGTCGATCTCCGCGCCGCTCTTGTTGACCATGACGTACCGGCCGTCGATCGCGTAGGCCCGCTCTTCCGGCACGAGATCGACGGTCGCGTCGACGCCGACGATGCGGGGAGGGACGAGGTGGATGAACGGCCGGTACGTGCGCTCCCACTCCGCGAGCCGTTCTTCCCGCTCGTCGCTGGTCGTATACGTGTTCAGCACATTCGTGTTGTAGAAGATGGCGCCCCCGAAGATCAGCACGAGGGCCGCACATCCTCCGAGGACGAGAGCGCTTCGCGGCGTCCACCGCCCCCGGATTCGTCGGAACGTCTGCCGCCAGCCCAGCTCCGTCCCCCGCGCCCACGCGAGCCCGCCCAGGACCGCGACCATGAGGCCGAAGGCGACGGAATAGGCGCCCGAGAAGGCGATGCTGGCCACGAAGTGCCCGAAGCCGTTCATGTCCGAGTACGTGAACCCGGGAAGCCAGCCCGGACGGGCCAGCCGGTGCTCGACGCCCAGATTCTGCGCCACGATCCCGCCCACCCAGTAGACGATGAGCACCCCGTGGCCCACGAACTTGTTCTGCGCGAGGGCATGCGTGGCGAACGAGAAGAGCACGATCGCGACGGTCCACGGCAGGAGCGTCCCGAACAGGAAGACGAAGTACAGGCCCAGGTCGATGTCGGTGTAGCCCTTCGCGAGCTGCACGGTGATCCCGATCGGCACCAGGGCGCAGAAGAGCGTGAGGAGCGCGAGCACCACGCTCACGATTTTCGCGCCCATCAGGACGCCCGTGCCGACCGGCGACGCATCGAGGATCTGGTCCGCGCCGAGGACCCGTTCCCGGTGCACCGCCTCGCCGGCGAAGATCGTGGTGAGGATGATCATGAAGAGGAAGAACTCGGTCGCGATCACCTCGGCCACGAGATAGGTCACCGGCCATGTCGTCACGCCATAGAGCTGGTCGGCGTACCACGAGCTCATCGCCCCGTCGATGCCGGCGATCAGCACGATCGCGATGAACGCCTTGTCCCGGAGGATGTGGCGGTAGGATGCGAAGGTCGCTCCGACGAACTGCCGCACGGACGTCGCAGCCCCGAACGCCGGGTGCGCTTCGACGTCCGCCGACGGGGGGGGCTCCTGGGGTCGTCCGGTCTTCGCGCGCTTCGTCGCCCTGTTCTCCCCGGCTTCCAGCCGGAAGCTCAGCATCGTCAGCACGGCGATGAGGATGCCGACACCGAGCCAGATCGCCCGGTTCGTGAGGACCCACCCGTCGAGCGGGACGAGCTGGGCATTCCGTTCGGCCACCGTCCAGTAGCGCGTCGTGAGCTCGAGGGAGGCGAAGCCGAAGATGTCGACCGCGTTCGAGAGCGCGTCGCGGTCGAGGTTGGCGGTGAGGTTGCCGGCGATGCTGTACCCGGCGAGGAGTGCGATTCCGGACGTATAGACGGCCACCAGGCTGCGCGTGAGCGCGCCGACCGCGTAGAAGATCGCGCTGACCAGGAAGAGCGTCGTCAGGCTGAAGACCAGAAACGGCTGAAAGTGGAACCACGGATGTACCGAGGGCAGCAGAGTCTCCGCGTCCACCCACGGCGCCAGCGCGCCGAGAAGGGTCCCGATCGGGATCGCGGAGAAGACGACCACCATCACGACCCATCCACCGAGGAATCGACCCGCGAGGTATCCCGCCCGCGAGAGGTGCGTCGTGAAGAGCAGCTCGTGCGTCCGGAAGCGGAAATCTCGCAGGAGCGACGTGCCGACGATGGCGCACGTGATGACCACGCCGATCGTGCTCAACGCGATGGTCGCCAGCGCGAGCGCGTACGGAGCGTTGCGCTTGACGAGCCCGGCGGCGCCGACCACCGCGACCGCGTCCGATGAGATCAGGAAGAACGCGAAGAGGAACAGGGTCGTGAAGTAGAGCCAGGTGACGGCACGCTTGAGGTGATACTCGATCTCGAAGCGGAGAATGGGCCAGAACATCGTCATCCCTCCGCGGCGGCGGTTCCGACCCGACGGAAGTAGACGTCTTCGAGAACCGGCGTGACGGACTCGAATCCGTCTCCGGGGTCCTCGTCGCTCCATACCTGGATCACCGGCTCACCGGCCTGGAGCCGGACCGAGATGACGGAGTGCTCCGCCTCGTACCGTTGCAGCTCGTCGCGGCTGATGCGCTTGCGCCAGACACGCCCCCGAGCCTCCTCCAGCACCGAGCTCGGGTCACCCTCGAGCACGACCCGGCCCCGGTGGAGGATCGCCATCCGCTCGCAGAGCTCGCGCACGTCCTCCACGATGTGCGTCGAGAGAATCACGACGATGTCCCGGCTCAGGTCGGCGATGAGGTTGAGGAACCGGTGGCGCTCGGTCGGATCGAGTCCGGCGGTGGGCTCGTCCACGATGAGCAGGCGTGGGTCTCCCGAGAGCGCGATCGCGATGCCGAGCCGCTGTTTCATGCCGCCCGAGAACCCTCCCACCGCCTTGTCCCTCGCGTCCCACAGGTTGGTCTTGTCGAGGAGGGAATCGACGAGCTCGCGACGCTCCCGCCTCTCGGTCACACCCTTCAGCGTCGTGAAATGGTCGAGGACCGAGCGGGCGGAGAGGTTGGGGTACAGCCCGAACTCCTGCGGCAGGTATCCCAGCAGCTTGCGGACTTCGTCGGGCTGCGTGAGGACGTCGATCTCCCCGAGGCGGATCGAGCCCTGATCGGGCAGCTGGAGTGTGGCGATGGTGCGCATCAGCGTCGACTTGCCGGCCCCGTTCGGTCCGAGGAGCCCGAACATGCCGGGCTCGATGGAGAGCGACACGTCGTCGAGGGCGCGCACGCCCCCCGGATACGTCTTGGAGAGGTGCTCGATCTCGAGTCGCATCCGAACGCTCCCTGGGCTCATGTGGGAAGACCGCGTGGCGCCGCCGGGGGAACCTTCTTCCCGGAACGCGCAAGATGTGTCCGCCCGACGGGGGGCGCCAACCATGACCCGACGGCCAACCCGCTGCGGGCCAGGCCCGTCTCGGGCCGGGAGTCGTGGCACGACTCTTTCGGGTGGACCCCTGTATGATCGACTCGAGAATCGACATCGGACACGCCCGCCGGGGGTGGAGCCGAAGCTGGCTGGCCGCCCTCGTCCTCGTGACGACGGCCGGCTGTCAGGACGACGCCGTCGGCCCAGCGGAGCCGGGCTCGACCGATGTGCCGGTCGAGCCGGCGCTCGTCACGTTCGCCGATCTGGTCAACGAGCACCGCGTCTCGGTCGGGTGCGCGCCGCTCACGTGGGTGTCTGCCGTCGCGGACGTGGCGCAGGCACACTCGTTCGACATGTGGGACCGTGACTTCTTCGCCCACGTCAATCCCGATGGGGACTCGCCCTTCGACCGCATGCAGGATGCGGGCATCGCCTTCTCGCGTGCGGCCGAGAACATCGCCTGGGGCTATGCGACGCCCGAAGCGGTTCTGGCGGGGTGGCTGGACAGCCCTGGACACAGGGCGAACATCGAGAACTGTGCGCTGACCGAGCACGGCGTGGGACTCCACGAGCGGTACTGGACGCACCTCTTCCGCACGCCATAGGTCCTGCCGGGCGGGGCCGCGATCAGCGGCTCGACGTCGGCAGCGAGATCTGGATCGGGGCCTCGTACGCGATCGGTCCGAGCACCGTTTCGACGACCGGGCGGATACGCAGCGTCAGCTCCGTCGGCTCCTCACCGAACCCGGTGAGGCCGAGCGCGAGATCGAACATCTCTCGAGCGCCGCCCTCGAAGAAGCTCATGAGATCGAGCTCGGCGCTCACGGGCACCGGGGTGTCCTGCCCGCGTGGCAGGACCACCTCGTCCGTGACGCGTCCCGACACGGTTTCACGTCCGTCGAGGATGAGCGTCCAGTCCATCCGGACCATGCGCGCATCCACGTTCGACTCGGGGTTGTGCGCGCGGACCCGGAGGCCCAGCGACAGGTCCAGCGTTCCCGCCCCGACCGCCTCGGCCAGCTTCAGACCGTCGGTGATCGTCAGATTCTCGAATCGTCGGATGGCCGTCAGCTCGACGTCGGCCAGCGACACGCGGGAAACCCCGTCCAGGCTGAAGGCCACCTGCTCGAGGGCCGCCAGCTGGCGAAGTGTCGCACACGCGCCGGCGAAGAGGGTGCACGCGAGGACGGCGCTCACGACGATCGATCGACGGGCACGCGGCGGCATGGATCGGGGGGTGAAGACGGCGGTGACGTTCAACGTATCCGGTATGGCCCACCACGACACAAGGGCGGAGTTCGGATGTTCAAGACGTGCATGTTCTGCGATCGCCCTCTGGGCGAGAACCGGGTCCTGGAGGAATTCCCCGTGGGGCGCCGTCTCGCGTTCGACGCCCACCGAGGCCGGCTCTGGGTGGTGTGCCGCAAGTGCGAGCGCTGGAACCTCAGCCCGATCGAAGAGCGCTGGGAGGCGGTGGAGGGGTGTGAGCGGCTGTTCCGCGGCACGAGGGTGCGGGTGTCCACCTCGAACATCGGGCTGGCCCGCCACCCGGAAGGCCTGGAGCTGGTCCGGATCGGAGCCCCCCTTCGGGAGGAGTTCGCCGCGTGGCGCTACGGGGATCAGTTCGGCCGTCGGAGGCGGCGCGCGGTGCTCATGGGGATCGGCGGGGCGGTCGTCGTGGGCGGGGTCCTGATCGGTGGGGCAGCCACGGGCGTGATCAGCGGCGCCGTGCTCGGACAGTCGGGCAACTTCTGGAACCTGTGGGTGAACGGACGCACCCTCGTGAAGCTCCGGACCGACGACGGGCGGATTATCCGTCTGAAGCACCCCGACCTGCTCGGGACCCGGCTGAGGTCGGCCGACGACGGGGACGGCTATCAGCTGGAGGTTCGCAAGGGCAAGAAGAAGGAGTGGTTCCAGGGGCGTGAGGCGGAACGCCACATCTCGGTGATCATGCCGAGGCTCAATCGAATGGGTGGCAAGTCCCAGACGGTTCGCCGCGCCGTCTCGGTGATCGAGGAGCACGGGCATCCGGACCGGTTCCTTTCGGACGTCGTGACCGGTGACCGATTCCGGGACAAGAAGGGCGTGCCCGGCTACGTCAACAAGATGCCGGAGCCGACGAAGCTCGCGCTGGAGATGGCGCTGCACGAGGAGCAGGAGCGACGGGCACTGGAGGGAGAGCTCTGGCGGCTCGAGCGTGCATGGGAAGAGGCCGAGGAGATCGCGGCCATCTCCGACGAGCTGCTGCTTCCCTCGGGTGTGAACGATTTCGTGGAGCGCCACCGGGACGCCGACGCCGAGGCGTGACCGACCGGACGGTCCCGCTCGGGGCCCCGTGCCATATTGCCGGTCCCCCCCCATTATTGCCGTCGTCGTGGCGGCATGCCCGCCGCCCACGTCCCACTGTCCGCCAACTCCACCGGATCTCCATCGATGCGGAAACCAGCACCCGGAGTCCTGGTCGCCCTCCCCCTGTGCCTGGCCCTTGCGGTCACGGGTGCGGTCGAGGCCCAGCAGCGACCGATGAATTTCATGGACATGCAGCTCATGCGCCGAGGAGGGGCCTGGACACCGAGCCCCGACGGCGCGTGGATGCTGTACACGGTCACCACGCCCGACTGGCACGAGGCGGAGTCCCAGGCCGACATCCACGTCGTGTCGATGACCGAGGGGGTCGCGTCGAGCCGGCGCCTCACCTTCACGGACGCCTACGACGAGGTGGATCCTGCATGGGCGCCCGACGGCTCCTTCTTCCTGTTCCGCTCGGACCGGGATCGCCGGTCCGGGCGGGAGGACGACGACGAGGAAGGTGGCGGCGGGCATCAGCTCTACCTCATGCGTCCGGACGGGGGCGAGGCCCGCAGAATCACCGAGCTCGAGCACGGCGTCTCCGACTATGGCTTCAGCCCGGACGGGGCGTGGGTCGTCGCGCGCAGCGGCGCGGCCGGTGAAGAGCAGCTGTTCCGCTTCGCCGTGGGCGACCTTCCGTCGTCGGAGCCGGTCCAGCTGACGGAGGCCGAAGCCGGCGTGGACGACTGGGATTGGTCCCCGGACGGCCACCTCGTCTATTTCAACCGCCCCGACTCGTTCGATGCCGCGGACAAGCGCCGCCGGGAGGAAGGGTTCACGGTCGACGTGAAGAACGGCGTGACACCGCTCCGCAGCCTCTGGTCGGTCGAAGTGGCCTCCGGTCGCGAGGAGCGATGGACCACGGATTCGAGCTACAGCGTCGACGGCTTCGTGGTGTCCGACGACGGCCGCTGGATTTCCTTCACGGGCGGCTCCCCCGAGCGCTACGAGCGCAACATCACGGCGGCGCGCCTGTATGCGGACCAGTACCTGCTCGAGGTCGCGACGCGACGGATCGAGCGGTTGACCGAGAACTTCGAGGTGGGAGAGAGCCCGGCGCGCTTCTCGCCGGACGGACGCTGGATCGCGTTCACCGCCCCGAACGACATGCAGCGCTACTCCATGACCGAGAACCGGGTCTACATCCGGGAGGTCGCGGATCGTGGTGGGGACTTCCGCAAGCTCGGCTCGTCGTTCGACCAGAGTCTCTCGATCGGCTTCTGGTCGGAAGACTCGCGAACCCTCTACTTCAACGCGGGCGTCACGGTCACGAGCCAGCTCCACGCCCTCGACGTCGACCGCGACGAGGTCCGGCAGCTCACCCATGAGCGGGCCGTGGTGTCGGTGTCCCGGGACGAAGACACCGGCGTGATTCTCGTCGACTACCAGGACCCGAAGACGCCTCCGACCGTTTTCACGGTGGCGGAGATCGGCGACATCGACAATCGCGATCGCTGGGTCCAGCTGGTCGACATCAACCCGCAGCTCTCCGAGCTGGCCCTGGGCGAGGAAGTGGAGATCAACTGGACCTCCTCCGACGGCAAGACCGTGGGCGGCGTGCTCGTCTACCCCGTGGGATACCGGGAAGGGGAGCGGTATCCGCTCATCGTCGCGATCCACGGGGGACCGGCGTCCGCCGACGTGTTGCGCTTCAACGGGGGCTACGGGGCCCAGGTGTACGCCGGAGCCGGGTACGCCGTGCTCAAGCCGAACTACCGGGGCTCACGGAATTACGGCAACGCCCATCGCACCGACATCGTCGGCGATTACTTCACGCTCGGCTACGAAGACATCATGACCGGCGTCGACTACCTGATCGAGCGGGGGATCGTCGACGAAGCTCGCATGGGCGCGCTCGGATGGAGCGCGGGCGGACACTGGTCCAACTGGATTCTCACGCACACGGACCGGTTCAAGGCGATCAGCTCGGGTGCGGGCACGATGAACTGGATCAGCATGTACGCGCAGAGCGACGTGCAGCGGAACCGGCAGTTCTACGTGGGTGACGGCTTCCTGTACGAGGACTTCGACACCTACTGGGATCAGTCGCCGCTGAAGTACATCATGAACGCGAAGACGCCCACGATGATTCACGTGGTCGAGGGCGATCCCAGGGTGCCCAGCCCTCAGTCGGTCGAGCTCCACATGGCGCTCAAGAAGCTGGGCGTACCGACCGAGCTGTTCATGTATCCGGGGCGGAGCCACGGCATTCCCGACCCGAGGAACCGCCTGGTGAAGTCGGTCAGCGAGATGGCGTGGATGGATCACTACGTGCGAGGCATGGGAGAGAAGTTCCAATGGGAGCAGGTACTGGAGACCCTCGAAGAGGAGGCGGAGTCGTCCCGGCCCGTGTCCGACCGATGAGGACGCTGTTCGGAATGGCGCTCGGGTGCATGCTCGCGAGCGCTCCGGCGTTGACGGCGCAGAGTGCCCCGCCCGACTTCCTTCGCGAGTTCGAGGGTCAGTTCGGTGCCTCGGCACGCAAGCTGGTCGCGCTCGCCGAGGCGATGCCGGCGTCGTCGTACGCATGGAGCCCCGGGGAGGGGGTCGCGAGCGCAGCGCGCGTATACCTCCACATCGCCCGCTACAACTACATGTATCCGCACGAGAACATGGGGCGGCCCTCCCCGGTGTCTCCCGAGGAGTACGGCGGCTGGGAGGACGCGTCGGCCTCGATGAGCAAGGAGGAGGTCGTCCGCACCCTGGCCGAGTCGATGGAGTACGTTCGCGGGGTCGCCGACGAGATGGACCCCGCGGCGCTCGATCGCGCGACCACGCTCTACGGACGCGAGGTCGGCGAGTGGGCGGTGCTCCTCCAGCTCGTGACCCACATGAACGAACACCTGGGCCAGTCGATCGCCTACGCACGCATGAACGGCGTGGTGCCGCCCTGGTCACGCTGACGAGCGACCCCGAGATCGATACAAGACAACGAACGGGTCCGTGAACGCGGCCCGAAGGAGAGACAATGACGTCAGGAAGTGACTGCCGTGCCATCGGCCTTCGTATCGTCACGACGGCGGCCCTCGGCGTGTTCATGGCAGCGTGCGGCGGAGGTGAGCCCGAGTCGACGATGGAGGAGGGCGCCATGCCCGAGGCTTCGATGAGTGCAGCCCGCAACCCGAACGCGATCATCGAGCTGCTCGCCACGGGGCAGGCGGTCTTCGGCATGTTCGCACCGGAGCAGTCGGCCGAGGGTGGGGTGGCCGCGGCCGCGAACACGGAGACCGACTTCATCTTCTACTCCCTCGAGTCGGGTCCGTGGGACATCCCGACGATGGAGACCTTCATCGCCAGCATGACGGAGGCCGCCGGCGCAGCCGGCCCGCACCCGGTGACGCTCCGCATCCCGCCGATCCGTGAGGACCATGAGGCCGGACGGATGCATCTGGAGGAAGGTCTGGCCGCGGGTGTGAACGGTCTCGTCCTCCCTCACGTCGAAGGCCCCGAAGAGGTCGCGATGGTGAACGAGGTCGTGGGCGATCGGCTCTGGCCGCTCAACCCCGACGGTGACGTGCTGAACATCGTCCTGATCGAGGACCAGGCCGGCATCGCGATCGCTCGGGAGATCGTGAGCGCGCCCGGCGTCGGCGTCGCGATCCCCGGCCCGGGCGATCTTCGGCGCGCGTACGAGGGCGACATGGAGGCCGTGGAGAACGCGATCCAGACGGTTCTGTCTGCGTGCAAGGAGTTCGACGTGCCGTGTGGCATCACCGCGGGGCCCGACGACATCGCGACGCGGCTCGAGCAGGGCTTCGAGATGATCATCGTGACCAGGCCCGAGGCGCTCGCCGTCGGGCGTGCGGCCGCGGGGAGGGAATAGGGCGTGACGATGACGAGACGACTCGCGGTGGGAGCAGCACTTCTCGGCCTCGCGTGCGGCGGGTCCGGCGGAGGCGGGGTCGACGACACCTCGTCGGAAGGCGCGACGGCGGAGGCGGGCCTCGCGGCGACGGGCAGCCTCCAGGCCGAACGCACGACCCTGGTCCGCCTCTGGTCGGAAGGCACGCCCGCGTTCGGAGTCTTCGTGCCCAACGAGCGCGAGCGCGGCGCCCGCGGCCCCGACGGCGAGAGGCTGCCGCCGCTGTACACGTCGGAAGGTGGGGCGCGGCTCGCGGACGACCCGCTCCTCGACTACGTATTCCTGAATCTGGAGGGGGCCTGGGATCCGACCGCGGTCGGCGTGATCGCCGAGGGGCTCCGCGGGAGCGACAAGACGCTCCTCGTCAGGATTCCGCCGATCTCGGCAGACGGCGAGGAGGCCGCCCGAGAGCGGGTCGCCGAGTCGCTCGCCGCCGGTGCCGACGGTATCGTGCTGCCGCACGTGCGGAGCCCGGAGGAAGCGCGTGCCGCCGTGTCGTTCTTCGAGGACGCCGGAGCCGATGTCTGGTCACCACGGAACCCCGACGGCACCGTGATCGCGATGCTCATGATCGAGGATCCCGGGGCGCTCGAGGCCGCGGCGGAGATCGCCGACATCCCGGGCTACAGCGTGCTCGCGTGTGGCATCGGAAGCCTCACGCGTGCGCTCGGCGATCGCGAGGCCGGAGAGGCCGGCAACCAGGAGGTCCTGGACCAGGCGAAGCGAGTCGGGCTGCCCGACATGATCACTGCGAACGCGGACGACGTGGCACGCCGTATCGACGAGGGCTTCCTCGGGCTGCTCATGAGCGGGCCGGAGGCCGATGCCGCGATCGAGGTCGGACGCGCCCACGCGGGGCGGTGAGAGGCGAGCTCGCCTACATCGGATTGAACACGTAGCCCTGGGCCGCGAGGGTGGCCCGGGCCACCGTAGCGGCACGGCTCACCTTGACGAAGGCGGGGAAGTCGGCGCGCTCCATCTTCCGGCCCACCATGGTCTGGCCGCACACGACCAGCAGAACGCCCTGCTCGTGGAGCTCTCGGAGGAGTGGCAGGTTGGGGTTGTCGATGCCGTGTAGCCGTCGGTAGGCCTCGTTGTCGAGCATGGCCATGGCGGCGGGACCCTGGGCCACGATGGCCAGGTGCACGCGCTCGGGTGAGACGCCGTCGTCGGCGAGGGCGTTCAGGACCCGTGCAGGACCCCGGAAGGCGGGGGTGACCTCATGGGCCGAGTCGGCGGCCGCCACCATGGCCCAGGCGAATCGGTAGGTCGCCTCGGTGTCTCCGGGGAAATCCATGCCCGGCACCGGAGCGTAGGTCGTGTTGGGCATCCCGATCACCGAACCGCCCGGGCGTTCGGAGGTCTGGGCGGCGATGGCGGCGGGAATCAGCAGGCAGACGACGACGGCGAGCGGGCGGCGCATGACGGGTACTCCGGGATACGGTCGAATCAGTGGATACGGACCACGCGGGGTCGGCGGGGATGAAGATCAGAGTGGATCGTCAGCCCCCCCGGGTGCAAGAAGCGCATCGTGGCCGAGCTCGGGAACCGCTGTCCGCGCTCAGCCGGCCGCAGCCAGCCCTGCCTCGAGCGCCTCGACCAGCCGCGGGATCTGCCCGGCCGGCGTCGAGCAGAGCGCCACGCGTACGGCGCCGGGGATCGGAACGGTGTAGACCCCCCGCTCGCGCATCGCAGCCGCGGTCGCATCCTGGTCCTTCGTGAAGACGGCCACGAAGAAGCCGGCGTCGAAACGCGGCGTGGGGATGCCGGCCCTCGACGCGTGCTCGTTGAAGGCGTCGATTCGGCTCTGAAGCAGGGCGCTGATCTCGGCGCGCTCCCTGCCGACACGGGCGGCGAGGGTCGGGTCGGTCAGGAGCTCGGCCACCGAGCGCTGCCCCACGTGGCTCGAGTTGGACCACGTGGCCCGGCACGTGAAGCCGAACGCGTTTTCCATCTGCTCGACCTCGCTCGGGTCCCGGTGCAGCCCCACGATCGCCCCCAGCCGCGCTCCGTACTGGGCCATGCTCTTGGAGGCCGTCCACGCGACGAGGACGGTCGCATTTCGGAGAAGCGCCGGTACGGCCTCGACCCAGCCGCGCGCGTCGTCCCCGCCGAATTCCATGTAGGCGGCGTCGATCAGCACCGTGACGGGGCCCTTCTCTCCTGCATCCGAGACCACCTCCGTGATCCAAGCCCACTCGTCGGCGCTCAGCGTGTAGCCGGTCGGGTTGTGGCAGGGGAAGTTCAGGACCACCAGCGCTCTTCCCTGGATGGCGAGGTGGCGCTCCAGGCCCGCGGCCATTCCGGCGATGTCGAATCCGCCGTCGTCGGCGAACATCGGAAAGGGGTCGAGGGCCCGGCGGCTGTGAGCGGTGATCTCGCGATACGGCCCCCAGAAGAAGTTGGGCACGAGCATCTTCTGGCCCGGCTCGAGGAAGTTCACCACCGCCTGATAGACGGCGCCGGTGCCACCCGGCGTCGTGGCGGCCACGGCTTGGGACGCGAGGGGAGACGAGCCGAAGAGATCGTGAATCACGGCTTCACGGTAGGCCGGAAGGCCGGAGATGGGCGCGTACCCGGCGGTCTCCGTGGTCTGGTTCCGCTTCAGCGTCTCCAGGACGGTCGGGAGCGTGCATAGCACGCCGTCGTCGTCCATGAGCGCGCCGATCGTGGCGTTCAGAATGTCTTCGCCCGCGGCGGCTCGGCGTCGCGCCTCGCCGTTCCAGATGAAGATCGGATCGTTTCCGGTACGGTCGCGCGCGTCGGCGATCACGGAGCTGTAGGGCGAGGTCATCGGTCGGTTCCTCCGAGCTCACCGTCGAGCTCTGCATAGACCTGCTGGATGGCCCGGTCTCCCTGGCTCGATCGCAAGGACCACGTCTCGAGCTCTCCGAAGAGGGCCTGCGCCTGGGCGTCCTCCATGCTGTACCCCTCTTCGTGAAGGCGGCGGGCCTCCGCGATCACGGTCCGGATCGCCCCCTGGAAGATCTCGAGCTCCTCTTCGAGGACCGACGGATCGTCGACGAAGCCGTGGCCGGGCACGTAGACGTCGACGTCCATCGCCTGGGCTGCCTCGATCATCTCCACCCATTCGGAGGGATAGGCCGATCGCATGGCCGGGAAGACCCGGTGCAGGTACGCCTCGCTCATGAACATGATCTTCTCCTCCGGCAGGTACACGACCAGGTCGCCTCCGGTGTGGGCGCGGCCCAGGAAGAGAATCTGGATCTCGCGGCCGCCGTGATCGAGGGTGAGTTCGCGTTCGACGATCTGCGTCGCCTCCCGTACCGGGGGAGCGTCGGAGGGGCGATCCGTGCGGGCGGCCTGACCGGCCAGGATTCCGGCCGACCAGGGGTGCGCATAGAACTCGGCGTCCTCGGGGAAGACCGAGTTCCCGGCCGTGTGGTCCCCGTGGTCGGAGCAGATGACGACGTCGGTGATCGGCTGGTCGGTGATCTCCGCGATGTGGTCCATCAGGAGCCGGGTCTCCTCCACGCTTCCCTGGCCGTCGGCCACGAGCACGCCCTCGTCGGAGACCACGAACATGCTCACCGTGGTGAAGCGCTCCTCACCCGCGGAACGGAGCTGTTCGTACGCGTAGACCCCCGGGGCGAGCTCGGTGATCCGGGGGAAATCGTCGTCGGTATATCCGCGCGCGTAGGGGTCCGCCGTTCGGATCTGCTGATCGGGCGGAATCTCGGGCGCGGCATCCGGCGCGGGTGCGTCGGGCTCGGGTCCGCCGCAGGCGGCCAGGGTAAGAAGTGCGGTCGCCAGGAGGGGCGAGAGGCGGTTCGCCATGGCTGTGTTCCTGCCGTAAGATGACCGAGGTCACTGCATCGGAGGCACACTATGCTCAACCACCGCCCGGTTGTCACGCGCTTCGCGTCGTTCGCCCCGGCCGCCCTCGCGCTGGCGCTCGCGGGTCCGCCCGCAGCCGCGCAGGTCGACGTCTCCGACGAGCTCGCGATGGAGCGGCCGATTCCGGCGTTGAACACGATCTGGATCGAGGAGATGACCTGGATCGAGATCCGCGACGCGCTCGCCGAGGGGAAGAGGACGGCCATCGTTCCGACCGGCGGGATCGAGCAGAACGGCCCGTACGTCGCCATGGGCAAGCACAACTACGTGCTCGAGGGCATGTGCGAGCGGATCGCCCGGACGCTCGGCGATGCTCTCTGCGCTCCGATCGTCAAGCTGGTGCCCGAGGGCGACGTCAGCCCGCCGTCGGGGCACATGCGCTATTCAGGAACGCTCAGCGTCCGACAGGAGACGTTCGAGGCGATGCTGGAGGACGTCGGACGGAGTCTCCGTCAGCACGGCTTCGAATGGATCGTCTACATCGGGGACAGCGGCGGCAACCAGACAGGGATGGACGCCGTCGCCAGCCGCCTCAACGCCGAGTGGGGGACGAAGACGGCACTCTTCATTCCGGAGTTCTACGACAACGCCGGCGTCCAGCGGCACATGGAGGAGACGTTCGGGATCTACGAGGAGAACGAGGGTTGGCACGACAACTTCTGGCTGACCGCCATGCAGGCCGCCGTGGATCCGGAAACCGTGCGGTACGAGCAGCGCGTGCAGGCCGGTCGGGCGACGATCAACGGGGTCTCGCTCGTCCCCCTCGGCCGGACGATCTCGATCGGTGAGGAGCTGATGCGCTGGCGGACCGAGCAGACCGTGGCGGCGATTCGATCGGCGAAAGGCATGTAGCGAAAGAGCCGGCGGATCACTAGAGACCGTTACTCGCCTTCCAGCTGTCGTATCTCATCCGGAGCGTGATCACCGGATTTCCGTTCTCGTGCGGCTGGATGTTCTCGTCGGTCACGTCGATGAACATGGCGTACTCGCCGTCGTTGAACGACGCTCCTTCCGGGTCTTCGCGGTCGGCCGCCAGAATGTAGGCGACGTGCGCGTTGCGGCCTTCGCACGGCGCGTCCGGAACCGGCTCCGTCTCGCACGTGCAGCGGCTGTCGCCCCCGGCCGCGTCGGCTGCTTCCATCGCGGCCATGACCCGGTCGGCGATGTCACCAGTCGCCTCTTCGAATGCACGGGTGGCGTCGAGCACGACGGCGTCCGACGCGAGGATGTTCCCCTGTACGGAGTAGTAGATGTCGGTGCCCGGCACGCGGCCCTGCCGGGAGAGAGACGCCGCCCCGTTGTCACTCCCCGAGAAGCCCATCGAGCGCCCCTGCATATCCACGATCCCGAACTGGCGACGCTCGATGGCGGGGTCCTCGCGGAGCATCTCGAGGATGAAGCGCGGGTCCGTGCCCGCCTTCAGCTCCTCGTAGATGAGCGTCTGGTTCGCCCGCGTGCGGTCCACCCCCGCCTGCGCTGCCGCGACGCCCACACCGGGGACCACGATCGCCTGGATGTCCATCAGCCCCCTGGCGGGGAAGTCTCGCAGCCGGGCCTGCGGAACGCAGGTCGCGGACGCGATCACGACTCGCCCCGTGCGCGCGTCGACCGCGATCACGGACCAGGTGGCCGCCGCCGGCGCGGGCAGGGCCGCGAGCATCATGACGAGGAGCAGGCAGCCCGTGAGAAGGGCCGAGTTCGTGCGGCGCATGGGGAGCTCCTTGGACCCGAACGAAGAAGGGCGGACGGGTCGTCGACCCGTCCGCCCGACATCATGTCGCGGATGATGCCAGGTCGCTACCCGTTGCCGCCTTCCGTCTCGGCGTGTACCGCGGCCCAGGCTTCCGCGAACGCGTCGACCTGCCGCATGAGCGCGTTCCCCACCGCGTCGGCCGCGCCTCCCTCGGAAGATGCGCCGATCTCGGAGGCGTACCACGTCACCGCCTCCGGAAGCGTGATCTGCGTGTCTCGGAGCATCTGCGCGGACTGCTGGACCCGCACCGCCACGGACCACGCCACGGTCCCGGAGGCCCCGTTCGCCCCGCTCGCGCAGTCGAGGGTCACACGCAGCTCCGGCATGGCCGGGTGCGCGAGCATCTCTTCCATGGTGAGGACGCCGACGTCGGAGTCCATGAGCTTCAGCGAGACGTCGGCTTCGTACATCGCCGACGTGATGCCCGCGGTCTCGCAGGCCTCACCCACGTCGAAGCGCACGAAGACCCCGCCCAGGTCTTCGAGGGTATACCGGTTCCAGTCAGTATCCTGCGCCTGCACCGACAACGGAGCGAGGGCGAGCGCGGTCAGCGCGAAAAGACCGGCCTTCATCGATCAGTTACCGCTCGAGCCGGTCCCGCAGGACTGGCAGTTGTGGTTGTTCTTGGACCCGAGCTTCTCGAGCAGGGCGATCGTGGCCGGGTGCGGCTGGGCCCGCTGCTCCGGGCTGTTGGCCATGTCGGCCGTGGTCTGTCCGCGACGGCTCACGAGCGTCACGTCCGCACCCTGGGAGACCAGGTAGAGGATCGTCTCGTTGTCGCCCCGCGCCGCCGAGTGATGGACCGGGGAGTAGCCGTCCATGTCACGAAGGTTCGGATCGATCCCGAGCTCCTCGACGAAGTACTTCATCGCGGGCAGCCACCCGTCGGGCACGCTGCGGTGCTGCTGAGCCACCCGGGACGTTCCGAAGCCGACGCCGGAAGCGGCGTGGATCGGGTGGACGCCCGGGCCGCCCACGGGCACCTCGGGGAGTCCGGACGGATCGAGCTCCTTCTCCTCGTCGGGATCGGTCCGCGAGCCCGGGTTGCCCGGGTCGAAGTTCCGACGACGGCTCGGCAGCTTGATCGTCCAGATGTTCGGGTCCGCACCGTAGGAGTGCAGAAGGCGCATCGCGGTGACGTCGGTCGCGTAGGCCGCCCGCCAGAACGGCGTGGCACCGGTGAAGTCCACGCCCATGCGGCCCGCGTTGTACGAGGCGTACCACACGTGCGTCGAAGTGCGCTGGTTCGGGTCGGCTCCTGCCTCGAGGAGAGCCTCCATGAGGTCCAGGTACGAGTTGTTCTGGATCCGGAACGCCTGCGGTTGCGGGTACCAGGTACGAAGTGACCACTCGATGTTGAGCGTCGCGAAGAGCGGTCCGACGCCATCGTCGCTGACGATGTTCGGATCGGCGCCGCGCTCGACGAGCATCAGCGCGAGGTCGTAGTTGCCGTTGATCGCGGCCACGAGCAGCGGCGTCGACTGATCACCGCCCGAGGGCTGATCGATGTCCGCCCCGGCGTCGAGCAGCAGCTCCGCCGCCTCGACGTGGCCCTGACGGGCGGCGTAGTGGAGTGCGGAGAATCCACCCTGGACACCGATCTGCTCCGTGGAGCTGAGGGCCTTGATCGGCGGCTCGGCGGGCTTCTCTTCTTCCTCGGCTACGTCCTCTTCCTCTTCCTCTTCCTCGGCATCGGGGTCGGCCCCGGTGCTGTCCGGAGGCGTCACGGTCGGCTGGAACCGGTCGGCATTGTCGTTGCTCACCGGCTCCTCGCCGGCCTCTGCCGCCCGGATCCGGGCCCGCCGCGCACGCTCGTCACGATCCACTTCCGAGCGCGAGACGTAGTCCTTCAGGTCCGTCTGACGCGACGGGTCGGCCCCGGCCTCCAGAAGCGCCGAGATCGCACTCGTCGCGTTCCGGGACGCGGCGAAGACGAGGGGGGAGCGACTCTGGAAGTGGTCCACTGCGTTCACGTCCGCGCCGGCGGCCGCGAGTGCACGAACCGTCTCCCCGAAGTCGCCCTGCGCCGCGAAGTGGAGCGAGGTCACCCCGGTCGCGGTCCACTCGTTCGGGTCTGCGCCGGCGTCGATGAGCGCCTGCACGACCTCGGTGTGACCGGCGCGCGCCGCGAGGTGCAGCGGCGTGTACCCGCCCACCCGCGTCAACGGCCGCACCGTCGCGCCGGCGTACAGGAGGAGATCGGCGATCTCGCGGCTGTCGTTCATCGCCGCCCAGTGCAGGGCGGTGAGCCCGTCGGCCTGCGCGCCGTTGACGTCCGCGCCCTGACGCAGGAGCGAACGCACCTGCTCCACGTCGTTCGCCTGGGCCGCGTCGGCGACCGGCGACTCCGGTGGCGTTGCTCCGACCAGCGTCAGGCTCAGCGCGAAGACGCTCGCCAGACGAATCGCTGTGTTCTTCTTCGACATGCTGTGCTCCCGGAGGCCCGGACCTCCGAATGAAGTGCCTTAGACCGTGAAGGTGCCGGTGCTGTTGCCGAACGACTCGATCTGATCCACGCCGAGGCGGTGCAGGAGGTCGAGCATGACGTTCGCCATCGGCGTGCCTGCGGCAGCCCGGATGTGCTTCTCGCCCTCCACCAGACCGTTCGCACCGCCCACGAGGAAGAGCGGGCAGCGGATGTGGTTGTGGAGGTTGGAGTCGGCCATCGCGGAGCCGTACATGATCATCGTCTTGTCGAGGAGCGTGCCCTCACCTTCCGAGACGCTGTTCAGCTTCTCGAGCAGGTACGGCACCATCGACACGTGGTACGTGTTGATCTTCGCGAAGTCGCGAACGCGCTCCTCACGACCACCGTGGTGGGATGCCGCGTGGTATGGAGTGTCCGATCCGGACTCGGGGTAGACTCGCGGCGAGGCGTCGCGACCCATCTTCAGCGAGAAGACGCGGGTGGCGTCCGACATGAAGGCGAGCACCTGGAGGTCCATCATCAGGTGCATGTGCTCCTTGAAGTCGTCGGGGACGCCCACGGGAGCCTCCGGGATCTCGCGCTCCTCGCCGCTCGAGTTCTGCGCCTCGATCCGGCGGATGCGCTGCTCCAGCTCGCGGATGTTCGTCGTGTAGAGATCGAGGCGATGGCGGTCGGCGGGGCTCAGGTCGCGGCGCAGGCCGGACATCTCGCCCATGACCCAGTCGAGGATGCTGCGATCCGTCGCCAGACGCTCGGCGCGCTGCTCGGGCGTGCCGCCGGCGCCGAAGAGCTGCTCGAAGACGGCCCGCGGATCGCGGATCATCGGGAGCGGCTGCGTCGGCGACGCCCAGGAGATCGTGTCCGTGTAGACGCACGAGTAGCCGTACGCGCAGCCACCCGCCTGGTCGACGTTCTCGATCGTCAGCTGCATCGACGGGATCGGCGTCTCGCCCTCGATGTGCTGGGCGTAGATCTGATCGAACGAGGTTCCGGCGAAGACGTCGGAGCCCTGCGTCTGCTTCGGGTGCGCCTGCGTCAGGAAGACCGCGGCCGTGCGGAAGTGGTCACCGCCGATCTCCGCCGGGGAGAAGGCGTCGGCCATCCGGGAATCCGTGTCGCTGACGATCGTGAGGTATTTCCGCCACGGCTCGAGAGGGCTCATCGAGCTCAGCGAGAGGTCGAAGTCCTTCCCCTCTTCCTTGGGAGACCAGAGGCCGAGCGAGGCACCGAGGTCGTTGCAGCCGGCGGAGCCGTGCACGTTCTCGATGCAGATGAGGCGTGTGCTGTCCACCGAACGCCCCGCTTCGGTGGCCGAGAGCGGCCGCGACGCGGGCACCATGGCGTCGAGGAACGGCAGGCCGATGCTCGCGCCCATGCCCTTCAACATCGCCCGGCGAGAAATGTGCTTTCCGGTCAGATAATCCATCGTATCGAGCCTCGTCGAGGTGGTGTTGTCGTCTGGTGGTTAGTTGGTGCCGGATTCCGTGACCGGCTGCTGCTCGGCGACCGCGGGTGGTGCGGCCCGGCTGGTGCGGAAGGCGGGGCTGTTGACCACGCCGACCACGAACGCGGAGAGACGGTAGTCCTCCTCCTCCGCGTCCTCGGTGATCTGACGAACCGAGGGCATGTCGTAGTACTCGACACGGCGGCCGAGCGCGTACGCCATCATGTTCTCGGTGAAGATGCGGTAGAAGACCTCCGGGCGGCTCAGGATCGCGTCCCGGATGTCGTCGACACCGGTGAGCGGCGCTCCGTCGTAGAGCTCGCCGTTCGTGTCGATCGGGTTGCCCTCGTCGCGGGCGCGCCAGGCGCCGGTCACGTCGAAGTTTTCGAACGCGAGGCCGATCGGGTCGATCACGTTGTGGCAGGAGGAGCACGCCGGGTTGGCCCGGTGCACCTCCATCCGCTCGCGCACGGACAGGATGCGGCCGTCCGCGGCCTCTTCACCCTCTTCGAGCGTCGGCACGTTCGGGGGCGGCGGGGGCGGCGGCGATCCGAGCAGCACCTCCATGACCCACTTCCCGCGCAGCACCGGAGACGTCCGGTTCGCGTGCGACGTGAGCGTCAGGATGCTCCCGTGTCCGAGGATGCCGCGCCGGCGATCGTCAGGGTACTGGACCATCTGGAAGTCCGGCCCCAGAACGCCGGTCATGCCGTAGTGTCGGGCCAGGCGCTCGTTCACGAAGGTGTAATCGGCCGTCAGCAGATCCGTGATCGGACGGTCCTGCGTGCGGATGTGGTCGAAGAGGAGCTCCGTCTCGCGGTGCATCGCGTCCGCGAGCGACTGATCGTAGTACGGGTAGCTCAAGGCGTCGGGCCGGACCTTCTCGAGGTCCTGGAGGCGGAGCCACTGCCCCGCGAAGCGAGAGGCCAGCGCTTCGGCCTTCGGATCGGCGAGCATGCGGCGCACCTGGCGCTCGAGCTCGCGGTCGTCCGAGAGATCGCCATCGTCTGCGAGTCGGATGAGCTCCTCGTCCGGGGGCGCGCCCCACAGGAAGAAGGAGAGGCGCGACGCGAGGTCGGCGTCGGCGATCTCGTAGATCTCGCCGGGCTCCACGTCCTGCGGCGCCTCCTCCATCCGGAAGATGAAGTGGGGCGAGGCGAGGATCGCCTGCAGCGCGAGGCGTACGCCACCTTCGAAGCCGCGTGTCTCGGCGCCCTGGTCGTAGAAGGCCATGAGGCCCTCGAGGTCGCTGTCGGTCACGTCACGGCGGTAGGCGCGCTCCGCCAGCCGGGTGACGATCTGCTCGGCGCAGGGACGCTCCTCGTCGGGCGCCGTCGGACGGCACGTGAAGACGCGCCGGCGCGTCGGCGTGTCGGAAACGCCCGTGACCTCGAACGGTCCGAGGACGGTCATCCGCTGAAGGTGCTGCTGCGTCGTGACACCGTAGCCGATTCCGATCTGGCCGTCGGCGAGCGTGTGCTCGATCGGGCGGATCAGGTCGTCCAGCTCGCCCTCGAACTGCTTCACGAAGGCGGCGGTGACACGGTGGGGACCGGCCGTGACCTGGATCGAGTCGGTCCGAATGTTCAGGCCGCTGGGCTCCGATTCGTGCATCCACCGGTCGATCCGGAGGAGCGCGACGCGCTCGCCGTCGATCGAGATCTCGATCTCGTCCTCGCCCCAGGTGCGTCCGAAGACCTCACCCTCGACCGCATTGTACGGCATGATGTGGAAGACGTACTTCCCGTCGGCGGGGAAGTTGTGGACGACCGAGAGGCCTCCGCGTGTGCCGAATGGCGCGCCCTCGACCTGGTCCTTCTGACCGGCGATGCGGGGCATCCGGTAGATCGTGTTGCCCACCTCGGCGTCGGGATCACCGAGCGCGAGACGCGAGATCTGACCCGCAGCACGTAGGTACCCCTCGATGACCGTGGTCGACGGCATCTGCACGTCGGCGATGTTGTCGAAGTTCGCGCTCTTGGTATCGAGCGGCAGGTAGCTCGAGACGTCGACCCGAAGGCCGAGGAGGTGCTCCACCGCAGCTGCGTACTCGGCCCGGTTGAGCCGCTGGAACACGCGGGTGCCCGGCTCGGGGTTCTTCCGCCATTCCTCGTCGATGCGGCTCTCGAGGTCCACGGCGAGGTCCACGAGGGCGTTACCCTCGGGGCGACGCGCTCCGGACGGGGGCATCATGCCGGCGCGAAGCTTCTTGATCATGCGCTCGGCGATGTCCGCGTTTTCGGCGGCACCTTCCACGGTGAAGCCCTCGAGCACGAGGCCACCGCGCTGGCGCTGCTCGCTGTGGCATCGCGTGCAGTACTGGTCGATCACCTCGTCGCCATCGAGCGCCGGAACATCGGCCAGCGCGGCCGCGTGGGTCGTGTCGACGGTTACGGGAGCCTCGACTCCGGCGTCTCCGGCGAGGCCGAGAAGCAGGAGCCCGGCGACGAGCATCGCGGAGGAGGAAGCGTTCATACGTACCTCAGGGTCGTACTGCAGATGAGACAGCCTGCGAATCGTCTCATGGACACGCAAACGGCCGAAAACGATGAGATGAATGCGCCGTCCTGGATGTATTCCCTAGAATAAAGACGGTCGAAAACACGTGCCAGTACGCCTCTCGCCTGGCGTAGTGCCATCGGTGCGCCATCTTGCGGGCCATGACCCGAGACTTCCATTCCACCCGCAGCGCGTGGATCGACCGCTTCTTCGAGTCGTATTTCCGGCGCCGCCCGGTCGACGCGACGTTCGTCGGAGTGCGCGGGCACGACCAGGCGCTCCCGGATCTCTCGGCCGAGGGCCTGCTTCGGCAGGAGCAGGAGATGCGCGCTCTGCAGCGGGCATGGGAGGCGATCGAGGAGCGGGAGTCTTCGGGGGAGTCGAACGGGACGAGCGTTTCCGAACGCCTCGAGCGGCTGGACGGGAGGCTGGCCGCCGGCCAGCTGAGGATCGAGCTCTGGGAGCGCGAATCGCGCTGGCAGCTCGGAAACCCGAGCGTGCACGTCGGCGAAGCCGTGTTCGGCCTGATGTCGCTGCTGCTTCCGGGTTCGGCCCCGGCCGAAGGACGCCGGGAAGCGCTGCTGGCGCGTCTCGACGCCGTGGGTCCGTACCTGGCCCAGGCCCGCGGCCATCTCGAATCGGTACCGGTCGGCTGGACGGAGCGCGCGCTGCGCGAGTGTCGCGGAGCCCTTCGCTTCCTCCGTGAGGGCCTTCCGGTCGCTCCCGAGGCTCGGGAAGGACCGACGGATTCGGGGCGCGGAGCCCGAAACGACGAGGAGCTCCTCCGAGCCGCCTCGGAGGCCGCAGACGCCGTGGAGGGGTACGCCCGTTTCCTCGAGCGAGAGGTGCTCGGACGCCCCTCCGGTCGCGTCGGCTGCGGAGCGGACGCTTTCGCGCTCCACGTGAAAGAAGGCCACTTTCTCGAGCGCGCTCCGGACGAGATCGCCTCGTACGCCAGGGACGAAATCGAGCGGACCCGGTCGTGGCTGGTCGAGGCGGCACCCGAGCTCGGCGCGGCGACACCCGAGGAGGTGCTCGCGCGGCTGCCGGACACCCACCCGACTGCGGACACGTACCTCGCGCGGTACGAGGAGACGTGGCGGGCCATGCAGGAGCTCGCGCTCGAACGCCGGCTGATCACCTGGCCCGACTTTCCGATCCGGTACGTTCCGCGTCCCACCTGGTCCCGGGCGGCCGCTCCGGACCTGTACTTCCTCTTCTACCGCTCCCCGGCGGCGTTCGGCCGGCCCCCCGTCCACGACTACCTCGTCGCCCCCCTCCCGGAGGACGCGTCGCCGGAAGAGCGCGAGGCCTTCCTTCGGGCCCAGAACGACTCGGTCATCAAGCTCAACCATGTCGTGCACCACGGCGGGATCGGCCACCACGTGCAGAACTGGCACGCGTTCCGGTCTCCGCTGCGAGTGGGTCGGGTCGCCGCGGTGGACGGCGCCTGCCGCATCGGGATGCTCTGCGGAGGGACGATGGCCGAAGGGTGGGCCTGCTATGCGACCGACCTGATGGCCGAAGCCGGCGGGCTGACGCCGGAGGAGGTGTACGCCGAGCACCACGGGCGGATCCGTATGGCCGCGCGGGCCGTGGTGGACGTGGAGCTGCATCACGGGCGCATGAGCCTGGACGAGGCCAGCCGCTACTACGTCGAGACGGCCGGGATGTCGGCGACCGCCGGCCGGGCCGAGGCCGTCAAGAACAGCATGTTCCCCGGCGCGGCGCTGATGTACCTGGTCGGGACCGACCTCATCCACGAGCTTCGTGCCGAGCTCATGGCGACGCTCGGTGACCGATTCACGCTTCGCACGTTCCACGACGCCTTTCTGTCGTACGGCTCGATTCCGGTTCGACTGGTGGCGGACCAGATGCGCCTCCGGGCGGCCCGAGCCGAGCCCCTCGACGCGCACTCCGGACTCCAACCCGCGACCCCATGACCCTGCAGGCTCTCAGTGCCCGGACGCTGGACTTCGGTCGCGACGTCACCCGGGCGATCCTGGGCGTCGACGCGCTGTACCGGGCCGAGAGCGGCGACGACACCGGGCTCGCGGTCCTCAACATGGACACCGAGGGGGCGTTCCAGCCGGAGGACTTTCGCGACTACGCCGAGGCGGCGCGCCGTTGGCGTTCGCTGAAGGACGAGGCGCGTGCCCTGCCGGAGCCCGACCGGATCACGTACTACGGGCAGCTGGCCGAAGCGACGCTCTCCTTCATTCGGTGGCGGAGCGAAGGACTGGACTTCGAGACCCAGCTGGGCTCGTTCCTCCAGATGCCGGCCGAGCCGGTCTCCGAGGAGACGTTGTTCGGGCTTCGCGATGCGATGCACCAGCTGCTGGGCGAGATGGGATACTCCGGCTCGCTGGCCGAGCGGGCTTCCGCGTGGGAGGAGCGTGTCCGGGTGCCACCGGACGAGGTCGAGGACGTCTGCCGCGATCTGATGCATCGGGCGTGGCAGCTCACCAACGAGCGCGTCGTCGAGATTCCGGCCGACGAATCCGACGGCATGACGGTCGAAGCGGTGACCGGTGTGCCCTTCAACGCACGGTGCAACTACGCCGTTCGGAAGGTGGAGCTCAACGTGGAGCCGACCCTCACGCTCCCCGGCTTGCGACACCTGGCGGTCCACGAGGGATATCCGGGCCATTACGTCCAGTTCAAGCTGCGTGAGACCTGGTACCGCGACGGCGTCGCCCCGGCCGACAACCTCCTCTCCGTGGTCAACACGGCGAGCTCTTCGGTCTTCGAGGGCATCGCCGATACCGGGCTGGCGATGATCGGATGGAACGAGGCTCCGGATGACCGGCTGCAGGGCCTCATGAACCGGTACCGGTCCGCGATAGGGACCGGGGCGGCGTGGCGCCTCCATGCCCTCGAGTGGGGCCGGGAACGAGTGGCCGACTGGCTCAGGGCGCAGGCGCTGATCGGAGGCGAAGGCTGGGTGCAGAACCGGTTGGCCTTCGTCTCGGCACCCGAGCGCGCCGTGCTGATCTGGTCGTACTGGTGGGGCGAGCCGACGGTCACGAAGGCGTGGGATGCCGCGCTCGAGGCCGGCAGAAAGAACGACTTCGTGCGCTACCTGTACGGACGCATGCACTCGAATCGGACGGTGGAGGCTTTCGGTGCCTGATTGTTGGACGAACACGAATGCGGGTCGGCCCCGCTTCCTGTGCGGCGGTGCGCAACGCTTGGCGCGAGGGGTGGTCACAGCCTCCGCCCTCGCCCTCGCGGCCTGCTCCGGAGGCGAGGGGCGCGATCCGCTCGCATCGGTGGACGGACGCAAGATCCTCCGCGTCGCGTACGAGCGCGAGGTCGACGTCCTGAATGCCTTCACGAGCCAGATGCTGGTCGACATCCACTTCAGCATGGTCGAAGGGCTCGTCACGACGGACGAGAGCAACACCTACGTGCCGGTGCTCGCGCGGGAGATCCCGTCCATGGAGAACGGCCAGATCGCGGAGAACCCCGACGGCACCATCGAGATGACGTGGCGCCTGCACGAGGGCGTTCGCTGGCACGACGGTGAGCCCTTCACCAGCGAGGACGTGTGCTTCACCTGGCGCTTCGTGACGAGCGAGAACTCGCAGACGTACAATCGCGACTGGTACCTGGGCATCGTCGACTGCGCCATGCCCGACGACCACACGGTGGTCTTCACCTGGAGCGGCCCGTTCGCGTATTACGCGGGGCTCTTCGAGGCCATCCTGCCCGAGCACGTGCTGGGCGGCATGACGACCGAGGAGATCGTCAACTACACGCCGTACAACCGGGGGGAAGAGCTGGTCGGGACCGGCCCCTTCCGCTTCGCGGAGTGGCGCTCCGGCGAGTACATCCGTGTGGTTCGCAACGAGGACTACTGGCGAGGCCCCGAGTACCCCGCGATCGACGAGATCGTCTGGTCCTTCGTCCCCGACTCGAACACCCGCCTCAACGCGATGAAGGCGCGCCAGTACCACTACGCCCGTCTCGAGCCCACGCAGGTCGCCGAGGTCGCCTCGCTCGAGGGATACGACGTGCACCTGATCAGCTCGAACACCTTCATGCACTTCGACCTGAGCCTGAACACCGAGCGGGCCGAGGCGCTCTTCTCCGACCGAGACGTGAGGCGAGCCCTCTTCCACGCCATCGACCGGAAAGCGATCGCGGATCAGCTCATGCAAGGCACCGTGCGCGTGGCGGACACGCCCATCAACCCGACCAGCCCGTATCACGACCCGGCCGTCTCGGCGACCACCTACGACCCCGAGCTGGCGGGCCGCATGCTGGACGAGGCCGGATGGGCTCCCGGCCCGGACGGCGTCCGGGTCAAGGACGGCCAGCGCTTCTCCTTCACCATGATCAACCGCGCCGGCACGGCCGACCGGATCGCCATTGCCCAGGTCATCCAGGCCCAGTTGAAGGCCGTGGGGGTCGAGGTCGACTTCCAGACGCTGGAGAGCGCCGCCTGGACACAGGCGTGGCGGAGCTTCGACTGGGAGGCCGTGGTGAGCGCGTGGTTCCTTCCGTCGGATCCGAGCTTCACGGGGCTGTACCGCTGCAGTGGACCGAACAACATGACGGGCTTCTGCGACCCCGATCTGGACACGGTCATGGAAGCCTCGGATCGCTATCTGTCCTTCGACGACCGGAAGCCGCTTCTCGACGAGGCGCAGCAGCTCCTCGCGGAGGACGCGCGCATGCTGCCGATCTACTACAACGTGATCCCGGAGCTGGTCAGCGACCGCGTCGTGAGCTACCGGGGCAGCGGCACCAACTTCGGAAGCTTCTGGAACCTCTGGGAGTGGGATCTGGCGGGCAGCGGGACGGCGACCCCGTAGCGGGGCGGCAGGAGGCGCGGGTCGCAGCCCGGTTCCACCGGCTGTCGTCCGGTCACGCGGGCTCGCCTCCTTCGGCCGCCGTCGAGAGTGACGCCGCCTCTTCCGCCAGCCGACGGGCCAGGCGGTGCACGCGTCGGTCGCTCGAGGCGGACAGAATCGACCACGCGGCCCGACCGGCGCCAGCACCGGCCAGCGCCGCCAGCCCCGCGACCACGGCGGCCCCGACGGGCCCTCCGGGAGCCGCGGCGACCACCGCACCGGCAAGCATGACTCCCCACGCCGCGGGGACGAGGTGGAAGATCCTGCGGAGCCTCGGCTCGGCCTTCTCCACCACCTCGACGACCGTTTCGTCCGCCCGCGGCGTGATCGACACCCGGGTGCTCTTCAATCGATCCCGGGCCGTCCAACGGACAGAGCCGAGCGCCTCGGTGACGGAGCCGGTGCCGTCGGCGAGCTCGTCGACGGTCGCGATCAGCGCCGCCATCGCATCCCGCCCCGTGACGCCCGGGACCATGTGAACGGCCTTTCGAACGGCGGGCGCTCCGGCCAGGCGGGACGAGAGCCGCTCGGGCCGGTCCAGCGACGCCACGGCGCGCTCGATCGCCACAGGGGAGATCCCGACCTCTCGGGCGATCTCCTTCAGATCCTCGAGCGAGAGGCCGGCACCGGGGTCGGCCACCGGCCCCGAGGACTCGTCGATCTCCGTCGCGCGGCGGAGCACGAGCGCGACCTCGCGGTCGGTGTACCGCCTGCTCTCCGAGTTCATCGCCTCACCCTCGCTCACGGTCCGTAAAGGGCCGCAGCCGGGCCCGCCTTTCATACGCGGGCCGGTCAGGGAGCCTTCTCGGGGGTGGCGGCCGCGGATCGCACGACAGTGGCCGACACGATCGCGTCGCGAAAGATTGGGGCGCCCTTACCGCTCCGACGCCGAGACATGGCAGCCTACGTCGCCCGTCGCCTGCTGCAGATGATCCCGCTTCTGCTCGGGATCAGCATCGTCCTCTTTGCCGTGATCCAGGCGGCGCCGGGCGGGCCGGAGGCCGCACTCCTCGAGTCCGATCGCTTCATCGACCCGGAGGTCATCGAAGCGTATCGCGAGCGACTCGGCGTCGACCAGCCCGTGCCGGTGCAGTATGCACGCTGGATCGGTGGTGCCCTCCGCGGTGATCTGGGCGTGAGCTTCTCCACGACCCGCCCTGTCTCGGAGATGATCGTCGAGCGACTCCCGGCCACGCTCGAACTCATGGGGGCCGCCTTCCTGATAGCCGCCGTACTCGCCTTCGCGCTGGGCGTGCTTAGCGCGGCGCGGCAGTACAGCTGGTTCGACCATCTGGGCACCGGCGTCTCCTTCGTCGGGATCGCGATGCCCGTCTTCTGGTTCGCGCTGATCCTACAGCTGGTGTTTGGCGTGTGGCTCGGCTGGTTCCCGGTGGCCGGCACCCGCACCGTGGGTGCCACGTCTCTGGGCGATCATCTGCTCCATCTGGTCCTTCCGGCGACGGTACTCTCCTTCCGGTACGTGGCCGGCTGGTCGCGCTACCTCCGCGCGAGCATGCTCGAGGTTCTGCGGGCCGACTTCGTTCGGACCGCTCGAGCGAAGGGACTCACCGAGCGGGTCGTCGTCTGGGGGCACGCCCTCCGCAACGCGATGATCCCCGTGGTGTCGGTCATGGCGCTCAATCTGGCGGGACTCTTCTCGGGGGCCGTGATCACCGAGACCATCTTCGCCTGGCCGGGAATCGGCCGAATGTTCGTGCAGGCGATGTTCGCCCGGGACTACCCCCTCCTCATGGGGATCCTCCTTCTCGGCTCGACGATGGTCGTCGTCTTCAACCTCGTTGCCGACGTGGTCTACGGCGTCCTCGACCCCCGCATTCGCTATGAGTAGGGCGGGAGCTCGACCCGACCCGGCCCCGGGCGGCGACGGCGTGCGAGGGCTGTTCTGGAGACGGCTGCGACGGCACCGGCTGGCGGCCGCATCGCTGTGGGTCGTGATCGGAGTCTCGCTCGCCTGCCTGGCAGCTCCGCTCCTCGCCCCCTTCGAATTCGACGCGATCGACCTGGGGAGCATTCGGCAGCCCCCCTCTCCCGGCCACTGGCTCGGGACCGACGACCTCGGCCGGGACCTGCTCACGCGGATCCTGTACGGAGGCCGGGTCTCGATCCTGATCGGCCTCGTGGCGGCCCTCGTCGGCACGGGCTTCGGAACGCTGGTGGGTGCGACCGCCGGGTACTACGGAGGTCGGATCGACGGGGCGCTGATGCGCTTCACCGACGTGGTCTACTCGATCCCGACCCTGCCGCTCCTGATCGTCCTGGCCTCCTACACGCGGGCGGACGCGAGCTCGATGGCCCTGACCATCGGTGTGCTCTCGTGGATGGCGACCGCACGGGTCGTCCGCGGTGAGGTGCTGAAGATCCGAACAATGGAGTTTGTCGAGGCGGCACGCAGTCTCGGGGCGAGCAACGCGCGTATCATCGGTCGCCACGTCCTGCCGAATTCGGTCGGACCCATCGTGGTCGGAGCTACCCTCGCGGTCGGCAACGCGATCATCCTCGAGAGCTCCCTCAGCTTCCTCGGGCTCGGCGTGCAGCCTCCCACGCCCACGTGGGGCAACATGCTCATGGACGCCCAGGCGACGATGGCGACGCAGCCCTGGCTCTCGGTGTTTCCGGGGCTGGCGATCCTGCTCGTGGTGCTGGCGGTGAACTTCCTCGGCGACGGCTTACAGGACGCCCTGGACCCTAGAGCCGACACCGGCTAGCCCGAGCGGAGGGTCTCCGCCCGGGCCTTCGCCCGCGGGGGCACGGGCCGTCAGTGCCAGCCGTGCGTATCCCAGCTGCAGACCTCGTCGGTGGACTCGAGCCAGTCGAAGGTCGGCTGACCGATGCCGAGGCCGTCCAGGTAGCCCATGGCGGGCTGCCCGATCGGCGCGCCCGGAGGGGCGGTCACGCCCGCGACCGGGGCCGCCGGCTGGTGCGGGCGCGCGAGGAAGCGCTCGATCTCCGCCGCGATCAGTGCGGCACCGGGCTCATCAAGCGTCGAAGCGCGGGCGTGAATGCCGCGGAGTGCGCTCGAGGCCTCGGCACGGACCTCGAACATCGTGGCGTCCGCCGCCAGTCGCTGGATGCCGTCGACGACCACGGCCTCGAGGGCCGTCTGGATCCGCCGCTCGTAGTCGGTCGCCGGTCGGGCCTCGAAGACCGTCGCGATCACGCGTTCCAGGACGTCGTCGAGTCCCGGCAGGGATTCGTCGAGCGCCGCCTGCTGGACCATGCGGGCCGCCCGTTCGGGCCTCAGGAGCTGTGCCACGGTATGGCTGCCGGCGACCACGGCCGGCGTGACCGCGTCGAATGCCGAGCCGGTGTAGCGGGGGAAGAGCTCCCGCGTGCCGCGGTACCCCGGAGGCCGCGGCGGAATCGACTGAAGGACCGATTCCGGCAGCGCGAGCTCGGGGAGTTCCAGCGTGCGCATGAGGGCGTCGAGGGCGGCGTTCTGCTCGCCGGCGGGGACGCGCCACATCGGCGTGAGACCGTCACCGCGCATCGCATACGTGTAGGCCACGCCCCCTACGGCGGTCGCCGTGGACTCGACCTGATAGCGGTGGTGCAGGTAGAGCGGGACCAGCGCCTCCTCGATCGTCGCCATCGGACGCCCGTTCCGGATGGCCCGCTCGCCGAAGCGCGACATGGCGGCGGCGCGCACGTCCATCATGCGCTGCAGCTCGGCCGCCATGTCGGTGCCGAGCGCCCACTGGTCGGCCTGCGGGGTCGTGGCGACGTCCTGGTTGGACATGTAGCGGACGTCGTCCTCCCACGCCTCTTCGAGGATCCGCTGCAGCTCGGCCGCCTCGTCGGTGCCTTCGGGGAAATCCTGGTAGCCGTATTCGACGGCCACGATGTCCCACTCCCCGATGTCGGTGTCGTAGACCTCCGAGTAGTCGAGCGAGCCGTCGGCGTTCAGCTCGACGAGCGGGTGGGGGTAGTCCATCACCGAGATCCGCCCGGCGCTGCTGTTGTAGTAGTTGTGCCCGAGGCCGATGGTGTGCCCCACCTCGTGGGCGGAGAGCTGCCGGATACGCGCGACCGCCCACGCTTCCAGCTCGGGCGGACGCTCGTCACCGGTCTCGTAGGGGGAGAGGAGCCCCTCCGCGATCATGTAGTCCTGTCGGATGCGGAGCGAGCCGAGCGTGACGACGCCCTTGACGATCTCGCCGGTGCGCGGGTCCGAGACGGAGCCGCCGGTGCTCCACCCGCGCGTCGAGCGGTGTACCCAGTTGATCACGTTGTAGCGGGCGTCGAGCGAACTGATCGAGTCGGGCCGCATGCGGACCTGGAAGGCGTCCCGGTATCCGGCGGCCTCGAACGCCTGGTTCCACCAACGGGCGCCGTCGAGCAGCGCGGAGCGGACCGGCTCGGGAGTGCCCGGGTCGAGCCAGTAGACGATGGGCTCCACGGGGTCGCTCACGGCGGCGGTCGGGTCGCGCTTCTCGAGGCGGTGGCGGCGGATGAAGCGTTGCGTCATGTCCTCGCCCAGGGGCGTCGCGTAGTCCTGGAAGGAGCTCGCGCCGTATCCGGCCCGCGGATCGAACGCGCGCGGCTCGTATCCGTCGTCGGGAAGGGCGACGAAGGAGTGGTGGATCCGGATGCTCGCGGCCTCTCCGGTCGCGGCGACCTGTCCCACACCTTCGAACCCACCGCCACCGCGACCGAACCCGCCGCCACCACCGCCGCCCTGCTGCACGAAGGTCAGCTCGACCTCCATCTCGGTGTTCTCCGGGAAGGAGCCGGTGTACTCCATGAAGACCGAGCTGCGCGAATCGTCGAGTCGGTACTGGCCCGGGCGCATGCGGCCGCCGGCGTCGATGGGGTCCCGGACGAGGAAGCCGGTCATGTCCACCAGGACCCGCTCGCCCGTGGCGGCCTCCGCGGTGAAGCCCCAGAGCACGGAGCGGGCGAAGGCGTCCTCCACCGCGCGCACCTCGTCGGGGTTGTCCGACGATGCGCGGAAGCGGTAGTTGGGCTGCACCATCAGGACCTTCCTTCCCACGCGCTCGAACTTGACGATCCGAGAGCCACGCAGCGCCCCGCGATCGAGTCCGAGGTCGTTCGAGCCCAGTCCGGCTCCGTACCCGACGTAGTGGATCATCTCGGTGTCGAGCTGCGGGATCTCCATCCACAGGCGACCCATCTCCGCGTCCCAGTAGAGCGGCAACATTCCGTCCATCCGTGCCAGCCCGGCGGTCCGCTCCTCGATGGAGGGCAGGGACTCGGGTGCGGAGCCGCTGCGCTGGGCGGTGGACGGCTGGGCGAGCGTCGCGAGCGCGAGGATCGCGAGGGCGGCCGGGGCCCGGAGGGGGCGGAGCGAGCGGATCGGGCCTGGGCGTCGGTCGTGCATCGTGCGGTCTCCTGAGCGGACTCGTGCGAGGGCGCAACTTGGGGCCGACCGGGCCGGTTGGCGACCGGGGAGCGAGCGGCGCATCTTGGCTCGACCGACACGACCGACACGACCGAACGGGAGGCGCAGGCGATGGGCGAACGACTGAGGGTGGGCGTGATCGGCGCGGGCCGCTGGTCGCGTACGGCGCACCTGCCCGGCTTCGCGCGATCCCCGCTGTGCGACCTGGTCGCGATCTGCGATCTGGACCGCGAGCTGGCGGAGGCCCGCGCCGCCGAGTTCGGCATCGACGACGTCACCACCGACGCGACCGAGCTTCTGGCCCGCGACGACCTCGACGTGATCGACGTGGTGACGCGCGGGGACCACCAGGAGCTGGTCTTCGCCACCCTGGAGGCGGGCAAGCACTGCCTGGTGGAGAAGCCCGTCTGTCACGACTACCGCGACGTGCTCCGCGCCGACGCGCTCGCGCGCTCGAAGGGCCTCAAGACGAAGGTCGGGCTGACGTTTCGCTATGCCCCGGCCGTGATGTACATGTTCGACCTGATCCGGGAAGGCTTCGTGGGCGAGCCGTACGTCTTCAACGGCTACGAGCAGAACTCCCAGTGGCTCGACCCGGACAACCCCATGGACAAGCGGATCCACAAGGAGAAGCCGGTCGGGGAGCCCGAGTGGGGCACCGACTTCTCACCGGAGGGCATCACGGTGAGCTCCCTGGAGGGCTACGGCGCTCCGACGATCGACATCGGCCTCGAGTGCATCGGCTCGGAGCTCGTGGAGGTCGTGGGCCGGATGGCGAACATGGTGCCGTACCGGCGCCGCACGAACCTCGACGCCGAGCGCGAGCGCATCAACATCGACGACGCGGACATGTTCATGGGGCAGGCCGGGAATGGTGCGCTCTTCTCGATGCAGTCGAGCTACGTGACCATCGGCAACTACCCGGGCATCGAGGCGCGCATCTTCGGGTCCGAGGGTGCGATCCAGGTCCGCCTGGTGGAGGAGTTCGGGGTCATCCAGACGATTCACACGGCCACGCCCGACGCGGTCGAGTTCGTGCAGCGCGAGATTCCGGAGAAGTACTTCCCGCCCGGATACGAGCCGGGCGACCACTGGGGCACGGCCTTCTACGGGAACCTGGTGCACAACTTCTGTCAGGAGATCGTCGAGGGGGGCAGCACCAATCAGGGCGACTTCGCGCAGAGCGCGAGAGTCCAGGAGATCATCAACGCCGTGGCCCTGTCGCACCGCGAGCGCCGCTGGGTCGATCTGCCGTTGGGCGACGAGGTCGACGGGGGCCAGCAGAGCCCGTATTGACGGTCCGGTCCGTAGCCGGGTCGTCGCGTACCCATCTTGAAGGAATGAGGAGGTCGCGTGAGCGAGCGACGTGTACGGTGGGGAGTGATGAGCACGGCCAACATCGGCCGTGTGGCCGTGAATCCGGCGATTCAGGCCTCCTCGAACGGCGAGCTGGTCGCGGTCGCCTCCCGTGACGGAGGGCGGGCGCGAGCTTTCGCGGCGGATCACGGTATCCCGAAGGGGCTCGGCTCCTACGAGGCGCTTCTCGACGACGACGAGATCGACGTCGTCTACATCCCGCTGCCCAACAGCATGCATCGCGAGTGGACGATCCGGGCCGCGGAGGCCGGCAAGCACGTCCTGTGCGAGAAGCCGCTGGCCCTGAGCGCGGCGGAATGCCAGGAGATGGCCGCGGCGGCGGAGGAGAACGGGGTCAAGCTGATGGAAGCCTTCATGTACCGCTTCCATCCACGCACCCGCCGGGTCGTTTCGATGGTTCGCGACGGCGTGGTCGGTGAGCTCGGTGCGATCCGGAGCGCGTTCACCTTCCGCCTCCGCAATCGAGACAACATCCGGCTCGACCCCGATCTGGGCGGGGGTGCGCTCATGGATGTGGGGTGCTACTGCGTCAACGTGTCACGAACGCTCGCGGGGGAGGAGCCGGTCGAGGTGCAGGCGTCCGCGCGCTGGTCGGACCGGGATGTCGACGAGGCGCTGACGGGGATTCTGCGCTTCCCGGGCGGGGCCGTGGCGCACTTCGACTGCGCGCTCGACCTGGAGCGCTCGGAGGCCTACGAGGTCGCTGGGAGCGAGGGGCAGCTGCGCGTGCCGGCGGCGTTCCTCCCGGGGACCGCGGACGTGGACATCGTCGAGTCCCGGGGGCGAGAAGGAGAGGTGGCCCACACGGTCCCGGGCGACGACGAATACCGGCTCATGGTCGAGCACTTCGCCGACTGCGTGCTGCATGGCGGGAATCCGAGGTATGCCGCGCAGGAGGCCGCCGCGAACATGCGGGTGATCGATGCGCTCTACCGCTCGGCGCGCTCCGGCGGGCTGCCCGAGAAGCTCTGATCGGCCCCGCTGGCCGCGCCCGTGCCGTCCGGTGGCGTCCGACGCAGCGCGAGGCGGCCGGCGACAGGCTCGCCGCAGTCTCGCACGGTGACAGGCCCCTCGACGATCTCACCGCCGGGCTCGATCGTGAGGATGCCTTCGATCACGCCGTCGCAGCCCCCCAGGCTCCGGTACCCGACCCGGATTCGAAGGAGGTCGTCCACGATGACCCCGTCGACGTCACCGACGATGGTGGCCGAGGGCACCTCGAAGGTGCCCGAGACGCGGCCGCCCCGGGCAGTCCGGAACGAGGCGCGGGCGTCTATGGGTGCTCCCTCGAGATGGGCTCTCCCGTAATACGCTCCCGCGAGGTTGAAGGCGTACCCGCGGTCTCCGGGACCGGGGCCACCCGCGCAACCCGTGAGGGTGGTCGCGGCGACGAACAGATAGAGGAAGCGTGTGGGCATTCGAACGCTGGCGGCGTTTCCGGCGTCGAACAGGTAGGGCACGACGAGGTCACGCACGGACGGCAGGAACCCTTGAGGGGCGACCCCTCGTATAGTATGACATGACGATGAGACGGCTACTCCGATCCCGGGTGGGACTCGTGCTGGCGCTCGCAGCCGACCTGCTGCTGTACGCTGGTACACCCGGCCCGTGGGAATACTCCTCGTCATCCTTCGAGGCCGCGCTGGCCCTGCAGGAGCAGGTCACCGAAGACTGGCTCGCCCGCGAGGGCGTGGTGGGGACCGCCATCGGGGTGGACGGCGCGGGCCGGGCCGTGCTCAAGGTCTATCTCGCGACACCATCGGTGAGCGCATTCCCCCGCTTCGTCTCGGGCGTCGAGGTCGTCCCCGAGGTCACGGGCCGCTTCACGGCCCTTCCGGCAGAGGACGCGGCTCCTGTGGATCCCACACGGTCGTTTCCCCGCCCGGTACCCATCGGGGTGAGCACCGGGCACGGCAGCGTCACCGCGGGCACGATCGGAGCCCGTGTACAGCGCGGCGGCGAGACGTTCGCCCTCAGCAACAATCACGTGTACGCGGCCAACAACGCCGGCAAGGTCGGAGACAACCTCCTGCAGCCCGGCGTGGTCGACGGCGGCCGCGATCCGGACGACGTGATCGGAACGCTCCACGACTACGAGCCGATCCACTTCTGCCGGGCGATGGTGTGCGAGCCGAATCGGATCGACGCGGCGATCGCGCTGACCTCGGCGAACGAGGTGGCCGATCACACGCCCGAGAACGGGTACGGAACGCCTCGGTCGTCGACGATGGAGGCCAAGCTCGGTCAGAAGGTCCAGAAGTACGGTCGGACCACCGGGCACACCCAGGGCCAGATCAGCGGGATCAATGCGACGATCGACGTCGGGTACTCCGCCGGCACGGCTCGCTTCACCGACCAGATCGTGATCTCGGGCCGGGGCTTCAGCGCCGGCGGCGACTCCGGATCGCTCATCGTGACGAAGGGATCGTTGCTCGCTGACCGACGCCCGGTGGGGCTGCTCTTCGCGGGCACGGCCACCACGACGCTCGCCAACCCGATCGACCTCGTGCTCGACCGGTTCGACATCACGATCGACGGGAGCTGAGCCGGCCGATGTCGGGGGACGTCAAGAAGGCCCAGGCGGAGCTCAACGCGAAAGTGCTGGGCCGGGACGGGGTCACCGGAACGGCGATCGGCCTCGACGGCGACAAGCCCTGTCTGAAGATCTACGTGCGCGACGCGAAGTCGGCTCGGGGCCTGCCGAAGCGTATTGCCGGCTTCCGGGTCGTCACGGAAGTGACCGGCGAGTTCCGGCGGCTCTGACGGTCGGGCGACGAATCCCCGATCGGAGCACCGGAGCCGCGCCCGGGACCGTGACGGCCCCGGGCGCCCGGATCGTCAGTCGTTCGCGACCGTGAACTCCACGGTGTCCACCACCCATGGCTGAAGCGGGACGTGGACCCCGTCGGCGACGACGGCGATGAGGCGGTACGTGCCCGGCTCCACGTCCTCGAAGACGTAGGCGCTCGACGCGTCGCCCATGTGGACGATGCTTCCGGGCACCGTCGGCACGGGCTGGTCCGCAGGCGTGAGGTCCGCATTCAGATAGAGATGGTGATGACCGGTACCGGGCGTCATGTCTCCCGCGGGGAGGATCTCGACGGTCGACGAGAGGGTCACGCTGATCTCGGTCCCGTTGATGAGGGCCCCGTCCATGGGCGTGATGATCGTCACGGTGCCGGCGGCGGACTCCGTGCTCTCGGCCGGAGCTTCCGCCTCGGGCTCTCCGCCTCCGCAGGCGGCGAGGACGAGCGGTACGAGGAGAAGCAGGGTCTTGTTCTGCATGTTCGATCCGGGCAGTGGCTGTATGGGCCTTCGCGTCACGGGCCGTGAAGCGCGGCAGGAGGGAAGATAAGGTTGGCCGAACCCCGCAACGGCATCGCGGTTCCGGTCACCGGGGCGCCTCCGGGCGATCGCGGGAGCCGGACGCGGACCGCGTGACCTCCGGGGATCCGGCCTCCTCTTCGTCGTCGGGCTCCTCCGGTGGCCTCGGGCGGTTCATCCGCAGCGTCACGCCGCCGAAGAAGTGCGAGCCGGAGCGCTCGACCTCGTGGTTCCCGTCGTGAAGATAATCGGTGATGGCCTGGTCCCACGAGAGTCCGGCCTTGCCCACGAGCTCCATCCACGGACCGTACGCCGTCTCGTCCGGTGCTTCCGTGGTCCCGCTCCAGATGGTCACGCGCGGGTTGTAGCCGCCGCCGTTTCCGCTCGAGCCTTTCAGCGGCATCTCGATGAGCACGCTGTCTGTCATGGGCAGGTTGAAGACGTCCGGGTCGTACTGCGCTCCATATCGTCGATATCGTGCGTACGCCCGCTGGTTCAGCTCGAAGACGTCCCGGTTCGAGTTGATCCCGCGCGTGATGTAGTCGCGGATGGTGAAGGCGGCGTCCTTGTGGCGCGGGTACTCCGGACTGTCGACGTATCCGAACCCGGGCATGAACCAGCCCTTGTTGAATCCCCAGTTCCGTTCGGTGACCCGGCCTCTGCGTACCAGGCCCGTGTATTCGGAGAAGAGCTGCACTACCTGATGCGAAGGGTACCCGTGCGGATTGAGGAAGATGTCGGGCAGCCAGGTATCCCAGAGTCGCCGTCGAACGGTCGATTCGGGGTAGATCGGGTGGTCCGCTCCGCCCCCGGACGTGGCGTCCTGCCCGAGGGCCCCCAGGTATCCGGCGTGCAGGATGTAGTCCGGCGTGATCCGATACAGGTCGTAGGCCGTCTGCGCACCGTCGGGATTCGTGAACGGGTGGACGACGACGTTGACCCGATCGAGCTTCGGCCGCTGCTCGGGGTCCGTCAGCAGAAGCTCGGCATGCCGGAGCACGTGGCTGGTGCTGGAGACCTCGTTCGCATGCTGTCGCGCGGAGTACACGACGGTGGGCTTGAACGTCGTGGCCTTCACGTGAGACCAGTGGCTCGCCGACAGAGGCGGCATGAGGTCCATCGCCCAGATGTCCTTGCCGAGGTAACTCTCGCCGACCTTGTAGATCGTCGCCTCGGGGAACGCGTCGGCCATCTTGGCCAGCATCTGGTGGCCTTCCGGCGGCGGGATGGGCGTGTCCCACTGCACGATGCGGGATCCGTCCCAGGACCATCCGCCGGGAAGCAGGGCCCGCCAGTCCGGGAGCGGCTCAGGCGCTCCGTTCGCCGCCAGCGTGCCCACGCGGCGGGCGTCCGGGTCCTGCTCGTGCGTCCACTCCGCCCACACCGTGAGCGCGCCCAGGCCGGGGAAGGCCAGAGCCGACCGGTACAGCCCGGCGGCCCGAAGCTCCTCGATCCACTGCATGGTCGCCACCACCTGCTCGGCCGAGACCATGCGCTCGTCGACCGAGAGCTCGCGCGTCGTGGTGATCAGGCTGTCTCTCATGTCCCGATCCGTGTCTACACGAACCCGCAGAGCCAGGTCGAGCAGGCCCGGCGCGTCGGCCGCTACCGTCGCGCGTCGGGCCGATGGCCGCTCGAGCGTCGTCGTCGGGATGTCGAGGCGCAGCTCGCCGGTACCGCCTTCCGCGTCTTCGTACGACAGGACCACACCGGGCCGCGGCGTCGCGAATCCCGTGACCCGGATCTCCGCGTGTCCCGCGGTCCCGTCCGACTTCGGGCGCATGATCGGCAGGATCCTGCCCGGGAACTGGATGCCCTGGCCGCGAGAGTTTCGGCCCAGGATGTCGAAGAACTCGATCGTCCCGAAGTAGATCTCTTCGTGCAGGGCGTCCATCGGGGCGTGGATCTCGTTGTCGATCCCGAGTCGGTAATCGGGCTCGCTCATGTCCAGCTCCACGGTGAGCTCCCCGAAGAAGGGTGCATCCGCGCTGCCTCCCCGGGGCAGACCTTCGTGGACGGCCATCACGTGGTCGTACAGGGCGGGCAGCACGGTGCCCTGGAAGTAGTCCCAGAACGCCTCCGGATCCGTCACGATCCGCTCGTCCGCGAGGGTCCGATCCCCCGCCGTCGCGCGCAGCCACCCGGTCGTGACCCGCACGTGCTCGTAATCCTGGAAGCGGTCGAAGTAGGGGCGCATGACCCATTTCGGCTCGAACGTGTCCCGCAGGATCTCCCGGCCCGAAGCGTCTCGGACCTCGATCTCGTAGGTCGCCCCCTCGGTCACCTCCTCGAAGCGGATCTGCTCGAGCTCCAGATCCAGATCCCGGGCCAGGACCTCGTCGATCGGGAAGATCTCGTGCAGCCAGCGGACCGGGGTGTGCATCGCCTGCTGGGGCCATGCCTCCGGGGCTTCGTTGCGTCGGAAGCGGATCACGATCTCGCCCGGGTCCCGCCCCTCGAGCCGGGGCCGAACCACCTCGTACAGCCAGGAGTATCCCTGCTTGAACGCGGAGAGCACGAGGACGTTCGTTCCCGTCGGATCCGCGCCCGCGTCGATCAGGGCGGTGCGCGCTTCCTCCGCGAGCCGAGCCCGGACCTCGGGAGGCTCGGAGACCCGTACCTCGAGCTGCACGGCCTGACCACGCACGTCGGGGAGCACCCTCGTCCGCAGCGCATTCCAGAACCGGTCGATTTCGGAGGGGAAGGTCACGGACTCCTGAAAGAGTGTCGCGGCGCTGCGGACGTCGCGGTCGTCGACGGTCACCTGCACGTCGCGAACGCCCAGCAGCGATGCCGCCTGCTCGGCGACGAAGGCCTCGAGGCCGGGGTCGGCCTTCTCGACCGAGAAGACGACGTCCGCGGAGCGGAGGGCGGTGCCCTCGAGCGACCCGGCGAGCCTGCCGAGCTTGTACAGACCGATGGCGGCCTGGCCGACCGGTTCGTGTCCGGAGAGGGCGTCCCACAGCTCCCGCTCGACGTCCCCGATCGTGGGGCGGTCCTTCCCGCGCTCGTCCAGATGCGGGAACGTGGTGGCCACACGGGCCATCGCCGCCTCGGCTCCGGCCTCGTCCGCTCCGGTCACCACGAGGGCGGCCTTGCCTCCGAATGCGTCCGGCACGAGCTCGATCAGCCCCGTGCCCGGCTGGAGGTCGGCCACGCCGATCCGTCCGCTGTCGGCGAGCTGATCCACGAGCTCGTTGCCGACTCCGGCCAGCACCATCGTCGCCATGCGTCCCGGGCGCCCGACCGTCGAGGCCGGCTGGACCAGCGGGACGGTGAGGCCCGTGGACTCGAGGCCGAGGCGCGCCGCGAGGTCCGGAAGGGGGCCGATCCCCGCCGTGCCCGGCACCAGCACCGCATCCACGCGGTCGGGGATGGGGCCTCCCCCGAGCAGCCCTCCCGACGTGTAGAGGTTGGACAGGTCGAGATCGTCCTTTCCGCCGCTTCCCGGGCGGCCGCCGACAGGACCCGGCGGATCAGGCTCGGCACGGCCGGGCAGACGCAGGACCCGTCCTCCCCCGAGTCGGACTTCGACCTCGCCCAGGCCTTCGTAGGCGAGCGGGTCGCCCGGTGCTTCTTCGGCCTCCTGGCCAGGCTCCACCCCTTCGGCCTCCTCATCCCCCGACGGCGCCGGCGGGGCTTCGACCCCGGCGTCCGCGCTGTCCGCCTCGACGGCTTCCGGCTGACCGTCGACGCGGGTGAGGTGGTCGAGGGCCTCGGCAGCCGCGTCCCCGTCGACACCGGCGAGCTCAACGACGAGTCGAGCGATCCCACCCGCTTCGGCACGGGCCCGCGCCTGCGTGATCCGTGGGGCGGCGTCGACGAGACCGCGTGCGTCGAGGGCGGCGCTCAGGTCGTCCGATACGCGGCGGATGTGGGCGCTCGAAAGTGTCCGCGTGTGGGGCAGCACGCCGGCGAACAATCGAGCTCCGGCCAGGAGTCCGGCGTCGTCTCCACCCAGCACGTACACCCAGGTCCGGCCGTCGACTTCACGGACGACGACGGCTCCTTCTCCCGAGTCGAGCGACGTCGGATCCACGCCGGGAGCCGGAACGTCCGGCCATTATAAAGCAGCGCGGGTGACCCCGCCTGTCGGCCGCGGCCGGTCCGGACCCCTCGACGGGCTACCCGTCCTGGAGATCCCGATACGACCGCATGTCGTCCAGATCAAGCGAACCTTCGGGCCAGAGGATGCGCCCGACCGGCTGGCCCGGGCGCTGCAGCAAGACGCGAGCGCCGCTGTCGCCGGAGAGTCCGGTCAGATCACGGAACCAGGCCCTCCC
>Ga0209536_100000254_pt1 | contig 84828 bp, 83 predicted proteins | sample DeeMarSeWOR28_12_FD_187461 | JGI IMG/M metagenome (GOLD analysis project Ga0209536, IMG submission 187461) | Marine sediment microbial communities from White Oak River estuary, North Carolina - WOR-2-8_12 (SPAdes) (version 2) | ecosystem: Environmental > Aquatic > Marine > Intertidal zone >... | reverse complement strand
CAGCTGCGCTCCAAGCTCGAGTGGACGCACGACGTCGACGAGGCGATCCGCGCGCACAAGGAGGGCCGCAAGCCCCGCTTTACCGGTCGATGACGCGGGACCCGCGGGGTAACCCAAAAATCAAAATCGTATTAGCCGCACATAAACGCGGCTGGGAACCGGCGTCAGGGGTCGTCATTCCTCTTGATCGGCGTTCATCGGCGGCCAATAACGCTGTTTGCAGTTCAGGGTTCTTGTGTAGGTACATCTGCGTGTATCCGCGGCTAACTCCGGGTTCTGCGCAGCCCGCGATTTACGATTCACGTTTCACGATTCACGGAGAATAAAATGGTTCGATTGGCCGACTTGCACCCCGCTGACGCAAAAGCGCAGCTGGACAAGATCCCTTTGCTGACCGGGTTCGGCCATCCGTGGGTGAAGCCGCCGCCACTGGAGAAGGCGCGGATTGCCATCGTGACGACCGCCGGACTGCACCGGCGCGGTGACCGGCCGTTCGGGCCGAGCGCGAATGCGACTGACTACCGCATCATCCCGGGCAACACCCCCGCCTCCGAGCTGGTGATGAGCCATCAGTCGGTTAATTTCGACCGTTCCGGCTTTCAGGAGGACCACAACGTTGTCTTTCCGATCGATCGCCTGAACGAGCTTGCGCGTGAAGGCATCGTCGGCTCGGTCGCCGACTATCACTATGCGTTCATGGGAGCGGCGCCGATCAAGGAGCTGAAGCCCAAGGCGACCGAGCTGGCCGGACTGCTCAAGAAGGACAAGGTCGACGCGGTCCTGCTATCGCCCGTCTGACCGAACTGCACGTGCGCCGTCGGCGCGCTTGGCCACTACCTCGAGCAGGGCGGGATCGCCACGACGGGCATCTCGCTCATCCGCGAGCACACCGAAGCGATCAAACCGCCGCGCGCGCTGTGGGTTCCGTTCGAGCTCGGCCGACCGTTCGCCGTGCCGCACGACGCCGCGTTTCAGCGGCGCGTGCTGCTCGCGGTACTGCGCCTGCTCGGGGCATCGTCCGGCCCGGTGCTGGTGGACTACCCGGAGCAGGCGCCGCACGCGGCTGCCGACGCAATGGAGGGGGTCGCCTGCTCGGTGAGCTTCCGCGCGGTCGCGCAGCCGGACGATCTTGGCGCCGCGCTCGCGCACGAGATTGAGGAAATTGCACCCTGGTACGACTTGGCGCGGGAGCGCCGCGGGCGCACAACGGTGGGCGCGAGCGGGGTCTCCGTCGAAGACGCTGCCCGCATCGTTGGCTCATACTTGAAGGGGGAGGCCGGGGAGCGCATCAACGGCCTTAGCGCGGGGGAGACGCTGAAGCTCGCCTATGAGGACATCCGCGCATATTACTTCGAGGCGGCTGGCGCGCGTCCGGGCGGCGCGCAAGCTCACGAGATCCTGCGCTGGTTCTGGTTCAAGACCGCTGCCGGGCGGGTTTTCGCGCAGCTGCAAAAAGCATGCTTGGCCAGCCGTGATGAGTCGGCCAAGCTCTTTGCGAGCCGCTCGCTGGTGCCGAACGTGATTCAGCGCGAGCTGCCGAAAACCGGTGACCGGTGACCGGTGACCGGTGACCCGTGACCAGTCCCAGTGAGCTATCGCTCTGCGGGCGCGCGGGCATATGATTGTGTTGAACCGGGAGCCGTGAACCTGTCGGGCTTGGCGGTTTTGGAATTCAAACCACTGCTCACCGGTCACTGATCACATTGTCAAAACCATGCACATCGACCGCGACCTCAAACTCGACTTCTGCGACGTGCTGATTCGGCCGAAGCGCTCGGCGTTGCCTTCGCGCGCCGAGGTCGAGATCCATCGCGAGTTCGTTTTCCGAAACTCGCAGCGCAAGTACCGCGGCATCCCGATCATCGCGGCGAACATGGACACCGTCGGCACCTTCGAGATGGCGCTCGCGCTCTCGGAGTTCGAGCTCTCGGTGGCACTGCACAAGCACTATGCCGAGGACGAGCTGGTGGCGTTCTTCGGCTCGCTTGGGAAGAAGTCAGCGGCTTACTACTCGATGGGCATCACCAAGAGCGATGCCGAGAAGTTCGAGCGCGTGCTCCAGCGCGGGGGCGAGGCGATCGAGTATGTGTGTATCGACGTCGCCAACGGCTACACGGAAGGCTTCGTAAAGTTCGTCGAGAAGTTCCGCCAGACCTATCCCGGAATAACCATCATGGCGGGAAACGTCGTCACAGGCGAGATGACCGAGGAGCTGATTCTTTCGGGCGCGGACATTGTCAAAGTGGGCATTGGCCCGGGCTCGGTGTGCACCACGCGCACCATGACGGGCGTGGGCTACCCGCAGCTCTCAGCGGTGATCGAATGCGCGGATGCCGCGCACGGTCTCGGCGGCCAGATTTGCGCCGATGGCGGATGCGTCGCGCCCGGCGACATCGCCAAAGCGTTTGGGGGCGGCGCGGACTTCGTGATGTTGGGGGGCATGCTCGCCGGGCACGACGAGTGCGCGGGCGAAGTCATCGAGAAAGATGGGCGACGCTATCAGCGCTTCTACGGCATGAGCTCGCGCATTGCGATGGAGAAATATGCTGGTGGCGTCGCTGACTACCGCGCCTCGGAGGGCAGGGATGTGCTGGTCGACTACCATGGCCCGGTGGCCGGGACCGTGCGCGAGATTCTGGGCGGCGTTCGGTCGGCCTGCACCTACGTCGGGGCGCGCAAGCTGAAAGAGCTCACCAAGCGCACGACCTTCGTGCGGGTGTCCGGACAGATGAACAACGCCTTCGACGAATGAGCCGCCAGCGGCCTTAACGTCTGTTTTGGGTTCAAGGTTCAGTGTTCAAAGTTCAACGTTCCCGGCTCAAGGTTCCGGGTTCAAGGAGACAGCTTTAGCTGGTAAACCTTGAAGTTGGAACTTTGAACGTGGAACAAGACCCCCCGCCCCTCGTCCGGTGAATGTTGCAGCGCAACGAAATCACGCGGCCTGTCGGTCCCGGGGCGTTGTTGTGTCCCGTCTGGGTACAGGGTTAAAGTGTCTGCCGTCACTTTCTTGAAGTGCTTAATCTCGATGCGTTCTCGCGGCAGTCCTGTCGGCCTGCCGCTTTGTTTCCCGGTTCGTTTAGCGGTGGGTTCGCGTTTCATTGATACAGGAGGAGGATAAAGATGAGCACAGTAATTCGTTGCGTATCAATCATGACGGCGGCGGCGGCGCTGGTATTCGGTTCTGCCGTGTACAGCGCCGAAGTAACGCACCTCACGATCGTCGGTGCCGGCAAGGGCGCTGGCGCGTTCCGTCAAGCGGGCGCGATGGCCGAGGTGGTGAACAAGAACAGCAAGACGCTCAACATCACCAACCAGGAGAGCGGCGGTTTCGTGGCGAACACCCGCATGATCGCCGCCGGACGGGTGGAGCTGGCAATCTCGAACGGCGTATTCGTGGATTTCATCCAGCGCAAGCAGAAGCCCTTCCACACGGAGAAGAAGCCGGCGACCAGCATTCGCGGCATTGGCCCCAGCGCGGGCTCGTGGCTGCAGATTGTCGTGCTGAAGGACAGCGGCATTAAGAGCCTGATGGAACTCAAGGGCAAGCGCGTCAGCCTGGGCCCGAAAGGCAGCAGCTCGGTGTTCATGATCGAGACCGCCTTGAGGGAAGTGGGGGTTCTGGACTCGATGCGGAAGGACTACCTGAAATGGACCGACGGGGCCAACTACATGATTGACGGCAAGCTCGATGCGTTCGGAATCCCGAACCCGATTCCGAGCCCCTCGATCCTTCAGGCGGCCACGAGCCGCCCCATTACCGTCCTCAGCCTGCCCGATTCGGTGATCAAGAAGTTCACCGGCCTCAGCAAGGGCTACTTCGAGGACAACGCCGACATGAGCGTCTACGAGGGCATGAAGGGGATGAAGGTCAAGACCATTGCCTACAAGGTGTTCTACCTGGCGCACGAGAAGGTGCCGGCTGACGCGGTGTACGAGATCTGCAAGCACTTCTACGATCCCAAGAACCGGGACTTCATCCTGAGCATGTACAAACCCCTCCGCGACGGCCTGGATACCGCCATGAACGACAAGTTCATCAAGCAGATGAAAGCGTTCGATCTCAAGCTGCACCCCGGCGCGGCGCGTTACTGGAAGGAACGCGGCTACGCCGTGAACTAGCCTGAGACCGGTGTGCACGTATCCGGCGTCAGGCTGAATGGACGCAAGATCCAAACGCCCCGGAGCCCGGTCATTGGGCTCCGGGGCGTCTTTGCATAACAGGCTGCTCCTGAAATAGGGTTGTTGCTGGAACGGGGGAGGAACCACCACGTGCGCGAAGTGATCTGGAAGTGGCTGTTGGTGATCTTCTCGCCGGAGAGCCTTGGCCGGCGCCAGCTCACCCCGGGCTTCCAGCGGGAGAATCTTCCCGTCTGGGGCGTGCTGGCGGCGCTCTTTGTTCTTTACGCGACGCTCGTCGCGGGCAACACTTTCGAGCTCTACCTCCCGATCGAGGACGTCTGGGAATGGCAGGAGGTGGAGTTCCCGCACCTGGGCTGGATCGTCGGTTTCGGCGGCTTCATCTACGCCTCGGCCCTGTGCCTGTTCCCGCGCTCGGCAATCTACGTCAGCGCTCTCAGCTTTACCGGTTACTTCCTGTACGGGGCGGCGAACGGCGCGCCGGTGGACTTCCTGCTGGGCTTTGCCGAGCCGATCGGCATCGCCTTGAGCTACTTTCTTCCAGCGGCAGCAGTGAAGTCCATGTCGTTCCTATGGGACGGCGTGCATTTTCCGGCGGTCAAGTATTACGCCTTTCACTTTTTCCTGCCGCTCTACATCTTCTTCACGGCGCTGCTGACCTTTATCTACTACCCGGCGCGCAAGAACTCGCCGCGCCACCGCCCTTCCGCGGTCGATCTGATCCTGTGCATCGTCACGATCATGTTCACGGTGGAGTACATCGTCAATTTCGCCGAACGCGGCGACCGCGCGGGCTCGACCCAGTGGCCCGACGTGCTGATGGGAACGCTCGCGATCCTCGTCTCCGTCGAGATGGTGCGGCGCGTGCTCGGCCTCGTGCTGCCGATCCTCGGGGGCCTGTTCTTCCTCTACAACCTCTACGGGAACTACTTCCCCGAGAGGATCATGCACAGGGGCTTCTCGTACAACGAGGTCGTCGCCTTTATCTACAGCGGCGACGGCATCTTCGGGGTCATCGCGAACGTCTACGCGAGCTACGTCTTCCTGTTTATCCTGTTCGGCGTGTTCCTGGAGATGACCAAGGTGGGGGATGTGTTCGTGAACCTCGCCTTCTCCCTGGTCGGGCGCCTGCGCGGCGGCGCCGCCAAGGCGTCGGTCGTGTCGAGCGGGCTTGTGGGCACCGTGGTAGGAAGCGGCGCGGCGAATATCTGCATCACCGGCGTCTTCACCATTCCCCTGATGAAGCGGATCGGCTTCCCCAGCCATTACGCAGGCGCGGTTGAGGCGGTTTCCTCCATCGGCGGACACCTGATGCCGCCGGTGATGGGGTCGGCGGCGTTCCTGGTGGCGGCGTTCACGGAAACCTCCTACAACTACATCGCGCTGATCTCGATCGTGCCGGCCTTTATGTACTACTACGCCGTCTATACCTCGGTGCACAACCAGGCAGGCAAGCTCGGCATCGTGGGGATGGCGGAGAAGGACGTCCCCAATTTCAGGCAGGTGATGAAGAAGGACGGCTACCTGCTCATTCCGGTGGCGATCCTGATCATTCGGCTCGTTATCGGCCGCTCGCCGTTCGACGCCGCGCTGTGGGCGATCTGCACCGCCATCTTCCTGAGTTTCTTCCGCGCGGACACGCGCCTTGTGGCGCTGCCACCGCTCGTCGCGGGCTGGCTGAAGCGGCCGGACTGGGGAACGCGCCGAGACTGGCTGGCCCTGCGTGCCGAGGAAGCCATGGCCGCCAGGATCCGCGCCGGCGCGAGCAAGGAAGAAGCCGACGTCGCGCGCCAGGCGGTTCTCACGGGCGAGCAGGGACCGCGGCAAAGCGTCCTGCGCGAGAACTGGATGCTGTGGTTGTCGGGCGCGCTGTTCGCCGTGTTGAACGTAGCAGGCATGGGTGCCGGGCAGGCGGTGTTCTGGTCGCTGGCCGCCCTGATCATTCTGTCCTCGCCCAAGATCATGGAGGGTCTCGAGCGCGCGGCGATCAACTCGCTCGTCATCGGCGTCACGGCCGGCGTGATGGGCATCGTGCTCTCGGGCGTTTCGCTGCCGGGCATCGGGCTGAAGTTTTCCTCGGTGGTCGTGGGCTACTCGAAGCTCCTCGTGGACGCGTTTGGCTGGCACGGCACCGAGCTGCCCATGGTCATCATCATGTCGGGCGCGGCGAGCTACATCCTGGGCATGGGCATGACGATCACCGCCGCCTACGTCCTGCTCTCCCTTCTCGCGGTTCCGGCCCTCATGGCGCTCGGAGTGCCTGAGATCAACGCGCACTTGATCGTGCTGTGGCAGTGCCAGTACGCGTCGCTCACGCCGCCGTTCGCGCTGGGGGCGTTTGTCGCAGCCGGTATCGCGCAGTCGGACCCCATGAGAACAGGATTCAGCTGTCTTCGAATGGCGTATCCGCTCTACGCCATTCCCTTCCTGATGGCGTACTCGCCGATCCTCATGGACGAGGGTGCGTCATGGACCGCGATCGGGCTCGTGTGGTTGACGGGCTTCGCCGGGCTCTACGCCATCTCGGCCGGACTCGAGGGTTTCCTCAAGCGAAATTTGACGTGGCCCGAACGCATCAGCTTCATCGTCGCGGGCGTGCTGCTTTACGTGCACTCGCTTTGGCTCAACGCCGCCGGTGCGATCCTGATGGTGCTCGGCATCCTCTGGCATCTCAAGCTCGGAGTGTTTTTAAGGAAGGCTGCTCGCACGCCGGCTTCCGGGCCCTAATTGCTGCGAGGCCGTGACCGGTGAGCGGTGACCCGTGGCCGGTCAGGTGGCGCCGTCATGGAAAAGAGCTCTAGATTGCTGGATCGGGCGCGAAAGTGGAGAGATCGGAAACAGGAACGACGGCTTGAGAATGGCGGCTCTTTAGGTTGCGGTATTGACCCTATACGGAAGCAAAGCCCTGGTCACCGTTCACGGGTCACTGTTTAAGAGTCGCTTTCGCCCAATGCGATGATTTCTAATCCAACATAGTTTGCACTGCCAATGGATTTAATGAAGAGCGAAAACCGCGACGGCATGCGCATTGACTGGGATGCGCCGATCCCGATGGACGACGGTGTGGTGCTGCGTGCCGACGTCTTCCGCCCGCTGGGTGACGCAAAGGTCCCGGTGATCATCAGTTACGGGCCGTACGCGAAAGGGCTTGCATTCCAGGAGGGCTTCAAGAGCGCCTGGGTGCGCATGACGACGGCCTACCCCGAGACGGCGGAGGGCTCCTCTAACAAGTATCAGAACTGGGAGCTTTTCGATCCGGAGAAATGGGTGCCGTGGGGCTACGCGTGCGTGCGCGTGGACTCGCGCGGGGTCGGCCGCTCGCCCGGCTTTCTCGATCCGCTCTCGCCGCGCGAGGCGCAGGACTTCTATCACTGCGTCGAATGGGCCGGCACGCAGCCGTGGAGCAACGGCAAGGTCGGCATCAGCGGGATCTCCTATTACGCGCAGACGGGCTGGCTGGTGAGCCCGCTGCGCCCGCCCCACCTCACAGCATTCTGCGCGTGGGAGGGCGAGTGCGATTACTACCGCGAGTGGTCGCGTCATGGCGGCATCCTCTCCGGCTTCGCCGAGAGCTGGTACCGGCGGCAGGTGGTGAGCGTGCAGCACGGCGTGGGCGAGCGCGGCCCGCGCAGCCGCGTCACCGGCGAGCCGGTGGCGGGGCCCGAGACGCTGCCGGAAGAGGAGCTGCGCAAGAACCGGGTGGATCACGCCGGCGATTTGCTCCGCCATCCGCTGATCGACGACTACTATCGCCCGCGCCTCCCGGAGCTGGAGAAGATGACCGTGCCGCTGCTCTCAGCGGCGAACTGGGGTGGGCAGGGCTTGCATCCGCGCGGCAACTACGAGGGCTGGACGCGCGCCGGCAGCCAGCAGAAATGGCTGGAAGTGCACGGCGATACGCACTTCTCGCACTTCTACACGAACTACGGGCAGGGACTGCAGAAGAAGTTCTTCGATTATTTCCTCAAAGGCGAAAAGAACGACTGGGAGACGCAACCGCGCGTCTTGCTGAACATTCGCCATCCCGGGGAAAAGTTCACGCCGCGCGCCGAAAAGGAGTGGCCGCTGGCGCGCACGCAGTGGACCCGGTTCTACCTGCGCGCTGACGGCCGCGGCCTCTCGACCGAGAAGCCCGACGTCGAGACGACGGTCGCCTACGAGACGACCGGAGACGGCGTGACGTTCCTCACCGCGCCGCTGAAGGAGCCGATCGAGATCACCGGGCCGGTCGCCGCGAAGCTGTGGGTGTCCTCCGACACGACCGATGCCGATCTGTTTCTCGTGCTGCGCGTGTTCGACCCGGCCGGCAAGGAGTTGGTGTTCCTTGGTTCCAACGACCCGCGCACACCGATCGGCCTGGGTTGGCTCCGGGCCTCGCACCGCAAGCTCGATCCGGAGAAAACGCTGCCCTACCGTCCCTATCACACCCATGACGAGGAACAGCCGCTCACGCCAGGCGTGCCGGCGGAGCTCGACGTCGAAATCTGGCCCACGTGCATCGTGGTGCCCACGGGCTGGCGCATCGGGCTCTCCGTGCGCGGCAAGGACTATGAATTCGACGGCCCGCCGCTCGAGATCCCGCACGCGCCGTACCCCATGCGCGGCGTCGGCCCTTTCACGCACCAGCATCCCGAGGACAGACCACCGGCGATCTTCGGGGGCAAGAACACGCTGCACTTCGGCGCTGGCAACAAGGCGCCGTACCTGTTGCTGCCTGTTATACCCAAGTCGTGATGGGTGACAGGCGACGGATCACGACTCGCGAGTGAGGCTGGGTTAGAATCGAACTGATCCATTCCCCATTCCCCATTCCCCATTTACGTTTCACGTTCAACGATTCACGTTTCACGACTAATCGATCCTCGCGGTCATGGATACGGAATTCTGGGTCATACAGGTCTTCAACGGGATCTCCTACGGCGCGCTGCTGTTCCTGCTGGCGGGCGGGCTCTCGCTCATCTTCGGCGTCATGCGCATCGTGAATCTCTCGCACGGCTCATATTTCATGCTGGGCGGCTACGTTGCGCTGACCGTGATCTGGACGACCGATCTGTGGGTGCTTTCCATTCCCCTGGCTGCCCTGACGATCGCCATGGTGGGCCTGATCATGGAACGGGTTTTCCTGCGGCCGCTGGGATTTGATCCGCTGCGCCAGGTGCTGATGACCGTCGGCTTCGCTTTCCTGTTTCAGCAGGGCGCGCTCGACATCTGGGGCGGCGACAGCCTCGACATCACGCCGCCAGAAGTGTTGACGGAAAGCGTGGTGATCGCGGATGTTTATTTCCCCCTGTACCGCGTCTTCATGATTGCCGTGGCCGTGGCCATCGGCGTGACGATCTGGCTCACGATGGAGAAGACGCGCATGGGCGCGATGGTGCGCGCGGCAGTGGATGATTCGGAGATGGCGCGCGGCGTCGGCGTAGACACCTCGCGCGTATCGATGTTCATCTTTGCCCTCGGCGCGTTCCTGGCCGCGCTGGGAGGGGTGATCGGGGGCGCGTTTCTCGGCGTCTACCCCGGCCTCGATTTCGAGATTTTGCCGATTGCCTTTGCGGTGGTAATCATCGGCGGCATGGGCAGCCTCGGCGGCGCCGCCGTGGGCAGCCTCATCGTCGGGCTTGCCGACAACTTCGGGAAAGCGCTCTTTCCGGAGATCTCGTACTTCACGCTCTACGCCCCGATGGTGCTCATCCTGGCCTTGAAGCCGACGGGCCTGTTCGGGCGGGAGTGAGGCGGCTGTCGTGAGCGAGAAGACCAAAATCATCATCGTCGCCGCAGTGCTCGTCGCCCTGCTGGCCGTGACACCGTTCGCAAACTCGTTCGTAATCCTGCTGATCACGCAGGCGCTGATCTTCGCGATCCTGGCGATGAGCCTCGATATCCTGCTCGGCTTTACGGGCTTGCCTTCGCTGGGTCAGGCCGCCTACCTGGGCGTGGGCGCGTATCTTACGGCGATCCTCGCGACCAATTACCAGTTCGGACTGGACGGGAGCTTCTGGGTGGTCATCGTGCTCGGCATGATGCTCGGCGCCGTCACCGCGGCTTTCTTCGGGCTGTTCGCGATTCGCGCGACCGGGGTCTATTTCCTCATGATCACGCTCGCGCTCGGCCAATGCGTGTGGGGACTCGCCTACCGCTGGAACTCGCTCACCGGCGGCGACAACGGGATCAACATGCCCGGCCGTCCGGAATTTGGAATCGATCTGGCCGACGACCTGACTTTTTTCTATGTGGTGTTCGGCTTTTTCGTGGCGACTCTGGTGGTGCTCCACCTGCTGGTGAAGTCGCCGTTCGGGCGCAGCCTGGTCGGGATCCGCGAGAGCGAGTTGCGCATGCGCATCCTCGGCTACAACACGTGGCTGCACAAATACATCGCGTTCATCATTGCCGGCGGCTTCGGCGGGCTTGCCGGGGTGCTGTGGGCATTCCTGAACGGGCTGGTGAGCCCCGAGGACGTCATCCTGACCACCTCGGTCGACGCGCTGCTCATGGTGGTTCTCGGCGGGCCGGGCACGCTCGTCGGCGCGACGATTGGCGCGGGTGTCGTGGTGTTTCTGCGCGAGTACCTCAGCACCTTGGTGACATGGTGGCAATACGTGCTGGGCGGCGTCTATGTGCTTACGATCCTATATCTCCCGGGGGGCCTGATGGGCATTCCGGAACGAATTCGCCAGCGTCGCACGCTCTCGGCGGCCGCTGAGCGGGCAAAGGCAGTTTCCGCGTCTCAATGAAATGAAAGGAGGAGTTCTTATGTTGCGCAAACTCATAACCGGGCGTCGTCGGTTGTTTCCGCTGAGTGCAGTCGCGCTCGGAATCAGTTTGGCCTCCGGGCCGGCCGTCGCCGCGGAGGAGCTTCGCATCGGCTTCGTTGCGCCGATGACGGGGATCTTCGCGCAGATCGGCAAGGACATGAGCAACGGTTTTCAGATGTACGTGGACGAGGTCGGCGGCAATTTCGCCGGTGCCAAGGTGACATTCATCCTCGAAGACGGCCAGGGCAAGCCGCCGGTCAACGTACGCAAGGCCGAAAAGCTCGTCCGGCAGGACAAGGTGCACATGTTCATCGGCGGCCTGCTCGCTTCGACCGGTTATGCGCTGGCTCCGGTCAGCACGCGGCTGAAGACGGTCTATATCTCGTCCATCGCCGCAGCGGACGATCTGACGCAACGCGAGGCATCGAAATATCCGTTAGTGGTGCGCACCGGCTGGACCAGCTCACAGCCCAATCATCCGTTCGGCGCGTGGGCCTGCGAGCAGGGCTACAAGAAAGTCGTGACCGTCGCGGCGGACTATGCCTTCGGTTACGAGACCGTAGGCGGGTTCCAGAAGACCTTCGAAGACTGCGGGGGCAAGGTGATCCAGAAAATTTGGCCGCCGCTGGGCACGAAGGACTTCGGTCCGTTTATCCCGACGATCAAGGACAGCGCCGACGCGATCTTCACACTCATGGTCGGGCCGATGTCGCTGCAGTTCCCGAAGCAGCTTGCCGCAGCGGGGATCAAGAAGCCGGTCATGGGCGGGGGAACGAGCTACGATGAGTTCGTACTGCCCTCGATGGGCGACGAGGTCGTCGGGCACGTTTCGGCGCTGCAATACAGCGCCGCGCTCGATACCCCGAAGAACAAGGCGTTCGTGAAGAAGTACCGCGAGAAGTACGGGAAGGTGCCTTCCTACTACTCGGAGAGCAACTACACCACCGCCCAGATGATTCACGAGGTCATGAAAAAGACGGGCGGCAAGTGGCCGGGCGCGAAGAAGTTCGTCCAGCTGATCTCGGAGGTTCAGCTCGACAGCGTGCGCGGCCCCGTCCGGCTCGATGACATGCGCAACCCGGTGCACAACATCTATATCCGCAAGGTCGAAAAGAAGAAGATGCACGGGTACGACCAGGAAGAGCTCTGGAACACGGTCATCAAGACCTACCCCAACGTCAGCCAGTTCTGGACGTACAAGAAGGCTGACTTCCTCAAGCAGCCGGTCTATAGCCGCACGTTCCCGCCGTGCAAGCACTGCGAGTAATGTCGTGAAGGGCGCCGAGCGCCGCCGCCGGAGGAGGGGCGGCGTTCGCCGACCCTTTTTCACTGCCGTGAATGGTGAATCGTGTGCAACAGCCCGGGGGTTGTGCATTGAGGCAGGATCGACGATCGAGTTTGAGGAATGACGTCCTGCACTTTGGGTCTTATTTTTTCGACTCACCACTCACGACTCACGAATGAATATGCCCCAAGCTGAAGCACAACCGGTCCTCGAGCTCCGCAGCCTGTCGAAGAGCTTCGGCGGGCTGCACGCCGTGAAGAACGTGAGCCTCAAGGTTTTTGCCGGCGACCGCAAGGCCATCATCGGCCCGAACGGCGCGGGTAAAACTACGCTGTTCAACGTCATAACCGGCACACTGCCGGCGAGCTCGGGGCAGGCGATACTCTTTGGATCGGACGTGACTGGCTGGCCGAGCCACCGGCGGACCGCCATGGGCATGGCGCGGACCTTCCAGGTCACGAATCTGTTTCCGAAGCTCACGGTACTCGACAACGTGCTGCTTGCGATCCAGGGCCTGCACCGCATGAAGTTTGTGTTATGGCGCCCGCTTTCTTCCTATGGGGACGTGCACGAGAAGGCGCGCCGCCTGCTGGAAGACGCCGGCTACTGGGACCGCCGCAACGTGGAGGTGCGCAACCTATCGCACGGCGAGCAGCGCCAGATCGAGATCGTGCTGGGCCTGGCGAGCAACCCGAAAATCCTGCTTCTCGATGAACCCGCCGCGGGGCTCGCCTCGGGCGAGTCGCGCGAGATGGCGGCCTTTCTCAAGCGCCTCGACCCGGCGCTCGCCATCCTGCTCATCGAGCACGACATGGACGTCGTCTTCGACGTGGTCGATCACATCTCGGTCCTGCACTTCGGCGAGGTGGTGGAGGATGGTCCGACCGACGCCGTGCGCCGCAGCGCCAAGGTGCAGGAAATCTACCTCGGAACGGGCTAGCGCCATGGCCATCCTTGAAGTCGAAGACATTCACACCTACTACGGCGACGCCTACGTCCTGCAGGGGTTGTCGTTGAAGCTCGAGCAGGGACAGATAGTGGGACTGCTCGGTCGCAACGGCGTGGGCAAGACGACGCTCGTCAAGTCCATCGTCGGCTTCAACCCGCCGCGCCGCGGCCGCATTGTTTTCAAGGGCGCGGACATCACGCACGTCTCGTCGTTTGAAACGGTGAGGGGCGGTTTGGGCCTCGTGCCGCAGGGGCGGCGCGTGTTCCCGACGTTGAGCGTGGAGGAGAACCTGCGCGTCGCCGAGCGCGGCATCGAGCGCCACGGCTGGAATGCAGAGCGCGTTTATACGCTGTTTCCTCGGCTCAAGGAGCGGCGCGGTCAACGCGCGAAGACGCTATCGGGGGGCGAGCAGCAGATGCTCGCCATCGGCCGCGCGCTCATGACCAATCCCGACTGCCTCATCATGGACGAGCCCTCCGAGGGCCTCGCACCCATCGTCATCCAGGGCGTGTGGGAAGCCGTCGGCAAGCTGAAGGCTCAGGGACTATCCATTCTGCTCGTCGAACAGAATACCGCACTTGCGCTGAAGCTCGTCGACCATGTGCACGTCATGAGCAAAGGCCGCGTCGTCTACTCCGCGAGCCCGCAGGAGCTGTGGGCCAACGAGGACGTGAAGTCGAACTATCTCGGCATTTGATGTTGAGTGATGAGCGCTAGTGATGGGTTGGGCCAAGCGTATTTCCATCACGACTTTTCATCACCACGAATTATCACCATCGCTCGTCGCCATTATTCCCTGATTCCTCGCTCGCGAGCGAGTGGCGCAAGGTCGCTACCAGCATGCCGAGGCGGCGAGTCCGGATAACAGCGCCCGCGTGCGGCTCGAGATAGCCCAGGCGCATTGCAATCTCGAGTTGCGTCTCGAGCGCGGCAAGCGAGCCGCAGCTCATTGCGAGAAACGCGAGCAGCTCTCCAACCGTGCCGCGCGTTGCGCCTTCCGCAAGGCGGGAGGGCACACAGAGCGCCGCCTGCCGGATTTGCGCGCGTAGCGCGAACGTCTCGTGTCGGGGAAAGCGCGCCGTGTCCCGGTACACGGCCTCGACCAGCGCCATGGCTTCCTGCCAGGCGACCACATCTCGGTGCGTGGTTGGGGCGGCCATACCCCGGATAACGCGCGACTCCGGCCGTGGTTGACATGAGCTCGACCCTAATCCGGAATCATGTCATCAGCACTGTTGACTGATCACCCGCCACTACAACTCATCTTGCCGACCCCGCCTCCCCTGTTCTGGGGAGACGGGGTCTATTCGAGACCGCCTTCAGTCTTGCGGGATCACTTGGTGATCTTAAGCTTCCGGAGCAGGTCTCCCAGCCGCGTATAATCCGCGTTCAGCTTGTTCCCGAGGTCGGCGGGCGTGCCGGTCACGGTCTCGACGCCTTTGTTAGTCCAGATCTTTTTTACCTGAGCCGAGTTGACGATCTTGCCGATTTCCGAGTTGAGACCGTTGATGATCGCGGCTGGCGTTCCGGCTGGCGCGAAGATGCCTTCCCAGCTCAGCAATCCAGCTTCGAACCCCGGCAATCCGACTGCGGCGACGGTCGGGACATCGGGTAGCAGCGGGTTACGCGTCGTGGCCGTCACGGCCAGCGCACGCAGCTTGCCTTGCTGGATGTAGGGGTTGAGCACCGGAATCAGGCCGAACATGAGATCGGCGCGGCCTGCGAGCAGATCGATGACGGCCGCCGAGCTGCCGCGGTACGGGATGTGGACAATGTTGATCTTGGCGCCGATCTTGAAGAGCTCGGCCGAAAGGTGGAAATTGCTCCCGACGCCGGACGAGGCGAAGTTCAGCACGCCGGGTTGCGAGCGCGCGAGCGCGATCAGCTCCTTGACTGTCTTCGCGGGTACCGACGGATGCACCACTAGTACCAGCCCGTAGGAGCTTACCTGGATGACCGGCGCGAGGCGCTTCGTGGGGTCCCATCCGTCCTTCGCGTTAAGATGGGGGCTGATGGCGACGAACGAGGACGGCTCGAGCAGCAAGGTGTAGCCGTCGGGCGCCGAATCGCCCACAAGCCGGTTCGCGATCATGCCGGTAGCACCGGGCCGGTTCTCGACGATGACCTGCTGTTTCAGCGCGCGGCTCAGGCGCTCGGCGATGACGCGCGCGGTCTGGTCTGCGCCGCCGCCCGGTGCCGACCCGGTCAGCAGCCGCACCGGCTTTGTCGGATACGACTGCGCCAGGGCCAATCCCGGGATGATGAAAAGCGTCGCGAATGCGGCACAACACATTTGCGCAGAAAGCTTCCTCATAGTCTCCTCCTCATTATGTGTTCGCGGCCCCTGTAGGCTGCCGGGGAAAGCATAACACTGTCTGTTGGCGGGACGTGACCGCAACAACGAAAACCGGTACTGGCCGAGAAGGGCGGATGTGCGTCGACCAGATCCAGCACCCGAGCGCCAAAATATAAGTCAGATTTCGACGCCCCATTCCGGCAATTTCGGTCCCTGGGAGGCAGTTACCAGGCAGAAGCTACGCGGGTGAATCGAGAGTGCATTAAAATTTCATTGTTTATTGCCACGGCCAATGCTGGAACGAAGAAAAAGCGGTTTCCTCGCGACCATAACCGACGCGCCCTGGTGGGTCGGCATCGTGCTCGCGCTCATCGCGTATCTGGTCATGCGCTTCGGGTTTGCAGCGCTGATGCCGCCGAGCAGGACGGCGCAGGCTGTGGCCGAAGGCATGGCGCAGATCGCCTGGGTCTTTGCGCTGCCCTTTCTTTTTGCTGCGCTCGTGTCCCTGTTGCGGCGGGTCTTTCGCGGGCGGCCGCGCGAACGGCGGAGCAGCCTCGTCGCGCTTCGCGTATTGCCCCGGCATCGGTTCGAGCTCCTGGCGGGCGAGGCCTTCGGGCGCCTGGGCTACGTGGTGGAAGCGCGCGGCAGCCGCGCGCCGGACGGCGAGGTCGACCTGGAGTTGTGGCGGGACGGCAGGAAGAGCGTCGTGGTCTGCCGGCATTGGCAGGAGCGGCGGGTCGGCATCAGCCTCATCCGGGAGCTTCAGGAAGTGATGAAATACGAGCGCGCGGATGAGGCGATCTTCCTCTCGAGCGGGCAATATACCCACGATGCCTGGCAGTTCGCCCAGGGCAAACCGCTGCGGCTCATCGACGGTGACGGGCTGTTGAGCCTGCTCGCAGGCGTTCGGGACGTGACGCTGGCGGAAGCCGGTCATCTCCAGTCGCGCGTCGAGCCACGCATCGGCCCGGCCGGTCACGATCGTCAGTCGTGAACCGCGCCCTCTTACTGCCCAGAATTGGCCGCAGATAAACGCTGATCGCTCAATGCAAGAATAACCCACTGTTTCTGCTCACTGACCACACGTCACGCCCTAGCCACGAAAGCGAGGAGACTGCATGCGAAACCCGCACGATTTCGTTCCCTTTTCTGCCATCGTCGATCGCCCACGGCTGCGGCTGCCTGATAACGCGCGGCTGGTGGTGTGGCCGGTCGTCAATATCGAGCAGTGGGAGATCGTGCGGCCGATGGCGCGCCAGGTTATCCCTGCGCCGAGCGGGGTTTCGGTCGTCCCGGATTTTCCGAACTGGAGCTGGCACGAGTACGGGATGCGCGTGGGCATCTGGCGGCTTTTCGATGCACTGGCGAAATATGGCATCACGCCCACGCTCTCGATCAACGCCAACGTGTGCAACGTTTATCCGCGCGTGGCGCAGGCCGCGGTCGACGCCGGCTGGGAGTTTCTCGGCCACAGCTTCGTGCAGATGCCGATCCACCAGATCGACGACCAGCGCGCCGTGATCAACCAGTCGCTCGACACCATCGAGCAGTTCACCGGCAAGCGCCCGCTCGGCTGGATGGGCCCGGGGCTCACCCAGACCTACGAGACGGTCGACTATCTCGCGCAAGCGGGTGTCAAGTACGTCGCCGACTGGGTGCTCGACGACCAGCCGTGCGAGGTCAAGACCGCGCACGGGCCGTTGATCGCGATCCCCTATACCGTCGAATTGAACGACATCCCCATGATGATCGTGCAGCACCATGAGTCCGATCACTTCATGAAGCGCTCGATGGAGAGCTTCGACCGGCTTTACCAGGAAGGCGCCGACATCGTGCGCATCATGGCGATCGCGATGCATCCCTACATCACGGGCCAGCCCTTCCGCATCAGCTATTTCGAGCGGTTGCTCGAGTACATGAAGGGCCACGATGGCGTCCTCTTCTGGACCGGCGAGCAGATCTATCACTGGTATCTCAAGGCCCGCGCCGAGGCCCATTAGTGAGAACCGCTAAGACGTTCGGCTGATTTTCCTCCGTCCGCACGCTGACACGAGCGCAATCCAAGCCCACCGATCGGCCCGCGAGAGGACCAGGCCGAACCCGAGACTCAGGCCGCCTGACACAGCTCCACGTGCCGCGCCGGTGTGCGTGGCGGCGCCTGCACTCCGTGAAAGCGGATCAGATGCGGACGCGGGCGCGGTAAGGACGCTGCCTGTCAGACCGAATGCGGGTTACTGCAGGTAGGGTCCTTCACGAAGCCTTCGTGGGTGCCCGGACCACCGGCACTACTCTTTGCCGCCTCCGCGAGCTCGGTGTTTGTGCTAATTATTATTTCTTGGCGGCCTTTGCGGTGAGGCTGTTATTTTCATTGGCGTCTCCCCTCCCTCGGCGCCGAGGCTTCGGCCTGTCACGAGGTATCATGTAAGGCCTCACCAAGAAAGATTCGCCACATGACCGAAAAAGCGAACCAGCTACGCCTCGGCATCCCCAAGGGCAGCCTGCAGGAAACCACCCAGAAGCTTTTCATCCGCGCCGGCTACGATCTGCGCATTTCCGGCCGGTCCTACTACCCTGACATCGACGATCCGGAGATCCAGTGCATCCTCATCCGCCCGCAGGAGATGGCGCGCTACGTCGGGCAGGGCATCCTCGATTGCGCCATAACAGGCCTCGACTGGATACTGGAGAACGAGGAGGACGTGGCGGAGCTTGCCGACCTGAGGGCGCCGTGGCCGAACTACGGCGTCGTGCGCTGGGTGCTTGCATCCAAGGAAGACTCGGCCTTTCACAAAGTGAAGGACCTCGAAGGCCGGCGCATCGCGACCGAGGCGGTGGGCATGACCAAGCGCTTCCTTGCGAAACACGGCGTGAACGCGAGCGTCGAGTTTTCCTGGGGTGCGACCGAAGTCAAACCGCCGATACTTGCCGACGCCATCGTGGATGTGTCGGAGACTGGCTCGTCGCTGCGCGCGAACGATCTAAAGATCATGGACGTGGTCCTGGAGAGCACGCCGCGCTTCATCGCCAATCACGAAGCACGAAAGGATGTCTGGAAGCGCGACAAAATGGAGCGCGTGCTGATGCTGCTCAAGGGCGCCATCGCCGCGGCGACGCGCGTCCTGCTCTCGATGAACGTGCAGCGCAAGAACGTGGATGCGGTGCTGAAGATCCTGCCGGCGCTTGCGACACCCACCGTGTCCACTCTCTCCGACCCGGAGTGGGTGGACCTGAGCACGGTAGTGGAGGAGAAGCTGGTGCGGGAGCTCATCCCGCGGCTCTACGAGGCGGGCGCGCGGGGGATCATCGAGCTGCCGATCAACAAGATTGTCGATTAGTTTTTTGGCCGCCGATGCCGCGGGCGGGAATCGTGAGTCGAAACACCGTAACCCCTTTTTCATTAGCCGCAGATGAACGTAGATCTACAACACTGAACCTTGAACCCCGAACACCGTTAGGTAGCTGCCGATGAACGTCGGTCTAGAATGTCGCGGGGTGGGTAGTACACCGGCGGATGGCTCGTCTCGAGCACACGGTAGGCGCCACGCGTATCGGCGATCGTCACGCCGCTCAGCATGATCTGGATGTGCCCGCTGAAACGCTCGAGGCGCCGCGGCCGCGGATAATCCCACGCGGACTCCTGCCCGGGCCCCGGCGCGATGCGTTTCATGTGACGCCCAGTTTCTGGCGGGTTTTCGCGGCGGCCTGCTGGATCGCGCGCATTTCGCCCGGGTCCATGCGGTCGACGTGCTTGAGCATCATGGCCATGCGGCGATTGGAGCGGAAGCGCTCGCGATGGCTGATCAAGAAATCCCAATAAAACGTGTTGAAGGGACACGCAGCGTCACCCGTGCGCTTGCCCGGATCGTAGCGGCAGCCGGCGCAGTAGTTGCTCATCCGCTGGATGTACTTGCCCGAGGCGGCGTACGGCTTGGTGCCGACCACACCGCCGTCGGCATGCATGACCATGCCGAGCGTGTTGGGCAGCGTGACCCAATCGACACCGTCCACGTACATGCCGAGATACCAGTCCGAGACGGCGCGCGGGTGCACGCCCGCGAGCAGGGCGAAGTTGCCGGTGACCATCAGGCGCTGGATGTGGTGACCGTAGCCGTACTCGAGCACCTGGCCGATGGCTTGCGCGAGGCAGTGCATGTCCGTCTCGCCGCTCCAGTAGAACGGGGGCAGGCGCCCGGATGCGGCGAGCGCGTTGCGCTCCCCGTACTGCAGCCCTTCGTGCCAGTAGACGCCGCGGATGAACTCGCGCCAGCCGAGGATCTGGCGCACGAAGGCCTCGACCGAGTTGATGGGCGCGCGTCGCGGGTGTGCAGCCGTCGCGGCATCGAGGCACTCCCGCGGCGAGAGCAGCTTGAGGTTGAGGGCCGGCGACAGCAGCGAGTGATTGAGAAACGGCTCGCCTGTCCACATCGCGTCCTGATAGCGGCCGAATGCGGCGAGCCGGTGCTCGACGAAGTCGTTCAGCGCAGCGCGCGCTTGCGCCGGTGTCACCGGCCAGGCAAAGCGCCGCAACTTTCCGGGCGCATCGGGGAACCAGCGCTCAACCGCATCGAGCAGCGCGCGGGTCGGTGCATCCGGCGCAAAGCGCCGCGGCGGCCGGACGCGCGGCGCCGTGCGGAAGCTTTCCCGGTTCTGGACGTCGAAGTTCCATGCGCCGCCGACCGGCTTGCCGCGACTCACGAGCACGCCGTGCCGGCGGCGTTGTTCGCGATAGAAGTACTCCATGACGAGCGCTTGCCGGCCCCTGGCCCACGCGCCGAACTCCTCAGGCGCGACCAGAAAGTGCTCGTCCGCGACGACCTCAACCGGTCGCCGGATGATGCCCTCCCACGAAGTGATCGCGTTCAGCACCCGGTATTCGCCGGGATGGGTGACAACGATGCGGGCCGGCGCAAGGTCGGACGCGGCGCGTTCCACCTCGCCGCTGAAGCTTTGCATATTGGCCGGATCGTCGAGCGTTACGTAGCGCACGCGCCAGCCTTCGGCGCTGCGGGCCGCCGCAAAGTGACGCATTGCCGCGAGAAAGAGGGCCGTGCGCTGCCGGTGGCTTGGCACGTGGCTGGCCTCCTCGCGCACCTCCATCATCAGGATCGCATCGCGCCGGCGGTCGGCCTCGCGCAGCAGGCGGGCGTTGGCATCGAGCTGATCGCCCAGGACGACGAGCAGGCGCTCCACGCCACCGGCGATCCCCGCCGCGGGGACGAACGGCGCGGCCGCGCGAGGGGAGGACGCTTTGCTTGGCATGGCGGTTTTATGCACGACGGCGTAGCGCGGTCACCCCGCCATCATGCCGCAGATCGCGCTGCTGTACCAGACAGGTCCGCGATCCGCCGCGCGCTCGGCGGGCGCCTATGCCGGCCTCAGTGCGGGCGCCCGACGATGCCGTTCAACGACGCGAGGCCTTTTGCCTCAGCGCGGGCGAAGTCCATGAACGCGCGCGCGGCGATTGAAAGCTGCTTGCCTGCGGGGTAGACGAAATACCATTGGCTCTCGAGCGGAAATCCTTCGACGTCCAGGCAGACGAGTTGCGTCTGCTCAGGCTCAAGTCCGAAGGTGTAACGGGAGAGAATCGAGACCCCGAGTCCGGCAAGAATCGATTCCCGGATCGCCTCGTTGGTGTTCAGCTCCATTCGTATCTTCGGCGTCAGACCGTGCTGCTCGAACAGCCCGAGGATGAACGCTCGCGCGCCGGATCCCGCCTCGCGCATCAGGAACGGCTCCGTGGCAAGGCGCGCGAACGCAATATTCCTCTCGCGGGCGAGCGGATGGTCACTGCGAGCAAATACCACCAGCGGGTTCGACACAATGGCCTGGACCACGACTTCCTGTTGCTCCGGCGGCGCGCCGAACATGTAGAGGTCGTCCTCGTTGTTTCGCAGCCGTTCCACCAGGCCGCTGCGGTTGTGGATTTGCAACGAGGTTTCAATGCCGTGATGGCGTTGAATGAAAGCCCCGAGCAATCGCGGCGCAAAAAACTTGGCCGACGAAGTCGCGGCCAGTCGAAGATGTCCCGATTCGAGGCCGCGCATCTGGGTCAGCGTCTCCTCGATGTTGGAGAGCGCGCGGAATACCTCGACACAGCCCGCGTAAACGCGCTGCCCCGCATCCGTTAGGTAGAGGCGTTTGCCCACCTGCTCGAAGAGCGGAAAGCCGAGCGTTTCACTGAGTTTCTTGATCTGGACCGAAACCGTTGGCGGGGCGAGATGGAGTTCGTCCGCGGCGCGCGCGAAGCTTCCCAGCCGCGCGCTTGCCTCCAGTACGCGCAGCTGCGGCAGCATGCCGTGCTTCAGATAATGTCGGATGTTCGATTGCGGCATGGCGATACCTCCTCGAATCGGTTGCCATTGCCGCCATGCCTGCAACGCACAGCGGCCTTCACCTCGCGGTGAAGGCCGCTTTGGGAAGGCAGACCTTCACCGCTTCGGCAAAGGTCTCGCTTGCATCCGTGGCGATGCCGACGCGACCGGGGCCGGAGCCCGAGATGACGATCGCGCAGTGGCAGCCAAACGGCTGCCAAAAGCTACTCCCCTTTGGAGGGGCGCCTGGTGTTACCCAGAACACCCCATATTGTTAGCACGTCGAACCCGGGGTTTCAAGGGCATGAGGCATTACGATTCGTAACGTCAGCCTTTACTTTTTGTTTTAAATCATCGCGTTTCGTAACTATAGGCGTCGAAAACTTCAAATTTTCTTCGGCCCCGGGTCAATCCATACTGGCCGCGCTAACCCGCGTTGCAGACTGCGCGGCGGCTGCGGCAGTCACGCGTGAAACCTGAAAGGGGCTTTTATGCAAGATAAGGAATCCCATGCCAAGCCGATCGAGGAGATCGTCAGCGGGTTTCAAACACACCTTGATCAAGGCCTGACAAAGCGGGAGGCGCAGGACCGTTTTCTCAAGCTTGGGCCGAATGAACTCTCGGAGAAACCGCGCCCGGGTTTTGCCGCGCTGCTGTGGGCCCAGTTCAACAATTACCTGGTGATCATCCTGATCGTCGCGGCGCTCGTCGCGCTGGCGCTCGGAGAGTGGATCGACTCCATTGCAATCATGATCATCGTCCTGCTGAACGCGGTGGTCGGCGTCATACAGGAGTCCAAGGCGGAACAGGCTCTCGCGGCCCTCAAGAAGATGTCCGCCCCCAATGCCCAGGTCATCCGTGACGGTATCCAGACGACGGTTCCGGGGCGGGAGCTGGTTCCGGGGGACATCGTTCTTCTCGAGGCCGGCAATTACGTTCCAGCCGATTTGCGCCTTGTTACAAGCGTCAATCTCAAGGTGGAAGAGGCCTCGCTCACAGGAGAATCCGTGCCTGTCGAGAAGAACGCAGCCGCAGTGCTGGACAAGGACATACCGCTGGGCGACCGCCGCAACTCTGCCTTTATGAGCACCATGGTCACCTATGGCCGCGGCAAGGGCCTGGTGACTGATACCGGGATGCACACGCAGATCGGCCTCATCGCGGAGATGATCCAGTCTTACCACGATGAAGACACGCCGCTGCAGCAGAAACTCGCGCATCTCGGAAAGGTGATCGGGACGATCTGCCTGGTTATCTGCGCCTTCGTCTTCATCTACGGGCTCACCCGGGACACGAATTTGACCGATATCTTCGCGATCGGGGTTGTCAATTATCTGCAGGGCGAGCAGAAGGACATCATCAACCTCTTCATGACCGCTGTTAGCCTCGCCATCGCAGCCGTCCCCGAGGGTCTGCCGGCTATCGTGACCATCTGTCTTGCCTTGGGGATGCAGCAGATGGTCAAGCGCCATGCCCTGGTCCGCAAACTGCCCGCCGTGGAGACGCTCGGATGCGCGACCGTCATCTGCTCCGACAAGACGGGCACGCTGACGCAGAACGAGATGACCGTCGTCCAGGCTTGGGGGGGTAACAAGCGCTTCCGGATCACGGGGGAGGGATACAGCCCGACCGGGCAGTTCTCCATGGAGGACCAGCCTTTCGAGGCGCGCAACGATCCGGACGCCACGGTGCTTCTGCAGGGGGCGCTGCTCTGCAACGACGCGAAGCTCGAGGAGCGAACGGACGATGCGGGCGGACGCGCGTGGCAGATCATCGGCGACCCCACGGAAGGCGCCCTGGTGGTCCTTGCCAGGAAGGCCGGATTTGAGCGGGCCGATCTGGATACCACGATGCCGCGCATCCAGGAAATCCCGTTCGACTCGGATCGAAAGCGGATGACGACGATTCACCGCGTCGAGGGCACCGAAGGCAAGGACATGGCCGCGGGGTTCCGCTATCCGCGGCACATTGCGTTCGTCAAAGGCGCGCCCGATGTGCTGCTGGAGCTCTGCGACAACGTGCAGGAGGCAGGGAAGACCGTTTCCCTTACCGAGGCGAAGCGCAAAGAGATCCTCGATCAGAACCGCGATCTGGCGAGCGACGCGCTGCGCGTCCTGGGCGTCGCGTATCGTCCGCTGGAATCGCCCCCCGAAAGCTGCACGCCGGAGAGCATCGAGAAGGAACTGACTTTTGTCGGGCTGCTCGGCATGATCGACCCGGCGCGCCCGGAGGTGACGGACGCGGTGAAAGTCGCGAACGGGGCCGGCCTGAAGAGCGTCATGGTGACCGGCGATCACAAAGAGACCGCCGAAGCGATCGCGAAAGAGATCGGCATTCTGACCCCGGGCGGCACCGTGCTGACCGGCCCGGAAATCGAGAGACTGAGCGACGAGGAGCTCGTTTCCAAGGCCGCGAACCTGCAGGTGTGTTGCCGGGTCTCGCCGCAGCACAAGACGAGGATCGTGGACGCCATGAAGGCGCGCGGGCACGTCGTGGCGATGACGGGCGACGGCGTGAACGACGCCCCGGCCCTCAAGCGGGCCAACATCGGCGTGGCAATGGGCATCACCGGGACGGATGTTTCCAAGCAGACGGCCGACATGGTCCTCACGGACGATAATTTCGCCAGCATCGTCTCCGCGATCGAGCAGGGGCGGATCATCTATTCCAACATCCGCAAGTTCGTCTACTTCCTGCTCGCCTGCAATGCCGGCGAGATCCTGATCATTTTCGGATCGATGCTGTTCGGGCTGCCGATTCCCTTGAGGCCGGTCCAGATTCTGTGGCTGAACCTCGTGAGCGACGGCGCTCCCGCCCTCGCCCTCGGCCTCGAGAAGGGCGATCCGGACATCATGAAGCAGCAGCCACGGCCCCCCAAGGAGCCGGTGATCAACCGCGACATGGCGATCGGCATCGGCGTGGTCGCATTAGTCGATGCCATTGCGATACTGAGCGCGTTCTACCTGGGGATGCAGCGTTATCCCGGCCAGCTTGCAGCGGCGCAGAGCATTGCCTTCGTCACGTTGTGCACTTCCGAGCTCATCCGGGCCTACACCGCGCGCGCGGAGTATCACAGCGTGTTCTCCATTGGAGTGTTCTCGAACAAGTGGATGAACTGGGCGGTATTTGCCTCGTTCCTGCTGGTTCTGGCGGTGGTCTACGTCCCGTTCCTGAGGCCATTCTTCGACACAGTGCCGTTGACGCTGAATGATTGGCTGCTGATGTTCCCGTTTTTCTTCGCGTCGCCTATCGCAATGGAACTGCTCAAAGCCCATTTTCGGAGACGTTCGGCGAGGCGGGCCGACACCGGGCAAGCCCCTATCCCGTTGGCACCTGTTGCCGACTTTGTGCAGCCCGCTCCAGCCTACGCTTCCGATTTGCCGGGCCTTACAGGAGGAGACACCATGCTGAAAGTGCTCATTCCGGTCGATGGCACTCCCAATTGCCTGTTTGCCGTGAGGCACATCATCAAACAATTCATGAACAACACGGCGATGGAGATCCATCTATTGAACGTGCAGCCGCCCTTCAACAAGGACATCACGCGTTTCGTCAGTCGAAACAACGTGCACGATTACCACCGCGAGCGCGCCGAAAATGCCCTGGCACCGGTCCGGCAGCTGCTGGACAAGTTTGGAATCCCTTACGGGGCGCACATGGAGGTGGGGGACCGGGCAACGTGCATCGCGCATACGGCCCGCCGGTTGCGCTGCGACCAGATCGTCATGGGCACCGCACGCAAGAATTCACTGACGCGACTCGTTGAGAATTCGTTGACCAACAAGGTGGTCGAAGTGACATCGCTGCCAGTCGAGTTGATCCCGGGCGACGCCGTGTCGCGATGGGAGCGCTACGGCATCCCGGCCGGAATGAGCGCCCTGCTGGCCTTGTTGGTCGCGGCCGCGTTCAACTAACGGCACGGAGCCGCCTCGGTTGACAGACCGCCGACGGCCGCGCGGGCCCGGAAAGTTCCCCGCGGTCCCACCCGTTATCGGGGTCAGCCAGCGCTATCTGCGTTTCGAATAGGTCGGCCTTCGCGCCATCGGCGCCGGCGCGTTGACGTCCTTGTGCCGAAAGCTGATGCGGCCCTTCGTTACATCGTAGGGCGACATCTCGACGGTGACGCGATCGCCGGCGAGGACGCGGATGCGGCGCTGGCGCATCTTGCCCGAGGCGTGGGCAGTGATCGCGCAGCCGTTGTCGAGCGTTACGCGGAAGACCGCGTTGCGCAGCACCTCGTCGACGAGGCCCATCATTTCAATCGTTTCTTCCTTTGCCATGAGCGGTTTTCCTGGCGGGGCCGCAGCGGCATAGCCGCTTTCCCGCGATGCCGTGCAGCGTGTGAATTGCCCGTTGGCCCGCGCCCGGGGCAGACGCGGCATCGAACGGTGAGTGAAAGCGGCCGGAAAGAATGCCAAAAATGGATCGGCCGCCGGTGTGGCGCCGAGTATGCGGCTTGCGCCCGAATTTAGCAATGAAAACGACCGCTCCAGCTCAGCGTCCGCTGCATCCCTCCTGAATGTTAACCGTTGAATGGGCTCGTACTTCCGAAAATCTTAAATCGTGGGTCGCATGTCGAAACCGGATTGGCTTCAGGCCTGTACCGCCTCTCGCCGCCTAACTACGTATTGGCCCCCGGTTCTGGGCCAATGAGCGATGAATCATGGTGCTGCAAGATGGCGAGGGAAAAGCGTGGCACCAACCGCATCACCAGTCCTCATCGCTGATCATCTTTGGATAGCGCGGTCCGCCCACGCTTCTGAGGCGCGCTCCGTTCTTTCGGCCGCCGAAAAAGTTACACTGTGGCCTTTTCGCCCCCCGGAGCTGACCATGTTTACGCGAATCGACCATGTGATGATCTGCGTGCCTGACTTGCAGCGGGCCATCGAACAGTACTGCAACATGGGCTTCAACATGCGGGACGGCGGCGTGCACCCCGGCAAGGGCACGCAAAATGCCGTCGCGTTCACTGAAGACGACTACATCGAGCTGCTGGCGATCCGCGATTTGGCCGAGCACCAGGCGTCGGCAAAGGAGCCTGGCAACTCGCACGCCGGCCTGGCCCAGTTCATCGCCGCGGGCGGCGGCCTGCGCTACATCATTCTGCAAAGCGATGACCTGGCGGCGGACGTCGCCGCCATGCGCAGCCGCGGCGTGGACGTGAGCGATGCGCTGGACCGCGGCCGGCGCACGCCGGCCGGCCTGGACCTCAAGTGGAAGGCGGCGGTGCTCGGCCCGAAGAATCCGCTGCCAATTTTTTTCATCGAGCACCTGACCCCGCTCGAGCAGCGCCGCAAGCAGGTACCGGGCGGGAACGATCATCCCAACGGTGTGTTCAAGATCGAGCGCGCCTACGTCATCACGCGCGATGCCAAGGCCGACGCGGCGATCTACGCAAAGGTGCTGGGCGTGCCCCAGCCCAAAATGGAGCGCGGCATGGTGATCATGTCGGACATGGTGGTGTTCCAGCTGGGGCCGACCGGTCTCGGCATTGCCCAGCCCTATGCGCCGGGGCCGGGTGCCGACGCACTCGAGCGCCGAGGTCCTGGCCCGTTCCAGGTTTTGTTCCGCACGAGGAGCATGGGCGCGGCCGCCCGCTGGATGCAGGAACAGGGGATGCCTCCTATTGCGCGCGGCGTGCGGAATACCGGTGAGCAGGCGATGCTCGTGCCCCCCGAACTCGCCGGTGGCGCATACATCGGCTTTGTCGGCCCCGAGTGAACAAAACCGCAGTGAAACGTAAATCGTGAAACGTGAATCGTGTTTAGCCGCGGATAAACACAGATTGACATTAAAGAAAAACCCTTCCGCCATTCGCTATCCGCCTTACGTTTTATTGCCGCCGATGAACGCCGATGGCTCGACACCAACAACAAGAACCCCGTTGTGCCTTCTGACTTAAGGCGTTGTCTCCGCTCCCTGCCCAATGCCGCTTCTGACGCTCACCGACGCGCAGCTTGCCTACGGTGAACTGCCGCTGCTGGATCGCGCCGCCGTCACAATGGAGGCCGGCGACCACATCGGACTGATCGGCCGCAACGGCACCGGCAAGTCCTCGCTGCTGGGCGTCATCGCTGGAACGGTGTCTCTCGATGACGGCGAGTTGAGGAAACCCGATGGTCTGCGAGTGGCGCTGGTAGAACAGGAGCCCAAGCTGCCGCATGCGCCCACCCTGCGGGCCAGCCTGCTGCTGCGCGGTCATATCCCGGCGATCCACGATGAGCGGGAGCGCTGGCGCGCCGAGGCGCGGCTCGCGGAGTTCCTGCACCGCTTCGGGGTGGACGAGAACCTCACGCCCGAGTCTGCGTCAGGCGGGGAGATCAAGCGGGCGGCGCTTGCTCTTGCGTTTGCGCTCCAGCCCGAGTTGCTGTTGCTCGACGAGCCGACGAATCACCTCGACCTCTCCGGCATCTCACAGCTCGAGAACGCCCTGGCGAAGCAGCCTTCGGCGATCGTGGTGACGCATGACCGCGCCTTTCTCGACCGCTTCTCCACCCATATCGTCGAGCTCGACCGTGGCCTGCTGCGCTCCTATCCGGGCAACTATTCGGACTTCGAGCGCCGAAAGGAGAGCGAGCTTGCCGCGGAGGCGGTCGCGCGGCGCAAGTTCGACAAGTTCTGGGCGCAGGAGGAGGCGTGGATCCGCCGCGGCATCGAGGCGCGGCGCACGAGGAACGAGGGCCGCGTCGCCCGGTTGATGCGCCTGCGCGAGGAGCGCGCCGCGCGCCGCGAGCGCCTCGGCACGGTAAAGCTTGCCATTGGCGCCGGGAACCGCTCGGGGAAGCGGGTGGCCGAACTGGCCGGCGTCACGAAAAACTACCCGGGACGTCCCGCGGACGAGCCGGTGGTGAAGGACCTCGATCTCCTCATCAGCCGCGGCGATCGCATCGGACTGATCGGTGCGAACGGCTCGGGCAAGACCACCCTCATCCGGTTGATCCTCGACACCCTGGCGCCGGATGCGGGCAGCGTGCGTCTGGGCACCAACGTTCAGCCAGCCTATTTCGATCAGATGCGCGAAGCGCTGGATCCGGACAAGACAGTCGCCGAAACCATCAGCCCCGGCTCAGAATGGGTCGAGGTAAGCGGCGTGAAGAAGCACGTCATGAGCTACCTTGGCGACTTCCTGTTTCCGCCGCGCCGCGCTGCCGCGCGGGTGCGCCAGCTTTCCGGGGGCGAGCGCAACCGGCTTCTGCTGGCGCGCCTCTTTGCGCGGCCGGCGAACGTGCTGGTGCTGGACGAGCCGACCAATGACCTCGACATCGAGTCCCTGGAACTGCTGGAGGCGGCGCTGCAGGACTACGACGGCACGCTGCTGCTGGTGAGCCACGACCGCGCCTTCCTTGACAACGTTGTTACTCAGACTCTCGTGGCAGAAGGCCGTGGTCGCTGGCGCGAATACGTTGGCGGCTACAGCGACTGGCTGCGCCAAGCCGCTCTGCCGGAAGGGGAAGCGCCAGTTCGCGCAGCGAGTCAGGACGGTGAGCGCCTTGCGACGACGGGAGACGCATCGCTCGCCGCGCGTCGCCGTTCACCGGCGGCAACGAGCCGTCGCAGCGAGCGAGTGAAGCTCAGCAACAAAGAGTCTCGCGAGCTGGAGGCGCTCCCGCGCGACATCGAGGAGCTCGAGGCGGAACAGCAAGCCCTTGCCGCGCGCATGAGCGTGCCGGATTACTATCGGCAGCAGCCCGACATCCTGCGCGCTGACCAGGCCCGCAGCGAGAGCATCGAGTCTCAACTCATGGAAAAGCTGGAGCGGTGGGAGGCGCTGGAGGCCAAGGCGAAGGCGTCGTCGTCGTATTCGGGAGACCGCTGAACCCGGAGATCGAAGCCAATGACCCCTTGTAAAACCTGAAACGTAGATCGCTTCCGGTTGTAAATCCAGAATTATCGGTCGATAACCCCAGATGAGCGCCGATAGATCGCAATACCGATCAAGAAGCCGTTTCGCCTTGCGCCTTCTGGCTTCTGCCTTATGATTGCCCTTTGCCCCGAATCTGGCATCCTATCTCCCGTGCGCCGCTCTATCGCAGTTCTGCTCGCCGTCCTCGCGTGCAGTGTGCTTGCAGTCAGGTTCGATGCTGGCGCAGTGGCCCAGCCCGTGACGCTCGACAATTATTTCAGCAACCTGACGCGCCCCGATTCCCCGAACCATTGGCTGATCGCGCCTGCAGACTTCGCGATCAAGCCCGACGCGGTTGCCCCAGTGTTCGAAGCGCCGGTTCCTGTCCTGATCGAGACATTCAAAACGGTTGTCCTTCGGTCGGAGGGTGCGGCAGTGCTGGCGGAATCGGCGAACGGCATGCATGTCGTCGCGACCACCCCGTTGATGGGGTTCAAGGACGACATTCGGGCACTGTTCATTCCAGTTGGTCAAGGCTGGTCGACCATCGCGCTTTACTCCGCTTCCCGTGTTGGTTACTGGGACCTGGGAACGAACCGCCGGCGGGCCGAGGACTGGCTCAAACAAGTTCAAAATGCGCTGGCAAACAAGAGTCGGTAAAGGGGCCGACGGAGGAATAGAGTTGCGCCAAACGGCAATGAAATATCACCAATCCAATAAGAAGAGAATGAGGCATCTTTGCGCTGTTTTGCTTGCCCTCACTATCGGCTTGACCGCACTCGGTTGCGGCGCCGACAAAGACTCGAAATCTTCGAGCAAGCCCGCTGCCACGCAATCGAAGGCTGCTGCGGCGCAAGCCACGGAGTCCAAGTCCGGGCTGATCGACATCAACCGCGCCAGCAGAGATGAGCTGATGACGCTGAAGGGGATCGGAGAAGTCCGCGCCAAGGCAATCGTCAGGAAACGGCCCTACGCGAGAAAGGATGAGCTGGTCCAGAAGAAGATCATTCCGCAGTCCGTCTACGACGAAATCAAGGATCAGATCATCGCCAGGCAGAAATAGCCAATGGCGCTGAGCACGGCACCGTGGTACGCAAGCGCGCTCAATCGATATAGGGAAGAACGCCATGTATGAAGGCCCCATCGTCGACAGCCACCACCATTTGTGGGAGTGGAAAAACTACCCATGGCTGGTCGCGCCAATCACCCCGAAGATGTATGGCAGCAACTATCAGCCGTTGCGGCAGGATTACCTGGTGAAGGATCTACTGGCGGATTTTGGCGCCAACAATGTCGTCAAATCGGTGCACGTGCAGGCCAATTACGATCCCTCGGATCCTGTCGGGGAAACGCGATGGCTGCAAACGCAGGCCGACCGCGCCGGTTTTCCGCATGCAATCATCGGCCACGCCGTGATGACCGACCCGAATATCGAGGAAATTCTCCAGGGACACCGGCAGTACGCGAACACGCGCGGGGTGCGCCATCAACTGCATTTCTGGGAAGGCGACCCGCTGCGCTGCCGCACCGACCGCCCCGATCTGTGCATCACGGATGAATTCCAGCGCGGTATCGAGCTGCTGAAGAAATACGATCTCAGCTTCGAGCTGCAGGGCTTCTCGCATCAGTTCAAGTATTTCGAAGAACTGGTTCGCAACCATCCGGAGACGAACTTCTGCCTCGTCCACGCCGGCATGCTGACCGCGGATGACGATGCCACCGTCAACGCCTGGAAGGAAGGCCTCGAACATCTCCACCCGCGGCCCAATTTGTGGATCAAGTGCTCGGGCCTGAATTTTTTCAGCGGGAAGTGCGACGAGAATCACATGCGCATAACACTCGATCATCTGCTGGACCGGTTCGGCGGGGACCGTTGTTTCTACGGCAGCAACTTCCCGCTGGAGAAATTGTGGGCGAGCTATGACGATCTCGTCGCCACCACCAAGCGGATCCTCGAGGCGCGGCCGCAAACCGAGCAGCGGAAATATTTCCACGACACGGCGACATCGTTCTACCGGATCTGACGCAGCACCCGAAGTCAGAAGTCAGAAGTCAGAAGGCAGAGGGCAGAAGGCAGAAGGCAGAAGGCAGAAGGCTTTTCAACCCCGTGACCGCCGAGGCGGGGCGTGCAGGAAGTATGGACTAGGCTGCCGCTCTTACTTGTTCGCCAATGCTCACGTGGGCCCGACTTTCGCCGGTCGGCTTAAAGACAAAAGTAAGGCTTTGAGCGCCGAAGGATTGTCCGATCGCGTGCAGCGTCTGTTTCGCCGAAGCTTCGACCTCGGAGGAAAGTTTGTCGATCATGGCGTTTGCGCGTTGTTTGGCATGATTGCTCGCGGCCGACACGAGTTTGTTGCGGTCCTCCTCGGTAAATCCCGCCCCCAGGAAGCTGTTCAGGAGGTCCGGTAAAAGCCATGGCAGAAGCCTGCTTCTTTGCTCGTCGTAGAACTCGATATTGCGGATATTGATCTCGTGGAAACAGGGCGGCATGCGCAGGATGTAGGCGCCGGGGCCGGTTTCGATGATTTCGAAGTCCCGCGTCCTCAGGTCATAGCGGAATTCGATTTCAAACTCGAAAATCATCGCCATCTTCTTGCTGGAGTAAATCCAGTCGAGATACTTTTTGCCGAAGTCGCCCCAGCTGTGATCGAGCTCCGTCACAATCTCCTTCGTGTAGACCTTGAATACGGACAGGTCTCCCACTGCCCGCATTCCTTCAATCGTGGAATGGACCGTCGTCGAGCTCGCGGTCTTCCGTGTTCTCCGGAACAGAACAAATACGGCAATGCCCAGGGCCATAATAACGGCCGTGAGGAAACCCATCACAAGCAAACTTATCGATTCCATCGTGGTGGCTGAATTTCCTTGTGGTTTGAAGCGGGTGGCTGCTCACCGCGCGCGCTGGCGCGCAAGATGTCCATCTATCATGGAATTCTAATCCATTGCGCGAACCGGCCCCGGTTGTGAAGCGATGGCTCCAGATTCGTTCGGGGGCCGGCCCTCTGCAACGCGTTGATCGGCTGAAACAAGATAGACTCTCGAGCGCATCGCAGGTGCCCGGGTCGTCCGTTGGCGCGGCCGGTGAGCGCCGTAAACCGCGCGGCTATCTGGCGAGGTGCCGCCGAAGGATGCCTACTTCCCGGGGCGAAAGCCGAAAATACGCTCGAAGCGCTGCGCGTAGAGCGTCCAGGCAGCGGGATTGATCAGTCGGGGAGGGCGCTCGCCTCGCAGGATCGCGGCTACCTGTTCGGCATTCCATTCGGCCATGTTGCGCCGGGAATCATGCGTGACGCCCGCGGTGTGGTAAGTGGCGATCAAGTTGTCGAACTTGAGCAGCGGGTGGGTGAGCGGTGGAGGCTCCACGACCCAGACGTCGATGCCGGCGCCGGCGACGTGGCCCGAGTCGAGCGCGGCGGCGAGGGCGTCCTCGTCGATGATCCCGCCGCGCGCTGTGGTGATCACGTAGGAGCCTGCCGCCAGGGCATTGAGCTCGCGCTGGCCGATCATGCCGCGGGTCTCATCATTCAGCGGACAGTGGATCGAAAGGAAGCGCGACTCGGCGAGGAGGGTGGCGAGATCCACCTTGGTTGCGCCCCGGCCTTCAATCTCTTCCGCGGTGAGATAGGGGTCACATGCAAGCACGTTCATCTCGAGGCCTTTGCCGCAAATGCGCGCCACGCGGCTGCCGACCTGGCCAATGCCGATGAGGCCAACCGTTCGGCCCCGGGCGTTCCAGCCCTTGAAGACTTCCCGGTCGACGCCGCGCACAGTGCGAAGCGATCGGTCCGTCTGCGGAATATTCTTGGTCAGCGACAGCATCATTGCCACCGCGTGCTCGGCAACAGCATCGGCGTTGGCCCCCGCCTGGTTGACGAGCAGCACGCCTGCTGCCGTACACGCCCCTACGTCGACCGTGTCATAGCCTGCCCCGGTTGTTGACACGGCGAGCAGGTCCGGACAGCGTGCGATCAGCGCCGCATTGCATTTGTATTGATCGGGGACCTCGTGCCGGGCCGAGGTGATGCAATACACCTGGGAGGCCGACATGGCGCCCCAGTTGTCGGCTTGCGGGCCGGAGAACGCCAGCCGATGCACGATGATGTCCTTTTCCCTCTCCAGCGCATCCGCGACATTCGGCCGCTTGCCGTCGTCGAACCAGAACACGCTTTTCTCGGTCTTTTTGGCAGCCATTGGAGTCCGCTGGGTAGATGTGGCTTGAATGCCGGGCGAGCCCGATTCTGCCAGAAGGATCAGGTAAAGGGGACAAGGCGAAGTGACTCGGCGGCCCCCGCTTGGCCGGAACCCGCCTCCTTTGACCCCTCGTGCCGCGATGCGGGTGCTAGGCAGGTTGCTCTGCCCTGCTCTTGCCCATGATCCAGGCCGGAATCAGTGCGACGGTAAATACGATCCCCACCACGAGGAAGCTGTCTCGGAAACCCAGCGTATAGGCCTGCGCATAGACCACCCGATCCAGGAAGTGCAGCGCGCCCGACAACTGCAAGTCCGGGGGCACCCCGGCCTGCGTGAGCAGCTCCTGCATCCTGCGCAGAAACTCCGCCGTGCCGCTGTTGCCGGAGGTCTGAACGCTCGCCAATGCGTTTCCGTGAAAAAAAGTCCGCCGGTCCAGTATGACCGAGAGGAGGTTCACGCCGAATGCGCCGCCGAGCTGCCGGGAAAAATTGATCATCCCCGCGCCCTGTCCGAGTTGGTCGGGGCGCAATGGCCGCAGCGCCGCGACGATGAGCGCCGGCTTGCTCAGCCCCAGGCCCGTGTAGAAAAAAATGACGCACCGCGCGACCGTCCAGAACGGCGTATTGGCGTCAACGTTTGCCAGGGAGTAAGCGGACAAGCTGGCAAAAAACAGCCCTGCGATGATCAGGGCCCGCGCGGAAAGCCTGTCGCTCAGAAATCCGCCGATCGGCATGAGCAGTCCCAGCACGAGACCGCCAGGCATCAGCAGCAAGCCCGACGTCAGTGGCGTGAACCCCTGGACCGTTTGCACGAAGAGGGGCACGAGATAGATCGACCCGAACAAGCCGGCCCCGAAGATAAAGGCCACCGCAGCCGCCGCGGCGAAGCGCGGATTGACGAGCACCCGGAGATCGACCAGCGGCTGCGATGCATGCAGTTCCCAAGCAACGAAAGCGGCCGCGCTGGCGGCGGCAAACCCAAGCAGGGTCACGATGTAGTCGGAATACCAACCTTCGCGCTGTCCGTTGGACAGGCCAATGAGCAGGCAGGCGAGCGATGCCGTCAGGAGCATAAAACCGGTCCAGTCGAAACTGGCGCGCGCATCCGATTCCTCGCGCTCCGGCATGAACAGGCTGCCGAGCAGAATCGCGACGGCGCTGAACGGTATGCCGAGAAAGAAAACGTAGCGCCAGTTGAAATGCTCGATCATGATGCCACCCAGGGTAGGGCCCAGCGCCGGGCCCAGAATAACGCTGATGCCGAAAAGGCCCATCGCGCTCCCTCTCTGATGGGGGGGAAACACCCGGAACAGCGTGTAGACCGAGAAGGGTTGCATCAACCCCGCCACCGCGCCCTGCGCGACGCGGCAAAAGATCAGCATCGTTTCGTTGGGGCTCAGTCCCGCCAGCAACATCGAGACGATGAAAAGGCAGAGAGCGCCGATCAACGTCTTGCGCTGGCCGAAGCTGCGAATCAGCCAGGCGTTGAGCAGCATCGCGACCGTCATTGCGGCCAGGGCCCCGGTCGAAAACCACTGCGCCCGGTCCTGCCCGATGCCAAACGCGCCCATGATGTCGGGTATGGCGACGTTGACGGTGGTCGTCGTCATCATCGCCGCGACCGTGGCAAGCATTACCGTGATGGTGGCGTAGGACCGGTAACGCGGACCGTAACGGGCGAACAATAGCTCAGTGGTTTCGGCGGGCAATGTCGACTTCCGTCGTCGTTCCCGGACGCAGAGTGCGCCTCAATGGAGCCAATCTCGATCACAGGTGCAGGCGGTCAGCTCATTGCACACTATAGCGCCGGGCAGGGCATTACTATCGAGAAAAACAGTGACAGTGTAACGCCGTTGTGGCCGAACTACCGAAAGAAGCCGGAAGCGACGCACGCGCTCAACTGATGACGGGGATGAAGGCGCAGACGCACGGCGGTTGGACGGGCGAGGCTCGAGTTTTCGGGATTTCGGTCCAATATATGGGAACCGATCCCACCCAACCACACCACGAAGCCAGCGAACCGTAGATTCAGACGATCGGAAATCGCCCTCGTTCTTGTTGATCGCGAGAGCAGGATACGGCGTTAATTGCGGTTCGAATAGTTAGGTCCTGTTTAATACGCGCCAGGCGTCTTTGAAAAACCCAGGCAAATTCGTAACGCCAAATAAGAAACGTTGAGCGACAGGCCACTGCGGCCTGCAAGCCGCGAGCTCGCCTTTCAGCTTAACGCCAATTTCGAGGCACGACCGGCTAGTCACGGCCGGCTCGACTCCCAATCAACCAATCTGAGGTTGACGAGAGAGTGAGAGCCGCCTAATAGTGGACAGTGCTCCGGAACCGCAGGGTGAGAAACCGGAGACAGTAGCCTTGATCGCACAGAGAGAATGAGGAGGAGTCTCATGAAATCGATCTCAACGTTCGCTGTTGTAGTAGTGTCGATGATCGGACTCGGCGGAAACGCTACGTTGGCGCAGAGCTATCCGGATAAACCGATACGATTCATTGTCCCGTTTTCGGTTGGTGGCGGCGCCAACATCATCGCGAGAATCATTGCGCAGAAAATGAGCGACGATTTCCGGCAGCAGGTAGTCGTCGACAATCGGGGAGGATCGGGCGGCATCATCGGGACGAAAATGGCCGTGGAAGCGGAGCCGGACGGATATTCGATCGCTTTGGGCTTGCCAGCGACGATTACGGTGGCGCCGTCGCTGTTCAAGAAGTTGCCCTACGACCCCATCAAGGACTTGGTTCCTGTTGGAATGGTCGGAACGTCGGCCTATATCCTCAGCGTGCACCCATCGATGCCCGTGAAAACGGTAAAGGATTTGATTTGGCTGGCGAAGGCGCGCCCGGGCGAGATTAACTACGCCTCAAGCGCGGTTGGCGCGGGTAATCATCTTGCCGCGGAATTGTTTAAGTCACTTACCAAGACGAATATGGTTCACATCCCCTACAAAGGCGGCGGCGCGGCACTGGTTGCAGTGTTGTCGGGTGAGGTGCAGGTCATATTTGGCAGCAAGCTCACGGTGATTCGCCAGATTAAAGCGGGCAAGATCAGGGGGCTCGGGGTCACCAGCGCCTCGAGAGCGCCCGAGATGCCCAATTTGCCGACTATCGCTGAAGCCGGTGTCCCGGGTTACGAGGTCGACGTCTGGTTTGGGGTATTCGTTCCGAAAGGCACGCCGCAGGGAATTATCACGACCCTCAACAGGGAGATCGTGAAGATAATGAATGACGACGATATAAGAACCAAGCTGGCAAACCGGGGCTTCGAGGTTCGTACCAGCACACCTGAAAGCTTTGCAAAGATGATCCAGTCCGAGGCCGTCAAGTGGGCGCAGGTCGTAAAAGAGTCCGGCGCAAAGGTCGACTGAAGTGAGTAGTCGCCGAGGCTCGACAGGCTCTGGCGGACGTCAGGCAGCGGGCCGGATGGTAACCCAAAGTCAGAAGTCAGAAGGACTCCCGTAATGGGCCATGCGCATAACTCATTACGGGTGTTATGGCCTAGTCAAGGGTTGCTGCGATTTTCCGGATCTCCTCCGGCGTGCGCACACCCGCCAGCGGCGTTCTGGGCAGCAGGTGTTTCCCCATTGCGAGCGGCCCGATCACGACCGGCTCGAAGCCGATTTCACGCACCAGGCCAGACGCCAGCGCGTTGGCGTTCGCATCATCACCGGCCATCGGCATTCCGACGGGATCGCCCTGGCGTTTCGCGATCTCAGGCAATCTCGCGTAGCCGATCGCATTGAACGCGCGCACGATACGCACGCCCGGCAGCAGTTCCGCCGAGGCGAGACCGGCGCCCTTTTCCCGGGCCCAGTTCGCGATCTCGCCGTCGCGCCTCGGGATCGGATTGGTCGCGTCCAGAACGAGGGCCTTGGCAGCGAGCGCGCGCCCATGGTCCTTGCCGATCTGCGGCATTGCGCGATAGGGTACGGCGAGCAGCACCACATCGGCGAACGCGATCGCTTCCTCCACCGTGCCGGCACGCGCCAGTGGCCCGAGGCTGTCGACCATCTCCTTCAGTTGCTCGGGATGCCGCGACGAGAACATTACGGGGTGACCCGCCTGCACCCACAAGGTGCCGAGCGTGCCACCAATTCGTCCCGATCCGATGGTCGCGATCTTGAGCGGCGCCCTGCCCGGCGGGCTGGCGGCGAAAACCGCCTGCCCCGGGCTTGCCATCAGCAGTGCGACGCTCCCGGCGATGCGTAGAAAATCTCGTCGTGTGCAATTCACCCCATCATGCGTTGCCATGTTCGTCTCCCTGGGCAGGTCCCGACCGGGCAGCAATCATACGATCTCCTGGGACTGCCGGGGTGCAAGAATCTTTGGGCCAACACACACCCAACCAAAGGCGGACGGCCGTACCTCAAGCTGGGTGACGGAAACGGGGAACGGAGGAAAAAGGAGCCGATGTCTACTGCTGATGAAGGGGTGCCCCGTTTTCTTTGCATCACCATTTTTCATCATCTGTTCTAACCACTCACGCTTTCTGGAAAATGCGCGGCGTCTAAAAAAACGCTATGATCAGTGCCCGGTCCCGGCCGCAGGAACCTCCCATGCCGCTTACTGCCCAAAAGTCGTCTGCCGACACCATTCGCGCCGATTTCAACTATATCGTCGACACCGGCGTGCCGCCGGTGCGCTATATCGACTGGCCGGAGATGGAGGGGAAGGAGGTCCCTCCGGAGTACCGCACGCACGAGATGAGGGTGCGCAACGGCAGGCCGCTGCGCGACACGTTCAAGCTCGATGTTCATGGCTTTGTGTTCGTCGATCACGCTACGCAAGTCAAAGACTTTACGGATGGCGCGGAGCGCGCGCGCGTCTACGACCCTGAGGTGCGGGCGCTGATCAAGAAGCACTCCGGCGCCGCCGAGGTCGTGGTGTTCGACCATACCATCCGCATCGGTGATGAGCAGGCGCAGAAAGCATCGGGCGCGCGGCCGACGGTAAAGGGCGTGCATAACGACTATACCGAGACGTCGGCGCCGCGGCGGCTGCGCGATATCGTCGGCGAGGTCGAGGCCGGGCGCCGCTTGAAGAAGCGCTGGGCCATCATTCAGGTGTGGCGGCCGATTCGCGGCAAGGTGCTGGCTGAACCGCTCGGCATCTGCGACGGGCGCACCATTCCGCAAAAGGGTTTCATACGGATCGAGCGGCGCTACAAGAACCGCACCGGCGAGACCTACCACATCGCCCATGATCCGGCGCACGAGTGGTTCTACTTCCCGGAGATGGAGCGTCACGAGGCCCTGGTGTTCAAGGTGTTCGATTCGGATGCCAGCAAGCCTTCGCGCTTCACCGCGCACAGCGCGTTTGACGATCCTGCAACGCCGGCAGGGGCGCCCCCGCGCGAGAGCATCGAGACCAGGACTTTCGCCTTCTTCGACTGAAGCAATAAGAAAGGTCAGACTCGATTTTTTTCGCCTCGCATTGGCCGGCAAACCTTCGAGACAATCGACTCTGACACTACCACCGCGCCATGTATCACAATCTCGCGGTCCTTGCCATCTTCGCCTTCATGTACAGCGCCGTGGCCGGGCGCATCGAGCGCTCCTGGCTGAGCGGTCCTATCCTATTTGTTCTGTTCGGTCTGGTGAGCGGCCCACACGTGCTGGGCATTCTGAACGTCACCGTCACCGCGGAGGGACTACAAGTGATCGCCGAGCTGACGCTTGCGTTCGTCCTGTTCACCGACGCGGCCAACGCGAATCTGGGCGTTCTCCGGCGCAACCTCAATATTCCGGAGCGGCTCCTGCTGATTGGTCTGCCGCTGACGATCGGGCTCGGCTTCGTTATCGGGGTTTTGGTTTTCCCTGAGCTGAGCATCCTGGGGGTTGCATTGCTCGCCACCATGCTCGCGCCGACCGACGCGGCGCTTGGCAAGCCCCTGGTGACCAATGCCGCGGTTCCGGCTCCGATCCGGGAGAGCCTGAGCTTCGAGAGCGGACTCAACGACGGTATCTGCGTGCCGGTACTCTTCGTCTTTCTGGGCCTCGCGGTCGGCACGGAAGTCGCGGGCGGCACCTTCGCGAACGCGCTTCGTATCGTCGCCGCGCAGCTTGGCATCGGTCTGGCGGTGGGGCTTGGCCTGACCGGCGCCGCGGCTTATTTGCTGAAAGCGGCGGCGAGCCGCAACTGGGTGACGCCGCATTGGGCGCAAATACCGGTGGTTGCGCTTGCGGCAGGCTGCTACGCGGTGGCGCACGTTGCGGGCGGCAGCGGGTTCATCGCCTGTTTCGTAGGCGGGCTGCTCACGAGCGCGATTGCAAAGAAACACAAGCACGAATTGCTGGCTCCCGCGGAAGGCACCGGCGATGTGCTCGCTCTTTTTACGTGGGTTATTTTTGGCGCGGCGGTAGTCGGGCAGACGGCGGGCAGCTTCACCTGGGAGGTGGTGGTCTACGCCGTACTGAGCTTGACGGTCATCCGCATGGCACCGGTGCTGCTGGCGCTGGCGGGCACCGGTTTGGGTTGGGAGGGCAAGCTCTTTGTCGGCTGGTTCGGGCCTCGGGGCCTCGCGAGCATCGTATTTGCGATCATCGTGTACCACGAGAATCTGCCCGACAGCGGGATGCTCGCGCTGGTGGTCGTATGCGCTGTGATCCTCAGCATCGTCGCGCATGGGATGAGCGCGAACCCGATGATTGTTGCGTTGGGCGCAAGGCTGCGGAGAGGGTTGCCGGAGGAACGCGAGGGTTAGCAGTGAGAAGGCAGAGGGATGAGGATCCATGTTGCTACTTCATTGAAAACGCCTTCAGCTCGCCGTTGTGGCGACGAACATCATCCGGCGTGGCAACAACCCTCGGGCGTGCTGAGCGGCCCGGGAACAAAAAAACCGCGCAGGTCGAGAAACCATGCGCGGCAATTACAGATATCCAAAAGGAGGAGATTCAGGATGCCGATTTATTTATACCCGCAATCTTCGAACCGGCATGTTAACTAACGCACGGATCCGGCTGCGGCGAGGTGTTTATTTTTCGGGGGCCGTCGGTAAGGAGAAATCGATCACTTATCGGCGTCGAGAACAGTAATCGTCTCCCTGTCGGTAACGCCCGCGCCTTGGCTCACTATTCAGCTGCAGCGGGAGGGGCATCACGGCGCGAGAGCCCGTGCGGCGCCTCTGAGCGGGTCGGCCATGACACGCAGGAGGGCGATTGGAGCGGCCTCGATATTTTCACAGGAAGGTGAGTTGTTTACGCCGGTTCAATGACTTAGTGAGACAGGGTGCTGTCGGGCGCAAGAAAAAGCGACGTTTGCCCTGTTCGCAATGACAGGATTGGGTGGATATTTATTTTTTTAGGGCAGCGGAAATCTACGCCATGAAGCTCGCTGGTCTGGAAATCCCGAACTTCGTGGCGCGACGAATAGGCGCCGCGACGTGAAAGTTAGACTCGCCGACGGGAAGGAACGCACCCTCCAGTACAGGCCGGTGACCAGCTTGTGGCGCGCCGATGGCTCCCCAATGTCCGAGCCGCAGTTCCTTGAGAGCCTTTTTCGCTGGCTGCCGGACTTTTTCAAGGACGAGGCGGAACTGCGCGCCATCTGGAGCGTACCGGATACCCGGAAGACGCTCTTGCAGAGACTCGCAGAGAGGGGCTTCGGTCGGGAGCAACTGGCCGAAGTGCAGAAAATCATCGACGCGGAGAAGTGCGACCTCTTCGACGTGCTAGCCCACGTTGCCTATGCGCTCCCGCCCGTCACTCGCGAGGCGCGGGCGGCCACTGCCAGGGGTTATCTCAGTACCCGTTTCAACGCCAAACAGCGGGCGTTTCTCGATTTTGTGCTGTCGCGTTACGTGTCGTTTGGCGTGGGGGAACTCGATCAGGAGAACCTCAGTCCCCTCTTGCGGCTGAAATATTACAACTCCACCAGCGACGCCGTAGACGATCTGGGCAGGCCGGATGATATTGGCAGGATGTTCGCAGGTTTCCAGAGATACCTGTATCAGCAAACCGATAAATAGCTTCCGAGTCGGTTTCTTGAGGCCTGGAGCGCTTAATCCGACTCCGCATGCTGACGGACGCCGCCGATGCCGGGCCTGGTGCTCCTGTCAGCCCGCCCCCCCGGTCACAAGTAAAACGCAGGAACGCGCTGCGCGCTCGCGCGCAGGTCGCAGGGCACCCGGGCGGAGACGCAGGGCGAGGGCCAGGCCGGCGAGCTCCCCGCACGCAATCTGCGTCCGCCGGGCTGGTCGCTGTGCATGTCTTTCTCGGGCCAGGTTTTCAGAAAGCAGAGTAACCCCGTGTATGCGGGTGCGCTGTCACTGACTGCTGTCGTAAGCGACTGCTGTCGTAAGCGCTAGAAGGGATGCCTGCGACGAGCGAGAAGCGCGGAAATCGACAAGCCGGCGTCAAGGGCCGAGCATGAAAGACAAAGAGCGCTCTGCCAAAGAGTCTTTTCAATTCATCGATCTGCCTTCCGACTTTGGGCTGGCGTCACCCTTTTCGGCGCCCCGTACCGGCTCAATAAGGCATGATGCGTGAAAACAGCCTTTGTATAATTCGACTCTCAGCACTCGAGCCGGGGCGCGCATGATCGTCGACACGCACATCCACATCTACGGCTTCCCGTCATTCCGCGATCTGAGCAAGCACATCCGAACAATGGAGGATGCGATCGCGTTCCGCACGCGCTACCCGGAGCTCTACAACTGCAACCTCACTGAAAAGCCGATCGACAATACCGACGACCTGGTCTCGGACATGGACAGGAACGGCGTCGACTTCGCGCTCGTGCAGGCGCGGGCGGGCTATGTGTCGAACGATCTGGTCGCGGCTGCGGCGAAGCGTCATCCGGCACGCATGGTGGCGTTGGCGCGGGTGGGGCACGACCAGGAGGCGGCCGGCTATCACGAGGACCCGGGGCCGACCCGGGAAGCGGCGCCGGCGGAGCTCGACCGCTGTCTTGGCTCGCTGGGAATGAAAGGCGTGGGCGAGACCTTCGTGCGCGCGCTCACCGACCACGTGAACCCGGAGAAAATCGCAAAGGACCTCTCCGGGATCATGCGCGTCGTGGAGAAGCACCAGGTGCCGATTCAGTTTCCGACCGCGTGGTCCCAATTCCCGGGCGGCCTCTTCTACGGCGATCCGCTCTGGGCGGACGAAGTTGCCGCGCGCTTTCCGACCGTGCCGGTCATCCTGACCAAGATGGGCCGGAGCATCACCCGTTATTTCGACAGCGCCATGACCGTCGCCATGCGCAATGTGAATATCTACTTCGACGTGGTCGGGACCAACCCGCAGCACCTGCGCTTTGCGATCGACAAGATCGGCGCCGAGCGCATCATGTTCGGGACGGACTGGTCGACCACATGGCGCTGGCTGAGCGTGCCGGCGACGCTGCACCAGATCCGTATGAAAGTGCTGGATGACGCAAAGCTCAGTGACACGGAACGCGAGCAGATTCTCTGGAAAAACGCAGCGCGGATCTTCAAGCTGGAGTCGAGCCTGCCGCGCACGGCGAGAGTTGCGGCCTAGCCGCAGCGCCGCCGCGGCATCGATCAACAACACCTGTGAGGAGGAAAAATCATGAAACAACGCACATTGCTCGCCTTTGCGGCGGCCTGTTTTGCGGCGTCAGCGCTGGCGCCTCTCGGGGCATACGCGCAGTCGCAATATCCGTCGCGGCCAATCAGGGTCGTCGTGCCGTTCCCGCCGGGTGGCGTGGTGGACACGATCGCCCGCCTCTGGGCGCAGCAGGCAGGCCCTCTGCTCGGCACGATCGTCGTAGATAACCGCGGCGGCGCGGGCGGCGTCATCGGCGCGGGAGAAGTTGCGCGAGCCGCTCCCGACGGCTACACGCTTCTGGTGGGCAATAGCAGCACCCAGATTATCAATCCGGCGGTGATGAGGCGCCCGCCGTACGACCCGGCCAAGGATTTCGACACGATTGACATGCTCGCCATCTCCGCGACTTCGGTGATAGTGCACCCCTCCTTGCCGGTACGGAACCTGAAGCAGCTCATTGCCTACGCCAAGGCGAACCCCGGCACGCTGTCGTACGGCTCCGCGGGGGCGGGAACCTTGACCCATCTCGCCGGCGAGATGTTCAAGCAGCGCGCCGGCGGTCTCAAGATCGTGCACGTCCCGTACCGGGGTACAGGTCTGGCGGTGACCGATCTCGTCAGCGGCTACATCCCGATGATGACGCCGAATATCACCGGGCGCCTGCTGGGTCTCTACCGGTCGGGGCGGATCCGAATTCTCTCGGTGAATGCGCCGGCTCGCCTCAAGGCCGCGCCCGAGATCCCGGCGACCATTGAATTCCTGCCGAACATGATTGCCCAGCTGTTCAGCGGGCTGTTTGCGCCGGCGGGCACGCCTAAACCCATCCTCGAGCGTGTTTCCCAGGTCACGCGCAGGGCGCTCGCGGACGAGGCTTTCCAGAAGAAGCTGATCCAGTCCGGATTCGAACCGGTGCTGGACTCGAGTCCGGAGAAAGCGCAGCGGTTCGTCGAGACGGAGCGCAAGGAGCTTATGCCGCTGATCAAGGCGACGGGGTTCAAGAAATAACCGCCACGGAACCAGAGCCGGAAGGCAGAAGGCAGAAGCCAGAGAGCGCAAGTCGCGCCGACGAAAGGCCTCAAAGCCCGTGATGGGTGATGCGCTGGCGGTAATACGCGCATCGCCCGTTACGCACCGGTGATTCGTGTATTCGCTGATATGCCACAACGGCCGTTCCTCGCCTTTGCCTGCGCTCATCTGACGGACGAGCGGCTGTACGCGGCGCAGGTCGCTGCGCTGAGCGCCGACTATCAATGCGCTGTGTTTGCCTTTCGCGACCACGACTCATTGGGCGGGATGGCGGACGAGCTGCTCGCAAATACGCCCGCTCGCTTTACGTTGATCGGGCTCTCGCTGGGCGGCTATCTCGCCTTCGAGGTCATACGAAGGCAGTTGCAGCGCCTCGAGCGTCTGGTATTGATGGATACGACAGCGGTGGCCGATCACACGGAGCGACGCGCAGGCCGCCACGCCGATATCGCCAAGGTGAGCGAGGGCGGCATCGAGGCGCTGATTCCCGAGCTGCCCGCGCGATGGCTGCATCCAGCGCACGCGCAGCGCACCGAGCTGATCGACCTGATGTCCGAAATGGCGCGCAGCATCGGTGCGCGCGGGCAGTTCAACCAGCAGGCCGCCATGATGGGGCGGCCGGACTCCCATGAGGACCTCGCCCGGGTGAGGATTCCGACGCTTATCCTGTGCGGCCGCAACGATCCGGTAACGCCGGTGCCGGACCATGAAGCGATGGCGGCGAAGATTCCGGGTGCGCATCTGCAGATCATCGAACATTGCGGCCACCTCTCGACGATAGAACAGCCGGACGCCGTCAATCGCGTGCTGATCGATTGGTTGCGGAAGACCGATGCGCATTCCATTCCGCGTGGGGCCCGCTGACGTCGCAGCGCCGAGCGAACAGCGCCAGACTGCTGCGGGCAGGGAGAGATCCGGAAAGACCTGAAAGCGCCGACATGGCTGGCACCTTGAAACGGATTTCCTCCGTGCTGGTTTACCTCGCCGTGGCTGGCGTGGTGATATTGGTGCTGTCCGAGGTCGCAGTGCGCATCGTGAAGCTGGCGCCGCCGCTGACCGAGCACTACATGTTGAACAAGATGAGGGCGCCGGACCCGGTCCTGCCCTACAAACTGCGTCCCAGTATCACCTTTACTGGCCGCTCCGACACGGACGAGTTCGACTTCCGGCACGCTCACAACGCGGCTGGTTTCCGCGACGAGGAACGTGCTTACGAGAAGCCCGAGGGTGTGTTTCGCGTCCTCGGACTTGGCGACAGCTTTGCATACGGCATAGGAGCTCGCTACGAGGAGACCTACCTTCGCCGCGTTGAGAAGGCCCTCAACGCGCGCCCCGGCGAGCATCCGCAGGTCCAGGTCATCAAGGCCGGCATCCCTGGCTATTTCCCGGAACCCGAACGGATGTTGCTGCAGAAGTACGGTGTCCGTTATCAGCCCGATGTTGTCATCGTGGGTTTCGTGGACGACGACGTCATCGACACCTATCTGGGCCTCGAAGCCGTTAGTGTCGATGAGTCCGGGTATCTCAAATCAAACGAAGCCCGGGTGATCGGACCGGTCGGCACGTTCTTTTACATTCATTCCGACCTGGCGCGCACCATCCTGAGCCGTTATATCCGGCAGAGGATCGCCGGGAAGTACCGCATTGTCCGCGACGAGGTGTACAAGCCCGACGGCCTTTATGAAGCCCAGTGGCGGCAGATCGAAAGGGAATACACGGCTATGGCGGAGATCGCCCGCTCGATCGACGCAGAACTGGTCCTGCTATACATCCCCGGCCATGATATTGCCGCGCGCACCGCAGCCGGGCAGACCTATCCGCCGCAGCGTCTGTCAGGGTGGGCCAAGCGAAACGGCGTCACATTCGTGAACACCACGCCGGCGATGCTGGCAGCGATCGATTCATCATCCGCGCCTCTTTACCATTTGCGCGATACCCGTTGCACGCCCGCGGGCTATGCGATCGTTGCCAACGAGCTCTACAAGGCCCTGACCGAAAACAGGCTCGTGCCGTAGCAGGGGTATTGACGGGGCCAGGCTCGAATTTCAACCCGTCGCTGTTCAAATTCCGTGCCGCAGCAGTCGCCGCAATGTTGATGCACGTCAAGGTGCGCCACAGTTGATGCCGATAGCGTATGGCCACGGCCAGTGAAACCCTTGGCCGGCCCCCAGTTTCGCGGCTTCGATCAGTCTCTATTTTGAGGGAGGCAACTATGTGCGATTTTGCGGCCGATGCGGAAGCGGCGCGCCAACTTCTGGTCGGCCGGACGCTGACCGTGCAGCGGGTGCGCGAGCTCAATGCCAAGGACTACTTCTACCAGATGCTCAAGGACAACCCGGAGATGCTCAAGATCTATCCGGGGATCGAGAACGAGCTCCTGAAGGGCGCGATCGACTGCCACATCCATGCCTACCCGGATTTTGTCCACCGCTCCCAGGACATGGTTCAGATCGCCATCGACGCTTCGAAGGCGGGCATGCGCGCGCTTGCCTTCAAGGATCACTGGAACGTCAGTGCCAACGCCGCCTACTGCGCCCAGCGCCACCTCGACTACATGATCGAAAAGGGCGAGCTGACGCACCGAGTGGAAATCTACGGGGGATCCGGGACGTGTTTCGGGATGAACCCGCAGGCTATCCGCGTCGCGCTGCAATATCCCAACTTCAAGATGATCTGGTTTCCCACCTTCACTTCGTTCGGCTTCTGGCGCGGCGCCGGCCATCCGGAAAGGGGCGGCGTCAAACTGGTGGACGACTCCGGCAAAGTGCTGCCCGAAGTCGTCGAAATCATGGAAATGGCCGCTGAAAAGAAGGTCGGAATCGGTTTCGGGCATACCGATTTCGCCGAGCTCCTGCCCTTGTCGAAGAAGGCCAAGGAAATCGGCGCCCGTGCGACACTCGACCATCCGCTGCTCGAACTGAACAAGCTGTTGCTCGATGAGATGAAGCAGCTTGCCGATCTCGGCGTCTACGTCGGCACCTACTGTCAGCCCATGATCCCGAGCCTGTATCAGCCGGTCGCCGATCCCATGGAGACCATCAATACCATCAAGGCCATCGGCCCCGAGCGCTGCATCATCGGCAGCGACTTCGGCCAGGTCCTGCACATCGACAGCATCGACGGCATGAGAGTGTTCATCCGCGCCCTGCTGGCGTTCGGGATCAAGGAAGCCGACGTTCGCCTGATGCTGCACGACAATCCAGCCAGGCTGATGTGGCTCGACTGACTCGGGCAAAGAGGGGTCAGCAGGGAAAAGGGGTCAGACCCCTTTTTCCGTTTCGATCGATCCGGCAGCGGCGGAGCGGGGATTGGCCGGCGTGTCATCCAATCGCGTAGAATCAAGCCCGCGCACGGCGCGGTCTGGCATCCCTCATTTCATCAAACTAAATAGGCAAATCATGAAGTTGTTTCTATTCGTCATCGCGCTGCTTTGGGCGGGCGCAGGTTCGGCTGCAGAAAAACCCGCCGCTCCGCAAGGTGCCTCGCTCAGCGGCAAGGTCCTCGAAGTGCAGCACGCCGCCAGTTTTACCTACCTGCGCCTCAAGACCCAGGATGGCGAGACCTGGGCCGCCACGCCGCGAGCGCAGGTCGAAAAGGGCGCGGACGTCAGGCTGGACCAAACGACCGTAATGACCAACTTCCAGAGCAGATCGCTTAACAGGAAGTTTGACAAGATCGTGTTTGGCCGTCTGGCAGGCGCGGGCGCTGGCGCGCCCACGACGCATGGCGACATGTCTGCGGTACACGGCGGCCTTGGCGCGCCGGCGCAAGCGGCAGATCTCAAAGTTCCCAAGGCGAGCGGCCCGAATGCGCGAACCGTTGCCGAAATCGTCCAAGGAAAGGACATGCTCAAGGACAAGACAGTCCTGGTTCGCGGCAAGGTCGTGAAGTACAACCCGGGAATCCTTGGCAAGAACTGGATCCATCTGCGCGATGGCTCGGGCTCGGCCGCCGAGAGAACGAACGACGTGCTGGTGACAAGCAAGAGCGAGACGAAGATCGGGGACGTCGTGCTGGTTAAGGGCGTCGTGCGTACGCACAAGGATTTCGGGGCGGGTTATTCGTACCCGGTCATGATTGAGGCCGTCGAACTCGCCGGCAAGTAACCGAGGAGAGGCGCCAGCCGGCGGATGGCGGCTCGAGAGCGGGTCGTTGCTTTTACCCTGGCGCGATTCCGGGACCTGATGTGACCCTCGACGAAGACAGCACGCGACGGCGCCTGGCCGGGTTTGTCGCGCGCGCCTCTAGCGCGCGCGATGCCGTTATCGTTACCCTCGAACGGATGAGCGGCGGCGCGGTGCAGGAGAACTGGGCGCTTGACGTCGAGCTCGACGGCAAGCTGCGGCACTGGGTGCTGCGCACCGACGCCACGGCGACGGTGCGCGAGAGCCTCACGCGCGCGCAGGAGTTCGCCGTTTTGAAGGTCGCGCACGCTGCCAAGGTGCTTTCCCCGGAGCCGCTGTTTCTGTGCGACGACCCGGCCGTCACGGGCCAGCTGTTCTTCATCATGGAGCGGCTGCCGGGTGTGGCCGCGGGCCACAGGATCACCCGTGATGCGAAGCTGGTGCCGGACGGCGCCAGGCTCGCGCGGGAGCTTGCCGCGAATCTCGCCCGACTGCACCGGATTACTCCGGCGCACGCGGGGCTCGAGTTCCTGCCGACGATGCGCGCTCGCGATTGCATTGCCCACTATCGCGGCTACCTCGATACACTGTCTCATCCGTATCCGGCTCTTGAATGGGGGCTGCGCTGGTGCGAGCTCAACGCGCCGCAACGCGAGGACACGACGTTCATCCATCGCGATTATCGCACCGGCAACTATCTGGTCGACGAGGGGCGCCTGGCCGGTGTACTCGACTGGGAATTTTCCGCATTCGGCAACCCGCTCGAGGACATTGGGTGGATGTGCGCCCGGTGCTGGCGCTTCGCGCGCCCGGATCTCACGGTTGGCGGGATCGCCGGCGTCGAGGATTTCGTGCCCGAATACGAGCAGATGTCAGGACGCCGGATAACGCCCGGCGATCTGCAATACTGGCAAGTCATGGCCCATTTGCGCTGGGCGATCATCGCGCTGCAGCAGCTCGAGCGCCATCTGTCGGGGACGCAGCGCTCGCTCGAGCTGGCCTTGACTGGCCATCTCGTAGGCCAGATCGAACTCGAGATACTCAACCTCACGGGAGCGCCATGAACGACCGGCCCGATGCACGCGACTTGCTCGAAATCGCGCGCCATGCCTTCACCGCCGAAATATTGCCTGCTGTCCCGGAGCCGCTGCGCTATACCGCTTTGATGGTCGCCAATGCCATGGCGATTGCGCAACGCGAGCTGGCCGCGGGCGACTCGCCGCTGCGCGAGGAATACCGGCGCCTGGCCGGGTTGCTGTCCCAGAATCCCGCGGCACCCGATGGCAGCGCGCTGCGCGACGGAGTCGAGAGCTATAATCGGCGCCTGGCAAACGAGATTCGCGCGGGTCGATTCGACGGGGAGAAGCGCGCTGCGGTGCTCGAGCACCTGCGCCGTACGACGGAAGAAAAGCTCGCCATATCCAACCCCAAAGCGCTGGTGCCCGGCTAGAACCGGCCTCGAGAACCCGGAAAACTGCAGGATCTTTAACCACGGAATCGCACGGAATTACACGGGCGAGGACCTGAGTCTCGAAGTGAGCTGTAGTGGAACAACATTCTGTGTGCTTCCGCGCGGATCCGTGGCTGTATTGTTTTTGAGATGGCTTCTGGCAAGGATCGAGACGCGAACGCGGAAAAACACGGATACGATCGACGTCGAGGAAGCGTTGCGCACAAAGGACGCCCCGTGTTTTGCTGTGCGGATCCCGCTCCATCCGGTGTCGTGAGGGCTTGCAAGTGAGCGCCAGCGCCGCCTTCGAGCTGCTCACGCCGACGGCTTTCCTTTTGCGGTCGGGCCGGATCTACGCGGATCGGACCGCGGTGATCGACGATGCCCACCGCTGCACATACGCGGAGCTTCTCGAGCGCTGCCTGCGGCTATCCGGCGCGCTTCGCAACATGGGCGTTGTCGAAGGCGGGCGAGTGGCGGTGCTCGCGCCCAATACGCACGTGCTTCTGGAAGCCCATTACGGCGTGCCGTTCGCCGGCGCCGTGCTGGTGGCGCTCAATCCGCGGCTCACCGCGGCCGAGCTGGCGACCATCGTCGCGCACAGCGGCGCGCAAGTGCTTATCTACGATTACGAGTTCGAGGCGCCCGCCCGGGATATTGCCGTGCAGACCGGCGGCGGATTGAGAATGGTGCGGGCCGGGCGGCCCGATGATCAATACGAGCTGCTGCTCGACAGCGCCGCGCCATGGCACCGGCCGGTCGCCGACGAGCGCGGACTGCTCTCGATCAACTACACGAGCGGAACCACGGGCAGCCCGAAAGGGGTCATGTACCACCACCGCGGTGCCTATCTGCAGGCGCTCGCAATGGCGATGGAGACCCGACTCGACTGCGACAGCACCTTCCTGTGGACGCTGCCGATGTTCCACTGCAACGGCTGGTGCTTCCCGTGGGCCGTCACCACCGCGGGCGCCGCGCATCTTTGCCTGCGCAAATTCGACGCGGGGCTGGTGTGGGGCCACCTGCGAGACTCCGGTGTCACACACTTTAATGGCGCGCCGACGGTGCTCGTCATGCTTGCATGGCACGCTGCCGCAGCGGGCCTGCCGCGACCCGTGCGCGTGGCCACGGGCGGCGCGCCGCCGACGCCCGCAATCCTGCAGCGCATGGCTGAACTGGGCATGGAGGTAACCCACCTCTATGGCCTTACGGAAACCTTCGGCCCGGCGGTGATCTGCGAATGGCGCGGCGAGTGGAGCCGGCTCGGGATGGAGGAACAGGCGCGGCTCAAGGCGCGCCAGGGCGTGGGCAATGTCGTTTCGAGCGAAGTGCGCATCGTCGATGCCCATGGCGAGGACGTGCCCGCCGACGGCGCGACACTCGGGGAGATTGCGCTGCGCGGAAACAACGTGATGCTCGGCTATTACCGGGACGAGATCGCCACCCGCAAAGCCATGCCGGACGGCTGGTTCAGGACTGGCGATCTCGGCGTGATGCATTCTTACGGCTACGTCGAGATCAAGGACCGCTCCAAGGACATCATCCTGTCGGGCGGCGAGAATATCGCCTCGATCGATGTCGAGCGCGCCTTGTGTTCCCATCCGGCTGTGATGGAGGCCGCGGTGGTTGCCGGCCCCGATCCCAAGTGGGGCGAGGTGCCGGTCGCTTTCGTCGTCCTGAAGAGCGGGGCTGTCGCGAGCGAGGTCGACCTGGTCGCCCACGCACGCGAGCACATGGCACACTTCAAGGCACCAAAGCGCATCGTGTTCGGCGAGCTGCCGAAGAACGCGACCGGCAAGATTCAGAAGTTCGTGCTTCGCGAGCGTGCGCGGGAGCTGATGAAAGCGTAGCGTGAATCGAAAAGTCGTAACCTGTTTTATTAGCCGTAGATAAACGCTGATTCACCGTTTCAGGTTTAAGGTTCAAGGTTCGACGTCCATGGGTTCGGCGCGGGGTCGCAGACGGCGAACCTGAAACCTTAAACTTGGAACCTGGAACTGCCACTGCCACCACCCTTTTTATTTCTGCCGAGACTGTTTATGGACTTCACGCTGCCTCAACAAATCGATGACTATCGCCAGCGCTATCGCGCCTTCGTGGCCGAGCGACTGCTCCCTCTCGAGCAGGACCCCGATGCGTACGACGACCACGAGAACATCCGCCTTGACGTGCTGGAGAGGCTGCGCGCCGAGGCGAGAGCAGCAGGCTTGTGGGCGCCGCAGATGCCGAGGGAGCGCGGCGGCCAGGGACTGCCGGTCGTGGGAATGGCAGCATGCTACGAGGAGATGAATTACTCCATCTTCGGGCCGGTCACTTTCAACTGCGCTGCGCCCGACGACGGCAACATGATCGCGCTGAACAAGATCGGGACCGAAGAACAGAAGGCGCGCTGGCTGCAACCTATCGTCGACGGCAAGGTGCGCTCTTCCATCGTCATGACCGAGCCGGCGCCCGGCGCCGGGTCTGATCCGGCCATGATGCTCACGACTGCAGAGAGGAAGGGCGATAAATGGATCGTCCGCGGCCGCAAGTGGTTCATCACCGGCGCGGGAGTGGCGCAGCATTTCCTGCTGATCGCGAAGACCTCGGGCGATAAGCGCAAGGGGCTCACCGCTTTTCTGTTCGACCGCGACCAGCCGGGCTGGCGCATCGTGCGGCGCATTCCGGTGATGGGGCCGGAGGAGCATGGCGGTCACTGCGAGATGGAGTTCGACGGCCTGGAGATTCCCGACGAGAACCGGCTGATGAACGTTGGCGACGGCCTGAAGGTGACGCAGATCCGGCTGGGCACCGCGCGGCTCACTCATTGCATGCGCTGGCTGGGGCTCGCCCGTCGTTCCATGGACATTGCTGCGGAATATGTCTCCCAGCGCGAGGCGCTGGGCAGCAAACTTGCCGGGCGAGAAAGCGTGCAATGGCTGCTCGGCGAGGCCGCGATGCAGATCGAGATTGGACGCCTGCTGGTCATGCGCGCGGCGGCCAGGCTCGACCGCGGCGAGTTTGCGCGCAAGGAAATATCGATGGCGAAAATTGCAGTGGCCGACGTCCTCCACAAGGCCGTGGACACGGCGATCCAGCTGAACGGCGCGCGCGGCTACTCCAAAGACACGATACTCGAATGGATCTACCGCTACGCGCGGCAGGCGCGGCTCGTTGACGGCGCGTCCGAGGTGCACCGCATGGTGCTCGCGCGGTTTTACATGGACGAGCGCAACGATTACTGGTCGTGGAATTGACGGGAAGGCGCAATCCGGGACAGACTCCAATTCTGGGACACGACACCAACCGACTGCGGACCAGCGCGGCCCGGAGGTTTCTGACCGCCCGCGATCAATGAAACCCGATGCCGTTTCGCTCTGCTGCGGGGCAGGGCAGCCACGTTGAGCGCAGTCAACAGTCACGCATTACAGGAGTTGGAGGGGTAAAGATGGCGAAGCAAGGCCGAACAAGAGCGGGCGATTCCGCACGGCCCATCAAAACGAAGCGCGACCACGAAGGCGCCGCAGCCGTCGTCAAGAAAATATCCGGACAGGCCGACAGGGATTCCGCCGCGGAACGGCGGCTACAATCGCTCCTGCGCGAACTGGACAGGTTTGAAGAGGCGGAAGATTACGAAAGTGACGACTCCCCGGAGGACCAGGAATACCTGGGACCCCGCAGGCGCTGGTCAGACGAATAAGCACCCAGAGGCAGCAGGCGGAAGGCCATCCGCCAGAAACTTAAAAGCTACTTGCAGGCCGTGCTGCGGGAAAGGGCGTGAAACGGCGCCCGCAGCGTGAACAGCAGCGCTTTCATCATGCGCACGCGGTCAAAACGCTCGAGCGCCGGCATCACCGTCGCAATGTGATCGACTCCCGGGACCTCGACGAAATTCATGCCCGGCAGCACCGCGGCATCGGTCGGCACGAGGCCATCGCTGCGGATGCCTTTGCGCCACATCAGCTCGCGCGGAATTTCCAGCAACGTCTTGACCCGTGCGCCCGGCGTACCGTCGAGTGCGCTGGCGAAAGCGATTGCCGGCACCCTGCGCACAATCGCATCGATCGCGGCCGCGTGTTTGCGGTAATAGGCGAGCGAAGCGCCCGTGGTCAGGCCCTGTGCCGATTCCTTCGTGCCGCCCAGAAAACTGAGAATGGCGGTCGAGACCAAAGGGTCGAGCAGCGAGCCGTCGAGCAGCCTGTCGGCCACCGGTGTGCCGAAGAACGCGCCCTGCAGTGACACCCAGCCTTTTACTTTCAGTTGCAGCGACGGCTCGGCGCGCAGCGCCTCGAGCGCATCGACCGAGCCCTTGCTGTGCGTGATGAGGATGACGGGCTTTACGGAATGCCGAATTGCCGCGGCTACAATCGGCGCGTTGACCCCGACGCTCTGATTTGACCTGATCGCAACTTTCTCGCGTTCGATCCCGAGGGAGGCGAGCCAGCGGAGTTGCTCGGCGAAATAGCTTGGATTCAGGTCGCTGAAGTAGCCGGGCACCAACAGCATCTTGTGCTGGCGAAGCACGTTGACATGCGCCGCGCTGAAGGCGCAGTCGCGGACATGGGCAGCGAAATAGGCGCGCGTCAGGTCGGCGCCTCCGGCGGCGGCCACCGCCAGCATGCCAAGCGCAATGACCAGGACCTGCTGCAGGCTTCGTTTGCACCACATGTCTTCTTGTATCACGAGTATGGTGCTCCACCCATAAGGGAGGCCAATTGCGGGGCGGACCAGATACCGGGTAGATCGCCCTTTTCACGAACAAGAATCGGTAAACGCGGTCTGTCCGCGGTTTACCGTCGAGGGCAACGAAGCCACTGTGGATACAGCGCGCTAAAACACGTCAAGCCGTGCACCGGAACTGGCGACGGGACCTCGCAATGAAGATACTGGCGATGTAAACGAGTGGTGACCCAGAACGTGCTCTTGCTTCGCTGCCAGTCATCGGTACTGCCCGTCACCGCGCCGGGCGCCGGACGCCTTCTGGGCATGGCGCACGGGCGCGCTAACGACTCGACGTGGGGGCCTGTTGGCTCGCCGGCGCCGGCTCTGCGACGAAAATCTCGACGCGCCGGTTCATCGCGCGGCCCTCGACGGTGCTGTTATCCGCTATGGGCTCACGCGAGCCGCGCCCGTCAATCGCGATGCGGCTCATTCCGACACCCCGCGCAACGAGGTAGTCGCGCGTGCTGGCCGCCCGGTTCACTGACAGGGGGTTGTTGATCGCGTCGCTGCCGGTGCTGTCCGTGTGACCGATGATGCGGACGTTGGTGCCCTGATAGCTGGTCAGGCCTTGTGCGAACTTGTCGAGCACCGGGCGCATCCGCGGCTTGATGTCGGCCTTGCCGACGTCGAAAGAAATGTCACTGGGGATTTCCAGCTTGAGCTGGTTATCCGGCGTCCTCGAGACTTCGACACCGGTGCCCTCGGTCGCCTTTTCCATCTCGCGCTGCTGCTCCTGCATGTTTTTGGACCAGATGTAGCCGCCGGCCGCGCCAATGACCGCGCCGATCGCAGCACCCTTTGCGGCGCCGCGTCCGCCGCTCGCGACCCCGCCGATTACCGCGCCAGCCGCCGCGCCGATTCCTGCGCCTGTCGCGGTGTCCTTTTCTGTCTGAGTCATTCCGGCGCAACCGGAGAGTGCCAGAGCGCCAATCGCTGCCGCGGCAATGGAGCGTGTCCTCGTGGATGCACTCATGATCCGGCCTCCTTGTCCAAATTCCGTCGCGTCGAGTCTAGCAAAGAGCCCTTGGTGTAATACCGGTAGCAAATCACACCGCACTCAAAGTCAGAAGGCGCGGTAAATCCGAAAAACGTGCCGCATAGCGGTTATCGGCCGCGAGAAAGCTGCGTCAGGCATAAGAGCGCAAGCGTTGCGAGAACTCGGCCAGAGCCTGGATTCCGCTCGCCTCTGCGCGCCGGCACCAGTCCTGCAGTTGCCTGACGAGCTGCTCGCGCGAGGCGGTGGACCGCCCCCATACCGCGGCGAGCTCGCGGCGCATCGCATACATGGTCTGCAGCGGCTGCGATTTCGGCAGCACCTCGGCGAGTCGGGCGCGCTCGGAGTCGTGCAGCATCTTATCGTCGCAGTCGAGCCAGGGCTCGACGCTCTTCAGGGCGCGCGCTTCCTGCGGCGAGCGCCGGCGCAGCTTGCGCAGTTCCTCTGCATAGGTCCGTTTCAGTGACTGGGCGTACTTGGCGAGCACGTCGTAGCGGCAGCGGATGATCGCCTGCAAGGTATCGGGGTCCACGGCCGCCTTCGGCGCGGCGAATTGCGGAGTCGGCGCAACGTGTTTTACCTTGGCGAGCCCCAGCGCTTCGAGAATGCGGATGTACATCCAGCCGAGATCGACTTCGTACCATTTGTTCGAGAGCTTGGCCGACGTGGGGTAGGCGTGGTGGTTGTTGTGCAGCTCCTCCCCGCCGATCAGGAGGCCCAACGGCACAATGTTCGTGCTCGCGTCGGGCGTGGACCAGTGGCGATAGCCCCAGTAATGGCCAATGCCGTTGATCACGCCTGCTGCCCAGAACGGGATCCATACGATTTGTATCGCAAGAATCAGCAGGCCCGGAACAATACCGAACAGGATGATGTCGACGACGCCCATCAGCACCAGCCCGAGTATCTTGAACCTCGAATAAAGGTTGCGCTCGAGCCAGTCGTCCGGCGTGCCGCGCCCGTAGCGCTCAAGCGTTTCCGGTTTGCGGGCTTCCTTGACGTAGAGAAAGACCCCGGTCCACAGCACCCGGTTGATTCCGAGAATCTGCGGGCTGTGCGGGTCCTCCGGCGTGTCGCATTTGGCATGGTGCTTGCGGTGCACCGCGGCCCACTCCTTCGTGAGCATGCCCGTGGTCAGCCAGATCCATAGCCGGAAGAAGTGACTGACCGCCGGATGCAGGTCGAGCGCGTGGTGCGCCTGATGACGGTGCAGGAATATCGTAACGGAGACAATCGTGATGTGGGTGAGCCCCAGCGCGACCAGCACCAGCCCCCACCACGGCAAATCGAACAGGCCGGAAAACAGGACGGTTTCCATGGTGGCTCCTTGACCGGCAACGTTTTCAATATACGCCGGGAAGCAGCGCTCAATTTTGATCTAAGTCATATCGCAGTCCGCGGCCGCCGCGCAGCGGCAAAAAGGACTGATTGATGGACCCGCCGCTCGAATCCAGAGGGCCGGGTAGATTCTGAGAGCGCGGCCTCGCCGTGATTGACGGGAGGCGTTGAGACCGGCGGCGGGGGTTTACCCCCGGCATCCGGCGCAGTAAATTGTCAGCGGTGAGTATCGAATTCTGAGAATATTCCTCGTTGCCGGCCGGGAAACGGCCGGCGTTTCCGTTATTCCGTGGGTAATCAAGTGGAGCAGATCATGGCTACCTTTTTGAAGCGCCGCATCGACCAGACGCAAACCGACGCCGCCGACCTGGAGGTGCGCCAGACCGTCGAGCGGATCATCGCGGATATCGGCAAGCGCGGAGATGCGGCCGTGCGCGAGTTATCGGCAAAGTTCGACCGCTGGTCGCCTCCGAGCTTTCGCTTGAGCCAGGGAGAAATCGACAAGCTGATGCGCGACGTCCCGGAAGGCACGCTCTCGGACATCCGGTTCGCGCAGGAGCAGATCCGCACCTTTGCGCAGCATCAGAAGGACGCGCTGCGCGATGTCGAAGTGGAGATCCGCCCCGGTGTGAAGCTCGGTCACCGGAACATCCCGGTGGAGAGCGTTGGCTGCTATGTGCCCGGCGGGCGCTATCCCATGGTCGCCTCTGCGCATATGAGCATCGTCACCGCGCGCGTGGCGGGAGTGAAGCGCATCATTGCCTGCACGCCTCCCACTGGCGGTCAGCCGCATGCGGAGACGATCGCGGCCATGGTTCTCGGCGGCGCCGACGAGATCCATGTCCTGGGCGGCGTACAGGCCGTCGCCGCAATGGCACTGGGGACGGAGAGCATGGCGCCTGTCGACATGCTGGTCGGTCCCGGCAACGCCTACGTCGCGGAGGCGAAACGCCAGCTCTTTGGCCGGGTCGGGATAGACCTTCTTGCCGGGCCAACCGAGATTCTCGTGATCGCCGACGACAGCGCGGACGCCGAGATGGTGGCAGTCGATCTGCTGGGACAGGCCGAGCACGGCCCGACCAGCCCGGCAATCCTCATCACCACTTCGCGCAAGCTGGCCGATGCGCTGCCGGCCGAGATCGAGCGCCAATTGAAGGTGCTGCCCACGGCCGACGTCGCGGGCGCGGCGTGGCGCGATTATGGCGAGATCATTCTGGTCGCAAACGACGACGAAGCGGTTCGCGAGGCAGATCGCGTCGCCGCCGAGCATGTCGAAGTGCTGACCCGCAATCCGCGCTGGTATCTCGAGCGCATGAAGAATTACGGCGCGCTTTTTCTCGGGCCCGAGACCAACGTCTCGTACGGCGACAAGGTCATCGGCACCAACCACACACTGCCCACGCGCGGCGCGGCGCGCTACACCGGGGGGCTGTGGGTCGGGAAGTTCATGAAGACTTGCACCTACCAGGAATGCACACCCGAGGCCAGTGTCGAGATCGGCGATTACTGCTCGCGCCTGTGTGCCATTGAGCGCTTCTGGGGGCACAAGGAGCAGGCTGACCTGCGGTTGCGTCGCTATGGCGGCAGGGACGTCGGCCTCCATCGGGCGAAGCCGGAACGCACATGAGCGCGCCGGGTTCGCTGCCGGAGGCTCTCAAGGGCTGCCGGGTGGATGGCCGCGTCGCGCTCGTCACGGGCGCGGGGCGCGGGCTGGGACTCGCGGCGGCGATCGGGCTGGCGCAGGCCGGCGCGGAGGTCCACCTCGTGAGCCGCACGCGCGCCGAGCTCGAGAAGGCCGCCGACACCATCCGCTCGGAGGGGGGCATCGCGCAGGCGCTGGTGTGCGATGTCACGAATGGCAGGCAGGTACGGGAAGCGTTCGCGCGGCTGCCCCGGCTGGATATCCTGATCAACAATGCCGGCGGGAACATGCCGGAGCCGTTCGTGGAAGTTACCGAAGAGCGGCTCGACCGCATTCTCAATCTCAACGTGCGCGCGGCGTTTCTCGTGGCGCAGGCCGCCGCGCGCAAAATGCTGGAGGTATCCGACCGCAGGGAACGCGGCGGCGCGATGGTCAACATCTCCTCGCAGATGGGCCATGTCGGCGCAGCCGGGCGCACCGTCTACTGCATGACCAAGCACGCGCTCGAAGGCTTGACGAAAGCGCTCGGAGTCGAGCTCGCCCCGCACAACATACGCGTGAACTCGATCGCGCCGACCTTCATCGAGACCCCGATGACCGCCCCGTTCTTCGAGGAGCCGCGCTTTCGCGAGTGGGTGCTGAATCGCATACCCCTCGGCCGGCTCGGCCAGCTCGACGAGGTAACGGCCGCGGTCGTGTTTCTCGCTTCGCCCGCCGCTTCTCTCATTACCGGTGCGAGCCTCGTGGTGGACGGCGGCTGGACGGCGCAATAACAATCGGAGAAGACGCGCTTTCCCCTCGGCGATGAGGCGCGACTTCAATGGCCGCTGGCGGCCCGTGTCGTTCAACGTTCCACGTTCAAAGTTTTAGGCTCAACGTCCGCGACCCGGAGCGGCGTTGATAAACCTGCAGCCTCGAACCCTCAACCTTGAACCTGAAACTCGAAACCTCAAGGCCGATTCACGCCGGTTGTGCCTTGAGCAGCCCCTGTAACGATTTCATCCGCTGCGCCGAGTCGCCGGCGATGTGCGTCCAGATGATCGCATCGCGAACGAGCTTGTCCGCCCCCGAGTGCATCGCTGCGCCGCCGGCATAAGTGTGTATCGCCAGGTTGGCGTAGCACACACGCTGAATGGCATCGCTTGAGAAATTCATCAAGAAATGACCGTGAGGCGCGGGCTGTGCCCGGTCAGCGTCGCTCTCCGCCGCGAGCCGCATGACGTATGAGCGCAGCGCCTCCGTGTACATGTGCATTTCCGACAGTTTCAGCTGAACCAGCTGCTGCTCGGCGAGCAGCCGGCCGCCGCGGCGCGCGGTGCGGGCGCACTGTGTCGCCATCTCGACCGCGGCGTCGCACACGCCGACCGCGTTGGCGGCGTACTCGAGCTCCCCGAATCTGGCGTTCTTGCCGCCGTGCCCCTTGAGTCCGCTGTTCACTTCCCCCAGAAGATTGGCATGGGGCACGCGCGCGTTATCGAAGATGAGCTCTGCATTCTGATAGAAGCGCCAGCCGCTCTTGTTGAAGACCTTGCCGACCCGCACTCCCGGCGTGTCGATGGGCACCGCAAAGATGCTGGTGCCGTTACCGACCGCGGCGGCAGCGTTGGTGCGCGTGAAGGCGAAGAAGAGTTTTCCGACGTTGGCATTGGCGATAAAGCATTTCTCGCCGTTGAGAATCCACTCGTCGCCCTCGCGCTCCGCCCGTAATCTCAGCCCGGAGCGGGGGTCGTCCGGGGGCGGCAGGCGGTTGTCGGAACCCGCATTGGGCTCGGTGATGCCGCCGCCCAGCAGATAAGTGTCGTCCGCCAGGAACGGTTTCAGGAAGCGGTCGCGCTGTTCCGGCGTGCAACGGTCCGCGATCAGATGGCACCACTTCCAGCACTGGCTGAAAGTCTTGGCGATCGCGCTGTCGCCGCGCGCGAGCTCCGCGATCACCACCGCCTGGGTCACAAAATCGATGCCGTGACCGCCCCATTCGCGCGGCACGGCGGCTGTGCGAAAACCGAGCCGCGAACCCTTCCGGATGATGTCCCAGTCGATTGTCGCCGCGGGATCGGCAATGCGATCACGCTCGAGCGAGATCGGCCGTATCTCCTCTTCTGCAAAGCGCCGCGCTTCCATCTGCCAGCCGCGCTGTTGTTCGTTGAGCGAAAAATCCATGTCACCCTCTCCGCCTCGCATCATAGTGCCTGGACGGCAAGTTCGAAAGTCGGAAGTCAGAATTCAGAGGCGCATCCGTAATACGAGACGGGTAACGGGTGATGCGCCTCAGACTTTAAAAGCCGGGCTCGGTGACGGGTTATGCGCATTACCCATTACGGCGAAGGAAGTTGAACAGATTGGCTGAGCCCAGCAGGCGATTGTTGGATTATTCCCTTCGCGTGATGAAAGGCGTATGTTGGGCGAGCAACCCGCACCGTCTCGCGATGGGCAGCCCAAGGGAGGGTAACCATGAGCGCAACCGTTGCACGTACTGTGAAGCCGGTGGACGCACTGGAAATCAGCGTCCTCGTGGATAACGTCACCGACCCGCTGTCCACGCTGCCGAAGGACGTGAAGGGCGAAAATGCCGTTCTCAGAGACAAGGGGCTGAGGGTCACGTCCGGCCACGCTCGCTGCTGCGCCAACCACGGCCTGTCGCTGGTCATTACGGCGCGCATTGGCAGCGATATCCAGATTCTCCTTTTTGATGCCGGACCGGAGGCTTATACCTTCGCGCGTAACGGCGACCGGCTGGGGACGCCTTTTGGCGAGGTCGGCGCGATCTTCCTTTCACACGGGCACTGGGACCACGGCGGCGGCCTTCCGGAGGCGTTGCGTCTTGTCACGTCCGCGAACGGTGGAAATCCGGTGCCCTTTCATGTCAACGAGGGGATGTTCGCAACCCGCGGGCTGCGCCAGCCCAATGGGACGGTGGTACCGGCCGAGAACGTGATGAAGCCGGTCGATCTCGAGAGGCGGGGCGCCGCTATCGTCAATTCCCCGGATGCGCGGGCCATCATGGAGCAGGTGTTCTATGTGAGCGGCGAGATTCCGCGGGTCACGCCTTACGAGCGCGGTCTCCCGCCGCACGTAAAACTGGCCCAGGACGGTAGCGCCTGGGAGCCCGACCCGTTGATTCTGGATGAGCGCTATGTCGCCGCGCACGTCAAAGGCAAGGGCATCGTGGTGTTTACGGCGTGCTCACATGCGGGGGTGATCAACGTGCTCAAGGACGCGCGCAACGTCTTCGGAGATGTGCCGCTCTATGCGGTGATGGGAGGCTTCCATCTCTCGGGGGCTGAAGTCGAAGCGGTGATCCCAGACACGATTCGAGACTTCGCCGACTTCGCGTTGAAGCGGATCGTGCCGTGCCATTGCACCGGCTGGCGCGCGGTGCACGCACTGGCCACCGTCTACAAGGACGACGTTCTGACGCCGGCAGCGGTGGGGAGGCAGTTTACGTTCTAGTCAGTGGGCGGCTGAATACGTTCCACCGTCCGCCCAGGGAAGCAGGCTCGAGGCCGATCTTTTCGCAAGAGTGCGAGCACGCGCGGACACGCGAGCCGAATCGCGCCCGATTCCTGACTTTTCCTGCCCAAAAACTATGGCCGCTCGAAAGGCCTCAGCGCGTCGAGCCTGACCCGATAGCCCGCTTCGGTTTCATGGTAGCGCGCGAGGCATCCCTGCGCACAGTCCTTCCGCTCCGGCCAGAATTCGCATGACCGGACAACTACCGCAGGCGCCTCCCCGTCGCGGCGCCGGACCCGCTCGGCGCCGATGAACGCGACCGCGCCCGTTTCCGGGCAACGCATCAGCCGGTTTTTCGAAACTCCCTCGACGAGATAGCGCAAGAGCGCGACAGCGACCAACGCGAGCATCACGATCGTGGCAATCTGCAATACACCCGTAAGGTCCACCATAGGGACTCCCTTTGAAACACCCTACGAACGCAAAGTCTGCGGCTAAAGGTGGTTCGTGATGTTGAGAGAGATCAAGAAATCCCTAAATTGGCGCAGGGAGGGTTCAAGATATGGACGGCCAAAGATGAAACGTAGTGACTCGATCCCTGGCGGCGAGGCATCCGGGCCGATCGTCTCCGGCGCGCCCCGGACCCGTCACTCGCAGCCCGGCATCGCCGGACTCGCCATCGTCAGACCAGCGTCACCTCGAGCAGGCCGCACTTCTCGACTTCGGTCACGACCTTGTCGCCGGCCTTGAGCCACACCTGCTTCTCGGGGGGATAGCCCAGAATCACGCCCTGCGGCGTCCCGGTATAGATGATGTCGCCGGGCAGGAGCGTCATATGGCGTGAACAGTAGCTCACGATCTGCGCGCAGCTGTAAATCATGTCGGCCGTGTTCGAGTTCTGGCGCTGCTCGCCATTCACGTAGGTGGCGATCCTTAGATTCTGCGGATCGGGAATCTGGTCCGCGGTGACCACGTAGGGGCCAAGCGGCGCAAAATCGTCGCAGGTCTTGCCGAGCATGAGCTGGCTGGTGACCCGCATCAAATCGCGCGCCGAGAAATCGTTGCCATTGGCATAACCGAAGACGTATGACAACGCCTTCTCCTCGGGCACGTCGCGCGCCGTACGGCCTATGACCGCAACCAACTCCACCTCGTAGTCGAACTTCGAGGACACCTTTGTCGGCAGCCGGATCTTGCCGCGATGGCCGACGAGGGTGTTGTTGTACTTGTTGAAAAGGATGGGCACCGGCGGAATCGGGTTGCCGGTTTCAAGGGCATGCTGGCGGTAGTTGAGGCCGACGCAGATGATCTTGCCCGGACGCGGGACGGCCGGCGCAAACCTGGCGCGCGATTCCGGGACGAGCACGCTCCTGCCGCGTTTGTCGTTGAGCGCTTTTTCCGCCAGCTTCAAGAGCGGGGCGCAATCGGCGCCTTCGATCACGGCGTGAATATCCGTCGGCGCCTTGACGCGGAACAGGGTGGACGCTCTTGCCACGTCTAGGATACCGCGCTCCGTCTTCAATCCCAGCGTGCCGCTGCCTCCGGCCAGGGTGCACAAAGTCATGTTGCGCGCCCGCACGGACCGCGTCGTAGGGCGCTTCTTCGTTTTGGTCTTAATCGCTGCCTCCGTTTAGTTCAGGTGCTCTGGCGAGTCAACCATACCCTCTGGGGGCCGTCAACGCCAGGCCGCAGCGAAAATGCCCGCGGACCGCGGCTGTCCGTCAAACGCGCGTCGCGAAAGCTCGCTTTGCGCCCCGACGTCATGGACATGAACGAGCGAGCGCTTTGGATCGACACCGCACGCCCGGTGAATGTCGGCATTCCAGGAGGAGCGGTCCCCGCAATTGGTGACGTGAAGAAGTGCGCCAGCGAGCGGGTCGTGTACGTCTTGCATCCAGAAAAAAGGCCAGCGGAAAATCCCGCTGGCCCTGAAATGGAAACGCGACGGCTGCAGAGGCTTTCACAGCCCCGCTTGCGTCACAAACTTCGACACCAAGTACGGTTCGGTCGCCTCGCTGCCCCCTTCCGTGCCGTAGCCCGAATCCTTCACGCCGCCGAACGGCACCTCGGGCAGCGCAAAGCCCAGGTGATTGATGGTCATCATGCCCGTCTCCACCTGCGCCGCTATCGCATTTGCGGTTTTCGCCGAGCGCGTCCAGGCATACGCCGCGAGCCCATAGGACAGGCGATTTGCTTCCGTCACCGCGTCATCGAAGGTCTTGAACGGGTTGATGATCGCCAGCGGGCCAAATGGTTCGGTGTTCATGGCCATCGCGTCAGTCGACAGCTCGGTAATCACCGTCGGCTCGAAGAAGTTGCCCTTCTCGCCGATGGGATAGCCTCCAGCCTGCAGTTTGCCGCCGTGCTTCTTCGCGTCTTCGACATTGGCGATCATTGCGCTCTGCCGGCGCGGATTGGCGAGGGTCGCCATCCTGGTGTCCGGGTCAAAACCATCGCCCACCTTGACTGCTTTCGTGCCTTCAACAAATTTCTCGACGAACTGCTTGTAAACCTTGTCCTGCACCAGAAAGCGCGTGGGCGAGACGCAAACCTGGCCCGCGTTGCGGTACTTCATGAATGTCATCGTTTTTGCTGCGATGTCGACGTCGGCATCGTCGAAAACGATCACCGGCGCGTGGCCGCCCAGTTCCATCGTCGCGCGCTTCATGTGCTGGCCCGCCAGGGCGGCAAGATGCTTGCCTACCGCCGTGGAACCCGTGAACGACATTTTGCGAATCACCGGGTGCGGAATCAGGTAGCTGGAAATATCGGCGGGATTTCCGTACACGAGATTGACCACGCCTGCGGGGATACCCGCATCAACGAACGCGCGCACGAGCTCGGCTGGCGAGGCCGGGGTCTCCTCCGGCGCTTTGAGAATGATGGAACAGCCCGTTGCCAGTGCCGCCGAGAGCTTGCGTACCGCCTGGTTGATCGGGAAATTCCAAGGCGTAAAGGCCGCGACCGGACCGATCGGCTCCTTTACCACCAGCTGATAGACGCCCTCGGCCCGCGCGGGAATCACGCGGCCATAGGCGCGGCGGCCTTCTTCGGCAAACCATTCGATGATATCGGCGCCGGCCAGCGCTTCCAGCCGCGCCTCGCCAATCGGCTTGCCCTGCTCGAAGGTCATGCAGGTCGCGACCGTCTCCGCGCGCTCCCGGAAGATCTCCGCCGCCTTGCGCATGATTTTGCAGCGATCGAACGCCGACACCTTGCGCCAGACCTTGAAGCCCTGCTCGGCGGCTTCAAGTGCTCGATCAAGGTCGGCCTTCTCGGCAAAGGCCACCGTGCCGATCTGGCTGTGGTTGGCCGGGTTGACCACCGGCAGCGTGCGCCCGGAAGCGGCAGCGCACCATTGACCATTGATATGGAGCAGCGTGTTGGGATACATGTCGGTGACCTTTATGCGTAGAGGATGGCAAGGGCCGAAGGATAAACGAGTTTGGCGTTTTTGGCATACGGCGCCAATGAGTAACCGGTTTTTATTGGCGCCGGATCTGCCGAATGCCTTGATCGGGTTGAAGGCAGACCTTGTCAGGCGCAGAATGGTGCCCTATAAACGGCCGGTTTCGTCGCCCTAGCCACGCTGGTCGGGTTCCGCGCGGTCGTGCCCATGTAATCATGATGCGCAGTGAATCTGGTCACCGGCGAAAAGCGCGCCAGTTGGCGAAAGCCCTCTTTCGACTTGCTTGTTCAGCTGCCGGCGCAGCGTTAGGGCTGAGCCTGGTCCTCCGCTTTGTCGATCCGCCTTCGGCACCGCTTTTCCTCGCGTCGTTTGGGGGTTCAGCCGTCTTCTTGTTTGGTCTTACTCGCGCACCCGCAGCGCAACCCCGCGCGTTGTTCGGGGGGCACATAGGCGGTGTGCTCATCGGCACTCTTTGTTTTCAGTTCTTTGGAGATGCGCTTTGGGTCTACGTTCTCGCGCTCGTACTGACGCTCGTCTTCATGCTCGTGACCAGGACGGTGCATCCACCTGCGGGAGCCAACCCATTGATCGTGATGCACGCACACGCGTCGTTGGCCGCGGTGTGGCAGCCCGTCATACTGGGGGTCGCGCTTCTCGCCCTGGTTGCCGCGGTCTGGAGTCGCCTGGTCCCAGGAATGGTGCACTATCCATGTCAATGGTTCGAAAATTCGCCGCCGTTCGTATCTTGGGGCGGCTGGATCGATTGATGGACACCTGACCGTGTGATTGCGGGCGACGCGTGGCGAGCACGCCCGGCGCTTCCTGGCATCGTTTCGGGACGTTCAGTTACAGCTCACCTCGATCGCGTCTTCGCGCGCCGTGAGCCGTGTTTCAAACGCTCCGCTGTGCCTTTGCAGGGTCTCGTAGATCGCCCCCCACAGCGGATCGCGGCGGGAAAGCAGGCGAGGCGGCACGTCGACCCCGGTCTTCGCTGGCAACAGATGGCAATCGCTCAGTCCGTCCGGTCCGATACTCGCGCCAAACAGAAACGTCTTCAGCGTCTCATCGGTAAAAAAGGACGTCCAGGTGTCGAACAGCAGATTCGCGGAGCCATACACCACGGGGCAGCCGCGATAGAACTCGATTGCCGACATGACATGCTGGTGCCCGCCGAACACCCCATGGGCGCCGGCGTCGATCGCCGCTTTCGCGATCTCGCGCTGGAAGTCGTGAACATGGGGCGACATGCTCGTACCCCAATGCACATAGATCAGCAGGACGTCGACCTGCTTTCTGAAAGCCGCGACGTCGCTGCGCAATGCTTGCAGGTGAAGGGGATCCGTCCAGGTGACGATCTGCGGCGCCGTTCCGGGGTACTCGGCGAGGCTCGCCCTGGGCTGGTAAGCCGTATAGACCTGTAGCGCATTGACACCCGGGCACTCGGAGGTCGCTGCAAAGCCCGTGGGCAGCGTCGTGGTATAGCCGAGGAAACCAATCCGCAGCCCGTTCTTGTCGATGACGTAACCCTTCCGGGCCTCCTCGATATTGCGCCCGGCGCCGAAACGACCGATTCTTTTTCGGTCCAGCAAATCAAATGTGTCGAACATCGCGACATCACCGTAGTCGAGCACGTGGTTGTTGGCTAGGTTTACGCAGGAGACGCCGGCTTCGGCGATACCGTCGACGTTGACCGGCAGGCCGCGATGACAGATCGCTTTGCCGCGTGCCGATTCGCCCCGATCGGATAGCGGCAGCTCGAGATTGAAGAAAGACACATCCGCGCGCTGGAAGAGCGGCGTGATGTCGCCAAACATTCCCCTTCCGGTCTTGCGGATCGGTGCAACATCTCCGCCAGTCAAAAAACTCGCATTTACCATGGGCGACCTTTTGTCCTCGCGCGCATCGCTCGCTGCGGAGCCTGCCGGATGAGCGATTCAGCCTGCTCCGGCACTCGCATGCAGAGCAGCGCCTTGGATCGAACAGGCCTTGGGTTCCGGGCAAGCGTGGCGACGGAGCGCGGAGAGCCCGCAGCAGTTATTTCAGGTGCCTCGCGAGGAAGTCCATCGTCCGGCGCCACGCGAGCTCCGCCGCCTTAGGGTCGTACTTCAGGATCGGCAGGTTTTTCGAATCCGCGGTCTCATTGGCGAAGGCGTGTTTCGCGTTATAGCGGTGGAACTCGAACGTGACGTTCGCCCCTTGCAACATCTTCTCCAGCTCATCGACCTTTGCGATCGGGAAGGCGGCATCATCGGTTGCCCAGTGCGCCAGCAGCGGTGCCTTGATCTTGGACGCATCGACGTATTCGAGCGGCGGGTAGCCGTACCAGACGACGCCAGCGTCCGCTTCCGGAACGTTTACCGCCGCAAGGAGCGTAAGCGCCCCGCCCATGCAGAAGCCGGTCACGCCGACCTTCGCGCTGCCCGAGGCTTTGAGATGCTGGACCGCGCCGCGCACGTCCTGGCCGGCGGCATCGCCGAAGTTGAGGTTGGTCATCAGGTGCTCGGCTTCGTTCGCCTCGAGCGCAACCTTGCCGCGGTAGAGATCCGGCACCAATGCCCGGTAGCCGGCCGCCGCCAGTTTGTCCGCGACGCCCTTGATCTGGTCGTTGAGACCCCACCACTCCTGGATTACCACGATGCCGGGTGAGCCCACGCCCTGCGCGGGCTCAGCGAGGTAGCCCGACACGGACTGGCCGTCCGGCCGCTTGCAGCTGATCATCTTTCCCATGAGTTCCTCCTCGAATAGTTAGAACCTATTTCATATATGGGCGCATGATGCGTTGTGGCCAGGACGGACCGGATGCAAGGCGCCCGACGAAATCCATATGCCGATATGGTCGAGGAGGGCAACGATGCAGCCGACCGTCCTGGCCGCAACCCGCAGGGACGGGGCGATCCGGGCGCATTTCTTCGTCGGGGTCCCTCGAAATATCGACATATTCCTTCGGGCCCTAATCCTTGAACTGCATCCCGCCTCGCCTCCGTCGCAAACGTGCCTATATATGAAATAGGTTCTAGTTAATCTACACCCTGAGGGCCCGCTTTGGGTGGATCGCGAGCGCATGATGAAAGGATAAGGCATCGACAATAACGTCGAGAACAGAAGGCCGGACATAATTTCCTTTAGAGCTCAGGAATTTGCTTGTCGACACGCGATTCGACGCAATGTCCGATCGAAAAAAACCAATTCTCACGGATAATCGGTCGAGTCCGCCCCCTCAAGCGGCCGCGCAGCAGCCTGTTCCCTTTCACCGTGCAGCAGAGGTAGCCTTTTTGCTGCCGGCTAAGCGGGGAGGACGGTATGAGGCGCTCCATATCGGTGCTGGTAGGAATGCTGCTGGCGTGTCAGGCTGGAGCAGTGACAACCGGCGCGGGCTTGCTCGAAATGTGTTCGAACGTCGAGAACAAGGCTTCTTTCAGACGCGGTGTCTGTACCGAGTACGTTGGGGCAATTGCCGACATGATGTCCAACTATCCTTATGCCGGATTACAGTCCTGCTTTCCTGTAGACGCCACCCGGGACCAGCTTGTCCAGGTCTCCATTAAATTCCTCCGCGAGCATCCTGGCGTCCTGCATCTGAGTGCATACAACAACGTGGCATCCGCGTTTCTGGTGGCATTTCCCTGCAGACGGTGAGGCCGGTATGTTGAAGGACGAGGGATTGTCGCGCGGGGTGAGCGCGGCGGGATGCGGGTGATTGGCCCAGCGCAGGATTTTCATCGGACGCAAAGCCTCTGCCGCAAAAACGTTACACTGACCCTGTTTATTTGTTTGAGGAGGATTGGGATGTCTGCGGCTGATATTACCGGGCGTTTGGCGCGATATATGGTGGAAGCGCGGGAGCGAAGTCTCGCGCCGGACGTGGCGCGGGAAGCCAGGCATCGCATTCTGGACACGCTGGCCGCGATGGTGTCGGGCGCCCATCTCAAACCAGGGGAGATGGCGATCCGTTACGCGCGGGCGCAGGGCGGCGTCGCGGAAGCGACCGTCCTCACCACCGACATCACGACCTCCGCGATTAACGCCGCGCTGGTGAACGCCATGTTTGGCCACGCCGACGAGACCGACGACTTCCATCCGGCGACGAAAGCCCATCCCGGCTGCGCCGTGGTGCCAGCGGCCCTCGCAATGGCCGAGCGTGAGGGCAGATCGGGAACCGAGCTGCTGCGCGCCGTGACGCTCGGCTACGATCTTTGTTGTCGCTTCTTGCTGGCGCTCGGAGCCGATCTCGTGCGCAGAACTCACCGCAGCGCCGAAGGCACCAGCTCCACGCTGGGCAGCGTGGGGGCCGCGGCCTCGTTGGCCCACCTGGATGAAAAGGGGATGCGTCACGCGCTTTCGTACGCCTGCCAGCAGGTATCGGGAATCTGGAGCTGGGTTCGCGATGCAGAGCACGTCGAGAAGGCGTTCGACTTCTCCGGTATGGGCGCCCGCAACGGCGTTACCGCGGCGATCATGGCCCAACTCGGATTTAGCGGCGTATGGGATGTATTTGATTGCGAGCACAACGTGCTTCAGGCCCTGTCCACCGAACCGAATCCGGAGGAAATGGTAGCGGGGCTGGGCAGCCGTTATTTCATCACCGAAACCGCTATCAAACCCTTCTCCGTTGGCTACCCGATCCAGGCGCCGTTGGACGCATTCCTGCGGCTCCGGCGCGAACACGGGCTTAGCCCGGACAACGTGGAGCGAATCGTCGCGAGATTGCCGGAGGACGGCGCGCGCGTCGTCAATGACCGTTCCATGCCGGATATCAACTGCCAGCACATCATCGCGCTGGCCCTGGTGAAAGGCACTGTGTCGTTCGAGGACAGCCATTCCTACGAGCAGATGAAGGACCCGAAAGTGCGCGCCGCGAAGGAGCGGGTGCAGCTGGTCGCGGATCCGAAGCTCATGGATCCCGGCGCGCCCCGCAGCGGCCTGGTGGAGGTGACGCTGCGCGATGGGAGGACCGTCAGCCACTTTACCCGCCATGCGCCGGGTACGGCGGAGAATCCCATGGATACGGAAAGCGTGAACGCAAAGGCGCGGCTCCTGATAGAGCCTGTGCTGGGGGCCGAGCAGGCCGAGGGACTCATCCGGCGCGTGAACGCTCTCGACGAGCTCAAGGATGTGCGCGAGCTCCGGGCCTTCCTGGCGCGCGCAGGACAACATTAGGATCCCTGGAAACTGAAGAGAGAAATCAGGGCAAGTCCAGGACAGCCCCCATCTTCCGTGTGCAGCAGAAGCGAGGACGGGAGCGGCGACTGCTCAACAACCTCGGGGCGGGTGAACGCATGAGGGGGCCGCTGATAACCCTAAAGGTGCACGAAACATTGCGCGCTGCCGCGCGTGCTGGTGCGCCCGCGGTTCAGTGCTCGCTGGACCTCGAGCGTTCGACGACAACCGTCGGGGTGGGCCGTCAAGAATGGACCTGGCAGAGCCAACGCTTTCCCTACCTGGACGCCTGCAAGGACAGAAACATTTACTACTGGGTTGGCGACGGCTTTCAGCCGGTAGCGCGCTTCACGACGTCGATGATCAAGCTGGTGCCGACGGAATGGGGGCCGCCGACGTTTGAAATCGACGGCATCAAGATGTTACCAACTGCGCAAGGCTCCCCCTATGCGGATGCCGAACGTAAAGTCGCCCTGATCCGGCCGCGCGGCAAAGTGATTTTGGACACCTGTGGCGGTCTGGGCTATTTCGCCGCCTGGTGTCTGCAGGGCCAAGCCAGGGAGGTGCTCTCTTTCGAGAAGAATCCCGACGTGATTTGGCTGCGCAGCCTCAATCCCTGGTCGCCAGAGAGCGGCGGTGGGTTGACGTTAACCGAGGGCGATATTGCCGAGCAGATTGCCCTGCTGCCCAGCGGGTCGGTCGATGCGATTTTGCACGATCCGCCACGTTTCGGTACCGCCGGAGAGCTTTATTCTCAGGTCTTCTATGATCACCTGGCCAGGGTGCTCAAGCGCAAAGGCAGGCTGTTTCATTACACCGGAGCGCCGAACAAGCGCTCAAGCGGACGCGATGTGCCCGAGGAAGTGGCAAAACGATTGCGGCACGCAGGGTTTGCGGCGAAGCCGAGCGGGGACGGGGTCTTGGCCGAAAAAAAGTGAGTGTTACAAACGGCGAGAGACTGCGTTTACCGTTTTCGCTGCTGATGTTGGCTAGCGGCGCCCGGCTACGGCCTTCCGCATTTCCATGACGCGCTTGAAGCAATCGGGGCAGGCAAAGCGGACGCCGCCGCCGAGCCGGGTGCGCGACAAGGGGCGCATGCTCGAAGCCTCTACCTGGCGCCGGCATTCCGGGCACCGTTTGATCTTTGAGGGGTCTTTGGCCAATTTCACGCCTTAAGAAGTGAATTTTCGGGAAAGCTGCCAGCCGGGTAAGGGTAGCAGAGACGCTGAGCCTGCACGCGACATTATAGACGTTTCGCGCTTCGCGGTATGATGCGCGGCCATCCCGATCGCTCGACGCATGGATTTCGACGTCATTGTACTGGGTGCTGGCGCTGCTGGCATGATGTGCGCCGCGGTCGCCGGACGGCGCGGGCGGCGCGTGCTTCTGGTCGAGCATGCCGTCGAGCTCGGCGAAAAGATCCGTATCTCGGGTGGCGGTCACTGCAACTTTACCAACCTGCAGACCCGGCCCGAGGCTTTCCTCTCGAGCAATCCCCATTTCTGCCGCTCGGCGCTGGCGCGCTATACCCCGCGCGACTTCATTGCCCTTGTCGAGCGCCACGGCATCCGCTACCACGAGAAGACCCTTGGCCAGTTGTTCTGCGACGGCAGCGCGGTTCAGATCATCGCCATGCTCAGGAGCGAGTGCGATGCGGCGGGCGTGCGCTGGGCGATGCCGGTGAAGGTGGAAGGCGTCGCGCGGCACGAGAGCGGAGGCACGACCGGGTTCGAGGTGGCGACGTCGCAGGGTAGTTTCCGCGCGCACACGCTGGTGGTGGCGACGGGCGGCCTGTCGATCCCGAAGATCGGTGCGACGCCGCTTGGCTACCGCATTGCGGAACAATTCGGCCTGCCAGTGGTGGCGCCGAAGCCCGCGCTGGTACCGCTGGCGGCTGCGCCGGAGTGGTTGGCGCAGTTCGGGAAGCTATCCGGCGCGTCATTCGATGTGATCGCCTCCCTGGGTAAAGCACCGCCGGGCCCCGAGTGGCCGTCATTTCACGAGGCGGCGTTGATCACGCACCGTGGCTTGTCGGGGCCGGCGGTCCTGCAAGTGTCATCCTACTGGCAGCTTGCGGGCGGACGCGGACCGGTGTCGCTCGATCTGCTGCCCGAGAGCGATGCGGGTGCATGGCTGGCGCCGCATCGGCGCGACCAGCAGGGGCTCGGCGGGCTGCTCGCTGAGTTTCTGCCGCGCCGCTTTGCGCAAAGCTTCGCGGAGGCGCATGGTTGGACACAGCCGCTCGCGCAAATGTCGAACGCGGCTCTCGAGACGGTTGCGCGGACGCTCAAGGACTGGCGCATCCAGCCCTCGGGCACGCTGGGCTACGCCAAGGCGGAAGTGACGCTGGGCGGGGTGGATACGGACGCGCTCTCGCAGCAGACCCTAGAAGCTCGCGGCATGCCGGGCTTGCATTTCATCGGCGAGGTCGTGGATGTCACTGGCTGGCTGGGCGGCTACAACTTCCAGTGGGCGTGGTCATCCGGCCACGCTGCGGGCATGGCCGCCTGACTCGGTAATCGGAGCGGGATTTCCTCTTGGGTCGCGTCCGATTCATCATGATTTGCCCTTGGCCGGTGTGCCAGTGCCGCGCGCGCGGCATTTGAACGGAAGATAGCCTGCGGGAATGTCGGTCCGGTTCTCGCCCTTGACCGCCATTTTGTCAGGGGCCGCGGCGTTCCCGCACACCCATGCGATCGGGACGATGGGCGCGTCCGTGACGATGGCGGGGCGGACGCTGAGCGTCTTGCCCATGATCGCTCCGTGCACGCTGTTGCCGAAGGTGATGTGAATCGCGCCGTCCTGCACTGTAGTTGAGCTGATGTAGTTGCTGACGATCTTGTCGGCGGGCGGCAGGCCGGCCGCGGCATTGTTGGGCGGAAAAGCCTGAATGGCTGACCAGGAAGCCTCAATCCGTTTTTTTGCAATGTCAGCCAGGGGCAAGGCCTCGACGATTTGATCCCGGACGATCTTGTCCTGATAGGTGGGCACGAGCATCAGCGCCAGAATCGCGATGATCGCCATGACGACGATCATTTCAATCAAGGTGAATCCGCGGTGAGGTGTCATCATCTGGCGGCGGGGTTCAGCAGATCCCGGGATCATAAGCAATGTGGCGCGAGCGGTGCCAATCGGGAAATAGGAAGTAGAAAATAGCCAATGGGGAATGGAAAAGGCGTAGTCAGTCTCTAAGTCGCCGTTCAGCGTTCACGACACATGCCGGAAGGCGGGCTCGCATGTGTTAACTCGCTAGCAGCATTCCCAGGCTCTCGAAACGCAGGAACAGTTCGCGGCAGGCCCAGGCATCCGTGGCTGCGTACGTGATTTGCGCCGGGGAAAGGCGCGGCGCGGCCCAGTTTGATGTGCGGCTGCCTTTGGGAATCCGGAAGCCGAGGAAAATTCCTGCGAGATTGCGCACGCCAGTCTGCCCCAGGCCGCGGCGGCGGGCGACAACACCCAGATCGACCGTATTTTCGACCGTGAACGGAAAAACCAATTTGAGTTGCCGCAGATCGTGCGCCAGGCCGACGCCGGCCTTGATGAGGTCCGGCTTTGCCAGCAGCTCCACCAGCGCCGGGAAAACATCCAGGCGGCTCAGCTGAAAGAGATACACCGCGCGCGCCGTGGCCGCCTGGACCAGGCAGGGAAGATGACTCTCGCCTTTCCTGAACGAAGGCCGTGTCTCCGTATCGAGGCCGAGCACGCGTTCCTCCTTGATGTCCGCTCGCGCCCGATCCAGCTCCTTCATCGATGCGACCAGGGACACCTCCCCCTCATATCGCCGGATCGGGAGGCTGGCTATTTCTTCTTTCGAGATGCTACGCATTTGTCATGAATGGATGGGGGCGGAGCCCGTGAACTCCAACGACGAATGATCAGGTCCCTGCGCGTGCGGCCGGCGCGCCCGCATGCAACACGTAGTCGCAATACTCGCACTCGTCTGTCGGCGCAGGTGGTTCGGGTGCCATGAGAGTGTCGCGAATGGCGGCAAGCGCACCCTCGACCCAGCTATCGTCGCCGTCGTACGGAATCAGGCTGATCTTGAATTCCAGGCGCGCGTCGAACGCGGGAAGATCCTTCCGCCCGTTGCAGTAGACGAACCATCCGGTTCGCGAGACCTTCAGGCCCTGGCGGCGCAGCAGCCACTGGTAGAACTCGATCTGGCGTTTGTACGAGATCTGCCACTCGGCGTTGATGCCGACCTCGCCCGCTTTCGAAGTGCTCTTATAGTCCACGACCATCAGCTCGTCAGTACCGAGGTCGCGCCAGAGATCATCGATTGCCCCCGAGAGCGTGAAGCTCGTTGCTTCGTGCACCGTGCGCACGCCCTTGAAGTTGGCCCGCCACGTCTCGAGCTGCGGGTGCGCGTGCGGCACGGCGTTGATCCCGGCATCTTTCATCAGCGGGTGCGCGGTGCCGGCGGCCCGGTGCCGGTCGAACTCGCGCTTCAGCAGCTCATCAACCGCGGAGTTGAGATTGAACGGGAAGCCCGCCGGGCGACCGACCCCGAGCCGCCGGTCGAGGTAAAAGCAGCGCGGACAATCGAGAAACAGTTCTACCTTGGTCCGGCTGAGCGGAAAGGGCTCACTCGAGTCCGGATCAAATCGTCTTGCGGCGACCATGACACATAGCTTACCGCGCCGCCACTTGCTTGTAATGCCAACTGGTGACGCATATTGGTGGCGAAGGCTGGTTATTCGGAATGGTTATAAGGACGGGCGGGGCGTCCCCTGCGATGCGCCTGCAACCACCGAGCATCATGGCCCCGCGTCGCCATGAGTAATTTCCGGTAACGACGAGCGTACGGGGCCACAACGGGCATTTATCAGCGCAGGATCGAGTCCGCCCCGTTGCGCCGTAGCGCGGTCAATAGGGGAAGGCGCTCGTTTCGGGAGGCATTCAGCCGTCGACCTTTGGCACGACCAGATGCAGGAGCTTCAGAGCCGAGCCGCCTGCGTGACGGATGCTGGCAGTCTCCCCCGGGCCGAGGTACACGCCGGCTCCCCGGCTGACTTCGACATTGTCGTCGCCGAGGGTGATCACGCCCTTACCTTCCATCAGGTAAAGCAGTTGGTGCGTGTCCTCCAGTAATTCTGCAGCAAAATGCTCACCATCTTTCAGCCAGCGCAGCATCCCGAGCACGTTCTGGGCGCCGCACAGCGCCTGGTTGACGATCTCAGCGACTTCCCCCCGGTCGCCGTTCAGTTTCTTCCGGGGGATTCGGTTGGTAGCAATATGGGTCGTCGGCATGTCAGCTTGCTCCTTGTTGCCGGCTGCACTCGGCTTTGTCGCACAGCCAGATGGCGGTCGCCATCAGCTCTGCACCCAGACCTTGCCGTCCACGCGTTCCCACAGCAGGTCGTCCTTGGTGCCATCGAGGATGGTCGTCTCGAAACGATTTGGCGCCTGGAACTCGAAATAGAACAGGGGCTCCTTCGCGCGCAGCCGGTGCTTTTCCTCGGCCGGTATGAAGACCAGATCGCCGGGATTGAGGTCCCTCAAACCCTGCTCCGTTTCCACGGTCGCGCTGCCGTCGAAAATGAAATAGAAATGCTCGCAATTCTTGTGGAAGTGATAAGGGGAGGCGGCGTCCGCCGTGTAATACATGATTCCGGCGAGCATCGAATCGGTGCCGCTCAACTCCTTGCTCACGAAGAACACGCGCTTTCGGCCCGGAACCACCGAAACCAGGCTCGGCAAGTCATCCTGATGGAAGATGTACGCCATTGCGACCGTCCTTATTTCACTTCTCTCAAATTCACAGAAAGGAAAAACAATCCGCCTTTTCGGGCCACGTGCTTATCTGAATGTCCATTTTGGAGCACCCGCTGCCAGCTCCGGGACCCGAATGATCTCAGAAACCGGCACCGCAATAGATCCGACCGCTAGATGCTGGAATCGGAGCACGCGGGAAATTCGCGGCGGCCGAGTTTTCATGCCAGCACAAGGTCGGGTCGGCCGATCTGCAGCAGGAAACCCAGTTCGTCGGCGAAGGTCCAGCTCTCCTGCCACTTCCCGTTGACGAACTTGAGTATCTGAACCACCGATACGCCGACGCGCCGGCCCGTCGGTGCGACGCCATAGAGAGCTCCCTGGTGGGTGCCGCTGGTGCTGAAGCGCATCCAGACTTCGTCCCCTTCTGCCATCAGCACCTCGATCCGGTCGCGCCGGTCCGGGATCGCATTGTCGAGGCCAGGGTCCCCGAGCCCGCGTTGCTTTCCGTAGCTGCGCAGATGATGAAAGCCGTGGCGCAAATGTCGATAGCCCGCCGCGTAGTCTGACTTCGGCGCTCCATCCGGCCGCAGGCGTGACTTTACCGCGACGAGCTTGTTCCGGCCCTGTTGCGTGGCGGCAGGCGACGCGTTGAGGCGCTTGACGAGGGCCTCCGCATCCTCGCCGCCCTCCGGCAGCGGGGGTGGCACGAGCTTTCCGTCGCTGCGCTGCGGGAGCTTGGCGCCCATCTGCTGGAGCAGCGCGACCTCGTCCATCATGAACCAGCCCTCGACCATCTGGCCGTTTGCGATGCGGATGAGCGCGACCTCGTAGACGTCAAGCTTGTTCCCGGTGGGCGGGATGCCAAAGAACGTTCCGGTGTGTGTTCCGGTGACCCGAAACAGCAGCCCCACGCGGTCGCCGTCGGCGATCACCTTCTCGATCACGTCGACCCGGTCGGGGATGGCGGTGCGCAGGTAGAGCCCCGGATGACCCATGTCCTCGCCGCGCGCGTTGTTCGCGAGATGGAGGTTGCCGCCGCGCGCCCGGTTGTAGTTGAGGGCGAGCACCTCCTTCTCGACCTGCGGCATCTGCGGTGTGCCCTGGTTCTTTTTGAAGCGCAGTGCGATCGCCTTGTTGCGCTCTAGTTCCGCGGTGCTCATGGCCTTGGTGGTATTGAGAAGGAGCGATGACTGCTGCTGCCGATGATACAGGACGGAATCATTGGGGGAGGGACAACGGCAGGCTGCGGCTCGGCAACCGCAACCAGTTGTTTTCCTAACCTTACTTGCATGCCTCGCGATCCGCTTGAGGGGATGACAAGCGCGAGCGCAGAATGACGGCTTGAAAGCCCGCCTTTCTAGCGCAATGAAGGCTCGCTATCGCGAGTATTGCAATCAGGAGGCGAATATGACCACGTCAATGAAAAGCGCCTGGCCTGCGGACGGTCCGACCAAGGCAGCCTCCGGCCTTCCGGCATCTCCTGGAAAAATCACTTCAACCGTCTGTTTGTCATGAAAGGAGAAGTCATGAGACTCAATATCAAGGCCCTGTCGTTCGCGGCTGGCTTGTTGTGGGGCGGCGCAATGCTGGTCGTTGCATGGGCCAATTTGATGTGGCCCGATTATGGCCGCGCCTTCCTCGATCTCTGTGCATCCATCTATCCGGGCTACCAGCCCGGTGGTGGCGCCGGATCCGTCGTCAGCGGGACACTCTACGCATTGGTGGATGGCGCGATTGGGGGCGCAGTGTTCGCCTGGCTCTACAACCTGATCGCGCGCTAGAGCCCCGGCGGGGGCAGCCTGACCGTAGTGGGTGGCCGGGCTCAGCGTCCGGTCGACCCGCGGAAAGAGAGGTGACCGATGGATAGCGAAAGGACAACGAAGAGAACGGGCACTATGGAAATGTGCCCGATGGCATCAATGTGCAAGGGCATGGCGGGAAAGCCAAGATTCGGGCTCTTGCTGCTGATCCTCGGCCTACTGCTGCTGGTGGCGGGTGTCTTGATTTTCATTGAGCCAAAGGTTCTGGTCTGGCTCGTCGCCGGCGCCTCCATCTTGATGGGTGTCGCAATGCTTTTCGTTGCGACAGTTGTGATGAAGATGAGCGGCCGCTGAGAAAAGGCCATTTGATAACGGAGTTGGCTAGCGACAGGCGACCGGAACGACACCCCCTGGCGGGTGGCAGTCTGGCTTGTTGAGACGGCGTCGAGCGAGGACCTGGCCGAAACAAGACGCATTCTCAAGCTTCGCTGCTGAAACATCATCTGTCGAGGAGCCAGTGCGCTCGCTGGGAACCTTCGGCGGTGGCGCCGACTCCTAACTAGAGGCCTGGCAAGCGTCCAACAGGAGGTTGTCATGTCTATTGCTTACAGGGTGCAGGACTATATAGCCGCGCACGATCTTCCATGGGATCCGGTGGCGCACCGCATAAGCAATTCCTGCATGGAAGCAGCGCGTTTCGCGAATATTCCCCCAGATCGTTTGGCCAAGGCGGTGGTGCTGGAAGACCGCGACGGGTATGTCGTCGCTGTGGTTCCCGCGAATCACCGCGTTGATCTGTCCGGTCTGGCAGAAAAGCTGCACCGGGACCTCTCACTCGCGAGCGAGCGCGAACTGCAGGGACTGTTTTCGGATTGCGCGCCGGGGGCGGTGCCGCCAGTGGGCGAGGCCTATGGTATTCCCACGGTGTGGGAGGAAAGCCTGGCCGAGAAGCCCGATATCTATTTCGAAGGCGGTGACCACCACACGCTCGTGCATATGAGCGGGCCCCATTTCTGCGAGCTCATGAGCTCGGCGCGGCCGTTGGGTCATCACTAACCCCGACCGGGCAGCTTGCCGGTCGTTGATCGCGGTGAGCACCGTGAGGCGTGGTTGCGCGTCCAAACGGCGCAATTGGAAAACAGACATCCTTTTAGCTTTTCCGGAAACCGTAAACGCAGGGCCCGATTGATGCCGGAAATAAAAATCCGGGGTCATTCTTCTTAGGTCGTTATGTGCTCTCAGCTCTTCCGGCTTCTTTCCGGGCTGCCGCATCCGATGCGTGGCGTCGCTCTTGTTTAACCGCATCGCAGCCGCCTCGTTGTGCTCGAGTTCCTCTTGCGCCAGGCGCTCGATGGCGATGACAAACAGCGATGCGTGCTTTTGGCACCACCGGACCGAACACGCGGGGAACTAGGCAATGGAGGAACCGCTTTTTTACGGTGCCTTTGCAGTGTGTCCTCTGCGCTGCGGGGAGAGGTCACGCTTTCCCCCACCGATCGAAGATATCCTTTGACCCTCATGCGGGTACCGCGTATAAGAGATTCAGGCGTTTAGTTTCCTTTCCTTGGGCCCGACGTTCCTGCGGGCCGCTCTTCCAGCCGCATTTTTCAGGGCTTGGGATTAAACATACCCGGGCTTGCCTGCCTGCGCCGCCGCGTCAAGGAGCCCAATGAGCACGATCCGAGCAAGGTTGCCGGCCAGAGCGCTTCTCATCACGACGTTGGGCCATGCGACGGTTGCGTTTGAAAACGCCTGGGCGAGCTGCTTTCGCATGACCGGTTGATTTGGCTTGAAGGGTTAGGAACCGTGAATCAGACAGTCAGTTTCGACGAGTTGCGCTGGCTGCAGGAGCTCAATGCCAATACCCGCAAGAAGAACGTCCCGGTGTTGATCGGCGCCAGTCTTCTGGCGAGGGGGCTCATCGAGCAAAAAGCGGGCGGTTTTGCGCTCACGGCGAGAGGCCGCATAGCGCTCGCCAAATTGGGCTGATTGTTTGGCGGGAATATGGCGGCCCCGATGTTCGGCTCCGACGCGGATTCCGAAAATGACTTCAGCGCGCTCTCGCTGGTTGCAGCGTTAGCGGGCGCAGCCAACTGCCTGACCATCGCCCATATGCTGTCTTCCCGCTACGACGAGTGACGCTGCGGAAGCGCGTGATCCGAGCACTTATTACCCGGAGCCGATACTTTTCGGAAAGGCGCGGTTTATGAAAACGCAAATGATGCATGTAGCCAAGGACCCCGGCCGTGTCCTGGTGGGGCCAAAAAAGCTGGGAAGCTGCTACGCGCGCATCGTCGCCGACAAAGATGGCTCTGGACGGATTGAAACGTTCGACCCGGTTTCGGGAACCTGGTCTCTGGCCCCTGAGAGCGTCACGTTCAGCGAAGTCTGGAGCGCGCCATCGGCCGGCATTGTTTTTTAGCACGGCATCGATGCACTGTTATTGGCGGCAGCCCCTTTACAGGTGCGGCGCGCGGTAAAAGAAAAAACCCCGCCGAGGCGGGGTTTTTTCTCGCTTCTGACCCGTGCTGGTTTGGGGAAAAGGCTCCCCATTTCAGGCAACCGCCCGGATACCGAAGTCGACCACATCCGATTCAGTGGGGAACGGGCTGCGGCTGTCTGCCTTGGCAATCCGCACACCGTAGTCGAGCGAGTCCGATTGATCGGGATACGGGTTGCTGGCGATCCGCGCGCCGTAGTCGACGACATCAGACTCTGGCGGGAAGGGGCTGCTGGCAATCCGGGTGCCGTAGTCAACGATATCCGACCCGGTCGGGAAAGAGCTGCGGGTATCTTCCATCGCAATCCGCACGCCGTAGTCCACGATATCCGACCCGGTCGGGAAGGGGCTGCGGCTATTTTCCTTGGCGATCCGAATTCCATAGTCGATTGAGTCCGTCTGATCCGGATAGGGACTATTCGCGGAGGCCCCAAACGAGGCGAGCAACAATCCACTGACAAGCATCGCGTAACTGATCTTCTTCAACATCATCATCTCCATTTGGTTAATTGATTGAGCGAAATGTTCGGCTCCACTCTTATATACGGGTTGTCTGGCTGTACGGATTCAGGCCGGCTCGGGCGTGGTGCCGGAGATGTTTTCCCAGCACACCGTGCGCCAAGACAGAAGGCCCGCCGCCGCAATGCATATCCACGCACGGAGACAACGCCGCCAAGCTGCAAGCGGCTGGTGCTTGCCCGCTTGCTTTAAAAGAACGCTTACGGTTTAAACTGGGGAAACTGGGCGATATGGCGTGTCGCAGATCCTTTCCGGATCTGTCGGGAACGGTTGAAGAGTTCCATGTAGATAACAGAGCTGTTTTTCAGTTAGAAAAGGGAGCCGGCATGCAACAGAACACCCTTACTGGAAGCTGCTTGTGCGGGGCAGTCCGTTTCGAAATCAGACCGCCCGTCTCGATTTTCCGGTATTGCCACTGCAGTCGCTGCCGGAAAGCTACCGGCAGCGCGCATGCTGCGAACCTTTTTTTGCCGCAAAGCCGGTTAACCTGGTTGTCCGGCGAAGCATTGATCCGCCGCTTTGACCTGCCGGGTGCCAGGCGATTTGCAGTGTGCTTCTGCACCCAGTGCGGCACACGCGTGCCGCACAAGGTCGCCGGCACGGAAAATTACCTGGTGCCCGCCGGGACCCTGGATTCAAGCCCGGACGAGCGCCCGACGAACAGTAATTTCTGGGGCTCGAGAGCCCCGTGGTACATTGAAACAACGGAGCTTCCCAAGCATGAGGAGTACGACAAATAGACCCATGATTGATATTCAGACTGTTGATCACGTCGGCATTCGCGTGGCCGATCTCGATCGGGCATTGGCGTTCTATGCGCTGTTCGGCTTCGTCGCCGAGCATCGGGCCCAGAATGACGCGGTGGTGGTAATCAAGAACCGGCACAAGGTCGAGATCAACCTGATCTACAACGCGAATAATGACGGCGACGGCAAGAACATCCTGATGGATGTCCCCGACAAGTATCCCGGCTATACCCACGTCGCTTTCCGCGTGGGCTCGATCGCCGCGACGATCGCGATGCTGCGCGAGAACAACATCAGGATCACGCAAGGCCCGGTGTCGTTCGGCCGCGACGGCCACATCTCGGTGTTTCTGCGCGACCCCGACCGCAACGTCATCGAGCTGCGCGGGCGCGAGGAAGATCTCTCTAAGCTTGGCGGCGTCGAAGTTTACGTGCCGCAGAACTGAGCCGCGCGCCCTTTTGCCGCGGACCCGCCACTAGTGGCCAACCTGCGACTTGGCGATATAAGCGCGGGCGCGCTGGACCTTGTCTACACAGTTGGGATATTTTCCGAATTCGGATTGGATCTTCGCGGCGCCGAGCAGGCTCGCTGCCTTGGAATATTCCACCGTGCCGCCGAAGCCCTTTGCCTTGGCAAAGTTCAATTCTTGATACGCAACCGACAGGCCGTTCTCGCATTGCCTCGCCAAGGAGCTGTTCGGGTTGCCGGCGCACCCCGCAGCGAAACCGGCCAAGAGTAGCGAGAAGGTTACAACGACAGATCGCATTTGTGTTTGCCCCTCTCAAGAGGAACCCGGAAACCGTTAGATTAATGTACCGTAGTGGGTTCCGGTAGGAAAAAGAGCACGGGGGAGGCGGAGCCGATAACCTGGGGCGGAAGCATGAAGGCGGAAACGGTCCTTCAACGGTGTCCCGTCAGTCGTCCTTCGTCGATGCCAGGCACAAGCGAAGCTTTCCCGCGGTAAAGAGGCGCCCATGACAAAACCATTCTCACAACGCATCGCCGCGATGAACGCGATGTACAGGCTTCCCGCCAACGACGGGCCGACCTTGCCCGCAGACGTCGCGGATCGACTGATCAAGTTCAAGGCAACCTTGCTTGACGAGGTGCACGAGATCGACGAGATCGTGGTGCTTTCTAAAAACGGCGCTGCGGCGATAGACATCGCTGTCGCCATAGCCGATCTGCTGGGCGACATCATGGTCTACTGCCGTTCCGAGGCGCTGAAGTACGGCCTGCCGCTGGAGGAAGTGCTCGACGTCATCATGGACAGCAACGAGAGCAAGCTCGGTGCGGATGGGACACCGATTTACGACGCGAACGGAAAATTTCTGAAGGGGCCGAACTACTGGCGGCCGGAGCCAAAGATCAAGGCGCTCCTCGAGAAGCGGGGCCTGCGGAATATCTGACGCCCGGATCGGTTTGTTTACAATTCACCATGCATGCTTCGCGTCGCCCCGGCGGCAGGTGAAATTGGCGAAAGGAGAAACCGGTGAACGGTGAACTGAACGGAAAAGTCGCGCTCATCACAGGCGCATCGCGCGGTATCGGAAAAGCGGTGGCGCTGCGGCTTGCCGCGGAGGGCGCCGCGATATACCTCGCGGCGGAGGGCACCGAGGCGGAGCTCAAGGAAGTAGACCAGGCATGCCGGAAAGCGGGCGCCCCGGACGCTGCCGGGGCCGTGCACGACCTCGCCCGCGCGGGGGAGGCTGAAGACATGGTCGCCGCGGCACACCGGCGCATGGGGCGTATCGACATCCTGGTGAACAACGCCGGCATCCGGGTACGCAAGGCTTTCGGCGAGTTCTCGCAGGAGGAATACGATCGCGTGATGGCAGTGAACCTGCGCGCCCCGTTTTTTGCAAGCCAGGCGGTCGTGCCCATCATGCGGGCGCAAGGCGGCGGGCATATCGTCCACATGGCGAGCCAGCTCGGCATTGTCGCGTCGCGCTACGGGTCGGTGTACAACATTTCCAAGGCGGGCCTCATCCAGCTCACGCGCGCAATGGCCCTGGAGCTCTCGGCCGAGGGCATTTCCGTCAATGCCGTGTGTCCTGGCCCCGTATCGACGGAAGGGTTCCTCGCGGGCCGCAATCCCGGCGAGCTCGAGCAACGCGCCCGCGACGTACCGATCGGTCGTTTCGGAACCGTGGAAGAGGTCGCTGGCGTGGTCGCGTTTCTGGTGTCGAAGGACGCCTCCTACGTGCGCGGCCACGCGCTCGTCATGGACGGCGGCTACGTGATCCATTAGGCGTGACGGGTGACGGGCCTAATACCCATCTACGTCAAATGTTGAATTTTGAATGAAGTTTTGTTCTTTTTGGCGCGCTTGGCGTCTTGGCGGTTGAGTTTTGGTGTTACCTGGGGTCCGATTCGCGGTTTGCGATTCACGGGTTTGTGATCGGCGTTTATCGGCGGCTTAGTATTCAGTTTTTGGCGTTGCGATTCACGAAGTGAGAACGCTCCCGGACTACCTGCGCGAAGGGCTCGATATCGTCTCGATCGGGCTTAATCCATCGGTGTACTCGGCCGAGCGGGGATTTTACTTTGCGCGGGGACAGAACCGCTTCTGGCGGGCGCTGAACGCGTCGAAACTCGTGCGCCGTACGCTCACGCCCGGCGAAGCGGCCATCGAGCAGCTGTTCCGCGAGCATGGCATCGGCTTCACGGACGTGGTGAAGCGGCCGAGCGGAGGTGCTGGCGACCTCGCCGCCGCGGACTACAAGCAATGGGCGCCGTTGCTGCGCGAAAAGTTACTGCGCTACGCGCCGCTGATTGCGTGGTTCCACGGCAAGGTCGCCTACCAGAACTACCTGCGTTATGCGGAGAATGTGCGCGAAGAGGTCGACTGGGGCGAGCAGCCGCGGAACATCGGCAAAAGCCGCGTCTTCATCACGCCCAATCCGAGCGGCGCGAACGCGACCTTCGCGCTGGCCGACCTTGTTGCCGCCTATGACGGTCTCGCGCGCCTGCGCGACCGCCTTACCGCGGGAAAGAAAGACCGGCGCTGAGGAAAAAA
>Ga0209536_100000253_pt1 | contig 85037 bp, 75 predicted proteins | sample DeeMarSeWOR28_12_FD_187461 | JGI IMG/M metagenome (GOLD analysis project Ga0209536, IMG submission 187461) | Marine sediment microbial communities from White Oak River estuary, North Carolina - WOR-2-8_12 (SPAdes) (version 2) | ecosystem: Environmental > Aquatic > Marine > Intertidal zone >... | reverse complement strand
AATGATATTTTTGCCAGCACCGCTGATGATGGCACAGAATCCTGGATTGTGCCGGATACCTCCACGAATCAGGCATTACTGCGCATGAGCGATACCGATGGCAACGGTCCTGCTGATGGCAGCGATGGCGTCTTCAGTATTGCCCCAAAGAGAGTGTCGGTTGAAATAAAAATATTTCTGGAGGGGCCATATGATGCGAATGGAGATTCGATGAGAACCGATCTTAACTCAATTGGCTTTATTCCGGATACTTCCATTTATGCAGAGGACCCACGGGTTATTTCTTTCATACCGGATGAAGTGGTGGATTGGGTGTTGGTTCAGTTACGCGAAACAACCACCGGTGCAGCAGTTGCCTCAAGAAGTGCTTTTTTAATAAATGACGGAAAGATAGTGACTGATGACGGAGTTACTCCCACTATTACGATGGAAGTTGGTACAGACTTTTATTACATCGTTATCAAGCATCGCAATCACTTAGCCGTGATGAGCGCTGATTCCGTTCAATTAAGCAACTACTCATCAACGCTCTATGATTTTACTACCGGCAGCGATAAATACTACGGCGCAGATTACGGAGCAATAGAGCTAGAGCCGGGAGTATGGGGTATAATAGCCGGTGATGGAAATAATGATGGCGGTATTTATGGAGAAGACTACACACTGTACAAACTAAACCAGGGAAGCGAGAGTTATCACCCCGCTGATTTCAATATGGATGGGGGAGTTTATGGAGAGGATTTTACCATCTATCGACTCAACCAGGGAATGGAGTCAGCAGTTCTATTAGGAGGTGCTGGGCTGAAACCAGAGCCAAATGTTCCGTTAAAAAAAGAAAAGATAGTTCCAGCAAAGAAAGAGAAAAAAGCGCCCCATTTGAAATAAGTTTTTAGCATTTGTGTTAAAATATTAATATAGAAGCTCGATTTAATGACAGGTCATATCCTGAAAATATGGCATTTCAAGTTGCCGCTTAACCAGATGGAACCGTTTGAGCGTAAGCTGAACAAAGGTTGTTCAAGGAGACATTAATGCACGATGACGAATGCCACATCATCCATTAATCGGTTCAATAGACTAACGAACCACCAGTTAACAAATATTTCAAATCCTAGTACTACAGGCCAGGAAGAAGCTATTCCACCCCCATAGTCTGATATTCTTTTACCTCTGAAACCAGATATAATATTGCAAAAGATACAACTATGGAGTTTAATCTATATACCAACCACCCCAATCCTTTTAACCCCACTACAACCCTGCGATTTGATATTCCGCTTACAGGCTCCGGACTGGTTAATACTAAATTGGTAATCTACAATTCTTTGGGACAACTGATTCGGAATCTTTACCAGGATAGGCTAAGTCCAGGAAGTTATGAAGTTCAATGGGATGGCAGGACAAATTCAGGGAATCTGGCTCCAAGCGGAATCTATTTTGTGATGTTTAATGCGGACGGATTTTCACAAATAAGAAAGATCACCTTTTTAAAGTAAACTATTAACCCCATTTAGAACAGATTGATCCCCCCCAATTTAGGTATTATGCTGCGTTTTCTTTCCAAATCCTCAATCCATTCCAAATCTTAACAAAGTAATATTTCTTTAGAGAAAGAAACAGTTTTATATCAGTCTGATAAAAGCAAAATGCCATTTCATGGCGGACGCTCCTCAAACCTCACTTTTTGAGTCCCATCATTTTGTGCTTTGTCGACGATTGTTCTAATCCAATGGCCGTATAAATCATTCATCACTAATTTCACACGGCTGGCTTTTGGTAAGTTATATTAAAGTGTAGTTGAAAGTTGCAATGGATAGAGGAATTTTTATCTACGTATGGTACACTTTGCTAAACTATGATCAGAGGAATATCTATTTCACCTCAGCTGCTCGCCATCGTATAAGTATCAATGAGTTGATTCTCTGGAAACAAAATTGAAAGGCCACGGGACAAATTGGATATTTGACCACAGGTACAAATAAGTATTTTAATTTCGAACCGAGTAAGGATTGATCCCAAAAATGATGTTATTATCACAATAAATCAAGAGAGAGGAAACATATGAAAAAAATAAAAGTTTTGAGCAATTACGTTACCAAAGCATACAATGAATACTATAATGAAAAGCCCCTTACTAGAATTCAAAATGGCCAAAGTATTATCATTTGGTACGCGGAGGGAGACTCGAACTCCCACACCCTTTCGGGCACCAGATCCTAAGTCTGGCGCGTCTACCAATTCCGCCATCCGCGCAAGCGAACCAAAGATAATTAAACGAAAGGCTTGTCCGCAACCTGCTTTTCAATTTTTTTAATTGAACTGGTTCATACTCTGAAGTTTGGCAAAAAGCAGATACCAGGCACTTTTAAGGGAATCGATATCAAATTCATTCCAAAAATAAAGACGACTTCTCTCGCCCAAATACAATCCCTCTTCCTTAATAGTCTTATCCAGATCATCATACTTTTTTTTATGAATTCTTGTGGCCACTACAGTAGAGTTTTTTACCGAATTATTAGTAAGTAGATGAATGAGATCATTTTTTGAAGTAAGAATTTCATGAAGTTTTTCGTCACCGATTAAGAGTTGACCTGATAAATGTGGTTTTAAGTGAAAAATGAGGGAGGAAGGCATACCTTTTTCCAGATCAAAGTCATAGACTAAAAAACTGAGATTTTCATCAATTGCATACCGGTATACAATTAGGTCAAAAATTTCATTTTTTTCAAGAGGCAAAAATGAAAGAAATTTCTCTTTGTATTCTTCATTAAAACTAATCAATAAATATTCAAATATATTCATTTTATTCGACCAAAATTTTTTCCAATACTTTTTTTTGTTCCGGCAAAATAGTATTCGGTTGCATAATTTCTATAGAAGGTTTGCTATAGTCGACATTAGTAATATTCTGATCCTCATAATCTTCTTCTTCTCTATTGTTTTCTTTTTTCTTGAAAACTGAAGAAATTGTATAGAATAATTTTCCAAAGCCACCATTGGCTTTTTGAAGATCTATTAGCTCATTAAACTTTGATTCTTCCACCAATAATTGTTTTTTAAATAATCTTTGTAGTTCTGGTACTACCTTATTAAAATCTTCGTCTGATTGAACTAGAATCTCAAAAATAGTTGTTGGCTTTTCTGCCATTCTCAAAACATTTTGCTGTATAATATTTGAAGGAAGTGCTGAGGAACCCAAATTACAAATAATATGTTGATACATTTCCGGCAATTGTTGATACATTCGATCGAAATCAGCAAATATCTTGGCCATCTCAATTAGTATCTCTTGATTTGATCGATCGAGGGATTGAACAGCGAATCTCTCATCGCGAAATACAATCTGAAAGTTTCCGCGCTGCCAGTAAACAAGTCTATTCAATGCCTGAAAACCATCCAATTTGTTATATTGCGCATGAACTAATTTCCCTTCATTAAAGTAAAGTTTACCCAGTGCATCGCCATACCTAATCGATAAAACCGCATTTCGTTTATCAGAGGATACCATCTGAACTAAATTCAACAAATGATATTCTTCAAGACTTCCCTGCCAATTAAATCTACCAACGACATTCATTCGAAAATCAATATCAAGACAAATTTGTTTAAGTAAACTCTTAAATTCTTCCCGGGGGAGTGGTAATAACAAAAAGTCAGCTATTGGAAGAGTGCACACTTCGTCGGCCAAACTTTTGTTTTCTGTCATTATTACAACGGGAAGATAGCTTAAGTTATTTTTTTGAAAAAAATCTATTAGTGTTTTTATTGTCTCACTTTTCGACCCCCAGACTATTGCAAAATCAAAAAATTCCTGAAGTGAGATTTTTTGTAGTGGTTCTAACTCCGTGAAAACCTTACAAGAATATCGCTCAGTACTAAAGATGCTTTCAACTTCGGTTTCGTAGCAAGGATCCTCCAAAAATAATAAGATTTCAACCATGATTTCTCTTCTTTTCAGATTTTGACACCTTCTTTAAATGATGAAATAAATTGATACAGTCCCGAAAAGATCCCGGATCATACAGCATTATCTCAATCGAATCAGGAATATCCAGTCGAGAACGAATTTTACCAATTGTTTCTTCATCCACAGAATTTGTATTTTCAATTCCCACTACAAAGGATACATCAAAATTATTAAGCATTTTTTGGAATAAATATTTTGTATATTCAAAGCTTTCTTCGCCCCTATTATTAATCAAAAGAATAACAGCAAGAATATCCTCTGAAATTTTATCCAACAGCGGCTGAAAATTTTCATCAATAGAAATACCGAAAAGCGATAGTACTAAATTGTTCTTCAACCTGATTCTGGCATAATCTAAAAATTGGATAGATCTTAATTCGGCATTTTCGTGACCAGCAATCTTTCTTATAAACTCACCTTGACCTGATGTTGGGAGACCAAGTACTAAAATTCTTCCTTCATTAATATCCTCTCTAAATAATTCTTTTTGAAGAAATTGAATATCCTTGTCACGAAATTGCTGGTTAGACACTTCACTTTCGAGAAGATAGATTATTCCTTTTTGGTGCAAATCAATAAAGATCTGAAGGGTCTTATTCACCGAAAGCGGTGATCGGATTAACACATCACGAAACAACCCGTATTTTAGCACAAGTTTGATAATGTGGGATTCGTCTTCTGAAAACTCGGACAGATCGTTGGGAGTGTTAATATCACCTCTGGGGTCAGCAATGTCAAATGACTCCAAGAACATCCGGATTTTGTTTTGTAGAAATGCAAATTCCGTAAGAATTGCCAGTACCGATGCAGAAAATTGAGTTTTTTCCTTATCTTTCTTATAACGGCGAATAATAAAATATCCCTGGGGAACTAATAGTGCTTTCAATAATACATCCGGTCCGTTCCCGATAGGTGACTGGACACTCACAATATGACCCTGAAAGATTTTGAGATTGATATCCCAATCATTATATTTCAATTTGATTAGCAGATTCTTATTATCTTTTACGGCATCATGCAGGATTTCTATTATGGTAGAATCATGAATCGTACCATAATTAAGAATATTCTCTCGGATTTCCTTAAGTTTTCCTCTGCGAAACATTATCATATTCGTGCTGGTAACTACCTCATCGATGAGATTTTCAGAATCAACTAATACACGCTTGGCTCCCATTCGGTAGTATTTGAGTTTTTTGTCAATCTCCATTTGATTAGAGTAAATCAGTGTTGGAAAGCGATTTATGAACTCTTGTTTGATTTGAAATTTATTCAGAAATGAATCATTGAAAAGCATTAAATCCGGGGTATTTAGTTCAAGATGTGATTCAAGGGAATGATTCTCCGTATAAATTTTTATTTTATTGTTTCCCCCGGCTAGTCTCTCTTGGATTTGTTCAGCGACATTAGTATCCGGTTCACCAACGTAAATTACCCGTTCCATAAAATATGTCCCAGTGGATTATTGCAATGTTCCGCCACAAATATAATAATATTCTTCTGTTTTTTGGAATTGAGATAATATCTCATAAATCACAATTCCAAAAGCTACACTCACATTTAATGAATGTTTTGACCCATACATTGGAATTTCAATAGCGGTTTCTGCCATTTGGAGTAACTCCTCATCAATTCCAGATACCTCATTTCCCATTATCAAACACAACGGGAATGAATATTGCACTTTTCGAAAATCAAATACATCATCGGTATGTTCGAGAGCAACAATAGATATTCCATTGTTTTTCATCTGATTTAGTATATCGCGGGGATTCTGAGAGTAAATCCAGGGAACAGTTTCAGCTGCTCCGAGGGCTGTTTTGTCAATTTCTTTACGGGGAGGTTTACCCGTTATACCCGTAAGGTAAATTTTTTCTACTCGCGCTGCATCAGCAGATCTGAAAATTGAACCAACGTTATACAAACTTCGAATATTGTTCAATAATACATGAAAGGGAAATCGAATATGGTTTTTCAGATCTTCAGGTGCTATTCTTGCTTCGCTGATTTCTTCAAGACTCAACTTCCTCATTTTTTCTCCATTCTTGTAATGCATTCAATGTGAGACGTATTCGGGAACATATCTATCGACTGTAATTCTTCTACTTCATAACTATCTTTCAAGATCGTCAAATCTCTCGCCATAGTAGCAGGATTACAGGAAACGTATATGATTCTTGAAGGTGATATTTGGATTAGTTCATTTAATACCTTTTGATGCATACCCGTTCGCGGTGGATCGCAAACAACAATTTTTGGAGATTCCTCTAAGCCAACACCAATTCCATTATTGAGATTTTTACTAATAAATTCACAATTTGTAATATTATTAATCAAAGCATTTCTTTTGGCATCCTGAATTGCACTCTTTATCATTTCAAATCCAATAACTTTTTTTGCTCTAGTCGCCAAAAATATGGCCAGACTACCCGTACCGCTGTACAAATCCCAAACCAAATCACCTTTAATTGCAGCCAATTTTTCAACCATTTTGTAAAGATTTGTTGCTTGAATGCTATTTGTCTGGAAAAAAGAGTTCGCTGATATTTGAAATTCAAATTCATCAAGTTTCTCGCGGATAGTTGATGATCCACTAGCAAGATATTCTGTTTCGCCAAAAGCAGTTTGACCGGTTCCAGAATTCACATTATTTATAACACTTACAATTTCAGGAAATTTAGCTATGATTTTATCCGCGTAATCTTTTAATTGAGGATATATCGATTCTGATGTCACCACATTGATCATTATTTCATTAAACGCAAATGATTTTCTGATTACCAGATATCGCAATATGCCGGTATGTTTCCGGCTGTGGTACACCGTAAGTCCTGATTCCCGGAAATACTGTTTTGAAAACGTAAGAATATCATTCATTATATTGGATTGAAGCCAACATTTTTCAATATCAACGATTTTATCAAAAAAACGTGGGACATGAAATCCGATTGAAAAATGTTTTTTTGAGATAGTCGAATCCTCCAGTTCCTCATCTGTGAGCCAACGTTCCTCTGAAAAGGAAAATTCCATTTTATTGCGATATTCAAATGTTAAAGGAGACGGCAAGGTATCATGAATGATCTTGGGTTCGATATTGCCAATGTGTTTCAGGTTTTCAACAACTTGATCCCTTTTCATTTGGAGCTGATCAGCGTAGGGTAAATTTTGAAATTTACATCCTCCGCATATCCCGAAATGACTGCAGGGAGCTTCGATACGTCTCTCTGACGGTTTTATCAACTCGATCGGGTAAGCTTCGACAAATCGTTTTTTAACTCGCCGGATTTTTGCTCTTACCTTGTCACCCGGAACAGTATTGTCCACAAATACAATTTTATTATCAAAACGGGAGATGCCTTGTCCACCAAAGGCAATTTTTTCAATATTGAGTACAATTTCTTGCCCTCTTTTCATGAATCGGATCACACCTTTCATTAAGAACAAAAATCAGATAATGTAACTCAAAATGGTTACAGGAATGTGAAATATAATGGAACAACATCGAGAATGATAGATTTCTCTGAGGAATTTAGAGGAATTCAAAATCGGTTAACTAATCTGAACTCTAAACCTTCAAAGGCAGGTCGGTTTACGCAGTTACCGCCCAAACATAATTTCCCCTTTCTCCGGCTTCCGGCGAAGATAGTTAAATCATAATTTGGAAAAATTTGTGCATCGAGCTGAAATCCCAGCCAAAACTCTTGCTCGGAAGTCTGGTCGGTGGATCTTTCGGAGAGTGCAGAAATAGTCCAGTCGGGCGCGCGGGAAAAGCTTAGCGAAATTAACTGATCATAATATTGGCGATTGGTGGCATGAGTTTTCGCATGTTGATGTTCAAGCTGAAACTTAATCGAATTAAAATCAGAAATATTGAATGAGGTAGTATTCACAAAATTAATATACCGCGCTACCAAATCCTTTTGCTGACCTCCAGCCCAAACCCACTCCAGATATGCAGGGTAATCAAGTTCAACCTGAAAATAAATATCCTCATACTGCAGATCGTTGTTGTGATTATTAGTTCTGCTATAGCTTCCGGTTAAAAATGCATTCTCCTTTATCGGATAAACAGCCTGCATCATATATCCCTTTTCATTATTAGCGTTTTGCTCAGGTTGCTTCCTGTTTAATAGAGTATATAGGTGTTCCCGGATGGCAGTTGGTGGGTTATTATAGGTAACCCCCTCCTCTATTTTATATTCCTCATAGTCTTTATATTCCGTTAATAAGCTCAACGGTCCGAGAAACAGATTCATTGCTAAATAGACAGCGTAACCTTCCGGGATACTTTCAGGAAAATCTTTTCCCGCGTATTCAACGTAGAAATCACCAAAATTGAAATTCAACATTGAAAAAACTGAGCCCCAATAGACGTCACCGGGAATATTAAATTTACTGACAACGAAGGTCCCACCGGCCTGCATTAGTGAGAATGGTTTGTAAGTAAACTGGCTCGCCTGAAAAATATCCCGTCTCACACCAGTACGATCCCGCATTCGTCCACCCAACAACTCCAAATCAAATTTATTACTGTAATATAACAATCTGATGCCATCCGCATTAGTATCCCAGCGGAGCAGGCGTTCTTCGAATGCACGCAACACCAGACCTCTCCCTAACATAGTATAAAAATTACCTAATCGCGAAGTAAAATTTTTATAGGAATATTCTATAAATCTTTGATAAATACCCTGACCGACGGTGTCCAAGGAAAAGGGTTGAGGAGGTAGATGGAATTCATATCGAATACCAGCACGCCAATTTCTATACTGAAGTGAGAAATCTAACCAATCCTCAAAATATCGCTCGTCATTTTTTGTGTCGATGGAATATTCAAGATAATTATTTCCTTGATGGCTGATTTGGGCTAGAAGAACAAAATCTAAATGAATAAGAAATAGGATAAACAAGACCTGGAGTCTCGCGCGCCTTAGACCTGTCGGAAATATATTTCCTCCCATGTTCTACTTTTGATTCTCTGTATCTGACTCTTCTTTTTTCAGTTGCTCCACCAGTTCAATAATTTTCTGCTCAAGTATTTTTTCATCCCCCTGCCGAAAACCACTATGGGTATATACGAGATTGCCCTCATAATCTAATAATGCTGTATATGGAGGAGTCTTAGCCTGATATAGCTGCAAAGTTTCACTGTTTGTGTCCAATAGAACCTTAAAAGGATAATTTCGGCTTTTAATAAAGTTTTTGACCCGCGAGACCGTTTTAGGATCGTCAACTGAGATTGCTACTATGACTAACCCATCTTTTTCATATTCATTAAATATTTTCCTTAATTTCTTCATTTCTTCCCGGCACGGTACACACCAGGTTGCCCAGAAATTTATTATTATAGGTCCTTTGCCAAAATTTTCTGAGAGCCGATAGTTATTCCCTTCTAAATCAGGCAGAACAAAATCCGGAGCAATATTATTATTTGATTTTTCTGCAAAGATTAATGTAGATATTGTAAAAAAAAGTAATGCAAATATTCTCATCCTATTCTCCATGGCTCTTTATGAATCAGACAGATAAACTTTTTATTTAAGAGTTGTCACTGAACTGTCCAGATTGACTGTAATACTTCTTTTGTTTGGTTATTTTGAATGAATGAAACGACCTCTAAATTATCAGGCCAGTCAGTTTGACGTATAAATGAAAAGAAAATCGTCTTCTTTTCTCCATCTGCTAAACTAAGCTCAATTCCGGTTACTGACGGTTGAAAATCTCTCATCACATCAATAAAATGTGTCTGACCATTTATACCAGGCGGTTGTGATAAATCGACGGATGAATTAATCAGAACAACTCTAAGAAAAATATTAGGTTGAAGATCTTCCAAAGCCCGGACTCGTACGGACCCGGATAGAGTATCAACTCCTCTATTTAGATTCGTAAACTCCATGATTAAATTTGGTGGTGGAACTGACACTCGAATTGTAATTGCGTCAATTAAGTCCTGCTTTAGTTGACTGAGTGAAACTATAGGGAAAATTGTTCCATCAACAAGTGCATAGGGAGAGAACGGAACACTATAAAAACTTTTTCTCACGTCATTTTCAGCTTTTGCGGCCCGATAGAAGGGATCGCTGGCGCTGGGAACATCAGGATGATAGCCGATACTTGAAACTACGTCCGCCCCCAGGCTATCCAAGACTTCCTCAAAAACAATGTCCACATCAACGCAAGGTAAACAATCTGTATTTGAAAAATGCTCAAATAAGACCAATCTTCTTAGAGACAATTTCAGATTTGTGGTTAACTTTGTCACGTCATCCTGATGAACGGCAACTATCGTATCAATTGTACTAAATCCCTGTTTCTCAATACTCAATTTGTATTCACCGATTGCTAATCCGGTTACCATTAATGGTGAAATTCCAAATTCAAGTTTATTGATTTTTACCAAAGCGCTTTCAGGATTAGAGGTAACCATCAGATTTCCCACATTTGGTATGTTAGTAACATCAAAGTTTATGCTCGTCTCTTTTCCCTCCTGAACAACAGCAGAAATTGAATCTGGATGGTTAACATATTTCTCAAGAAAAATATGAACCAAATGCTGGCCAGCTTTAACATTATTTAAAAGAGCTGGGGTGATTTGACCGGTATCCCGATAATCCAAAAATACTCTCGCACCGGGTGCGGAGGATGTTACAGAAATTGAACCGACACTGGGTTCAAACGAAAGTATATGACCATCCTTCGTCGTACAGGCTAATAAGAAGATGAGAAAGAAAGGGCCGAGAAATAGTAAAGCAAACTTCATGAGGTTCATTCCTGGTATACTTGGCTTTCAGTATGCTTATAACATAAGAAATACAATCGAAATTCTAAAATAAAAAGGAAAAAAGGAATCATCTATTACGGATTTGCAGTAAGAAATTCCTTGACTCAAAGTTTTCAAAAATATTTGAACATTAAATTTTAATGGAAATATTATAGATGATATTTTCCCATAAAGAATTCTGATGAAAGCCCAAGAAAGCATTAAAAATAGCATTATTCTTGAATGTAGTTGCGAATATCAATATAAAATGAGGGTTTTTTTACTGGTACGAAATCTCCGGTGGAGGTATCTAAACGGTAATTCTTCTTTAACTCATGGATATCATCAATTATTTCGTTAATGGAATCAGCAATATACTCCACTTCATTATCGGTCATTGTGGGATGTAAAGAGACTCTCACCCAACCTGGTTTGGCACTCATATCTCCATGATCGATCAAATTCGTTATTCGGTGCGATTCATGATAGTCAATTTTTAATAAGATATGGCCATAGGTTCCTGCACACGAACAACCACCTCTGGTTTGTATTCCAAATTTATCACTTAACAGTCTGACAATAAGGTTATGATGTATATTTTTGGCGAAAAAGGAAACAAAACAAATCCGATTCTTTTGTTGAGCTTCGAGAATCGTGATTAATGGATTTTGAGATAGCCTATCATATAAAATATTTTTTAACTCTCCTTCCCTGTCTAACATATTATTAATACCCATATCTCCTTTTAAAAGAACCGCAAGCGAAGCTTTAATTGCCTGCAGAAATCCCGGTGTACCCCCGTCTTCCCTAATTTCGATATCGTCGAAAAAATGATGCTCTCCCCAGGGGTTCGTCCAAACCACAGTTCCACCTCCAGGATGGTCTGGCACCGTATTCTTATAAAGTGCCTTATTAAATATGATCACACCTGAGGAACCTGGTCCTCCTAAAAATTTATGGGGTGAAAAAAAGACCGCATCCAATTGTTGCTCATTTTTTTCAGGATGCATATCAATATGTACATAGGATGCAGAAGCTGAGAAGTCCACAAAACAATATCCGCCAAACTCGTGTACAATTTCAGCCATTTGGTGATACGGCGTTAGTATTCCGGTGACGTTTGAACAGGCTGAAAATGAACCTATGATGAACTTGCGGGCTTTGTTTTTTTGAAGAATGTCTCTTAAATGATCCAGATCCGGCAGCCCTTCCTCGGTACGATTAATAATTTTAAGATCGCACAGACATTCCACCCAGGTGGTTTGATTGGAATGATGCTCCATGTGGGTGATAATCACGAGAGGACGATCATTCCCGTTAAAGGAGAGTTGATCACGGTAATTTTCATGAACTCGCAGGCCAAGGATTCTCTGAAATTTGTTAATAGCAGCGGTCATCCCAAACCCGCAGAAAAGAAGTTTATCATCCGCGGAAGCATTCACATGTTGCTTAATGATTTCATGTGCCTGGCGATAGGCCTGGGTCATAATTGTTCCCGTGAGTGTTGTTTCAGTGTGAGTATTCGCAACATACGGACCCAAGGTATTTGAGATATATTCTTCAATAGGTTTGTACAATCGTCCACTTGCCGCCCAATCCGCATAAACAATCAGTATTTCCCCGTTTTCAAATGGATGCTTAAAATCATATCCAATGATATTTTTCCTGTATTTTTCGAAATAGTTTTCCAGACTGCTCATACGAATTGTTAATTTAGTTGTTATAAATACTTTAAAGATAATTACAATGTCAGGTAATTAAAATAGGTAATCGGCATAATGACAAATATAATTTGTTTAAAGCACGAAATAAAAAGCCTCCCATTTAACGCAGCAAACAGGAGGCTTAATAATATTTAAGCATCGCTAATATTACCGCATCAGTATCATCTTCCTTACCTGTTGATGCCCGCCATACTTAATTTGATAATAATATACACCGCTTGCGACTGGATTACCGCGATCGTCCTCGCCGTTCCAAGTATTTTCATATTGCCCGGTAGGTTTTATATCATCCAACAAAGTTCGCACCTTTTGACCGATCTGATTATAAATCACCAGTTTGACTTTTTGATTCTCCAGTCCTGCGGGCAAGGCAAATTTAATATTAGTTTCGGGATTGAAAGGATTCGGGTAGTTCTGGTATAACTTTAATTCAGATATAATATGTCGGCGATTATCATCGCCAATGGAAGTAACATCATTGAACCAATCCATTATTCTCTGTGCAAATTTGGTCCGGTTGCTATGCTCCGCTATACTTTCGAAACCAAAAGCAGTAAATACCACCTTGCCGGAATAATGATTGGCTCTGATTCCCGCAATATTATTTGGAGCAAAGAAGAACGAGAAAATAGAGTTTGCAGTTGAATCTCCTGGTAAAATTTCATTGGGCCATTTCCCCGATATTGTACCCAAATTGTTTGCACCAGTACCTCCAAAAATTTTCATTCCTTTGATATCATCAGTAACGGGATCACCGCTGATTCCATCTACATTTAAAGTAGTAAAGTCTTTCTTAACATATCCAGCGTGCAAATAATTCTCGAAAAATTGTCTGGTGTATTGAGAATAATATGGGCTGGTGGGGTCGGCCAGCTGGTAAGCGATATCTGCTCCATTGAGATACAAATTGCCACCCATATCTAAATAAAAGCCTACTGCATTTATATCATTAGAAGTCAATACAGGCTCAGTCAGTCCGCAATTCCAAATTATTGCGGATATTCCATCCAAATCGTTTGCGGTTAGATCGCCGGAATTTATCGGAAGCACCCCAAATGAATAAGTGGTCTGATTTAAAGCGTTGATAATATACGATTCATAATTTTCCCCATTATCCCGGTCGACGACCAGAACATCCACATCTTTAGTGACGATACTAAACTGTTGAGTCTCTGAAATCGATGTATCGGATGGGAGCATCATTTTTGCGGTGATTAAAGCCGCACCACCATTCCCTTCCGGACTCGCGGAAATATCAAAATAGAATGAATCAAGACCTGCAACGCCTATATTCTGTGGTGCTCCATTGACTGGTAATGTACCCTCTGGTGAATTAACGTTCACGCTCCATCCAGTTGGAATTTGACCCTTAATACTCAGCAGAACATTTGCAGAATTGGAGAAATCATTAGAAATAAAACCCTGTAAATTGGCGGAACCACTTGATTCAATCAATGCGGCACTTTTTGCGGCATTCAATCCCACCGTTCCGTCAAAATAACCTGCCTGCAATACCTCCTTTGTTACATCATTTTGAACAAATGCAATTATAGTTAGATGAAACGAGGGATGAAAATTTACCTGAGTTGCATTATATGTAAATGAAAAAGTCTGGCTATCTCCTATCGTGCTCACCGTTACAGGTGTTCCGGCTGGATTTGGAACCAAGTCTAATAAACAACCCTCATAATGCGTTTGACCATTAGTGCCCGGAGAAGAGGGCCAATCATATGATTTCTCAATAACAGCTACGCGAAGAGAATTAGGTGCTGAAGGAGGAGAATCCAATACCTGAACGGTTACGTCTATACCGGCGGAACCAATATCACCCGTGAGGTTAATTTTGTATGGGGAGGAAATCTGTAGACGGTTACTAACATGAGTTCCAACCATTGCAGGAATCTGGCCAGAACCTATCATATGATTTCCACCATCTACCAAAGCTTGGGGTGTACTCGTCCCTATTCCATAATAGCCCGTTCTGGTCACATTCTCAGGATTATTCTGATAATAAGGATCCGAACTCCAGGCGCCATAGCGAATAGCAACAACTTTATCAGTTCCTAAGGAATGAACCACATTTTCGACTGCCAGACTGGCAGTTGGACAAAAGCCTCAGTTACTGGCCGAAAATTCCTCTATCAATACGATTCGATTTGTTGCAGCTGCAAAATCGACAATAAATAAGATGAAAAATAGAATCGAAACCGTGTAGATTTTCATTTTCTCCTCCGGTTTTTGGAATTTACTTTGTACCAATCGAGATAAAAATATCAATCTTTCATTAAAAAAATTCTATTACCGATTAAATTTTTATATTTTTTCCCCAATATCAATCAAGTTGACTGAAAATAACACACATAAGGCTATTCAATTCATTTAATCAATGTCATTTTGCCAAGAAAGTTGTAACTGCCTGCTGAGAGCTGGAAAAAATATATTCCTGAACTTACTATTTGTCCAATTTTATTTGTACCGTCCCACACAGCGTGGTAAATCCCCGGTTGGAGTGTTTCATCAACCAGCGTTAATACAACCTGACCAACAACATTGAAGATTATTAATTTAGTAGGTACACTTTGATTTCCGCCAATTTCAAACGGAATTGTCGTGGATGGATTAAACGGATTTGGATAATTAGAGTGCAGGTTAAATTGCCCGGTGATCGGCAGGTTATTTAACCTTATTAGTGTTGGTATTGTGGAAGCGTTGAATGTGAGTTCCGTAAATTCTGACGTATTATTCATATTCTCCACACGTACTTTAATTGTTCCGTCCCCCGGAACCCCTGGATCTGTGAAGACGTCCAAAAAGAAATCAACATTTTCACCAGGAGGAATTGGATTAGGGGGAAAAGGAAGGGGGCCTGGAATGTTTACTGTATCAATATCAGGCGCATAACATGCCAATCCGACACAAAGACTACTTGACCAATTTGGCGGAAGCTGTTCCAAGGAACGAATTATCATGACAGACAGACTATCTGTGGTATTATTTGTAATTATTCCCTCGAACTGAATCAAATCACCTGGATTGCCTTGTAATGACAAATTATTGACTTGAAAAGTAAAATTTTGCCCGTGCGAGATGAAAGTCAATAACGAAACAAGGGCAAAAGCCAAAACATAATTTTTCATTCGGACCCTCATTTAAAGAAAAAATAAAGTACCTTTTGCTTTTTATCAAGAATAAAAATTTCTTAGCCAGTGAAAATACGAACTACGCCGCTCCACTTGACAATTCTTATTCAATAAATTCCGGCCTTAATTAAATTTGTGGGCACGCCCTCCCCAAAAGGGAAACCGGCCGTAACAACATATGCATCACCTTTTTCCAGCAAATTTTGGCGCGAAGCCTCCCTTAATGCATTTTCAATCATCTTTTTTGGATCTCTAAATAGTGGGAAATAGAAAGGGATAACATTCCACATAAGAGACAATTGGTAGAATACTTCGTGATGCGGAGTGAGAGCAAAAATTACCGCTTTGGGACGAAAACGGGAAATTAAATTGGCTGTTAAACCACTGGTTGTGGGACAAATAATCACTTTTGCATCTAGTTCTTTAGCAAGATGCACCGCACTTTCGGAAATTGAATCCGGGATTGGATACTTCTTGTCGCTATCCAATTTAAATCTAATTTCATTATGCGGATAGTTTTTTTCTGCCTCTATGGCAATTTTACTCATCATTTGGACTGCCTCAACCGGATACTTTCCAACAGCGGTTTCCTCAGATAACATTACCGCATCTGTCCCGTCCCAAATTGCATTTGCTATGTCCGTTGTTTCGGCACGCGTTGGGCGTGGCGAATCCACCATCGATAAAAGCATTTGAGTAGCAGTAATAACAGGTTTCCCGTATTGCGTTGCTAGACGAATGATTTTCTTTTGGATATAAGGAACTTGTTCGGATGGAATCTCGACACCTAAATCGCCCCGGGCAACCATTACACCCTCGACAACAGGTAATATTTGCTCGAGATTCCGAATGGCTTCGTGTTTTTCAATTTTAGCAATAATCGGCACTCTTCTCCCCGCAGCCTTAAACTTCCTTCTAACCTGGTTTATGTCATCAGCATGCCTTACAAAAGAGAGAGCAATATAGTCCACTCCTTTTTTCAGCCCATATAGTAAATCCACTAAGTCTTTGGTAGTTAACGCAGACATGGTAAAGCTGCCTTCAGGATAATTAATTCCCTTTTTTGAACTGAGTTCTCCACCAACAATGACTTTGCAGTACACACGAGGAGGTACAATTTTTTCAATTTTTAGCGTAACCTTTCCGTCAGCAAGCAAAAGATGTGTTCCGGTCTTAACATCCTCGGTAAATCGCTGATAGGTAACTGGTACCTCATGCTTTTTACTTGTCTTTAACTTTGTATTTAATACCAAGACCTCTCCGACTTCCAATTTAAGTGGAGAATCTTCAATTATACCTATTCGTATTTTCGGACCACTCAAATCTTGAAGTATTGCAGTCGGTTTTTTTAATTTTTGCCTGATGTTATGTATCAAATCTATAATCTGACCATGTTCCTCGTGTGTCCCGTGAGAAAAATTCAATCGGAATGTGTTTACACCGGCTTCAATTAATTCATTTAATTTTTTTTCCGATGAACTTGCAGGACCAACAGTGGCAACAATTTTCGTTCGTTTGAAGTTTTCCAACACTACCTCTCAAATTATTCAAGATTTATAAGATGAACGGTAGTAATTTGATGATCCTTGTAGATGAGATTATCAAATCCTAAATTCACGACAATCTAGATTCCCATTTTCGTAAATTGATTCTTTCGCGAAGACCTTATTACAGCGAGAGTAATTATACCGAGAGATATCAAGGTTTGGAAGGAAAAAATAATTGGATTTACAAAAGCGGCAGAAAATTAAAAAGAAAAATCCATCTCTTCAGTAGCCATGTAAGCTTCAGGGAAGAGCTTTTGTGCCGATGCTTCAAGTTCATCGAGTAGAGCATCCTCATGCTTGGGATCGTGATGGAATAATAATAACTTCTTAACTCCTGCTTCCTTAGCCACATTGCATGCCATTTCATAAGTGCTATGGCCAAATCCTTGAAACATGGAATATTCCTGGAAGGTATACTGAGCATCGTGAATCAAAATATCAGCATCTTTGGCGAATTTAATAATTCGCTGATCATTTCCGACGAATCCCTCCACATCCGTTGCAAACACGATTGATTTTCCATTATTTGATTCTACTTTATAGGTGTAAGACCCACTTTTGGGGTGGGTATAAAATCTCATGCAGCTAATCTTTCCGATCCAATTCTCGACAGATGGAGCCTCGGAAACCGGGAGAACTTGAAATGAATCTTCAAAAAAGAACACTACATTTCCCTCACCCAATTGATGAAAGGTCTTTCTCGAAGGCATCTCAGACAATGTAACCGGGAATAGGGCAGGATTCAATAATTCCTCAATAACATCTTTTAAGTCATAATTAACCATTTTTGCATAATAGAATTCAATTTCTGATTTGGGAATATAATTCATTAGAAAATATGGGAAACCCATTAGATGATCGATATGAAAATGAGTAAAAAAGAGATGCAATTTCCACAGATTCTGTTCAGAACCACTACTTGCTTCTGCCATTAAATCTTGTCCCAGGTTTATGATCCCGGTTCCAGCATCAAAAATAATTAAATGTTTTCCCAGATCAATTCTGAGACATGTTGTATTGACACCATATTTTGTCTTGAAGTGCCTCGTCGGCGAGTGGCTTCCACGTACACCATAAATTTTTAATCTTAACGGTCTTTCATCCATTTAAATTACCTATTGGTTACTTCTGGAATCCAATTTATTAATTTCATCCCGCAAACGGGCCGCTTTTTCATAATCTTCTCTTTCGACGGCATCTTCAAGGTCCTTTCTCAATTGATCTAGCCTTGATTTTCCGGTTTCGATTTTACCCTGCTCAATTTCCTGCATTTCATCAGACGTGTAAGACCCTTTTTGCATCACTTTTTCCGCAACAAATATGGGAATATTGTTCCTTACAGCTAAAGCGATTGCATCACTCGGTCGGGAGTCGATTTCAAACAATTTCATTTTTCTTCTAATTTCAACGACAGCATAATATGTGTTATTTTTTAATTCAGTAACAACGATACGTTCAATTTGACCACCAAAACTTTCAATAATGTTAATAGTCAGATCATGTGTTATCGGACGAGGAGGTTTTATATTCTCCAGCCCAAGGGCAATGGATTGCGCCTCGTATTCCCCAATTATTATCGGAAGGGTACGATCTCCATCAAGTTCTTTGAGTATAACGCCACTAGCTTGAGACTGGGTTAAAAATAAACCATTTATTTTTACTTCAACCATAAATGAACCACGACATTTAAAATTTACATTTCACAAATTTTTAAACGAATTGCACAATAAATTTAACGAATTATGATTTCATTCAATGATGACCATCGTCACTAATATAAAGAAAACTAGTTTACTATTACAAATTCTAATTTTTGTATTTTCAATTCAGACTTTTTAGCCAAATTTGTTAGCATTTCATATTCGTATAGGATTCAAAGAAAATCGGCAATCTCAACCTTTTAGTTTAGTAATAATAAGTTATATAATAGATTTGTAAAATAGTTCTTTGAAATTTCGATAAACTTTTTATTTATCATTTAGTTATTGCTTAATACCTGTTCATATAATTTTTGATATTTTGGTAAAATAATGTCTGTATGAAATTTTTGTAATGCATGTTTTTTTGCCTGAATTGATATCCTTTGCTTTAAAGCAGGATCCTTCAATAGATTACGCGTATATTCACTCATTTTCTGAACATCGCCAACGGGAGCTACAAAACCGCTCAGTCCATGCTCATTCACTTCAACAAGGCCTCCAACATTACTCGTTATGCATGGTACTCCACAACTCATGGCTTCGAGGGCCGCCAGCCCGAAGCTCTCCGAACCACTAGGCATTAAAAATACATCAGCGGTGGATAAAAGCAAATAAACTTCCTCTTGCTTTCCTAAAAACGTAATCCTATCGGCGATCTGATATTGTCGTGCGAGTCTCTCTGCCGCAAATCTCTCAGGTCCATCACCAACCATTACCAATCGGATTGGCAACGATTTTAATACTAAATTTGCAATTTCAATCACATCAAGCACTCTTTTAACCGGGCGGAAGTTTGAAATATGAATTAAAATCGGCTCATTATTTGGCGAAAGTTTATGCCTTAAATTCTCGCATAATTCCGGAGGTGACGGATGTTCAGCAACAAAATTCGGAATGACATGGATAGGCACCTCCGGTTGAAATGTTTTTATTGTTTCATCTTTTAAATACTGGGATACGGTTGTTACAGCATCGCTGTGATTAATACTATATTGGGTAATGAGAGTAAATGAAGGATCGGCACCAACCAGTGTGATATCGGTTCCATGTAATGTGGTAATTATCTTCAAAGGATGTTTGCCTCTAACCATTTGTTTGGCTAAATACGCCGATATCGCATGCGGAATAGCATAATGTGCGTGGATAAGATCGAGATCTTCATATATGGCAATCTCCGCCATTTTTGTTGCCAACGCCAATGCGTATGGTGGATATTCAAATAATGGGTATTCCGGGACTTTTACTTCGTGGTAAAAAATATTTTCATGAAATTCATTGAGCCGATATGGTAGAGCATATGTGATAAAATGAATTTCATGTCCAATAACAGCCAAATTTTTGCCCAATTCGGTCGCAACAACCCCGCTGCCGCCATAAGTGGGATAACAAGAAATTCCGATTCTCATGTACTTTCTAGTATTTGTTTTGCCTCTATAACCTGGTTACGCCCTGAATGCTTTGCATGATACAATGCGCGGTCTGCAGCAATTATTAAATCTTCCACGACAACCGCGTCATGCGGAATTGTTGCTATCCCTGCACTGATGGTTATTTTCCCTTCCGGTTGAATATTTTGTTTAAAAAAATGACTTTTTTCTACTTTTTCTCTAATCCTCTCAGCCAGCGTGTATGAACCGGTCTCATCGGTATTCGGAAGGATGATGGCAAACTCTTCACCTCCATAGCGAGCCACAATGTCATTATCACGAACAGATTTTCTCAAAATACCGCTTAACTTTCTCAGTACATCATCCCCTGCTGGATGACCAAGACGATCATTATAGTTCTTAAAATGATCGACATCCATTATGATGAGAGAAAGCGGAGAATTATCACGTTTAGTTCTGGCAATTTCTTCTTTTAAACGTAAGCGAAAAAAACGGTAATTATGCAGACCGGTCATCCCGTCCGTATAGGATAATGTTTTAATGTGATTGTACATTTGGGAATTGTGGAGCGCCACCGATAACATGTTGGTCATAATAGCCAATGTTTCCAAATTATCCTCTGTGTAACCTTCATCTTTAATATTCGGGCCTAAACACAGAAGTCCAAAAATTTCATCGCTGCTAAAGAGAGGTGCAACTACCTGAACCTCCAGTTTTTTTAGAATGGGAATAATATCCTGAAATTCTCTGCTTATATCTCTAATTTGGAACGGTTTTTTTATAATCTCCAGATAATGAACCAATTTATCATGTCTGTAAATAGTAAAATTATCAAGTGTATCTTCGTTAAATCCCTTCGACTCTATCACCTCAAACACATCATTGTCTTCAGCATTTGCCATTAATAAAATAACACTCTGAGTAGTAATTATCCCTAATATATTCAACAACGCTTGATTTGCCAACTGCCCGAATTCAAGCTGTCCCATTACCCGGTAACTAATTTCAAAAAGGTTATGAAAATCATAAATCTTCTTTTGTAGCTGCTTATTGGTACTTACTAAGATGTGGTTTAAACGATTGATTTGACGATTAGCTTCATCTAACTCCTCTGATTTGCGAACAAGCTTATCCTGGATTTTTTTAAGGCGAAGCATATTTCTGATTCTGGCAATTAATTCTTCAAGTTCAAATGGTTTGGTAAGATAGTCATCAGCGCCAGCCTCCAATGCTTCAACCATATCATTGAGTTCTTTCCGGGCAGTTATGACGATAATTGGAAGATAAGAATTCAGATTCAAATTACGGATTCTCTTTGTCGCACTGATACCGTCGAGAGCCGGCATCATCAAATCCATTAAAACCAAATCGGGTTTTATTTCTGCTACTTCCTCAACAACTGCTTTACTATTTAGACAGCTTTCGATCTTAAAACCGTGTTTCTCAAGATATCGCCCAAGTAATTTATGTATATGTTGTTCATCATCAACAATAAGAATCTTGGGATAAGATATATGTTGACTCCCTTGATTTGCCATTAGAAATCAGTCATTATAATTTTAAACATGTATTTAAATATAAATATATATTTACGTCTCTTTTTACTAATATTTTATAAATTATATGGAGCTTTCAGTCAAAAATTATATAGAATATAACTTAAATTCATAATTGATCATAGAATTAACGGAATTTTAGTGCGCTAATTATAACAAGTATCTAATTTATTTTGATTCCATTAATCAATGCTTATTATTACTTTTAATATCTAATTTATTGCATTTTATTTTATCGTTAATATCCTTAGGAGCAGATTTTGGTGAAACAAATACAACCTCGAATCTATAAGGGAACACGAGATTTTCTTCCGGAAGATATGAGAAAACGAAACTACGTCCTCTCAATTATTAAAGAAATTTTTGGGATTTATGGTTTTGAACCGCTTGAGACGCCATCGATTGAGCTCTGGGATACATTATCCGGAAAATATGGTGATGAGGCAGACCGGTTAACCTATCGATTTACAGATCGCGGAAATAGAGAGGTTGGATTAAGATATGATCTGACTGTTCCATTATCCCGTCTAATTGCCAACTACCCCCAAATACCGAAACCCTTTAAGAGATATCAAATACAGCCGGTGTGGCGGGCCGACAAACCGCAAAAAGGACGATTTCGGGAATTTTATCAGTGTGATGTGGACATTGTTGGAAGCCCGTCTGTGCTGGCCGATGCGGAAATTATTGCTATTACCAATGACATTTTAAAAAAGCTAAATTTTCAGAAATATAAAATCCGGTTAAACAGTAGAAAAATTCTTTCAGGTATAAGAGAAATCTCTGGTGCCAGGCGGGAAGAGGAGATTTTGATTTGCCGTGCACTTGATAAAATTGATAAAATCGGAATTTCCGGGGTAAGAAGGCAGCTGAGAGATTACAAAATTTCCAGTAACAGTGTGGAATCTATAATGGAAATAATTCTATTTGAAGGGACCAGCGAAGAACAGCTTTCAAGGTTGAAAGATCTTTTTACTTCAAGTAAAGTTGGTCTTGAAGGGATAGAAGAAATGTCAACTCTTCTTTTATATCTAAAAGAGTATCAAATTTCAAAAGAGATTCTCTTTTTCGATCTCTATCTTGCAAGAGGTCTCGATTACTACACTGGCCCGATATTCGAAACTAATGTTGAAGAGCCAAAGATTGGAAGCATTACTGGAGGAGGACGATATGATAATCTTATCGGTCTGTTTTCAGGCAATGACCAGCCTGCAACAGGCACCACTATCGGGCTTGAAAGAATCATTACCGTCATGGATGAATTAAATTTATTTCCAAATAATCTTTCAACGGAAGTCCAGGTATTAGTAACTGTTTTTGATGAATCTACGCTTCCCTATTCAATCCGGATCAGCAATAGACTTAGAAATGCAGGTATAAAAACAGATCTTTATTCAGGGAAGTCTAAACTGAGGGGCCAGTTTGGATTGGCGAATGATAAAAAGATTCCTATTGTTATTATCGCTGGGCCGGATGAAAAAGAAAAAAATGAAGTCAATGTAAAACTGATGAAATCCGGTGAACAGTTTAAGGTTTCTCTAATTGATTTAATCCGGAAAGTTCAATCATTATTAGTTGAATAAAAATAGTGCTTCTTTTGGTTTCTAATTTCTGCTATTAATTTTAAATCGAAGAAGATGCAAAATTAATCTTTACTATGATCATCCTATAAATCCCCCGCAACAATTTTTTCTGCTGCTAAAGCCTTACGCCACCAAAATGGAATAAAAATAAGCGCTAATGCTATATACACAATAGGAATTAAGACGGACTGACCCGGCGAAGGAATAAGCAACTTCCCCACTCCGATGAGCATAAAAAAGAGTGAAATAGCAGTCAACAAAATAGCTTTTATTTCCTTCATCAGATTTTTGATAGGCACCCGTGGATCATCTCCGGCACTTACGGCAGTTTTTTTCCAGAAACCGGCCGGTTTAACACGCCTGTAAAACTTGACCAAGACATTTTTATCTGTGGAGTTGGTAAAAAATGTAATTCCAATTGCTGCCATAGATGAGACAACTGCCATGGACAATAATCTAATCCATTCCTGATCAGTTAAAATCAGAAGTAACGGGGCTACTATCAATGATACTGCCATCGCTGCCAATTCCGAGAATAGATTAATTCTTTCCCAGAGCCAGCGAAGAACCAAAACCGACCCCATTCCTGCCCCAAACAAAAGCGAGATAAACCATGCGGTTTGGATAGACCCTAAATTTGCCATAATAGCTAGGGCTATTGCCAAAATAAGTACATTTGATAGGCGGGCGATCACCACCAGCTCTTTATTTTTAGGCTTTCGTTTGAGCCATCGACTACAAATCAATCTTTGATATACATCATTGCTCCAATAGCTGGCACCCCAATTCAGATGTGTATCAATTGTGGAAGCCAGTGCCGCTAGTAATCCGGTCAGCATCAAACCCCGAACGCCGGGCGGCAGGAGATCATTTACGCCATTCACAAAGGTAATTTCGCGGGAAGCTGCAAATTGAGCCTCGCTGATTTCTCCAGGAGGAAATGGGTAGACAACTAAGAGCCCCACCCCAATTACCAACCATATTAAACTGCGGGCAAAGATTTGCATCCATGCAAAAATAATGGCAGCGATTCTGGCATCTTTATCAGTAGCGCAAGCCATGGAGCGCTGCGCCAAATAACCGGTTCCGTCGCTATTCATCTGAAAAAACCATTGCAGTCCAATGATAATTAGAAATGGCAAAATTAATTCCCCACCCGTGGGTGCAAAAGATAACATTTTCTCAGTTAAATCAATACCATATAGGTTTGTGAGCTTTTCTGTTAGGTTTGCAATGCCTCCCACATGATCAATAACAATAATTGCATAAATTAGCGTGCCAATCATTGCAAGTGAAAATTGCATGACGTCCGTAGCAATAACGCTCCGGAGCCCGCCAGTCATTGAATACAACGCCGTAAAACTGATGATCATTAAAATACTTATTAAGTTATTTGTAGTTGTCACATAGGGTCCAAGACCGGTAACACTTTCCCCCAATTGTAATCCCAATCCCTTTGAGACCCCCCAAAAAATATGATATACACCCTCAGGCAGCCATTCATGCCAGGGTAAAAAAACTTCCGCAATTCGCATGGCGGCTACCAATACCATAGCCAATACCACACAATTGATAATGGTCCCATAATAAATAGCCTTGAGGACGCGTAAAAACAATACCGCATTTCCGCTGTACCGAATTTCAGTTAGTTCCGCATCTGTCAGCACTCGAGATCTCCGCCAATTGGCCGCAAAAATGAAACCCATCATCAAAAATGCAATTCCATAAATCCAAAGGCGCCATACCATAAAAATCCCGCCGGTAGCAATGAGACCGGTAACCAATAAAGGAGTGTCTGCAGCAAATTGAGTGGCCGCCATACTGAATCCGGCTCGCCATCCACTGATAGTACCGCCTGCGAGAAAATACTCTCTTAGATTCTGAGATGCTTTGGATTTATTTCGGAAACCATTAGCGATACTGTAGATGATGAAGGCAAGGATGATAAGCAGGTCCAGCATTTTACTCCTACTATGTCAGTTCTATTGACTATGACAGATTGTTATTTTTTTGTTTTATGGCCTCAAAATCAGGTGTGATAATAATATCAGCAATATCCTTATGAGCGGAAATTATACAATGCTCAATTTTTAAGACACTCTCAATGAAATCATCCTGTCTTTCCCGTGCTCTTTCAAGCCTTGACATTTTCGTTTCCATATATGTCAAGTCGATAAAAACACGAGCATGAACATTTTTTAGCTTGGTCGTATAAGTTCCTTCCGCAATTATCACCTTGATACCATCCAGAGAAATTGTTTCTTCTGAAATGCGATCTTCCTGGTAAATCACCAATGGTTTTTTGATTTCGTTTACTCCTTCAACAGCTAACCTAAGATGATCATCAAGTTGCTTAAGACGAACTTCGGAGATTCCCACCCAATTGATATCAGCTCTGCGTGTTTGATCGTTTGTTTTAGGTGGATAAACAAAGTAATCATCTTGTTGAAAGATTGTGCTTTTAATTCCACGCTCTAAGAGCTTTTCCGCAATTGCTTGTGCCGTTTCGGATTTTCCGCTTCCTGATTCACCCGCCACAGAAATTGCATATCTACTTTTGGAATCCTTAATTTCCTGCAACATAATTCTAAGAATTCCATTGGCAGCCTTATAATGTATTGGTTTAATGATAATCTTGTCGCCAATCACCTACAGATCCTACTATGGTTTCCTAAATCTCGAATCAATTATTCTATTCACCCTATGAAGACACAATCCATTAATAATGTCAAAGCTATTTTCGACTTTTCAAAATTCAAGCAAAAAACAAATTTTTCCCTTTTAATTTTTCAGAAAGCAATAAAGCTCCTGCCGCACTCCAGGAAAGATGTTTGACGCCTCCAACTTCTCCTGTTTTTGAATTTCCATACTCATAGAATCCCCATTCCTCACCCCTATTGGTCTCTAATTTATTAAAGGAATGAATCGCATTTAATAATTTTTCCGCCTCTTCTTTCTTTCCCGCTTTGTGAAGCGCCATTCCCCACCATCCATTAATAACAGGCCAAACACCTCCATTATGATATTGGTGTGGTTTGTTTCGAAATTGATCTCTATAATTTGTTTGAAGCTGCTCCCACTCGAAATCACTCTCATTTATTGGCGGCCAATAACATGGCATCATCTTTAGAATATTCTTTGATATTAACGATTGGCCAAAATTTAACATGTCGCTTAACTGCTTTTTATCTGGCAAATTGAGAAGAATAGCCAGAGCGTTGGATAAAGCATCAAACTGTAGAAAATATCCACCTGGAGTTATAGACGGTAAAAAGTATTGGACTTCAGGTTGTTTTTCTAATACTTTTATAAACGCGCGAGGTTGAAATAATTGTTTACTATTTTTATTGGCAGTTTTTGGGCAAAAATTTAGTTTTATGAGATTTTTTAGTTCATGCAAATCTTTTATGCCTGCCCGCTCATCAAATATTTTCTGAAAGCATTTTACTGCCCACAAACGTAACAGTTGATCATACAGGATGTATCCATGAAAAATGTATTCATCCGCCCAATCCCCGGACTGTGGTACATATATCAGACCTTTTGAATTGAATTCCCATGCTTCGAGTAATTGTAATCCATTTTTTATTTTGGAATGCATTTTTTCGGCAAACTTCCAATCGCCCGTGAAATCAACGTAATTACAGACCCCAATCACAAACCAGGGGATGGTATCCACCCGACCGACAATTCCTCCATAGCTAATATCCTCAATATTGCCTGATTCATCGATGAGGATGTTGGAAGGAATTTGTCCATGCGGTCCAATGCATACAGCTAGTTTTAAAAGAGTTTCCTTAAATGAAGCAATAATTATTTCATCTTCTAACAACAGTCCCGCCAAACCGCAAACAATTCCATCTCTTGCCCAAATTCGCCTGTAATTCGCGAGATTTTCAGTAGAGGCGAGTATCCCTTGTTCGGTTGATGCTTTTCTCAATAACTGTATCGAATTTTTAATGGCAATTGCATCCACGATATTACCACCACCAAATAACCACTGCGAGAGTTAGTATAACCAGAATTATTGACTGAATGCGGTAATTCTTATACCATGGCATATCTTGTAGCAGTTTTGATTCCGCATCAAAAAACCTTTTTGTCCAGATAAGGCCTTAGGTTTTTTCCTCTACCGGTGGCGAAGTGATCAAACTGCCAACAATACTTGCCGCAACCGCAAATAAAAATAATATTAAAGTAATATAGGCAAAATGTAAGCTCATTAATGAAGTGAATTCGTTCTTAATAATTAGCACAATCCGAGATAAAAATAATGGTTCAAAATAGGAAACCTATTTTCCATTTTGTACCAATAAAAGTTGACCGAATAATTTCAATGATTTCTTACAGATTTGAGTCTTAGTTTAATTCCCCCACCCTTTCCTCAACCGTTGCTAACAAGTCATTACCTTTGATAAGATTTACTATCTGTTCGATGTCAGGATAAATAGGACGGTCATTTTCGCGATACTTTACTTTTTGTCGAATTACTTTATATGCCTCATTTGTTCCTTCGCCGAAAAATTCTGAGGTTTTTTCAATCTTTCCTGATCGAAGCCTTAAATCCAGGGCCTGAGCAGCAAACATTAATTCAATCGCCAGAATTTTGTGAATATTTTCTAAGATTTGTTTGGCTTTACGAGCAGCTACGGGAGCCATGCTTACGTGATCCTCTTGATTTTCGCAGGTGGGTATGGAATCGATACTTGCCGGATGTGCCAATGACTTATTCTCCGATACAATCGATGCTGCCGTATATTGAGCGATCATTAACCCACTTTCGAGCCCTGAATTCGAAATTAGAAATGAAGGAAGCCCTTCATTTAAATTACTATCCGATAACCGAAAAATTCTTCTTTCTGCAATACTACCAATTTCACAAAGCACAATACTTAATAAATCGGATGCAAAAGCAATTGGCTGGGCATGAAAATTCCCGCCTGCTATTGCTTTATTTTCATCTTGAATTTCGGTTAATATAATGGGATTATCATTTGTCGAATTCATTTCAATATCTACTATCTTTTGTATGTGCCGTAAATTATCTCTCACAGCGCCCAATACCTGTGGATGGCAACGCAGACTGTAAGCATCTTGAACCTTTTGCGCATGACTATCCAGAAGCTGACTTCCTTGTGTTAATCTTCGAATATTCTCTGCGGTCTTAATTTGCCCGGGATGAGGTCGTAATCTGTGTATTTCCGGTCGAAAAGCAGAGGAAATTCCTAGAAGCGCCTCAAAGCTCATTGCCATCCCGATGTCTGCAATTTTTGTGAGTTCAATGGCATCATGAAGCGTAAGACTTAACAGCGCTGTTGAAATTTGGGTTCCGTTGGTTAAGGCAAGCCCTTCCTTGGCTTCTAATTTGATGGTAGGGATCTTCGCCTTTTTCATGGCATCACGGCCTGACATTAAAGACCAAGATTTCTCTTCACTATCATAAAAATATGCTTTCCCGTCTCTCTCTGGCTCATCAATTTCAATTTTGTTTAAAACAAGAGCAAGATGCGCCAGAGGCGCCAGGTCTCCGCTTGCACCAACAGAACCCTGGGAAGGAATCCACGGAACAACATTTCTCTCTAACATCAATAGAAGTGTTTTTACAATTTCAGGCCTAATTCCTGAATAACCACGCACAAGAGTGTTAGCTCTTAAGAGCATTGCCGCTCGCACCACATCTATGGGGAAGGGTTCTCCAGTGCCCGCTGAGTGGCTCATAATCAAATTTTGTTGTAATTCGATTAAATTTTCTTTATTAATGGAAATACCCGATTTGGAGCCAAATCCGGTATTCACCCCATAAACAACCGGTTTTCCGGTTCTTTGAACTTGTTCCACCCACGCCCTGCTTTTATTCATTTTGGCTATGGCTTCATTGGAAATTCTTGCAGTTTTGCAGGGTATGCGGGCAATATGTACTAGATCATTTAGGATTAGACTATATCCATCAATTGTAATTTCATCTAAATCATTTTTGGGTACTTGCCTCAAAGGTAATTCCTTTCTTAAATAATGAACTGGAATATTCTCTTCTAATCTAAAACCTAATAAAATTTTCCATAAATATGTTAAGATAAAATTTTTTTGAATTAAAAAGATGGTTCGGATTATTTTGGAAAGAAATTAAACAAAAAACGTCTATCCATAAGATAGAAGTCAAATTGAGTCGGGGCGAGAGGATTCGAACCTCCGACCTTGTGGACCCGAACAATATTTTTGAGGTCTCTGAACATATTGAAAAACAAGTATTTTAATAATAATCAATAGTCTACAAAAGACCTGATGAGACATTATGAGACAAAAATCGCTTTTCGGAACGCCATATCTTGGCCATCTTAAAATCCAACAATATTTTTGTAGACGGCAAACTAACAGGTGAGAGTGTCTCGTATATTTTAACAGTACTATAGTCAACATGCGTCAAAATCTCACGTGAACGCCCCAAGCCCAAACGTTAATCTCCAATTTATCACTTTAAGAGTATTTTCGTTAGTACTCTAAACAGCTCCCCAATCTTGCCTTCGCTGTCCATCGTTGTCACTCGCTGATCTATATATTGTTATATTCACAGAAAGTAGCCGTTAATCAGACTGCATCACATCTTTACTCAACTTTAGTTTTGCAGCGAGGGGTAACTGGGCATAGCGAGGAACACAAGAGGACATCACAGGATTTAAATGAACCAATCCTCGATGTTTGATAACTGGAATTTCAATAATAAACTAGTTGCTGCAAGAGGTTCATGGTCATTCCAAAAATCATGTAAGGTCAGGATTTCTTCGGGAGTGATACCAGGATAGAAAAATTTGGAGAGAATGACTAGCTTAAGTAAATTCAGGCGTGTCGGAGTAGAATGAACCTAACCACGTTCTTTCAAGTTAAATAATCATAATAACTTACAGATTTACAGGGAATTGATAAATACACCGTCGTGTGCTGTTAGATGCCAATATTTTCAAAATTGATGACACTTTTGGTGACAGTCCATAAGACTTTTTTTATATGTCACACCTCTGGTTTACCCTCCACCTCTCGTCGAGGATGTCGAGGTGTTTCATTTTGTGCCTTAAAATCCTATGCACTAGAAAACAATTTTTAGGTTCACCCAAAAGCTCTTTCTTCCATTTGAGAATCAAAACCGGATAGATATTCAAATCCCCAACTATTTCAGGGGCTTTATTATCTTCTTCTAGTATTAAACGAATAACTGAAACCTTAAACTCACGGTCAAAAGGTCTAGGCTTTTTTTAATTTCCATTGTGCGAACACCTCCCTAATCATAATTTAAGAACATATTTTTGTGTTCACGAAAACCGAAGAACATTAATAAGCTTATAAGAAGATTAGATAAAACCGATTATTAGAGTGTGCCAATAATACAATAAAATACTTAGTACTTACCTTTTGTATCTTAACCTTAGATATTCACATATAAACTTACTATAGGTATTAAGGAGTCAAGATGAAAACAGGAGGAGAATTTTTGACGTCAAAGATAAGATCCAAAGAAATCTTTACCCGTGAAAACTTTGATGATGAGCAGCTAGAATTTTTGTCGCTTGCCAAACAATTTGCGGTCGAAGAGATCTATACCCAAAGAGATGAAATTGAGAAACACAATTTAGACCTGCTAAGAGGTCTGTTGCGGAAATCCGCTGAGGTTGGATTTTTGGGCGTTGATGTTCCTGACGAATACGGGGGGCTCTCACTGGACAAGGTTACCTCGATCATTTTATCCGAAACACTCAGTTTCGCTGAAAGCGCCAGTTTTAATGTAAGCCTGGCGGCGCATGTTTCGATTGGGACACTCCCCATCGTCTTTTTTGGCACTCCAGAGCAAAAACAAAAATATCTCCCCGATCTGGTGACTGCCAAAAAGATAAGTGCCTATTGTTTGACAGAACCAACCGCAGGTTCTGATGCACTATCGCTGCGTTCCACAGCTATTCTTTCTGAAGATAAAACCAATTACATTTTAAACGGTAGCAAACAGTTCATCACCAACGGTGGATTAGCTGATATATACATCGTATTTGCCAAGGTGGATGGAGTGAAGTTTACTGCCTTTATTGTGGATCGGAATGCAGCCGGAGTACAGGTTGGATTAGAAGAACATAAAATGGGACAAAAAGGTGCTTCCACCTGTGGCGTTGCTTTTGAAAATGTTGCTGTTCCGGTTGAGAATGTCCTTCATCAAATTGGAAGAGGAGCAGAAGTTGCTTTCAACAGCCTCAATATTGGTCGCTTCAAATTAGGCGCTTTTGATTTGGGCGGATGCAAGGTGTGTGTTAACCGCGCGGTTACCTACGCTTTAGAGCGCTGGCAATTCGGTCAACCCATAGCCTATTTTGATGCAATAAAGGGCAAATTCGCTGATATGATCTTGCGCACCTTTGCTCTGGATAGCATGATTTATCGCACCGCTGGTCTGCTAGATGAATCAATTAATCAGGTGAAAATGGATTCGCCGGATTATTTTGCTGAGGTGGCGCAAGCAATTGAAAATAATGCCATAGAATGCTCCTGCTGCAAAATTTATGGAAGTGAAGCTCTCTGGTTGAATTCTGATTCGGGAATTCAAATTTACGGTGGTTACGGTTTTATTGAAGAATATCCTATGGCTCGCATTTCCCGAGATGCCAGAGTGGAACGCTTATATGAAGGTACCAACGAAATTAACCGTCAAGTAATCACCGGCTATTTTCTAAAGAAGGCAATTCTAGAACAACTTCCGCTTAGAGATGTGATCAAAAAAATTCCAGAAGTGGCCACTAGCGATGTCTTACAATTCGATGGACCGCTAGCAACGCAAATGAAAATAGTTGAAATCGGAAAAAATATGGCGCTTTTGCTGTTCAATCAAGCGCTCATCAAGTACGGTCAGGATTTGATGAATCACCAGCAATTGGGAGAAGTGCTCAGCAATCTGTTCATTGACATTTATGCCATGGACAGCACTGTTTCAAGAGTCAGCCAATGCCTGGAAAATGGGAAAGCCGATGAGACGTGGATAAAAATTGCCAAGATTTTCTGTGCCGAGAAGATCTTCCATATTAGCAATGTTGTTGAAATGGGGATTCATGGGTTGCTATCCGGTGAAGAGTTGGAATCAAATCTAAATTTGATAAAGAATCTGAGAGAACAGATTCAAATGCATTTTGACATTTTTGAAATGAAAAGCGAAATAGCTGAGGACTTATATTCTCATGGTGAATACAGATATTAAGAAACAGCAATGCGTTTACTTGATGACAATATATATGAAAATTTAATTCCGTAAAATAAAAAACGGGATAAGGAGTATATGATGGCAAAAGATCGATTTAGTGTTATTATTGATGCATTACGCAGCCCGATGGGAACGAAACGGGGTAAGATGGTAGGGATTCGCCCGGATGATTTAACTGCTGAGGTGTTGAAAGGTTTATTAAAAAGGAATTCAAAATTACCTATTGAAAAAATAGAAGATGTGATTTTAGGGTGTGCTTTTCCGGAAGGCCCCCAGGGCATGCTAATGGCACGCTCCGTGGCTGTTCTGGCGGGCATACCCCAGGAGGCTGGCGGAAAAGTTGTCAATCGGTTTTGTGGCTCCTCGATGGACGCAGTCCATCAAGCTGACTATGCTATCACCTTAGGAGATGCGGATGCACTCATTGCTGCAGGAGTGGAAGACATGCTTTCTGTGCCGATGGGTGGATACAATCCCAGTTTCCATCCTGAATTAGTCAAGAAAAATTTCTACATGGGCATGGGTGAAACAGCTGAAAATTTGGCTAAGGAAGGCAACATCAGCCGTGAGGAGCAGGAAAAATTTTCAATAGCCTCCCACCAAAAAGCGATGGATGCTCAAAAGGGCGGAAGATTTGATAATGAAATTGCACCTATTAACTATAATGGCCACCTGATTAAACATGATGAGGGCCCTCGACAACCGGATATTGAGAAAATAAAATCACTAAAACCTGCATTTTTAAAGAATGGTACACTTACCGCTGCAACCAGCAGCCCATATACTATTGGAGCTGCAGCTCTTCTGATGACGAGTAACACCCTTGCCAAAGAGTTGGGTTTGAAACCGCGGGCGCGAATCATATCCCGTGCAATTGCAGGCGTGGAATGGGAGAAAATGGGCATGGGTCCGCTACCAGCTACTGAAAAGGCCCTGAAACGCGCCGGGATGACCTTGAAAGATATTGAGCTAATTGAGCTGAACGAAGCCTTCGCCGCGCAGGCGCTCTATGTAATCAAAAAGGGCGGCTGGCCGATGGAAAAGGTTAATGTGAATGGTGGCGCGGTTGCTTTGGGGCATCCGCTGGGATGCTCAGGGGCGCGTATTCTTACCACGCTGCTAAATGCCATGGAACAACAGAAGGCCAAAATCGGGCTGGCAACCATGTGCATTGGCACTGGGCAGGGCATCGCCACAATCATTGAGCGGATGTGAAGGGGGGATGAATAATGACGATGCAAATAAAAACAGTGGCGGTTTTAGGAACTGGAGTCATGGGAAGCCAAATTGCCGCCCATCTCTCCAACGCCGGCATCCCATCGCTTGCATTTGATATCTCTCAAGAAATTGCTGAAAAAGGTATTGAGGCAGCGACCAAGATCAAGCCGGCGGCCTTTTACAATCCCAAATCGGTTAAGTTGATTAGGCCGTGCAACTATGATGATCATCTTGAATTGCTGAAAGAAGTAGATTGGGTGATTGAAGGCATTGTGGAGCGGCTGGATATCAAACAAAAACTGTTTGAAAGAATAATTCCGCACTTAAAGGAAGATGGAATCATCAGCTCAAATACTTCCGGATTATCTCTGAAGGAGATGAGCCAGGTGTTATCGGATAGCTTCAAGAAGCGATTTCTGATCACTCATTTTTTCAATCCTCCCCGTTACATGCATCTACTTGAAATTGTCTCCGGGGATCAGACGCTTTCTGAAGTTACCAAAACCATTGTCCAATTTTGCGAGAATGTTCTAGGGAAAGGGATCGTTTACGCCAAGGATACGCCTAATTTTATTGCCAACCGGATAGGTGTTTACGGAATGATGATGACGCTGGAGGTCGCGCGGAAGATGAATATGAGTGTTGAGGAAGTGGATGCACTCACCGGGACGGCGATGGGTCGCCCAAAAAGTGCCACTTTTCGCACCGCTGATTTGGTCGGATTAGATACCCTGGCGCATGTCTCTATGACAGCCTATGAAAAATGCGAAGATGATGAGGCCAGAGATAATTTCAAAATTCCTGATTTTTTAAAGAAGATGATTGAGAATAAATGGCTGGGCCAGAAGGCAGGGCAGGGTTTTTTCAAGAGAGAGGGAAAAGAAATTCTGTCTATCAACCTGGATAATTTTGAGTACTCTCCCCGAACAAAGGTCCGTTTTGATGGGTTGAGGATGTCGAAAAGGCATCACAACACAGCGGACAAAATCAAGGCGTTTGCTTTTAATCCTGACAAAGCCGGAAAATTTGTCTGGGAAATTTTAGCGAACACGCTGATTTATACTGCCAACCGCATTCCCGAGATTGCGGACGATATCGTGAACGTAGATAACGCCATGAAGTGGGGCTTTGGCTGGGAATTGGGACCTTTTGAGGTTTGGGATGCGCTGGGTTTGGACCTTTCCTTAAAACGAATGAAGGATGAGGGCAAGAAGACTCCGGAGTGGGTGGAGGAGATGCTTCGGAATGGAATCGGATCTTTTTACCATAGCGAAAACGGCACACTGAACTTCTATGATGTTGCGGAGAAAAAGAAGAAACCGACGCCCACTGATGTAAAGAAGATCAATTTGAAGTTGGAGCGGCAGAAGCGTGAAGTGTTAAGCGAAAATTGGAGCGCCAGTCTAATTGACATCGGTGACGGCGTTGTGTGCGCACATCTTCATAGCATCGCGCAGCCGGTTTTCAATCCCCTCGATCCCGCAATGTTTGATATTCTATCCGAGGCGCTGGAAATCATCCCGGCGAATGGGTACAAAGGATTGGTCATTGTCAGCCAAGCTCAGCATTTTTCAGTTGGTGCAAATCTCGCTTTGATTTTGGATGTGTGTCAAAAGAAAAATTGGAGTCGTCTCGAAGAGCTGAGTAAAACGTTTCAGGATACCGGGCAACAGTTGAAATATGCTCCTTTTCCGGTTGTCAGCGCTCCTTTCAATATGACTTTGGGTGGCGGCTTTGAACTAAGTTCGCCTGCGGATCGAATAGTAGCTTCTGGGGAATTGTATATTGGTGCGGTAGAAGTGGGCGTGGGTATCATTCCTGGCGGGGGAGGTAACCTGAGAGTCTTGCTAAATTTCATGGAAATGATGGATAGAATGCGGCCCGGTCCATTTCCGCCAGTTCAAAAAGCTTTTGAGACGATTGGTTATGCGAAAGTGTCGAGGTCAGCGGCAGAAGCGATAAAGTTGGGATACCTTAAACCTCAAGACAGAATTGTCATCAATCCCGATCACTTGATTTATGACGCGAAAAATATGGTGCTTGAATTGGCAAAGGATTACACGCCACCGGAACCAAAAAAGGAGATTTATCTTCCCGGCGAGGGCGGACGGCTAGCAATTGAAGTGACAATGGATGGGATCCTCAAACAAGGTTTGATCAGTGAGCATGACCTGCTGATAGGGAAAAAATTGGCATGGGTGCTGACAGGCGGCGATAAAGGTTCCCCAACCAGTCCCGTTGATGAGCAATATCTCCTCAATATTGAGAGAGAAGCGTTTCTGGAGCTGGCAAAGACAAAGAAATCTCAGGAGCGTATGGAGCACATGCTGAAAACCGCTAAACCGCTGAGGAATTGAGTGGATTACAATAGATTACCGTCAATTATTCTCTTCTACACGGGGGAAACTGAGAAGCTAATCGGTTTTTTGAGCATTTCATGATGGGACGAGGGGGTGAAAAAGTCCATCCATCATGCTGCCATCCTGTAATAATGAAAACTTAGGCCCCCAAGAGTGGGAGTTTTTCTCACTTCTCCTTCAGATCGTGGCTTATATCCCTGAGGGATATTTTGGTTGATTCCCTGATGCGGTCTCAGTGCACTCTAAATATTCAATATTCTCTATTAGAATGCCCCGAATTTGTCTTTCATAAATGGGTAAGTAGAAATATCGAATGCTTCTCTCCTAACTGATTTGATAAATCGCTCTGCGATGCCATTCATATTTGTCACGTTTACAGTGGTGCAAATCGGCTTAGTACTATACTGAAGATAGTCCGACTTAAATTGCTGAGCATTGTCACGAGTCAGGTAAGTAGTACTGTTCGGATGTCCGGAAAAGGTGATCATCTGCTGTCGCACAAATTCTCTACAACGGCTCTGTGTGATTGTGAATTGCACAATTTCACGGGTCATGTGGTGGATGATGATGAAACCATTGTAGCGATCATCCAGCAATGTATTAACGGTAAAGAAATCCATTGCGTAAATGGAATTTGCCTTGGTACTTAGAGACTGCTTCCAGCTCCATGATTTTTTGATCTTTACCCGCCTGCGATATTTGTCAATAATATTTCGGGTGGTTTTCTTATCAAGAGAAATCCCTAACTTCAGCAGCTCGCCCTGGATTTTTAGCATCCCCAATAGATGTTTTCATTCCTCATATTGAGAATGAGTTGTTTGCGCTCCTTGGAGACAGGTTGTCTACCAGCACGCTTTGCACACTTGTATGTTCGAAACCATTTGATCAATTCCCGCCGCCAGAAAAGCAATGTCTCAGGATTGACAATTGAAATGGTATCCCTAATTTTTCCGAGTCTGTTAAGAACGATCAAAATAATGCAATTCGTCCGGCGGATAATCAGCCGTTTATTGCAGGCTCTTCGTTTCAGTATGCCGATTTCTTTTTGCTGTATAGAGATGGTTATCAACAGATTCTTTCTGGAACGAAACAGATTGAAAATGATCCTGAAAAGAAAAGTGACTTGCGAGAGCATGAATCCTCCTGAAAAGTGAAAACGCCAAAATTCACGAAGATTTTGAACAAAATAAAGCACGGATGGGATTTTTCACGGCCACGCCATATTTGCGCCAATAAAAAAGCTACTCCAGAATTTTGAAGTAGCTAAGTTATTGTTTTTATTTCGTCGGGGCGAGAGGATTCGAACCTCCGACCTCGTGGTCCCGAACCACGCGCGCTAACCAGACTGCGCTACGCCCCGTTTTTTCAGGGAAAAATATATTAACTTTTGACGGAGTGATCAAGCGAATAGAAAATGATTATGTTGACAAGAGGTATCATCATTCTAAAGCAAATATTTTATCAATAGGAATCCACCAATAAGTAATACGGTAAAAGCAATGGCTAATATATTAAAATATTTATCAATAAAACCTTTGATTTGTTCACCATACTTCCAAATCAAACCTGCCACAAGAAAAAAACGGGCTGATCGACTTATCAATGAGGCAAATAAAAACATGAAGAAATTTATATCAAAAGCACCACCACTCACGGTAAAGACCTTGTAGGGGAGAGGTGTGAAACCGGCAGTGAAAACAATCCAAAAATTCCATTGATCATAGAGGCTCTTAACCAAAAAAAATCGATCCTCGGTAAATCCAGGAATGTTTGCAAAGAAGAAGTTTGCCAGAAATGTAAACTCCCCAGATGGAGTCCACCAGGCAAAATAGCCAATGCCAAATCCTAAAATTGCTCCCAGAACCGACGCAATTGCACAATTTGCTGCAAATCTAAATGCCTTCGAGCGGGCCCCAAGCACCAATGCTATCAAAAGAGGATCCGGTGGAATAGGAAAAAAGGAGGCCTCTGCAAAGGAGAGTGAAAACAACGCGATAGGTCCATAGGGAGTTTCGGCCCAGTGCAGAACCCAATCATAGAGTTTTTTAATATATTTCATTTATCATTTCACGGTAATAAAATATGGCCTATGTACCTTATAAGTATTTTCGTACTACTATTCTTTAATCTCCCATCCTTTACGGCCTATCAACGGCACAAATGTTGCCTTATTTAAAATTTTACTAACAAATTTTTCTCCCTGCCTGGTAATTAAAACAAATTCCTGAGTATCCTGATTACCAACTGGTATTATTAATTTACCCTCATTAGCCAACTGATTTAGTAACGTTTTTGGAACTTTTGGAGACCCGGCTGTGACTAAAATTCGATCGTAAGGTGCATATTGAGTCCAGCCTACTGTACCATCCCCAATATGAAATGCAACCGAGAAATAGCCCAACCTATATAAAAGTTCCTGAGCTTTTTTGGATAATTGAGGTATTCGTTCTATAGAAAAAACTTTCACGCCCATTTCTGCTAATACTGCTGCCTGATACCCGCTTCCGGTTCCTATCTCAAGAATTTTTTCCTTTCCATTTAATTCAAGTGCATCCGTCATAAGAGCAACTGTAAGAGGATGTGAAATTGTTTGACCATATCCAATTGGTAAACTCGCACCCGAATATGCCTGGTGTTCGATGGCAGATTCAACAAACTTATGACGGGGAATTTTTCTCATGGCATCAATAATTTTTGTATTTCGAATTCCGGCTTCGATCACATATTTCGTTACCATTTCATTTCTTTTTTTTTCGAACATTTTCTTTAATCCTTTCAAGCATCAATCGAAAAACGAGACGAATAAAATTTATGGTATCCGAATAGTTTTTAATGGCACTCGATTCATTCTTATAAATAGTAGGAATTGGAAGATGCGCAATTCTGAATTTTTGCAAGGCAGCTCGCACTATCATCTCACTCTCAAAATGAAAACGATTTTCGTTAATCTCGACATTTTCAGCTACTCGCCTTGTAAAAACTCGATAACCGCACTGGCTGTCAGGAATGTGCTGCTTGGATAAAAAAGATATTATGTAAGAGGTAAGAGTATTGGAGATTATTCTGTGGAAAGGCATTTTACCTAATATTTTTTTTCGATATCCAATAACCAAATCCCCTTCATTTTTATTAATAGATTCTAAAAATTTTGGAATTAATTCGGGCGGGTGTTGAAGATCGCCATCGAGGGTTAGAATGGCATAAAGTTTTTCCGTTTCTAAATAATGTTTTATTCCCGTTTTTAAAGCGGCACCTTTCCCTTTATTTACTTCATGCCTGATAAGCTCATGAGTCATGGCTGAATCTTTGATGGTTACTATTGGAGGAGACGAGCCGTCATCCACAATCAGCACCTCTACGACCCATTCTCTTAATGTTGATTGTACTTTTCCAATTTTTTCTAATATTTCATCCAAATACTTAGAAGAATTAAAAATTGGAATGATAATACCACAGTATTTTTTATTTGCTTCAGTTAGATTCAAGGAGATGTTTATCCAAAAATAGCGGAAGTTTGACGATATAAAAACGGGGAATCAATGTGATTCCCCGTTTACGTCGGAGCGACTGGATTTGAACCAGCGACCCCTACCACCCCAAGGTAGTGCGCTATCCAGGCTGCGCCACGCTCCGTTAAACACTCAAAAATTTATTATAGATCTGATCCAAAATCAATTAAAATCAGAATTTACCGCTGTAATTTATCCAAAAAAAGAAATCGTTACAAATTATGTCGGCAGATAATTAAACAAAAAAAAATAATTGAACTAAAATTGAAAATTGTTGGAGGAGTATTTTTTCGTTTTAGTGGTTTTCTAAAAGCTCCTGAATTTCATTTATCTCGAGTTTAACTTCAGCTAAAACTTTTTTTAATTCGGTACTTTCACTTCGACTAATTTCTTTTTTATAATTTCTAAGTTCTTTCTTTAGCTCTGAAATTGAAAGTTTTTTTTCAAATAATTTTTCCTTAATCAAAAATAACAATGCGAGATCCTTCTCCATGTAGTATCTGTTGTCCGCCCTGTTTCTCACCGGCTTGACTTGCGGAAATTCTTTTTCCCAATTTTTTATAATATTATCGGTCAGTCCGAGCATTTCACACACCTGATGCAACGAATAGTACAACTTCTTTTTTGGCTTCTGGATGCGCATTTTCCCTCTCTCTTCTCTAAAATATTTTAATATACAAACATCCGCTTTTACATATCAAGAAATAAATGCCGACGGAAGAATAACTGATAATAAGGCGTCAAGTGAGCTGGACATCCTAGAATTTTTGTGCAAAGTCTTCGAATTCGTGAAAATTTGAATGACTTTATTTTCCTTTCAATAGATTTTTTCGAATCAAATATATAGATCGGAATTCTCTGAATTTCAAACAAATCCCTAATCTCTGCATGTAAACTGAAATTTTTAAATCCAAAATAGTAGCCACTCTCAGATGCAAGAGTTTTTACATTCACATTATAAAATCCGAAAGGATAGGCTAAACTGGAAACTTCTTTGCCAGTAATGGATTCTATCTTATCCTTTGATTCCTTTAATTCTCGCGAAAGAGCATTTTTATTTAAATTTACTAGAGATCGGTGCGTTCTTGAGTGAGAGCCAATTTCCCAGCCACATTGCACAAACTGATTTAATTCTTCTGCCGAGAGATGTCTACTTTGCTGCCAGCCCAAAGTCGCATCCCATATATTAAGCTTGCCTATAAACTCAGAGATTACAAAAACCATGGCCTTATAGTCATAGTAGTCTAAGATTTCAAAGGCATTTGAATGGACAGATGCATAGCCATCATCGAAAGTGATAATCAGAGGTTTTGGAGGTAGTGGCGTCTCGAATAATATGTCTCTTACTGTTACTGTCCTATATCCCATTTCATACAGATGTTTTATATGGGCGGCAAACTTTTTAGGGGCAATTGAATTTATACCCAGCTCAGAGGTAGAATTAATTTTATGGTAAACAAGAATTGGAATTTTTTGGAGATCCTGGAGAATATTATCTTGCACATCTTTTTTATTTTCAACAATACTCGTGGGATTCTCCATTTAGATAGTGTTCTCAATTTTGAGGTATAAATAGTATTTTAAGTAACCTATTTTTTATAAATATAGATGTTGCAGCCTCCATTACGCTATCGGCCGATACATTATTGATTTTTTCAATAATTCTATCAATTTCTTCATAGCCATCCATATATAATTCCATTTTGGCGAGCCTCGCCATTCGGTTAGCAGTACTTTCCATACTCAGCATTAAATTTCCTTTAAGTTGGGATTTCACCTCCTGCAATACCTTTTTCGATACAGTTCTTTGAACAATAAGATTGATTTCTTTCTCAACCAATTCTATTGCATAACCTAAATTTCGTTTATCGGTTCCCAGATAAATTCCAAACAAGCCGCTATCCGAATAGAAGTCCAAGAAAGAATAAATTGAGTAAGCCAGACCGTATCTTTCTCTTATGTTTTGAAATAGACGTGAACTCATCCCTCCACCTAGAAGTGTATTCAAAACCAGAAGTTCGTATTTTTTAGGATGATTGTATGCAAATGATGGCATTCCCAAACAAACGTGAGCCTGATTGATAGGTTTATGATAGATGTGTTCGCCAAATCCAAATGAATTTGGCGCTTTGAAATTATTCTTAAAATTTGGAGGCAGGAGTTTAAAAGATTTTTCCAGCAAATTCACCAGACGCATATGATCTATATTGCCGGCGGCGGCAATTAACATATTTTGAGGCGAATAATTATCACCATAAAATTGAATAAGATTATCCCTTTCAAGATTTTTTACTGACTTTTCATGACCTAAAATTGCCCATGATAATGGATGATTATGGAAAACTTTTTCAACAAGATATTCCTGTATTAAATCCTCGGGAGTATCTTCGAGAGCATGAATTTCATCAAGAACTACTGTTTTTTCCTTCTCTATTTCCTTAGGCGGAAATGTGGAGTGGCAGATGATATCAGAAAGTACATTTACGGCTTTTCTCAAATTTTCATCTAGAATCTCGGCAAAATAACAAGTTAATTCCTTTGTAGTAAAAGCGTTTAAATTTCCGCCTACCGACTCCAGACTTATGGCAATTTCTTTTGAGGTTCTGTTGCGTGTACCTTTGAACATCATATGCTCCAAAAAGTGAGCAACACCATTATGTTTGTATTCTTCAAACCGTGTTCCGGCCTTAATCCAAACTCCCAGCGATATTGATCTTACCGATGGAATATACTCGGTAACTACCGGCAAACCATTCTCTAATATGGCTTTGTTATAATGCGAAAATACCATCAATAAAAAATCGAAAAAATGTTTTGGATAAAATTGATGTTTACAGGCATCATGCAGACTAGTGAATCTAAAAAAAAGGGAGACCTGAAATGGACTCCCGTAATTATAAAAAATGTAATTTAAAATCAATCTTTTTGCGATTGATTATTTTTCAAATATTCCTTATGACTTAAATCATATCGCCCTTCTCGGTCCACTTTTTTCAAGATTACGTCAATTTTGTCTCCAACATTTACGACTTCAGATACAGACGCAACTCTTTTTGTGCCCAATTCAGAAATATGAATTAAGCCTTCTTTTCCGGGTAAAAATTCAGCAAATGCTCCATAATTGGTAATCTTTTTCACTGTTGCAGAATATTGTTTACCAACGGCCGGTTCTTCTATCAGCGCTTCAACAATAGATTTTGCTTTCAATGCGGCATCAACATCTTGAGATGAAATTACAGTCAATCCGGTATCATCGATATCTATCTTTACCCCGGTTTCTTCGATGATTCCCCGGATGGTTTTCCCTCCCGGTCCAATAACTAGTCCAATCTTTTCAGGTGGAACAAGAACAGTTAAAATTCGGGGGGCATATTTTGAAATTTCTGAACGCGGTCTTGAAATGGCTTCTTCCATGATCTCTAAGATTTTATGCCGTGCCCCCTTAGCTTGAGCTAGAGCATTCGACATTATTTCATAAGTTATTCCAGATATCTTAATATCCATCTGAACAGCGGTGATTCCATCCCGGCTACCAGCCACTTTAAAATCCATATCGCCGAGATGATCTTCATCTCCGAGTATGTCCGTCAAGATTTTGACTTCATCATCCTGCTTTATAAGACCCATAGCAATTCCGGCCACATGGCACTTTATCGGTACACCGGCGTCCATTAGTCCTAGTGAACCGGAGCAAACACTGGCCATTGAGGATGATCCATTGGATTCCAGAATATCAGAAACGATTCTTATGGTATACGGAAAACTATCATCGTCTGGAATGATATATTTCAAGGATCTTTCTGCAAGATTTCCATGGCCTATTTCTCTTCTACCGGGTCCTCTGAACGGTCGTACCTCGCCGACACTAAAGGGCGGGAAATTATAATGAAGCATGTAGCTTTTGGTTGTTTCACCTTCAAGAGTTTCAACAAATTGTTCGTCTATTTTAGTCCCCAGAGTCACAGCACCTAAACTCTGAGTTTGTCCACGAGTAAATAGTGAAGAGCCATGTGCGCGTGGGAGTACACCCACCTCACAGGTAATTTGCCGAACATCTTCCAATCCACGCCCATCTAAACGTTTTTCTTTCGTTAAGATCTTAGTACGAACTTCGCGTTTTTCCAATTCCTCAATCCGCTCTTTTATTAAAGCCGGGTGCTGCTCATATTCCTCGCCTAGTTCTTCCAGCAATTCACTTTTTATTGAAGATAGTTCTTCATGCCGTCTTTGCTTTTCCGTTATCTCAATTGCCGATCTTATTTTTGGAAGTGCAATATCATCAATTTTTTCATACAGACCGTCAGGAACTTCGGGTTCTAAAACCTCCATTTTTTCGGGCTTCAATTCCTTAATAAATTCATTCTGAAAATCGATAAGTTCCTTTATATATATATGACCAAATTTAATTGCCTCAAGCATATCTTCTTCGGAAATCTCGATCGATTCTCCCTCCACCATAATAATCGAGTCTGACGATCCGGCGATGACCAATTCAATGCTACTTTGCGCTAGCTGTTGAAATGTAGGATTTAAAATATAATCATTTCCGATTTTGCCAACACGGACCGCGGCTATTGGTCCCTCAAACGGAATATTAGAAATGGATAATGCCAGGGATGCTCCAATGGTTCCCAATACATCTGCATCATTTTTTTGATCATGTGATAGAACAAAAACCACAACCTGCGTATCGTTCTTAAAATTTTTGGGGAAAAGAGGGCGGATTGGTCTATCAATCAATCGTGCACTTAATATCTCTTTTTCCGAAGGCCGACCCTCTCTTTTAAAAAATCCTCCTGGTATTCTCCCGGCGGCGTAGGTTCTCTCCTGGTATTCTACCGATAAAGGGAAAAAATCGATATCTTCCCGGACTTCGCTACTGCAAGTCGTCGTTGCCAATACCATTGTTTCGCCCAGTTGAACTAGTGCTGCGCCATTTGCCTGACGAGCCATCCGACCGGTTTCAATTGTAAATTTTTTACCGGCTATTTCTGTTTCTTTCTTCATTATCATTTAATCTTCTTTCTCTCTTATCTTCTAAGTCCTAATTCCTGGATCAAACTTCGATACCGTACTATATCTTTTTTTGCAAGATAGTTCAACAGCCTTCGACGTTGACCAACCAATTTTAATAAACCCCGGCGTGAATGGTGATCTTTCTTATGTTCCTTTAAATGTTCTGTTAGCTCCACAATTCTCCGGGTTATCAAAGCAATTTGCACCTCTGTTTTGCCAGAATCTGCTTCATTTTCCCCAAATTTCTTTACTAATTGTAATTTTTCCTCTTTTGTAATTGACATTTAAATCCTCCAATTAAAGCTTTTGGCAAATTTCTTTATCTTTATCCAACTGTAAAATCAGTTCTTTTACACTTGGGAATTTATTTTCATCTCTTATAAATTTTTTAAAATAGATGCTCAATAGTTGACCGTAAATTTCGGCGTTAAAATTAAAGATGTGAACTTCCAATGTCAAGCGGTCATAATTAAACGTGGGTCTATATCCAATATTCATCATCCCCTTGTATTCCTTCCCTTGAAGCAGCACTTCCACTGCATAAACTCCTCTTTTTGGAACTACCTTATCCGAATTAACTACTTCCAGGTTTGCCGTAGGGTATCCGATGTTTTTTCCGCGACCATCTCCACGTATCACCTTCGCACTAATATTATAATATCTCCCTAAAAAATTAGCTGCTTTTTCAACATTCCCAGATTCAATCTCATTGCGAATCAGAGTACTGCTTAAAGTCTCTCCGTTTATGGTATAAGCCGGTATTTCAGTGACAGTAAAACCATATTTGGTGCCAAGATTTATTAATTTATTAATTCCACCTTCACGATCTCGGCCAAAATGATGATCGTGCCCAATCACCATAAGGCGAACCTTCAACTTTTCTACTAAATAGTTCTTTACAAAGTCAAGATACGTTATCCGCGAGAAGTCTTGAGTAAAAGGTATTATGACAACCTGTTGAATAGCATTTTTTTCAAATACATCTAATTTTTCATCTAAGCTAGTTAGCAATTTTAGATCAAAGTTACTGGTATTTAATATTTTTCGAGGGTGAGGGTCGAATGTGACGATAGTGCTTTTCAATTCATGTCTTACGGCACTCTCCTGAAGATTGGAAAAAATTTTCTGATGTCCCAGATGAACACCATCGAATGAACCAACTGTAACAGCAGTATTTTTATATGACGAAATTTTATCGGGATCTTTAAGTACAATCAATCCTCAACCGCCTCTTGCTTTTTGTATCTGGATTCGAGCTCTTCTATCGTGTGCGCATCCTTAATAGAATATTGCCCGACGCTTGTTCTGACCAGGGATTTCAGGTATCCAACACAACCTAATGATTTTGCCATATCATTTCCTAATGTTCTTATATAGGTTCCGGGACCACACTCAACCCTGATTTGAATGGTATTTTTATTCCACGAAAGTAATTCTATCTCATGAATTCTTACCACTTTTTTCAAAGTAGGAATATCTTCACCACGTCTTGCCATCCGATATAATCTTTGACCCCGATATTTTGCGGCAGAGTAAGCCGGAATTTCCTGTTTGATTACACCGATAAATTGTTTAATTGAGTTTAGGATTTTTTCCTCACTAAGATCTGGTATCGGTTGTCTATGTGTAACCGCGCCGGTTGGATCCATTGTATCGGTTTCAATGCCCAATTCAATTGAAGCTATATATTCTTTCGTGGTATTTACAAATTCTTTGATCCGTTTTGTGGCACGGCCCAAACACACAATTAAAACACCCGTAGCAAAAGGATCCAATGTCCCCGCATGACCAACTTTCTTAATTCCTGAGAGTTTTCGAATTTTTTTAACTACGTCAAAAGAGGTCCATGTAGCCGGTTTATTTAGGGCGATGATTTCGGAATGATCCTGAGGATTGGTCTTATCTTTCATTCTTGTTTTTATCTAAACCTTTCAACAGGGTATCAATATTGCGTGCATATTCCATCGTATCATCAACAAAAAATCGAATTTCAGGCACAAATTTCGATTCTAAATGATGTGCTAATTCAACCCGTATGAAATTTTTTGCTCTGTCCAATACGGTTAATGATTGTTCAACATCGGAGCTGTCTCCCAAGACAGTAAAATAAATTGAGGCGATATGAAGATCTCCACTGACCTTTACGTGAGTAACGGTAATAAATCCTTTTTGAGGATCCTTAACTTTTCTATCAATAATTTCACTAACAATTTGCTTAATTCTGTCTGCGAATTTTTTTTGTCGTATGGTTGCCAATTTCGAAACCTAAAGATATTCAACACTGTGATTAGTTATTTCGAAGGTAACGTTTTCCTCCAGAATTTTTATTATTGAATTAATATTTTTCTCCAAATAAGAATAATCTTTTCCTACCTGTGCAATTCCTATTTGGCTGCGTTGCCATTTATCCAAGTAATCAACTTCTGCAATTGATACATTAAATTTTTTACCAATCCGATCTTTTAGTCCACGAAGAATCATCCGCTTGTCTTTTAGTGAAGTCGCTCCATAAATATGAAGCTCAACACTTAAAACGGCCACTATCATAATCAGTTAGATGTTGCTTTATCAAGAGTTCTTAACTCGTGCACGACCTCATACGCTTCGATGATATCTCCCTGTTTTATATCATTATAATTTTCAATCATTAATCCACATTCAAATCCACTCTGAACTTCCTTAACATCATCTTTAAACCGCTTTAGAGATGAGAGGCGCCCATCATAGATTTCAACATCGTTTCGAATGAGTCTCACTCTTGAATTCCGGTTGATTTTACCATTTAAAACGTAACATCCTGCTATCGAGCCTAATCGGGAAATTTTAAATACCTCTCTTACTTCCACTGTTCCCTGTGTTTCCTCTCTTTCCACGGGTTCCAGTAATCCCTCGAGTGCCTTTTTAATATCATCGATTGCGTCATAAATGATTTTATAAAGGCGAATGTCCACATCTTCTCGTTCAGCAAGTTCTTTTGCATTAATGGTGGGCCGTACATGAAAACCTATAATGATTGCTTGTGATGCAGCGGCGAGCATTACATCGGATTCCGTAATCGGCCCCAGTGCACGCCTGATGACTTCCACGTCCACATCTTCATGCTCAAGTTTTTGTAGCGAATCTACAAGAGCTTGCGCTGATCCATCTACATCCGCTTTAACCAGTAAACGTAATTCTTTGAGTTCGCCATATTTTGCTCTTTTTGAAAAATCATCCAAGGTCATTAATCGGACTTTCCGGAAATCCTGTTCTCGACGTAATTGCTGACGACGGGATGCAATGTCACGCGCTGTTTTTTCATTAGGCATCACAACAAAACGATCGCCTGCCTCTGGTACGTGGCTGGTTCCCAATAACTGTACCGGGCTGGACGGTCCTGCGGATTTAACCTTCTGCCCCCTTTCGTTTAGAAGCGCCCGCACTCTCCCCCAATATTGACCAACGATATAAAAATCGCTAATCTTGAGTGTTCCGGATTGAACGAGAATTGTTGCTACCGGACCTTTTCCTTTGTCCAAAAAAGACTCAAGCACGACTCCATTAGCGCGGCCGGAAGAACGGGCCTTCAAATCTAGCAACTCGGCTTCCAATAATATTTTTTCAAGTAATTCCGGAATACCTTCCCCTGATTTTGCTGATACATTGGCGACCTGAAATGATCCGCCCCAGTCTTCCACTAAGATATTTCTCCCGGCTAAATCCTTTCGAACAGCCTCCGGATTCGCATTGGGTTTATCAATTTTATTTATAGCAATTACGATAGGAACACCTGCTGCCTTTGCATGATCTATTGCCTCTTCGGTTTGGGGCATAACTTTATCGTCTGCTGCTACAACAAGTACAACAATATCTGTCACTTGAGCACCGCGTGCACGCATTGCAGTAAATGCTTCATGACCAGGGGTATCCACAAAAGTAATTCTCCTCCCGTTATCCATTGCTAGTTCGTAGGCACCAATATGCTGCGTGATTCCTCCAGATTCGCCAGCGACAACATTAGCTTTACGAAGGTAATCCAACAGAGAAGTTTTCCCATGATCTACGTGGCCCATAACGGTAACAACCGGGTGGCGCGGCTGTTCATCTCCACCCCCTTCTTCTTCGATAATCTCTTCCAAGAATTCAGATCCAAACTCTTCTTCTTCCTCAACTTCAAAACCAAATTCTTCAGCCAATAAGTGAATAGTGTCCAAATCTAATCTTTGATTTATGGTCACTTTTAGGCCTAATTCTAAGCATTTCTGAATAATTTCACTAGGTTCTATATCCATCAGATTAGCCAAATCCTGAGTGGTCATAAATTCTGAGACTTTTATAAGAGTTTGATCTGTGGACTCGTCTTCTACTTGGTCTTTTATTTTTTTTCGCCTTTTTTTACCGGTACCGGTATCTTTCAATTCCGCTAGCGTCTTTTTCAGAACGTCCTCAACCTCCTTATGATCAACCTCTTTCTTTTTCTTTCCACGTTTCTTACGTCCCTCCCGATCAAGTACAACACCAGGATCTTCTTCCTCTATTTCAAGATTATGAATTGAGGGTCGAAACTTTTTACCCTCCCGGCGAATCATTTCGAATGCTTTCTTACGCCGGGCATCTCGCTCTTCCTCTGTTTCAAATTGTCCCCGTTTTTTTTCTTTTTTCTTCTCTCTTTTTCTTTTTTCCTCAAGTAATGCATTTTCATCGATGGCAATTTCTTCATCACCAGTAGGTTGCTCCAGCGCCGGCTCTTCTTCTGTCTTTTCTTTAATTGATTTTAAAGCCTTTATCTGTCTGCTCTTTTTTAAATCTTCCTCTTCTTTTTGTTTTTTGAGAAACTCTTTTGCCATTGGGTGATCAATGATGTCCCCAATTTCGGGTTTCTTTATCTCGTGATCCTGTTCCGCCTCAAGTTGCGTTTGAGTTTCTTCTGTTAAAGTTTCAGAGTCGGGGGTTTCTACTGTTTCAGTTTGATGCTCGGATGTTGTCTCTGTTGGTTCTTTTTCTTCTTCTTTTTCCAGTGAGGAGGGCGCAGTTACCAAATCAGAGGGTGTTATTTTAGTTTCTTCTTTCTCTACATCTAGTTCTTTAGATTCTTGATCTGATTTTCCTCTTATGGAAGGTAGTTCAGGTTCTGCTTCCTCCAGCAGTTCTTCTTTTTCAAGTGCGGCAATTTTTTCTTCACGAATACGCTCCAAACGGCGCTTTTGAACTTTTTCAGCTTCTTTTTTTTCATGAGAGAATCTTTTCAAGATTTCATCGTACATATCATCCGGAATAGCCATGTTCGGATTTTTAATTACCAAACCTTTCTTTTCTAAAAATTCCTTTATTGTATGTGAAGAAAGATTCAGTTCCTTTGCAATCTGAAATAATTTTTTCTTTTTCTTTTTATCTTCGGTAGACATCAATACTCCTGTTTTATGTTATTCAAGAAACCTATTGCAAGACTACCTTCTATTCGCCTCACGACTTTTTGTTCTGCTATTCCTTGAATGCTATCCGATAATTCCTTCTCAAAAATAAGTTCAATCAGTGTGGTAATCCCTTTTTGCGTCACGTTTATTTTTTTACGAATTTTGTGAAAAACTATTCTTTATTATTACTACAGCAATTTTAAACCTCTTGAAGAATTGAGAAACCATTTCATGGCCCAAAACAATAGTTTTAGATTTTAAGGCAACCGCCAAATATCCTCCAACCTCTTCATTTATATCAATCTTTAGAATCTTTATCCTAAAATATTTAATTGATTGATAATCTTTTGAGCTGTCTTTTGTCCAATTCCAGGAATTTCCATCAAACCTTGTAATCCCAATCCTTTGAGTTGTTCCCCTGTTTCGATTCCTGCATCTTTTAATCTTTTAATAAGATTCGGCGTTAATCCCTGTAATTCAGCCACATCAACCTGACCATCATCTTCCATCGCTTTTTCATAAGATTCTGACTCTTTGATCAATTCGATATTATACCCTGTAATTTCTTGTGCAAGAAGTTTGTTGCTCTCGCCCCTTCCCATCGCCAAACCCATGTCCTTATCAGAGATTATTGCAACAGCAAGCTCTTCTTCGGGATTAATAATCACTTTAAGCGGCTTTGCTGGTGTTAGCGCTCTGTTAATAAAAACTTCCGGTTCACTTGAAAATGCAATTACATCTATTTTCTCATTGTTTAGCTCTCTCACCACTGACTGTATCCTCACACCGCGCATTCCAACACAGGCCCCCACAGGATCAATTCGTTTATCGACAGACTCAACTGCTATTTTTGATCGCTCCCCGGCCTTTCGGGCAACATTTTTTATTTCAACAATACCATCAAAAATTTCAGGCACTTCTATTTCAAACAATCTAACCAAAAAACGTTCGTCGGCTCTGGAAACTATAATTTCCGGGCGATTGCTTGCACGACGTCTTCTAGGCTTTTCATTGTACTCTAATTCTTCTTCCACGATCTCGGGCTTTACAACCTCTTTTATGAGCGCCCTCACACTATCACCGCGACGCAATCTCTCGCCAGGAATGGATTCTGAGCGCGGCATAAAAAGTTCGGTTCTATCGACATTAATAAAATAGCCGCTTCGTGTCTCCTGGTGTACATCGCCAATTATTATTTCCCCCACCCGGGAACTGTATTCATCATAAATTTTTTTCTTCTCATGTTCGCGCAATCTCTGCAAGAGCGTTTGTTTTGCAATATTGATCAATCTTCTGCCGAACTGTTCTGGATTAAAAACCTCGGCAAACGGATCCCCTTCTTCGATATCGGGATCAATTTTGCGAGCGTCCTTTAGAGAGATCTGGGTATCGGGATCCTCCACTAGTTTAGCAACCTCCTTCTCTACATATATTTCAACATCACCTCTATCAACATTTACAATTACATCAAATTCCGATTCCTCTCCATATCTTCTATACATAAGTGTCGTGAAAATGTCTTCAAGAATATCCCGTAAATCCTCTTTGCTTATCCTTTTTTCACGAGCAATTTCGGATGCTGCAGAAATTATCTCGTTTTTCATAAATAATCCTTACCTCCTCAAATTAAATATTTACACCATTACCTTCACTTTTGCTTTATTGATTTGCGAAAAAGCAATTGAGGTTTCCTCTTTTTTTGTTTTTAACACAATTTCGTTTTCTGTTACTTTTACCAGGGTTCCTGAAATTTGTCTGGTATCAGCATTCTCAAAGAAAGTTACCAAAAGTTCTCTGTTTACATTTTTCTTAAACTGCCATAAAAATTTGAGTGGACTATCCAGCCCTGGTGAAGAAACCTCCAGGCGATACCCGTCACTAAATACATCCTTCATGCCCAATAGATCACTTATTTCTCTATTAAGATATGTAATTTGCTCTAACGTAATTCCTGTTTCAGTATCAACATATACTGTCAAATTCCGGTTTTTGCCTGATCCGCGCAAATCTATTCCAATCAAGTGAATCTGTTTTTGAACACAAATTTGTCGAACAAGATCTTCAATTTCGCTAATATTCATTTGATTCAAATTGCTCAATCCTCTATATAACAAAAAAGTGGGTTTGCGAACCCACTTCAAAACCCTCAAATATAAAGGTGGAAGTAACCAAACGCAAGAAGAAATCGTTTTTGTGAAACTAAATTATTTAGAGGCTGGATTATTTTAAAAATATCTTTTTTTCACTCAAGAATCAAGCCGATTAGAAGCGGAATCATTATCTCATGATGTCCAATAAAATAATAGCCCTTACCTCCTGTCAGGGTTGGACGCAATTGCACATTTTCAGCAGGCCTATAATGACGGATCATATCGAAGACAGCAGTATAGAATCCATGTGCTGGATAACCTAAATTTCTAACAATCGTTAACGCTTTTAAAAAAACTTCAGGTAAAATAACAGCAGACCCTATATTTAACACAATACTTTCTTTTCTTAGATCTGCAAGAGAATTGGTAAATATTTGAAAATCTATGAGAGATTTATTACCGAATGCCCCAGCATCTAAATTAGGGTGTTGATGAATAATTTCAGTACCAAGGGCTGAATGTACTGAAATTGGAATATCATTTTTGATACAGGCAGATAATATGCTAAGATTTTTGTTTTTTTGGCTAGAGGAATATATTTTTTCTCCTATTACCTCACCATAACCTTTTGAATTTCTTCGATTTTGTCCAAGGGCAGTATTTATATATTCGGCCGTTTCCCTTGCCATCCCAAAGCTACCATCTTTTAATCCCTCAGCCACATCTTCACTGGTAACACCCCAATTTGAAATTTCAACATCATGAATCACCGATGCACCATTTATCGCCAAATGACTAATGATACCGCTATCGATCAATTTAATAATTAGTGGACTTAATCCACACTTTATCACATGTGCTCCCATCATTAAAATGATAGTGTTATCTGCTGTAATAGCGTTTCTAAAGTTTTTTATAAATTCTTTAAATTCCTTCCCAACTAGGATGTTTGGTAGCGAATTGTAAAAATTTTCCAGTGGTTCATTTTTTTTTGTCGTAACAGCAAAATCTTCAATTTTTACTTTACTAAAACGACCCTTAATACTATGAGTTTTTATATTGTTAAAAAATAATTTCTTATACCGAGACATAAAATTCTCCTATCGTACCTTTGCCTTGATTTTTTTCTTTATCCCCTCAATTTTTACCAGATTAGAAGTAATTGAGCCTATAAACGCCTTAGATTTCATTTTTACGGGGATTTTAAGTTCATCATCAGTTAACCATACCCACAATTTCCCCTTTTGTTGAAACACAGCATCTCCTTTCAGCTGTGGTTCCACCATTATGCAATCAAATTCTCCAGCCCCTACTTTAACCCGTTCTTTTCTTTGGATATACACTCTCAAATCATAAATCTTCTTATTATCGTGATTGATCATATCAATCGGCATTCCTGTTTCTAAATATTGAGTTCGCACAAAATAGAAAGCACCTAATACGTCTATCGCATACTCAGGGATAGGCAGTTCGAATGTCTCCCTTTTTTTTACCATTAATGGCTCTTTATCGTGATATCGAATGGTCTCAATTAATGCACGCCCGTGAATTTGATCATAGTTTACATCCAAATCAAATTTATAACCGCCTTCCCTTAGTTGTTTTCTAAACTGCCATGAAAAAATTCCGGTGGTATCAATTATGCTTTCGACACTATCACGCACTTTATAAAACAAATCAACTCCTTTTGCAGATTTCGCAGTAGAAACAATCCTATAAGCTGGAATAGAATCATGAACGAAAACGAGATCCGTAACCTCCATGGTGGCAGTTCCTGCTTTAATAAAATTGAATTTAATGTCAAAAGTAAATTTTTCTCCAACAGAAAAAGCATCATTTTTTATGGTTCTGTCTAAAGAACGGATAATCAGTGAATCTGTGCTCTCTTTTATGGTTTCATGAAACTCGAGTGAATTCTTAACAGAGACAGAATCTGAAAAATTAGTGCTATCCGGAGAGACCTTCTGAGTATCGGGCTGAACTGCTTTGTTGTTCACATCTACTAACAATATAGAAACAGGAATTGCAAATAAGCCACTTAAAAAAAATGGAATCAATAACATTTTAAACATATGAATGGGGCAACGTTTATCGAAAAATCATGAATTATCTAAGGTAAAGTATAAAGTATAGTGAAATTGTGTACAAACATTAAAAATAATTCTAATATTATCGGTTCCGAATAGAAGTATTATTCTTTTAAATTGGAAATAAAATCTTTAAATGGAAATCATTTTGAAGCCAGCGATTATAGCGTCCAACTTGTCATTTATCTCACAAATCGGGATAAATAAACGCAGTCAGCATGACTTAAATGCTAAGAATTTTTTGGGGAACGAAGATGTCTGCGGTGAGGGTGTGATTATTAAATTGAGTAAATTGATAAAAAATAGGCTACTAATAAAATGACTTAAGTTTATTAATTAAAAAAAGTTTACTCTACAATAGAAAATTTAATCTCTTCGATATTCTTCCTGAGGATTAGGTTACGATCTAATTCAGACGAAATTTTTTTGTATGAGTGTAAAACCGAAGCGTGATGTCGATCGCCAAAATGATACCCAATACTCGATAAAGATTCCGGTAAAATTCTTCTTGCCAAATACATTGCAACCTGTCTTGCATAGACTATGTTTGAACGCCTGGATTTGCCAGTAATAAATTCAATTGGAATATCAAAATATTCAGATACTTTTCGAATAATATGTTCAACATTAATACGTTTATTTTGTATTCTATGAAAGGCTTCTGCAGTATCCAGTGGTTTCAATTGTTGAATAATTCGCAAACATCCAGTTAAGTCAAGTGGCTTTTTCAATAGGGAGTTTTGAGCAATAATTCTTGTAAGCGCTGCTTTTAATAAATGAGTATTTCCTGCGAGTTCATCGTTTAATAGTGATGTCACCTCATCGTCCATTCGAATATTATGTCTTTCCAAGGTATTTCTGATTATTATCGCCCGGGTATTGTAATCAGGTTCTTTTACGTCAATAATTAATCCTTTCTGGAAGAAAGAAATTAGTTTTAGGTTTATTTGATTAAACAAATTAGGTGAAATATTTGAAGTAAGAACCGTTCTTTTTTTATGTTTATGAAGTTGTGTAAGAAGAAAATATAGAATTTCTTGTGAGTTCTTTTTATTTGAAAAATATTGAATATCATCCAATAAAAATACATCTTGGTTTAAGATAAATTCTTTAAATTCATTTATTTTGTTATTCTGAAGAGCGAATATGTATTCATGAATGAAGTACTCAGCGGTGAGAGAACAAATTTTGTAGTCTGAATCTGAATTTGAAATACATTGACCAATAGCATGAAGAATATGAGTTTTTCCGCAACCTATTCCCCCAAATATAAAAAGTGGGTTTAAGTAGGCAAAGTTTTTATTCTTCGCAAAATGTTCAGCTGCCTTTAATGCGATCTCGTTTTCACCACTGCCAAAATAATTATCAAACGTAAATTGATTGTCCAGATACGATTCAAGGTGATATCCAATACTTGACTTCTCAGATGAGACTTTCTGTGAATTTATTCCCTCTGTCTCAACCGGCAACTCCATATTTTTTTGATGTGAGGGTGCAACCAAAAAATCTAACTTCGTACTTGAACCGAAAATCATTTCAGCCGCATTTTCCAACAGCCTCCCATAATGCGAATCAATCCATTCAAAAAAGAATCTCGAAGGTACGCGAAGTGTTAAAGTATTGCCAATATATGAAACCGGGCTTATGGGTTCAAACCAAGTACGCACCGTTTGTTGCGGGACTTCATCGCCAAGGATGTCGAGACACCGTTTCCACCCTGTCCTGAAAGATTTTTGAACTGGATCTCTATCCTGTGGATTATCCAAGTCATTACTTTTATTTACGCGTACTTCTTGCATTAACACCCAAATTGTTTGAATTCTGAGGTTATGAAAGTGAACTTTGAAAATATCTGATGTGAGGAGAAAAAAGACCAACATCCTTATTTGACGCAAGAAGTATAAAAACTATCTGTCAAAAAAACCAAGCAAGGTTGAGAAAAAAAATAGAAAAAATATTCGTTTCACGTAAAACGAGATTCTTCCCTAATATTTTAAAGGATTTATGAAAATATAAAAAAAGTAGTTTTTTTTTATTTAGATCACTTGACTTTTATAAAATGATTTCTTCGACCCATCTTTTAGTAAATTGGTTTAAAGTAATATTGAGTAATTAAACCTAATTTGCAGCAATCCCAGAACTGATTATACATAAATCATATAATCCTAAGTTATTAAATATCAATATATTATGTAGAATATACTCGATTATGATAGCTAACTTGTCATAAAGATAAGAGAATTTCCAAAATGAAAAAATAAATCTTATTTAATTAGCATTTTGAGAATGATAATTATAAACTTAAGAATAAAGATGACGAGATGTATTAGAATTTGAAAATAAATGATTTATGGAGGATCTTGGAAATTTAGTTGTAGATCAATATCTAATTTAATTAACAATATCGTATATTATTACAAAACTTTATTAATTAAATTCCTCGTCCAAATAGGAAGGGTGAAGAATATACTCTCCAAAACCTAATCGATCAATAAAAAGAAATACTTTCCTAACTGAATAATAACGCCAGATTTCATAGGGCTCCGAATTCGTTTCAAATGGATGCCTTTCGATATCATCAGGTTGACCAAATTTAACAAAAATTCTGCCTCTATCAGTTTTCCAACCCTCCACAGACATCGTTGAGAATGTTCGATTTGCATAGCTGAGTCTTTTATAATATTCATCCATTAGTTCATTTTTTGCTGTTTCGGGATTTGGGTCAACTTCTGCCCAAAATTTTTCGAAATATTGTTTTTGTTCCGCAAATGGTCGCTTTAGATAGTAATCAATAGAGTCGGAATTTCCAATATACACTGTCTGCTCCAGTGCCAGTTTTAAATCAACAGGAGAATTCGGAGAAAGCGTCCAGTAAAAGGAAAAGAATTTTTCGGTTTTATATTGTTGTCTATTTTGTGCAACTGTTATTGTTAATGTATATTTCGTTCCCTCAAAATGATGCCGGTTTAAACGGATAAAATGTTCTTTAAATCCCTGGCTCGCCAAAATGGAGTATCGGTTGCTCTGATTAACGGTATTTGAGGGATCTCGAATGGTGTATTCTATATCTAAGCTATCAATTTGATTTGAATCGAGGACTATGGTATTAAAATAAAGAAAAATGTTAGATAAACTGCCACTAAAATTATTTGTTACATTTGGAGTAAATTTAACAATTTGTCCAGTTTCATTTGTTTCAAATTCTTCAAAAAAGATGACGTCGCTGACCAAAAAAGGTAATTTTGAGAATGAAGGTACTTTGAAAACCACTTTTCTGTTTACCTGCTTCCCGCTATTTTTATCTCCCACGGTAATAACAGCCTCATATTTACCCGAGTCGACCGGAATATCTGTCGAAAATGTATTTTCAATTTCTCGTGAATTTGTTTCTTCGAATGTATCAACATAAATCTTTTTCTTTTCACCTTTATTAAAAACAAAATCTTTATTTTCATCTGCTAAATAGAAATCCAGTTGTAGTTCTGCCATAAATCCAGAATCCGCTCTTACAAAAGTTACATCATCATTTAATATTTGAATATAGATCCTTAAAATTCTTTGTGAACCGTCACGGGTAAAAGTTGGGAAAATTTCAGTATTGAAATATGGAAGCCCTATTCCGCTCATCGATGGAGGACTTACATATTGTGCGTTAAGTAATACATTCGTTATCAGAAGAATTATAAAGATTTTGGAAATAATTTTCATTTAATTATCCTCAATATTGCCATATAACTCATATTCTGACGCATCGGTGATTCTTACTTCCTCAAAACGCCCAACAATTATATTCTTTGACAAAGAGTTGATGATCAATTCATTATCAATTTCGGGAGAATCTGCTTTAGTTCTCCCAACCGCATAATTTTCAGCCCTGCGAACTTCATCAATAATAACTCTTACTTTCCCACCAATTTTGAGCTGGTTTTTCCTAAAGGATATTTCTTTTTGAATTTCCATTAGCTCATTCAATCGCTCCGTTTTTTCACCGGTAGGAATTATCATCTTAAATTTAAGTGCAGCAGTACCATTCTCCCTTGAATATTTTAATACGCCTAAACGATCGAATTTATAATGTGCTATAAAACTTTTTAATTCTTCAAAATCTTTTTTTGTTTCACCCGGGTGACCAACAATAATTGTAGTTCTCAAAGTTGTGCCAGGATTTTTTGCTCGTGCATACTCAAAAATTTCTAGAACGTTCCTGGTATCATTTCCACGTCTCATTATCTTCAACATCTTATTCGAAATGTGTTGAATAGGCATATCAAGATATGGAACAATTTTTTCAGAGGAGACAATTAAATCAATCATATTTTTTTGCACTGTATTTGGGTAAAGATAATGAACACGAATCCATTCTATGCCTGAAATACCAGATAGTTGCAATAACAAATCCACCAGTTTTTGTTTTCCATAGATATCCACCCCATAGAAAGATGTATCCTGAGATACAATTATCAATTCTTTTACCCCTTTCGATGCGAGCAGTTTAGCTTCCTCAATTATGTGTTCAAGAGAGCGGCTTCGATGCTTTCCTCTCATCAGGGGAATTGCACAAAACGAACATTTATGATTACATCCCTCAGATATTTTGAGATATGCATAATGAGACGGTGTAATTCGAAAGCGGTCCTCATAGAGATATTCCGGTGATTTGTTGTTATTAAAGTTAAGAAAATTAATTATATTGAGATAGTCTTCTGTCCCAAAAAGCCCATCGATTGAAGGAATTTCTTTTTTTATCTGCTCCCCATACCGCTGAGAGAGACATCCACATACGATCAGTTTTTTGTCAGGATGCTTATTTTTTATTTGTTCAGCATCCAAAATTGCATCTACAGATTCCTCTTTTGCTTTATCAATGAATCCGCAAGTATTTATGATAATTACATCTGCATCCAGCGGGTCGGATACAAAATTCGCTTCATTGGCAACCAATTGTCCCATTAATATTTCGGAATCGTAAATATTTTTGGAACATCCAAGCGTGGTCACATGTATTTTTTTCGGAATGGACATAACAATGTTACAATTGGATTATTAACACTATTCTTCTAGTAAACCGGTAACAAATAGTGCAGGATCAAATTCCTCGAAATCATCCAGACCTTCTCCTAAACTAAGATATTTTAAAGGTATTGCTAGCCGATGTGATATCCCAATAGCTGATCCGCCTTTTGCAGTTCCATCCAATTTAGTGAGCGCGAGCCCGGTTATGCCGATGGCATCAATAAATTGTGTTGCTTGATTAAATGCATTTTGTCCTATATTAGCATCTAAAATCAAAAGAGTTTCATGAGGGGCGGACTGATCTACTTTTTGAATTACTCTCTTAATTTTTTTGAGTTCTTCCATCAAATTTGTTTTAGTATGCAATCTTCCTGCAGTATCGATTAATACGACATCAACACCACGAGATTTTGCGGCAGTCAACGCATCAAAAACCACCGCACCCGGATCGGAACCACTATTATGCCTGATGATCTCTGTATTTAACCGTAATGCCCATATTTCCAGTTGCTCGATTGCAGCAGCCCGAAACGTATCCCCTGCTACCAATAAAACCTTTTTTCCTAACTGCTGATATTTATTGGCTAGTTTTGCAATAAAGGTTGTTTTACCGACACCATTTACTCCAACTGTTAAAACTACAAAAGGTTTAAATTTTCCCAATCTCTCAAATGTTTTTTCCTCTTCAATGGGAAACATTTTTTGAATTTCCTGGCTCAAAATACCGATGACCTCTTGCGGCTTTTCATACTTGTTTTTTTTGACGCTGATTTTTGCATTTTCAATTATTTCCAAAGATGTCTCGACACCAACATCGCCACTTATCAATATTTCCTCAATTTCGTCGAGCAATTCATCATCTATTCGGCTTTTTGCTGAGACTGCTTTTGATACCCTTTTAAATACCTGGGAACGGGTTTTTGAAATTCCTTTTTTTAGTTTAGATAGTAATGTATCCATTTTTACGCCTGTATTAGTTATACATTTATTTTGCTACCGATGAACTTCGCGAATCTTTTTGTCAAAAAAAACTGACTCACCAAGGTGGATAAAACGATTGCGATCACTGCGGCAATGAACAAATGATTAGAGACCAAATTCTGTCTATAAACCATCCAAAGAATGATTAGCGATATTTCACCGCGAGCAAAAAAACTAAAAAAATAATAGCCTTTATTCTCACCTCTGATTCTCATATAAATGCCGAAAAGAAAAGCAGTAACAATAGGCGCCAATATAAAATAATTTAAATATAACCAGAAACTTAAAGACTGATGATAATCCATAAAGACAATTCTTCCTACTTCAATAAAAGGCACCGGATATAACACCGAAGCAAAACTGTTTAATCTGGTTCTCATTCTCGATCCCGGTGAACCACCCATCAAATTGAGAATGATACCAAACCAAATTGCCAACAAAAAGAGAGAAATGTCAGTTCTAATTCCAATAATAAAAACCACTAAAATTATTCCAATGCCAATAGGGATAATATATTCCAGATTTTGATTCTGAATCAGAGATTTTAAATTCCCTTTGATGCTCTTTAAAGAGGTTATAATTGTAATTGCAAACAAAATTATCAAAATCAGTACCTCGGTTCCAAAAATATCCTTACTTAGTTTAATATTTATGAGGGTATGCATCACTGAAAATGCAATAATTATAAAAATATCTATTAGTGTCGCCAGTTGAATGTAAAGTAAAACTTCTTTATGCAATTCACGTCTATATTTAACATATTGCATCATTAAGGGACCAATATTAATTGAGAGAAATGCCAAGAAAACGATAATCGCGGTAATGATGTCGCTCCGTAATACAAAATAGTATACTCCTCCGCCAATTAGTACGAGATTCAAAAAAAGAAAAATGAGAATCGTATAAGTTATTCCTGAGGAAAGATTTCTTATCGTCTTTAAATTTATGTTGTTTCCGAGCTGAACCAGAAATAAAAACAATGAAAAATATAAAATAAAAACGTATAGCGAATTAATTTTGACAAGGAAAGTGAATTTCAAAAAGGTAGAACTTTGTATTAAAACAACTAACCCTCCTAAAAAGAAACCAGTCCAGATAAATGTTATAAAATCAGGACAATTCAATTTTCTAAATAATTTTAACCAAATTGGAAATAAGAGATAAATCAAACCAAGAAAAAGGATATCTTCAAATGGGATATTGTTCATATCTCCTGCCTGACATATAGATCCAGATCCGCAAATAAACCATAATCCTTAAAAACAATCATCTATGCTCCCTTAAAATTTGGATAATTAAAATTAAATCTCGTTTTGTAGTAATATTTTGTGAACATGAATAAACTTATCATAAGGACAAAAAAGGATGGAAAACTGACGCATATTGCCAAACAAAAAAATAGGATTCCAAATTTTATTGCTATTACGGAGGTTTTGACATCCTGCTTGAATAATAGAATTATGTAAAGAGGTGCCAATGTAATACTGAAGGCCATCACCAATTGATCATTTAGAATTAGTGTTGCTATTATTGTGCAAAGATAAAAAAGTAAACCAAAAAAAATAGTATTCTTAATTCCATATTTTATTGCAAACGTTATCTTATTTGCAGACTTATCGCCTTCCATATCAGGTAAAGTTGTAAATAGATAAAGAGATGTGTTAAAAGTTAAATACGGGAGAGAATTTATTAACATATTAGTATCCGGAATATTAACCAAAACCCACCCAAGCGAAAATGCGAACCACCCCATAAGCATATTGGTAATTAATCCAGCAATCGGTCGATTTTTAAATTTAAATGGAGGGTAATTGTATAGATATGACGTAACCAATATAAAAAGTATTAAAATGCCGGCGAATTGAATCCCTATTAGTACACCAAATATCAGGCTAATAAATAAAAGAAGTAGACCCTCGATATATCCATTTCGTACCGAAACAAATCCCCCACCTATGATAAGCAGTTTTCTATTTTTTTTGTCACTACGGATATCCTTCAATTGATTAAGGATGAAACTCCCACCCATCGCCATTGCAAATGCCACCATTGCCCAAAAAACTCTGGAGTTCCAGAAAAAAAATTCGAAATTCCCCTCAACAAGAGCATTAATTATTTTTGATTTTCCTGAGGCAGATATAAATCCCGCCAACAACGTAGCCCAACCCGGGAAAAAGAGAATTGGTCTTGTAATAAAAAAATAATCTAGAAAGTGTCTATCGCCCGGCATGATTCCATTTTTTATGGTGAAGCATCACATTTTTAACCTTACTTTCCGTAGGAATTCTCTAGTTAAATTCTAGAGTTCACGATATTAGAATATTAATTTTTGCTACTGAGTGGCTATCAATATTCCAGTGAATATTCCCAATCCATCAGCTAACAAATCTTTCCAGGAAAAACGCCCGCCACGTTTTTGCGAATCATATACTTCTTTTCCAATACCTATGCTCGCAGTAATTCCAATCCCAAAACAAATGGCACCCGTCTGACTCCATGCAAAATTTTCTTCAGAAAGTCTGTAGAAAAATGCAGACGTTATCATACTTCCAATAAAATGTTTCAACTTATCACGAGCTAAAAAGGCATCCTGGTGGGATTGTTTTGAACAGAACTCGGATTCAATATATTTAATCCCGTGAAAATTACTGATATTACCATTATTTGTTTCCTGTGGATAACCGGTTACTGCAAAAAATACGATATAAGCAAGAATGACTATTACAGTCGAATTTTTAGATTCACGTTTATATTCCATATTTTATTCGACCCATAATTTGGAGCTGCGGCAATTTCAAAAATCTCCTTGAATCCAAACAAATATGCATCAATGTACGCATCCAACAAAGTTAATAAATAAGCAGCGCCAAAGAACCAGGTAAATAAATTTCGTCTATCCCGATAATTTTCATTCATGGTGTCTTCCCATCTACTATCATAATAAAAAACAGTCGCGAGTAAGCCTGCGTTAAGACTGAATACAAAAACACCTTTTAGATATTGTTCGTTATAAAATTGACCCCATCCGGGCAGCACAGCGGATCGAAGAACGGCTCCAACGGGGGATTTTACCGGGTTGTCAGACAATAATTTTGCTGTATCAATCTGTGCATTTGCTGATATGGTAAGTTCCGAATTGCTCTGAACTATAAAAGATTGAGAATAAACAGAAACAACAAAAAATATATTAACTAAAAACGGGTATAAAAATGTTTTCATAATCTTTTGCTGGAGATTTCAATGTTTTACTGGATTGTAGATGATTTTTAAGGCGTTTGGCACAATTTCAATTTCGATTTTTTTAGAATCGGTGGAGATCAATTCACCATCAGTATGAAATGGTATACCTGTTTCAGATTCAACGGTAAGTTTAGTGGTTCTTCGCAAATCAACTTGAGAAAGTTCGAGGTGTTTGCCATGAATAGCTTTTGGCAAATTCTTATACACTTCCATTTTCGTCAAGCTATTAAAAATGCAAACATCAAGGAGCCCATCATCCAGTTTAGCTAAAGGAGTAAGTTTGAATCCCCCGCCCATGCTGGTCCCATTGCCAACACTAATCATGAAAATATCTTTTTCTTCAGTCGCTCCATCTATAGTAATCTTCACTCTTTGATTTTTATAATAATTCAGCGCTTTAAAAACAGCATAAAAATAAATTAAAGCACCTCGCAAATGTTTAATCTTACTCGTTTCCATAACCACTACCGCATCAAAACCAATACCCAAACCATTTGGAAAATAAATATCATTTATTTTCCCGATATCAATCGTTATACTGTCACCTTCTCTAATATTTTCAAGGCACAAACGCAAGTTTTTGTTTATGTTCAAGGATTTAATAAAATCGTTGCCACTGCCAATTGGTAAAATTCCCAATGTACAATTTCCACCTATAATACCGTTTACGACTTCATGTATGGTTCCATCGCCACCAGCGACAACTATTACAGAGCCACTTTCTTTAAGATCACCAGCAATTTCCCGGGCGTGTCCTTGTGCTCTCGTTAAATGATATTGATAATTAATCAATTGACTATCTAATAGGTCGAGAACCTTCTTCTCAATCCTCTCACCATATCCTCGTCCAGCAGCCCGGTTATAAATTACATGGTAGTCCATTATGATAATTTGTTCGCTGACTTATTTGAAGGCATTTCAGCAATACATTCTATTTCTACCAATACATCCTTTGGTAAACGGGATACCTCAACTGTTGTTCTTGCCGGAAAATTTGAACGGAAATAGACCTGATAGATCTCATTCATTTTTGTGAAATCATCCATATTCTTCAAGAAAACGGTGGTTTTTATCACATCTTCAAAAGAAATACCTGCAGCCTCGAGAACGGCACCCAAATTTTCCATGACTTGTTCTGTTTGGGTTAAAATTTCATTTTCAACCAACCCGTTTGTTTGAGGATCAATTGGAATTTGTCCCGATGTGAATACCAGATTTCCTATTCTGACGGCTTGATTATACGGTCCCACAGGCTCCGGAGCTTGTGCTGTTTTAATAATCGTTTTCATTTTGTCCTTTTATTTTAAAGATCATAAGTATTAATTAAAATTTGAAAATATCATCTTTTCTCAAACTTCTTTTTGTCCGACATACATCCTTCAAACAGCTAAAAACAAAATTATGCTAATGAAAGTCTATTAAATATTGATTTTATCAAGTTCTCCCTTTCCTTCCCTTTGTAGTTCCAGAATATCGTCGATAATTCTTACTACGGTAGATGGAATAGGATTTGGAAGAATCCCTCCGTCCAATATTAAGTCAACGTTATTGTTGAATAATTTTACTATTTCATCAGGATCATTTAATAATTTGCCCTCAGTAAAATTTATTGAGGAATTGACAATCGGATTACCTAATTCTTGTACTAGCTCCAAGACCACTTGGCTGTCAGGAATACGAACCCCAACCTCTTTACGTTTTGACAACATCAGTTTGGGAATCTCACGGGTTGCCTCCAAAATGAACGTGTAAGGACCTGGTAAACATCTTCTTAAGACTTTAAATGCATAATTTGAAATTCTTACATAATTAGAGGCTTCTTGTATTGATGAGCATATTATACTTGTGGGTGCAAATTTAGATTTTCCTTTTATTTGATATATTTTTTGGATCGCCTGCTTGAAACGAATGCTACATCCCATTCCATACAGTGTATCTGTTGGATAGATTACCAATCCCCCATCTTTCATAACCTTAGCAGCTTTTTGAATTGATCTTTTGTTGGGTGTCTGAAAGTGAACTTTACAGCGAAACATTTTTCATTTTATCAGATTATCAGATTTTATTATTTAGCAGAATAAAACAAAAAATTATCCAAAACACTCATCAATGCATCATTGTATTCTTGTTTTAATTTAAATTAAATGAATATTTACTGGAATCCACAACTAATTTTTTTGGACAATATTTTTTGGTATTTTGGAAGTGGGGAAGTTCTTTATAGCTCTTTCTTAAAATTCTCTATAAAATCGGTTAGTTTCAACTCCTTACTACCCATCAAGAGCATGGTAGTATTAGGTTTCAAATTTTTTTGGATAGTTTTCCTTAGCTGGGGAAAATCATAACAACTTTCTAGTTTTTTATTCGTGTGATTTATTTTTTTAATTCCCTCATTAATATACTTCGAATTTTTCCCAATAGTTATTACACAATCAATCGGTAACGCCGAAATATAAAAGCCAAGATTCAGATGAAATTGCTTGCTTTTTGGACCCAGATTTCTCACATCGCCAATTACAAGAATAAGATTTTCAGAAAATGGTTTAAATTGCGCCAATGATTCGCAAGCCTTTGTAACGGAATTGACCGAAGCATCGTAAGTATGATCCAAGATATTTATTCCATTCTTTTGAAATAAATCCCCTCGATGCTTTAACTGCCGAAAATGATGATGCAAGGAGTTTTGAATTTCTTGAAATTCGAATCCAAGAGCACGAGCGACAGAAATAGCAGCTAAGGCATTATAGATTGAAGCCGAGCCAAAGACTGGTAAATGGAATAGGTAACTATTATTTAAATTGAATGATATCCCTTTAGGACCAAGGAAATTAATATTGCTCGCATAAAAGTGAGAGTTCTCATTTAATCCAAATTTTATTACATGCGATGTCGGTGATAATTTTTCCATCTCACTCACTAAATCATCATCCATATTAAGCACAGCAAATCCATTTTGTGGTAGCTTCCTAATTAATTCCAATTTTGCATCAGCGATCTTAAATTTGTCACCCAAAGTTGTCAATTGTGCTTCTCCAATATTAGTTATAACGGCTATGTTCGGCGATGCAACCTTGACAGCCATTTCAAATTGGGTTGGATTAATAATACCCAGTTCAAAAATTGCATATTTGTAAGAATTATTCAATTGCAGCAAAGTGGAGGTAACACCGGTAGCGGTCGAACAGTCCAGGGGAGTTTCCAACACAGAACCCCTGGTGGACAAGATACTCGAGAGCATTCTTTTCGTAGTAGTTTTACCATCAGCGCCTGAAATTCCAATCACGGGAATATCAAAGGCTCGTCTGTACTCTGCAATTTTTCTTAGGTTTAGTTGGACATATTCCTCGAATTCACCTTCTGAAGACAGAGAAATTTCATCTAAATATAACCCTGTTTTTATTTTTGAATTCATCGGAATCTAATCTCCGTCAAATATTCTGCTTATCTACAGGAAAATTTCATAAGTATTTCTGCCCATCCTTACCTCCGGACTTTCCAATAAAAAAGAATGGATACTATTTTCGACATATCTGGGAGTGGTCTTAGCGTTTATCTGCATTTTTGAATCGCATAATCCAACTCCCGACCACAGCTTACAAAACAATATTATAAAAAATTTAAGCCCGGAATATAAGGTATTTTTTCATAATAGTATAAAAATTTTAAATATTCCAAGGCCGATTCCCAAATTTGATCATTTCCTAAGAAACTGTATTGATTTCGGATAAGTTCAAAAGATTTATCACTTATTTTATCATTCTTATTCAAATGAATTTTCATCACTTCCATGTCCACTTCAAATTTCGAATTGATTAACTGAAAAACACTCTTTATGTTGCCTATTTTATCACTATTTTTTCTAACCGCTAGAACAGAATGAATATACGGCGATTCCTTTTGCAACCACCACTCCTCGGTGACATCTATGGCATTTCCTTCCTTAGAATGATGGCGCAAGGCTTCATTGCCGCTGAGTAAAACCCCCTGGTATTTTTTCAACAATTTCTCTAGTTCTTGGTTAGTTGAGACCAATTCCCAGCGAGGATCGATCTCAAAAAACTCACGCATTACAATTTGCGTCAAGGCAAGATATTGGTCAGAAGCCTGATAAACGATACTTTCAAAATCCTCTAAATTTTTTTGAAAAAATATAAGCGCACATCCTGACTTGCCGGTGCTTGATATAGCAAATTCTCTAATCAAAGCTAATTCCGAACTGTTCTCTGCATAGTCAATTATGGAAATTTGTGCGGCATCAAAAGTTCCGTTCACTAATTGTTGATTGATTTCCGAGGAAGATTGAGTTAAATATGTGTCGATATCTGAAGAATTTTTGAGGAGCGAAAGAAGTGGAATACTATACATCTCTTTGGTTAATCCAATTTTTATCATAGTCATTCACAAGGGATCATCTTTTTTTTCCACTATTGAAACAGGGTAAGAATAAATAACAAGATGTACCTTTGTTCTGTTCGCTCTCAAAGAAAACAATTCCATTATTTTCTTTTATTATTTGATAGACTATTGATAATCCTAGTCCGGTTCCAAATGGTTTGGTAGTAAAAAAGGGATTAAATATCTGCCTGAGGTTTTCTTGAGAGATCCCGGATCCATTATCACTTATCTCTATTATAATAAAAGATTTATCTCGTATTTTTTCATAGAATGGCTTTCTTGAAAATTTTTTGGCATTAGTTTGAGAGGCGTACAATACGATCTTTATTTCGCCCTTACTATGTATCGCTTCAATACTATTTAGCAGTAGGTTAATTAATACTTGCTGGACTTGAGCATTATCTGCGTATATTTCTGGAAGATTCGGTTGAACAATTTTGGCCAGTCGAATTTTTTTGTCCTTTAGATTTGATTGAATTAAAGTTATCACATCTCCTAATATATTTACAATACTCCAATACTGTCGATTCGGTTTCATTGGTCTCGCATATGAAAATAGCGATTTTAAGAGTTCATCCAGGCGATTGACCTGTTTAACAATCCGGGTGATATATTCATTTTTCGGATCTGTCTCGTCCAATTCTTCTTCCAATGTTTGGGCTATCGCCTTTATGCCTGCAAGAGGGTTACGAATTTCGTGGGCAATACCTGATGCCATTACCCCCAGCGAAGCTAACCGGTCCACTCGCTGCATTTCCTCCTGTACTTCGTGGGTAAAAGTTTTGTCTTTAATCGATACAATAAATCCATCCTCATTTGATGCGGAATTTTGGTATTGTTGAATTGAATATTCAAGTAACAACTTTTCCCCGTTCCCCCGATCGAAGTAAAATTGACGTCCAAATGGATCGACATTGTTCAATCCCGATTGAAATATTTCCTCCATGTTTTCCTTTTTTATTAGTATTTCCAGTGATTTATTGAGTGATTTCTTCAAAGAGGTGTTCAATAAATTCTCAGCAGCCGTATTTAATAGTATAATTTCATAGTTATTATTGACAACAATTATGCCTGCATCCAGTTGATTCAGAACCCAGGCTGAAAATAACCCGGTAGAATCATTATTTTCATTTATTTTTGGATTTTCATTTTTTACAAAGGCATCATTTTCAATATTTCGCCTTTGATTGTACAATTGGATTATTGATTGCCCGAGAAGATAATCAAATTGAGAAAACAAATTCTCATTATTTTTCACTAGTAATAACAACACTTCGTTTTTTTTATCATCTTCAAACGGATAGATGATTATGGACTTTGCTTGAACGTTTAATAGTGCATTTAAATAAGTTGCCATCAGACTACCATTCGGAAGCCGATTTAAGAATAATGCTTCCCGATATTGCACGGATCTTTCTAACAATGGCAAATCTGAAATATTAAGTGCACCGACCTTTTCATTCAGGAATCCCTTTTGAGAATGTTCCATTTGAAGAATTAGCGAATTATCGTTTGTGATTTGAAAATAGAAAAGATGATCTGCATTCAGAATTTCTTTTAATTTTTCTAAAAATAACCTAGTTGTAAGTTTGCTGTTCACTTGCATTAAAATCTGGTTAAACTCGGCTAATGATCGATTAATAAAATGAAAAGTCTCTTCTGTTTTCAAATGCCCAGAATTCGAAGTCGAACTTGATTTCGCCGAGTGTACTAGCATTCTTATTTTAAATTCCAAATCGATGTCCTCGAACGGATAAACCAGATAATCATCAATCCTATTCTCTAATAATTCCCGACGTAATAAGTTTGTTTTTTTTGTTACTATTGCTAGTATCGGTACTTGAATTTCCAAGTGGTATTTTTTTAAATTAAAAATATTCTTTATGTCCTTACGGGAGGAATGTCGCATATCAGCAATTATCAAGTGAACCTTTAGTGAATCTTCAGATATATTATCTATTTTTGATAAAAGGCAAAATGTATGTTGAATTTGCAGAGTGGGATGTTTTAAGTTTTGGAGAACCAAAGGGAAAGAATGTTCATCTGCTGCAATAACTAAAATTTTGTATATCAACCAAGCTAACTCCTTGAATTAGCGAGAAAAAACTATTCTAAAACTCTCATAGTCGACAATAACTATTTTTCCATTTTCCTTTCTTAGATGACCCTCTTTCATTAGCGATTTGATAACACGTGAAATAGTCTCGCGGCTTGTTCCGGCCATGTTTGCCAGATCCTGTTGCAACGGCAATTCACTGATTTCAACCTGCCCCTTTCTAAAAATTCCATAGTCCTCAGCGATTCTGAGCAGTGTATTTGCCACTCTTCCTTTCGCATCTTGTAGCGAAAGTGATTTTATGTGTTCGTCTCCTTTGCGGATTCTTTGAGCCAGTTCTTTTAGTAGGTTAATTGCAATTTGAGGGTAATCATGGAGAAGTTGTAAAAACTCTTCTCTCCGAATCATAAACAATTCAGCAGGATCAATTGCAGTGACATTTGCAGAACGTGTTTGGCCATCTAATAATGACATTTCACCGAAAAAGTCTCCTTCGCTCATAATTGAGAGAATCACCTCTCTTCCATCATCGCTAATACGGGAAATTTTAACTCGCCCATCCAAAATGATAAACATTGAGGAGCCAATTTCTTCTTCAATTAAAATAAGGTTGTCTTTATGGTATTTTTGTGTACTCCCTACGTTAATTACCCTCTCCAAATCTCTGTCACTCATCTCAGAGAATAGAGGGACAGTTCTTAATAATTCCAAATCCATAATTGCCTCAACTAAAATTGAATAATGTAACCCTTAATGCCATTTTTATTTTCCAGTTCTTTTAACTTTTTTTCAGCATCGTCACGCGAGGTGTATTTTCCGACAACCACTACATAAAGATTTTTGCCATCAATTCTTTTACTAAGTATCGACACTTCCCCAATATCTTTCATTAATTTCTTCTGAGATTTCGTTGCATTCTTGTAGTCACTGAATGCACCCACTTGGACACCGAATTTCTCCGCGGAAACTTCTGTTTCTTCCTTAATAGTGATGATGCTTCTAAAGTACTCATCGTCCTTGAGTATTTTCTCAGACGTTTCGTAATATCCGCGAGCATAATAAAAGGAGGCGACCCTCTCTTTTATACACAGTTTAAGAGTTTTATCCTTGGCCTCTTCATAGGATTTGGTGAACAGTACCATGGCTTTTTCCGCATCTGGCTCAAAAACTGCCTCAATGAATTCACGCCACCCTGGTTCTTTAATTTGATTTGTATCATAATAATTTTTGAGGGTAGTGAATTCTTGATTTTGATACAGGCTGGCAATCACCGATACGTCAGCAGCTAGCATACATTCAGACAAGAAGAAGAGAAAAGAGACATTGAGAAGATGGGTGACTATGAGGCTCAAGAAACGGAGACGGCTTTTTTTCATACAGTATCTAAGTTTTCATGACTTACGGCGGTACCTTCTTCCGTTAAGTTTGCTCGTGAAGGATAAAGTGTTTTAAAAAATCTCAATGCTTCCAAAGATGCTTTCTCATGCTCTCCTTTCTGATGAAGAATTTCAACCTTTTTCGCCGCAAATTGAGGGGAATTCTGAAAATATTCCTCTGACTTTATAAGCACATTCATAGCCTTATTTAAATTGCCTTTTTTGACATAAATTTCTACGAGTGCAATGACCGTATTCACATTTTTTGTATTTAAATCAAGCAGCTCGTTGTATAAATCCTCAATATCGGAAAATTCCCCTTTTTCAAAACAGACTTTTTCAATTAGGGGAAATACTTCGTGTGCTTTTTCCGGTACTTTAAAACAAAAAGACTTCCATACCTTAAGAGCATCATCGGGTCGGGCGTTATCAACATATGATTTCCCCAAATGATAGTATGCTGCCGTGTAAGAAGGATCTATTTTGATGGCCTCCCGATATTTGATTCGACCACTCCTGGCTTCACCATTTTTCTCAAATTGAATACCGTATGAAACAAGATTTTTTGCTAGCCTGGACTTAGATGCCCCATTTAATATTTTTGAGTACTTTTTGGTTGTGGTAATTGCATCCTGCCATTTACCGGCTCGCTCCTGAAAATCAACCAATTTTTGGACAGCCCAATTGTTTTTAGATTTGTCTAATTCAATTACCATTTTTACAGCTGGAATTGCATCATTATAGTTTTCCAAAGCTTCGTAATCTAAAACCAAACTTTTGTAAATCGCTAAAAGCTGTGGTTTTGAGAGAGATTCTCTCAATGTCAGACTTTTATGAATTTTGAGCGCACTGGAAAGTAATCCCTGGATTCGAAGTTGATCTCCCAATCGAAGATACGCACTAATATTGTTACTATTTTGCTGAATTGCTTCTTTAAACTTTCCTATGGCCTTGTCATCTTCTCCATCTGTCACTGCCTCGAGAGCCTCAATATAAGGATCCGACTTAGACTTTTGCTTTTTTCGGGATATAATTGTTAAAAGCATATAACTGGCTAAAACAATAAAAAGTAAAACAATGATCGTTTGAATAACAGGGTCTTGAAAAATTTGCATAACAGTTATTTACTCCCCTCATCTGGATTGGCGGTCTCTAAAGATTGGGATGGTATTTCCTCTATAGTAACATTACGAAGCCTTTCTATTTCACTGGTAAGAGCCTTATTGCTTTTCTTTATTCTGCTTACCTCTGCCTTTGCCTGTATTGCAGAGAATGCCATAAATGTTGCACCAAACACCGCACCAATGGCCAAACTTATTATGATTACGATTACCAAATTAATGTTTGGATATTCCAGTGTTAAGAAACTAACACTAACATTCTGATCGGCGTTTTGAGTTAAGATAAACATTACCAAAATCACGAGAAGTATCTTAATAAGATTTAGAATAATTTTCATATCACCCTCATTTTTTTGATAAAAATATAAAAAGAGTCATTGCTAGATAAAAACTATTTTAAAAGTATTATAAAGAATTCTCTCAAGTTTCATTAAAGACCCAAAATCAGGGGAATTGATTAATGTTCGGCTTTCTCAACAAGAGAATATCATCTCATTTTTGGGAATAAAAAATGTTTAGAAAATTTAAATTTCCGATGTTTATTTTAGAATTTAGCTTACCCATAAATAACTTAACCAAAATTCATGATCAGCATTGTTTTTGATTCTCTGAACGTTTATTATTATCCATTCGATGAAGAATAATATTTAAGCAGCTACAAGGTAGCAAGTACTCAAATGTCTGAATATGATTTTAAAAGCGTCGTTGTGAAAACCTTAATTTTATCCAGAATCTCATTTTTTAAACCATGATAAAGGATAACTTAGATAATATATTAAAAAATCTATCGTCAAATTTGAAAAAACTTTGGCAGATTTTCTTTGCGATTGGTGCAATGGGTTTCATTGCTTCATTGTATCACTTTTTTTCATATCGACCGCAAACCAAAACCGGCTCAATTCCGTTTTCTAAGAATCTGGACATGTTGAGCTTTATATTGGCTATCGTTCTGGCATTCATTATTCTAAACCTTAAACGAAAATACTTTTCAAAAAAGCATATTCATAATACCACTGAGAATACTATACAGTCTTTTCGTAGCGCTTCAGATCAAAAATTGATGAAGAGCGTATTCAGAGTCCTAAAACAAAAATTGCTGATTATATGGGCATTAGGCACTCTGATAATTTTGGATGGCATTATCTATTACTGGATCTTTTTTGACATCCAAAACATGAATATTTACTTTTTTGTTGGTGCTTTTTCTCTATTCCTAAATTATCCAAGAACAGAATTATTTGATGAGATACCTTGGGTAATTCGCCAGACACGGTTCGAAATGGGAACCAAACAAGATGAGCAACTTGAATAAAAATTCCCAACAGAGCCATATTGTTGTTTTATCCAGTAGAATCGCTTTCTTCTCTCAAGACTTACTCATAAGAGAATTTTCCAACCCAGGAAATGGAAAACATTGACATGCCGATAGTTTTCTTCCTAGTTTTCGCATCGAGCCGCTGCAAACTCCGGTGGAAGATATATTTTACATGACATTCATAAAACTTCTTATTCTGCTACAGAAGGTCTCGGTGACGAAATTATAACTTTTTTCAAAATCATTCCGGCCTGGTAGTAAGCGGCTCGTTTATCCCAGCAGGATTGTAGCGTGATTCAAAATGGTATTTTATTTCCAATGGATTGTGTGAGTCTAGTAAAATGTAATCAGAGATATCAGCCCAATAGTTGCTTTTGTTTAGTTAGTGTTTAATTGAAAACGCTACAAAAATTTTTTCCACTCAAAGTTAAAATGCAAAATTTGATGAAGATATTTTTAAGTAATTCCTGTAAATGGACAATTAAATTTCCATGATTGGAATATGGAGAATAGACATAAGAAGATAATAAGAAATTTAATTCGAATTTATATTTTCACTTGGCTAATAAGTCAAAAAGTATTAATTATATAGGGTAGTTTTTTGCCCTAATATTATATTTATCTAATCATACTTTAATTCGAAAGGAGCCCTAATGGCCGATGTTGTGGCGATGATATTAGCAGGTGGCCAGGGATCCCGTCTCGCACCACTAACAAATACCCGCTCAAAACCTGCAGTACCCATTGCCGGAAGGTTTCGTTTAATTGATATTCCGATCTCCAATTGCCTTCATTCTAATTACCGGAAAATCTTTATCGTTACCCAGTTTGCCGCTGAGTCACTCCACAGACACATTTTTCAGACCTACCGGTTTAGCATGTTTTCAAAAGATTTTATTACCATTCTATCTGCCCAACAAACCTTAGAGAACAAAGACTGGTATCAGGGCACTGCGGATGCGGTAAGACAAAATCTTGGATTCATTAAGAATTACGGTGATTACGTATTAATACTTTCGGGAGATCACTTATACAGAATGGATTATCGGAAATTTGTGGAATTTCATATCGATCATAAGGCCGATATAACTATTTCTGTGGTGCCGATTCTAAGGGAAGATGCCAGACATTTCGGACTAATGAAAGTATCAGAAAACAGCCGAATAAACACCTTTGTTGAAAAACCAACTGAACCGGAAATATTAAAAAATTTAGAGGTCCCAGAAAAATTATTTGCGAAACAGGGGATAAAGGCCGGTGGTCGTTCTCACCTGGCTTCAATGGGAATATATATATTCAATAAAGATGTGTTGTTCGAACTTCTTGAACAAAATAAGGAAGAAGATTTTGGCAGGCAGGTCATTCCGAGAGCAATATTGAAGAAGAAGGTGTTTGCATACTTTTTTGATGATTATTGGGAGGATATCGGAACAATTAAATCATTCTTTGAAGCACATATCGACTTAACGCGGGTATTACCAAAGTTCAACTTTTATGATGAGGAGCATCCGATTTTTACACACCCACGATTTTTGCCGGCCGCAAAGATAATAAACGCGCAAATAAAAAGTTCAATCATTTCTGAGGGAAGTATTATCAATCCATCCGAAATTATCGATTCTATTATAGGGATCCGTTCCGTTATTGGAAATTACTGCAAATTATTTGAAGTGATTATGATGGGGGCAGATTTTTTTGAAACAAAAAAAGAGTTATCTTCAGACGACGCTAAGGGCGTACCGAGAGTGGGTTTAGGACACAATTGTGAAATTAGGCGCGCGATTATTGATAAAAATGCTCGCGTCGGCAACAATGTCACAATAGTCAATAGTAGAGGCGTTCAAGATGAACAAGGAAAAAATTATGCAATAAGGGATGGTATTGTAGTCATACCTAAGAATGCTGTTATTGAAGATGGTACAGTAATCTAAATGTCTATGGGTGGAGTTTAACTAATGAGTATTACAGGTCTATTTCTCAACATCCACAGTAAACGATAGCCCGTCAGTTTTTACATTGATAAAATCATTTTCAATCATCAAATCTTTTAGCGTTAAATTTCCCAATACGTCGTCAAGGGTGTTTTGAATAATTTGCCATAAGGACCGGATCGAACAATCCACGGAGTGACGGCAGAGATCCAACACACCAGTATGACTTTCACAAAATTTCGATTCAAACAATTTACCGCCAAGAGCCTGGATCACGTCATTTAGTTTAATTTCATCTGCTGCCTTCGCCAGGCTGTAACCACCAAACTGTCCCCTACTACTTTTGATAAATCCTTCAAGACGCAGTATTCGGCAAAGTTTTGCCACATTAGGTACAGTGAGCCCTTCCGTTTTACTGATTTCATTGATGGTAATTCCATCCACATTCGGAAATTGGGCTATACGCAATAAAATGCGAATTCCATATTCTTCCTGTGCTGTAATTTTCATATAATTTTATCCTGTCTTACAGCGGTCAATAAAATCCCAAATCCAATTTTGCCGCATCACTCATCATACTTTGATCCCAGGGTGGATCCCAGACCACATCAACTGTGACCTCATCAATACCGGGGATGGTTCGGATTCGTTGCTCCACTTCACCCGGGAGACTTCCGGCAACCGGGCATGCGGGGGAAGTCAATGTCATTTTGATATAGACGTTTCTTTTATCATCAACCGCTATATCGTAAATTAGACCCAGTTCATAAATATCCACCGGAATTTCAGGATCATAACATGTCTTCAGCATCTCAATTATTTCTAAACGTAGTTTCTCTTTTTGATCCAATTCTTCCATTTTATTACCTGCTCCTACATTCTATCTTACTTATTCGGTAGTAACCGGTTCTTCTTTTTGTTCAATGGCAGCGATCAGAGTATGCCATCCTAGCACAGCACATTTAATGCGGGTTGGAAAATCCCTTACACCTGCAAATACAGCAAGTTTGCCCGATTTACTGAAATCGATTTCCGCAGAACTATCTGTCGTCACAATTTTCTGGAACTTTTTGAATAGATCTTTTGCTTCTGTAATGCTCTTTCCAGCGAGCATTTCGGTCATTACAGAGGCCGAAGCTTTCGAAATTGCACAACCGGATGCTTCGAAGCTAATTTTTTTAATGTTCCCATTTTCTACGTTCAGGTAGATTTGAATTTTGTCGCCACATAGCGGGTTATAACCTTCGGACGATCTATTATAGCTTGAAAGTACCCCATAATTCTTGGGATTCTTATTGTGATCCAGTATTATCTGTTGATATAGTTCTTTGATCTCATCCATTAGCTGAAAACCTTTTTCACCTTTTTAAGTGCCTCAGCCAGTGAGTCAAAATCTTCCTTTTTATTGTAAAGCGCAAAGGAAGCCCGGCAAGTGGCCGGCACATTAAATCGAGCCATTACAGGCTGCGTACAGTGATGTCCGGTCCTAATAGCGATGCCTTCTCTATCAACGATTGTGCCAATATCATGAGGATGAATCCCCTCAATTAAGAACGAAATTACACCGGCTTTATTTTTTGCATTCCCAATGATTCTCAAACCATCTATCGCCGATAAGACGTTGGTCGCATATTCTAGTAGTCTATTCTCATGATCGATAATATCCTCGATCTTGAATCCCATCATGTAATTAAGTGCCATTCCCAAGCCAACCACACCGGCGATATTTGGGGTTCCTGCTTCAAACTTATGGGGAATATCTTCAAATATTGTTTTTTCCAGTTTTACAGAGCGAATCATATCGCCACCCCCTTGGTATGGAGGCATATTTTCTAAAATAGATTCCTTCGCATAAAGGACTCCTATTCCGGTCGGCCCAAAAATTTTATGTCCTGAAAACACAAAAAAATCGCAATCCAGAGATTGCACATCAACCTTCAAATGCTGTACAGCCTGAGCACCATCGATCAGGACCGGTATATTCAGCGCATGAGATAATTCAATAATTTTTTCAACAGCATTGATAGTACCCAGAGAGTTTGAAATATAGACGATTGATACCAATTTGGTTTTGTTGCTCAATAATTTTGAAAATTCTTCAGCTATTAGCTCACCCCTATCATTTATGGGAATCACCCTCAACTTTGCTCCGGTTTCTTGACAAAGTAACTGCCAGGGTACAATATTTGAGTGATGTTCCATATGTGAAATTATGATTTCATCACCTTCTGTCATATTTGGTTTTCCAAAGGAATTTGCAACCAGGTTTATTCCCTCTGTTGCTCCCCGGACAAATACAATTTCTTTTCTGGAAGCCGCATTAAGAAAATTTTTTACAATTTTTCGCGAATTTTCGTACATATCAGTGGCATGCTCGCTTAGAAAATAAACCCCCCGGTGAATATTGGCATTCTCCTGACGGTAATACTTATCGATAGCCCTGATAACGACATCCGGTTTTTGAGTAGTAGCGGCATTATCCAAATAAATAAGAGGTTTTCCATAAACAGTTTGTTGTAAGAGTGGAAAATCCTTTCGGACTTCATCAACATTCAGGTATGTTTTCTTGTCAATTATTTCGATTGGAACTGAAACCTCGCCGGCTGATAAAGCCATATATTGGCCCCTAAAGTTTTTTGAGCTACATTCTTTGGTGGAGAATTCGATCCAGTTTTTCCCTCACAGGTTCCATTTTTATGTAATCAAAAACATCTCTTGCAAAAGCATATCGCAGAATCGACTGTGCTTTTTCGGCGTTAATGCCACGGGTTCTTAGATAGAACAATGCCTCCTCGTCTAATTGCCCAACAGTTGCACCATGACTACATTTAACGTCATCTGCAAAAATTTCTAATTGTGGTTTGGTGTTTACGGAGGCATCATCCGTGAGTAGCAGATTTTTATTATCCTGATAGGCATTGGTTTTCTGCGCATCTTTTCGCACAAAAATCTTCCCATTAAATACTCCATGGGAGTTATCATCTAAAATGCCCTTATACAACTCATTGCTGAAACAATTTGGAAAAGCATGATCCACAAGTGTATGATTGTCGATATGCTGGGTTCCCTTGCCCAGATAAAATCCAATCAAATGGGTCTCAACCTGTTCGCCATTTAATCTGATATTTAGATTATTGCGTACCAGAGAAGCGCCTAAATCGATATTAATATTACTATAATTACTTTCACTCTCCTGATGAATCTGACTGTTTGAAATATGATAAGCGTTTGGACTTTCATCCTGAATCTTGACATGCTCAACCAAGGCGTGATTTCCAACAAACATCTCCGTCACCAGATTTAAAAAATAAGTATTCTCAGCCAGGTGATTATAAGTTTCAACAAATTTTACCTGGCTATTTTCATCTATAACAATCAGGTTGCGGTGATTTGATAAGTAAATCTGATCCGATTCATCCGTCACATATAATAAGTGAATAGGGTTTTCTACAATGATATTTCGTGGAATATAGATAAATAAACCATCAAAAGTAAACGCGGTATTCAAAGCGGTGAATGTTTCATTGTTATAATCTGCATATTTGGCTAAATGCTTACCAACTAAATCGGGATACTTTTTTTGTGCCTGAGAAAGATCTTCGATGATGATATCTCGCTCGATGTTCGTCAGAGATGAAAATTCTTCAGAATATCTACCATTGAGAAAGACAACTACGTTTCCACCCATCGCCGAAAATTTGAAGTTCTCTAATCTGGTCCGCTCAATTTTGGCAACCGGCTTATTCAACAAAAATTCCTGTTTCAGAATGGGAGAAATATTAGTGTACCTCCATTCTTCGTGTTTTGTAGTGGGAAACCCTAGATTTTCAAAATTTGATATTGCATTTTTGCGAATTTCCTGAAATGGGATATAACGGCGACCGTTCAAATTGTTTTCAAACTGTTCATAGTTCGAAACATACCAATCAACAACATTAAAAGTCTGAAAATCAGTTTTTTTCATATAATTTTCCTTCAATCCTCTCGTTTATCTCGCCCTCCGTAGTAGAATCATACTGCAGAAGGTTCTTTATCTTTATGAAAGTGATAGCCGTGTTCCTCCAATTCTAATGCAAGCTCTTTTCCACCGGATTCTACGATTTTACCATCAACCAATACATGAACAAAATCTGGTATAATATAGTTCAGAAGCCGTTGATAGTGCGTTACAACAACGGTTGCATTGTCCTCTCTCTTCAACGTATTGATGCCATGGGCCACTATTTTAAGGGCATCAATGTCCAGACCGGAATCGGTTTCATCCAGGATTGCCAGCTTCGGATCAAGTACTGCCAGCTGGAATATCTCATTCCGTTTTTTTTCTCCGCCGGAAAATCCCTCGTTCACCGATCTTTGAAGCAATTTTTCATCAAGTTCAACCAAACGCATGCGATCTTTAACCAAATTTAAAAATTCCAGGGCATCCAGTTTATCAACGCCCTGATGTTCGCGAATCTCATTCAAGGCGGTTTTGAGAAAGTTGGCATTGCTGACTCCGGGAATTTCCACCGGATATTGGAATGCCATAAATAAGCCTTCTTTTGCCCGATCTTCCGGGGCCATTTCCAGTAAATTTTTGCCTTCGAATATAATCTCCCCGGAGGTAACCTCATACTCCTCGCGCCCAGCCAGAACATTTGCCAGTGTACTTTTTCCGGAACCATTAGGTCCCATAATGGCATGTACTTCGCCAGCTTTCACTTCAAGATTAACTCCCTTCAGGATGGGTGTTCCTTCTATCGATACATTTAAATTTTTAATCTGTAGCATGCTGTTATTTTCTCTTTACGTTAAAGTTTGACTTTTATTAGTTATTTTTCTAAAGCATTGAATAAATTCTATTATCCGTTAGCACACCCATTACAAGAACATCAATGTGTGGAACAAACTGATTCATGCTTATGCTTTAACCGACACTTCCTTCCAGGCTGATTTCAAGCAATTTTTGTGCTTCGACTGCAAACTCCATAGGGAGCTCTTTGAAAACCTCTTTGCAGTACCCGTTTACAATCAGACCAATAGCATCCTCTGTCGAAATACCGCGCTGATTACAATAAAAAATCTGATCCTCTCCAATTTTTGAAGTTGTTGCTTCGTGTTCCACTCTGGCCGATTTGTTGCTAATTTCCAGATATGGGAATGTATGAGCTCCGCATTTATCACCAATTAAAAGTGAATCGCACTGCGAAAAATTACGGGCATTCTCTGCTCGACGGGCAACTTTTACCAGACCACGATATGAATTATTACTCAAGCCGGCAGAGATCCCTTTAGATACAATTGTACTTCTGGTATTTTTCCCCAGATGAATCATCTTGGTACCGGTATCTGCCTGCTGGTGATTATTGGTGACCGCTACAGAGTAAAATTCTCCAACTGAATTATCGCCTTTTAGAATACAGCCAGGATATTTCCAGGTGATCGCCGATCCGGTTTCAACCTGGGTCCATGAGATTTTTGAATTATCACCAAGGCACATTCCACGTTTAGTAACAAAATTATAGACACCACCTTTGCCCTGATCATCGCCAGGATACCAGTTTTGAACCGTAGAATATTTTACCTGAGCATCTTTATGGGCAACAATTTCCACAACCGCAGCGTGAAGCTGGTGTTCATCACGCATCGGTGCTGTACAACCTTCAAGGTAACTTACATAGCTGCCTTCGTCTGCTACAATGAGAGTGCGCTCAAATTGTCCGGTATTGGCTGCGTTAATTCGAAAATAGGTGGAAAGCTCCATCGGGCAACGTACTCCGCGAGGAATGTAACAAAACGAACCATCACTAAATACCGCCGAATTCAGCGAGGCGAAGAAGTTATCCGTGTAAGGAACAACTGAGCCAATATACTTCTTTACCAACTCAGGATGTTCGCGGATTGCTTCGGACATGGAGCAAAAAATGATACCCAATTCTGATAATTCCTTCTTAAATGTAGTTGCAACGGAAACGCTATCCATCACTGCATCCACTGCCACTCCAGTCAGGCGTTTTTGCTCTTCAAGTGAAATTCCAAGCTTATTAAATGTTTCCAGCAATTTGGGATCCACTTCGTCCAGACTCTCTAACTTCTTTCTCCTTTTGGGAGCAGCATAATAAATGGCATCCTGATAATCAATGGCTGGATACTGAACATTCGGCCAATGCGGTTCCTGCATCTTCTGCCAGTAACGAAAGGCCTTTAAACGCCATTCCAGCATATATTGGGGTTCCTCTTTCTTTTTCGAAATCAACCGTATGACGTCTTCATTCAGACCCTTAGGAGCCGAATCCATTTCGATATCGGTTACAAAACCGTATTTATACTCCTTTTTAGTGAGTTCCTCTAGAGTTTTCTGCTCATCTGTCATCAAAAAATCCTCGTTTGTTTGGCCTTAATATGATCTATTTGTACAAAAAAGTCAAGATTAAATTTTAATACTTTTGAAAGCCAAGATTGTTTCCTAGAAATAAGTTCTTTCCAGTGAGGTGAAATATTTTCTTTGTAATAAGAATTTAGCGCACGTATAGGGCGGAATCTCTGTTTGGTCTCTCTCTCAGTGATACTCGAATAATAATTGGTTATGAACAAGATTTGTAAATTCTGTTTTACAACAATTTCCTTGAAATGCCTTCTGATCTTTGCTATTCTATTCATAACTCAAAAAAAGTCTTTTTGTATCACTCAAACCAAGCTGGTTATCTGCCAAACCTAAAACGGAAATGTTAGCATGTTTTCCACAACTACATTCACAAAGGATGGGAGAGCGTTGCTGATTCGGGAGGCTGAAGGAAAAGACGCGGGTGTATTACTTAAATATCTGGATCGGATCAGCCGCGAAACCGACTATCTGACTTTTGGTCCCGAGGAATTTTCTCTCACAGAGAATGAGGAGTTTAAATTTCTGGAACGTCACCAAACCAGAGACAATTGTATCTATTTATTGGCAACCATTGATGAGGCCATTGTCGGCAATCTCATTTTTACAGCCGGCAGCCGCCCGAGAATCCGCCATGTGGGAGAATTATCCACATCGGTGTTAAAAGAGTACTGGAATATTGGTATTGCCTCTGCTCTGTTCGATTCTTTTCTGAAATGGGTGAAAGGCGGCAATATCATACGGAAAATAAATTTAAGGGTGAGGACAGATAACCAGCGCGCCATTGAACTGTACAAACGAAAAGGTTTTGTTGTGGAGGGGGTGCAAAGGAAAGAACTTTATATAGATTGCAACTATTATGATAACCTTTGGATGGGATTGGAAATATAGTCTTATGCCTCATATTATGAAATTGAATCTTTAGGCATGGGGCTTTTTCCTTAATAATCCTGTTGGCATACATAAGTCTTTAAAAATTGATGCCGCTCAAATGAGCGGCATCAATCTGTAATAATACCGAAATAGCCCATCTACAAAGCTACTGACACTGCGGCCCGGAAGCCAGGTCAGTGAATTTTAATCCAGCCGGATTGGCCAGTGCTCCAATATCCTCTCTCGTGCCATTAACAATATCAATCTGATAGAAATGTGCGTTTGATGCATCGTGACCATAAAGTATACCATTCGATCCATACGCGAGCTGCATATGGGGCAGATTACTAATGTATGTGTATGAGTAGTCATTCAGATCGATTTTCCAGAAAGTCCCTGTGCCATTAACGGTGGAACTCCCATAAATGTAATTTCCGTCTACACTGACTACGACATCGCCGAAACTAAATGTCTTTCCGATGTACGTCTGGACAGAAGCCACGGACGTGATGAGCCCGTTATCCGGTTTAATAGTAACTTCGTAAAGCTTATTTGAGTTTTGAGGGATGTAATAGTATTTGCCATTGTAAAAGGTTCCGCATGCCACATCTCCAGGTGTTATATTTCCGTCTGTTGCATTGGTTTGGCTTCCTGCGAAATCATAGAAATAAAGCATATTCGGCTTTACTGAGTAGTACAGCCTATTGTTCAACGGATCATATGCATTACCGTTTGGCCAATTCCCGTCACCAGTATTCAAACCTGTATTGAACAATAATGTCGCTGTTAGCGTTGCAAGGTCTATCTCATAGATTTTATCTCCGGTACCTGATCCACCAAGCGATGTGCCATACACGATCCACTCACTACAACATTGAATAGTATAACTGAAATACGTTGCCCAATTTTTTCCGGGAAAGTCTTCGCCGTCGCCCCATCCGGTTTCGGATTCAACAAAAGTCGCACAGATATTATCAATTGCATAGCCCACAAAATCAAACTTCCCAACTATTTTGCGCGCTGCATAAGCCATGACTTTTTTGATGAGACCATAGTCTTCATTTGCGGATAATTCCACCAAAACTGCTGCACCATCTGCAGTAATTCCTTCACTGGCTTTTGTAAAAGAAACATAATCAACAATTTCATTATTTTCATTTAGCGCAACTGCTACAAATACTTCTTCACCATCAGGATCAAGCATAAATAAACTTACGTTCGTTGCCCCATTATCAAGTTCGAAAGCGATTGCCTGCATTTGATTGTGCCTGTGCCACTCTATTGGATCATTAGGCCAATTATCTCTGTCTTGAGTATCAGTTAAATTATTTCCACCAACACCGTATACAGAAGTGTAAGTGGGATTAACAAAATCGTCACCGCCTAAACCACCTGGGCCAGTAAAACCAGCGATGTTTTCCAGTGGCGGATAAGTTTGCGGAATACCGATTATAGGATAATGACCGGTTGGATCTACATCCACAACCTCTCCCAATGTAAGATCAAACGCTGGTGTTGTTTCATTGAACTCGTCTTCCAGAGGCGTGGCATCTGCCATAAAGAAACTAAATCCTTCTTCCTGATTGGAGATTTCAGTAAACTCATCTGTATAAGCTTCAAAATCAATACACTTCTGAATTTCCTTTTGCACTACTGCATGAGCGGCGACATAAACGTCATCACAATCCCACGCCAGATCCAACGGAATCGTGTAAAGAAACTCGGAAACGCAATCATGTTCATCTTTATAATCGAATTGCCCCGGTATCGGATTGCCGTTCTTCTGGGGAACATTATATGGATCAGTCGCTACATGCAGGTGGGTCTCGGTGAGACACCACTCAGAATTGGTAATTAGATATTTGACGTATAGGTACTCTCCATCGTTCCATACCTTAACATCGCCAACATCAAGATCTTGACCTGCTAAAAGATCTGTTACAAAAGGATCTGCAGACGTGTGGAAAAATCTGACTGTTCCGCTGGTTCCCCAATCCGCGCTTTGACTCGGTGTTACAGGATCTTTCTGACAACCTGTCAAAAAAATTCCCAACAAAACCAAGCCTAAAGAAACACTCCAAAGATTCTTCATATTAATACCTCCC
>Ga0209536_100000252_pt1 | contig 85045 bp, 70 predicted proteins | sample DeeMarSeWOR28_12_FD_187461 | JGI IMG/M metagenome (GOLD analysis project Ga0209536, IMG submission 187461) | Marine sediment microbial communities from White Oak River estuary, North Carolina - WOR-2-8_12 (SPAdes) (version 2) | ecosystem: Environmental > Aquatic > Marine > Intertidal zone >... | reverse complement strand
GGTCATGGTGGTCAACGAAATGGCGGGCTCGGGCGGCGATCTCCTGCCGTACCTGTTCCGTTTCAAGGGCATCGGTCCGCTCGTCGGTGCGCGCACGTGGGGGGGATTGGTCGGAACGTGGGATACCCCGCCGCTCATCGACGGCGGACGGTTCGTTGCGCCGCGCGGTGGCTTCATCGATGTGAACGGCGAATGGGCCGTTGAGGGTGAAGGCGTGGCGCCCGACATCGAGGTGCGCAACGATCCTCAGTCGGTCATTGCCGGAGGGGATCCGCAGCTCGAGCGGGCAGTCGAGGAAGCGTTGCGCCTTCTGGAGACCGAGGCAGTGGAGTTCAAGCCGGAGCCGCCTGCACCGGTGCGATGGAGGCGGCCGGACCGGTAAGGCATGCCGATGCCCGCCGACGTGATGGGGCAGGGGCGTCCAGTGAGCCGGGCGGCAGACCGGGAGAGGAGCCGACACATGTATCGATGCGGGACGTTGAGACATTCGCTTGCGGTGATGTGGGGGACCGTCGTGCTGGGCCTGGTATCACTGGCCGGCGGGGGATGCGCGCCCGAGCCCGACGTCGCAGCGGACCTCGTATTGCGCAACGGGAAGGTCGTCACGGTTGACGCTGCGACCCCCAACGGCACGGCCATCGCCATGGCCGGCGACACAGTCGTTGCCGTCGGGACCGATGAAGAGATTGCCGTATACGTCGGATCGGGCACCGAGATCATCGATCTCGAGGGACAGCTCGCCATCCCGGGGTTCATCGACAGCCACGGCCATTTCCTCGGTGTCGGTGACGCCCAGATGCAGCTCGATCTCATGAGCGTCGCCAACTGGGACGAGATCGTCGCGATGGTCGAGACGGCGGTCGCCGACGCACCCGCCGGTACGCTCGTCAGGGGGCGGGGATGGCACCAGGAGAAGTGGGACCGGTTGCCCCCCGGCAATGTCGAAGGGCTGCCCACGCACCACACCTTGAGTGCGGTGTCTCCCGACCACCCCGTCGTGCTGCGGCATGCGAGCGGGCATGCGTCGTTCGCCAACGCCAAGGCGATGGAGATGGCGGGAATCGCCCGTGATACGCCAGATCCGGACGGTGGAGAGATCGTGCGCGATGCCGAGGGGAATCCGATCGGCGCCTTTCGCGAAACGGCTCAGCGGTTGCTCACCCCAGCCACCCGGAACGCCACGCCGCCCGATCCCCGCCGCCAGGCGGAGCTGGCGAGTCAGGAGGCGCTGTCCAAGGGTGTCACGAGCTTCCATGATGCCGGCGTCGACTTCGAGACCGTGGAGCTCTACCGGCGGCTGGTCGATGAAGGAGCCCTCGGTGTGCGGTTGTACGTGATGATCCGCGAACCCAACGACCGGCTTGCCGAGCACCTCGACGACTATCGACTCGTCGACTACGGTGATCATCGGCTGACGGTGCGGGCCATCAAAGTCTCGGTCGACGGGGCGCTGGGGCCGCACGGCGCGTGGCTGCTCGAGCCCTACAGCGATCTGCCATCCAGCACCGGGCTCAACACGAGTCCCATAGATGCGTTGCACGAAACGGCTCGCCTCGCGATCGAGCATGACTACCAGCTGTGCGTGCACGCCATCGGTGACCGCGCCAACCGTGAGGTGCTCGACGTCTACCAGAACGCCCTCGAACAGCACCCGGAGGCAACCGACCACCGCTGGCGGGTCGAGCACGCCCAGCATCTCCACCCCGCCGACATCCCGCGGTTCGGCGAGCTGGGGGTCATCGCCGCGATGCAGGGTGTGCACGCCACGTCGGACGGCCCGTGGGTCGTGCCGCGCCTGGGCGAACAGCGGGCACGGGAGGGAGCGTACGTCTGGCGCGATTTGTGGGGCACCGGCGCGGTCATCTCGAACGGGACCGACGCGCCCGTCGAGGACGTCGACCCGATCGCCAGCTACTACGCTACCGTGTCCCGCAGACTCGCAGATGGCACGGTGTTCTACCCGGACCAGCGTCTGACCCGCATGGAAGCGCTCGAGACCTACACCATCAGGGGGGCGCTCGCGGCATTCGAGGAGGACATCAAGGGCTCGCTCGCGCCGGGCAAGCTCGCCGACGTGACCGTGCTGTCACGGGACATCCTCACGGTTCCCGAGGAGGACATACCGGGCACGGAGGTGGTGTACACGATCGTCGGTGGGAAGGTGATGTACCGCCGGTCGGACTGACCCGTGGGAGCACAGCTGGGAGGCGTCCGGGGGGCAGCCGGTTCACCGGGTGCCCCCCGGGGCCGCTTCACCGCAATCTCGGCTACTCGACCTTCGTGCCGCGCGCCTGACCGCTCATCGTCGAGTCGGCGTCCTCGGTGTCATATGTCGCCATGAACGAACCGACCAGCATGCCGTTCTCGAGCCGGCTCGTCATGCGCGTCGTGACCATGACATCCGGACGGAACAGGCTCTCGTAGGGGCCGACCTCGGTGACGAGGCTTCCTCCCTCGTGGGAGATCACGCGCAGTGGCATCGTTTCGCGCTCGGGGAACGTGATCGTCCAGCCGTCCATACTATCGGTCGCGACCATCTCGTACTCGACCAGCACGCTGTCGCCCGCCTCGGTGAGGGCCTGCATCTGCCAGGTGCCGGCATAGTCACCGAGCGAGGCCATTTCCATCGAGGCGGCTTCGCCTTCCATCTCGTCTGACGCGGCTTCCTGCTGTCCACCGCATCCGATGAGCAGCCCGGCACAGCAGATCAGGGCGAGGTATCGCATGCTTGCCTCCGACTTTGTGGGGGGAGAGGGATTCGTCGGGAAGCAACGTACCCGGGCTGCTGACGGTTGGCTAGGGTTCATCCCGTACGGCCGCCGTAACCGGTCGGGCGATGGTCGGCAAGCTCGGGCCGCCGCGGCTCCACCCGCGGCGGCCCGTGTCGCCGCGATGCCCACTGGCTCGAGGCCGTGCCGCGGAGCCTCCGACTACCGGAGTCCGATGGCAGGCACCGTCAGGAACTTGGCGGCCAATCCGGCATGATCCGACGGCCAGAGGCGATAGGCGGGTCCAGCTACGCGATCCGCCGGCACCTCGCCGAGGATGTCGATGCGGCCCTGGAGCCCATCGACCGGATGGCCGATGCCACGCGCCAGCACGTAGTCGATCCGCTTCACCAGTGTGGACACCGGGTTCGAGAGACTCGCCGCGTGGCAGCAGGTGTAACCAGCCGCGCCCGGCCGCAGTTCTGCCCACACGTCCTCAAAGCCCGCGGCGGCGAAGACCTGGTGCAGCAGCGAGCCGGGGTGGTCGTTCAGATCACCCATGACGATGGCGCGGTCGGCACCCATCTGGCCAAGCACCGTGACGATTTCGGTGGCCTGACCGGCGCGCAACTCGGAGAGGTCGTACGTGAAGAGATTGGGCTCCGGGTGCGCGCTGACGATCGTGTACGTCTCGTCGTCGACGGCGACGGTGGCGACGACGTAGCCGCGCCGTAACTCGATGCCGCCCACCGGGCCGATCACGTCAACCAGGTTTGCCTCGAACCGCTTGGCGAGTGTGCCGAGCACCGTGACCCGATCGGCGTCGACCAGCATGACGTCGTAGTCCTCGAGCTTGAGCCCGGGGATCGGCTCGGCCTCGATGTTCAGCACCTTGTCCGCGACGACATAGTTGAGCCCGCGCTGGGCCAGCGCAGCCTCGAGCACAGGGAGAAACTCCAGCGGGGGAAGACCCGCAGCCGAGAGGTCGAATGACGAGATCTCCTGGAGCCCGACGGCGTGCGGTCGTCGGGCCGCAATCTCATCGGCGATCACGCCCGCCCGCGCCGACCAGTCGGTGAGGAAGAGGGTGTCGAGTTGAGCCAGCAGGATCGGCATGTCGTTGGTGGGGTCCCCATCCGCGAGCGCGAGGATGATGGCATCGACGTCGGTGCCGACGTACACGTTCCAGTTCAGTACGGAAATCGATCCGGGCGGCGCATCCGCCTTGAGATCGGGGCTCGCGATATGGTCGTCCGTACAAGCAAAGAGCGCGAGCACTGTGAGGACGGCAAGAAACCGAGTGATCCGCATAGGTGGCCTCCGGGGAATCGTGGACAAGCCTTGTGCGATATGTCCTCCTGCTGCGGATGAGGATGGGGTGGGTGCGTCAAGGATGCGTCAAGCTGACCGGAGAGGCCCCGTTAGCGGTCCCCGCAATCCCGCACTGCGGGGTCGAGGAACCGAATTCCAGGAGCCGCACTCCCTTAGACGGCAGACGCAAAGGTTCATACCGGCTTCACGGCGGTTTCACCGCCCGGGTTACACTGTGGACGCGCTCTCTCCGATTCAGGAGGTTGCGATGCGACGTGCCAGCCTGCTGGGCCTCCCCGCGCTCCTCGTGCTGTCTCTGTCGTGCGGCGACGAAACCGGAGTCGAGGTCGACGATCTCGTTGGGACGTGGGACGCGACGAAGTTGGAGTTCACCAACCCCGCTAGCCCGGCTCAGCACGTCGATCTGATCTTCGAGGGCTGGACCTATGCCCTCACCCTCCACGCCGACAGTACCTACGACGCAACGCTCGACGATCCGGACGGGCCGCCGGAGGCGATCACAGGGGTGTGGGAGGCCACCATGGACGTGTTCAGGATGAAGGACGATACGGAGGAGTGGTGGCAGGAGTTCGATCTCAGCAGAAGCGGCAACACGCTCACCCTCACCGGTGCGGATCTGAACTTCGATTTCGGAGCAGGGGATGTTCCCGCGAAGCTGGACGTAGTGCTCGTCAAGCGGTAGGGCGCCGGACAGTCCTCCGAAAACGTCAGCGGCCCCGGCACGAACCGGGGCCGTCTTCCATCGTGACGGTGAGCGGCAACGATGATGGTGATCGCTGCCCGTGGCCTGCCTCTTCAGCGCAGCAAGCTGATGACGCTCACAATGGCACAGAGGGGACCGAGCCACAGGAGTTCTGGCGTGAGCAACCTGAGCATGCATCGCGGCGAGCGGCAGCTGAGCCACCGGCCGTCCTGTTCGAACAAGGGGCGGCGCAAGTGCTGGCGGCGGTTGCTCAACGGCCAGAAGAGTGCGATGCCCGATCCGTCGGCGGCGATGCGCGGGCCGGTGGTCAGAAGGTCCAAGAGAGGATGGCTCAGGAGCGCCGCCGACCATGCGGCGAGATGCCTCCCATCCACCGGTACGATCCCGGTGCTCGAAACGAGCAGCACTGCTACGATCGTCGCGCCTATGGTGAGGAGTGAGTGCGACGGCCCGCGATGACACCGGCTGCTGCCGAGGCCCAGGACATAGGGCACGAAATCGAGGTCGGGCGCGCCGGCAGCGACGATCGCGCCTGCCCAGAATACGACGCCGTCAGGAGCACCGGCCACGGCCGACACGGCCGCTGCACAGGTGACTCCTGCCATCGCGTGACCCACGGGTGATGCCATGTCCCTCGGGCGGTTGGAGGTCCTCACCCGAGGATGCACGAGACATGCCCGCGGGAACGCCGGGACGTGGTTCGGTGCCGATCGGGGCGCGCGGCTATGGTGCCGGTGGTTCGCCCGGTTGGACTGCCGACCACATGTCTCGCCACAACTTCCACGAACCGTCTTCGGTGGCGCGCAGCACGATCAACCACGAGCCGAGCTGGATGACGGGCTCGCCACCGTGCTTCGGCACCAACTGCTGATCGTAGCTGGCGCGCAGCACCGCGAGATCGGCTGCGACGACGACGTCATCGACGGTCGCGGTGAGCCCCATGGTGTACTCCGTGAACGCCGGCGCGTACCAGTCTCGTAGCGCATCGGCGCCGCTCACGGCGGGACCGTCGGGGGGCATCGAAATCGCGTCCGGCGCGTACAGTGCCATGGTGGCATCGAGGTCGCCGGCGCTCACCGCGGTCGTGTAGTCGGCGAGCCAGGCCGCAGCCGCGTCGGCGCTGGGCCCCGTGGACGTGGCCTGCGGCTCGGGGAGGGTGCAGGCGGCGAACGCCGCTGCACAGATGAGGGTGAGCGGTCGCATGAGCACCTCCTGTGGGCTCATCTGGAAACTTACCGGGGCCACCGGGGGGGGAACCAGGGACGCGGACGTCGGGAATGTTCACCTCGAAGCGAAACGGCGCCCGACCTGTGCCGGACGCCGTTCCTCGCACCATCGTGCGATCGGCTGGAGGCGCTCAGGCTGCGCGCGTCTCCCGTGTCCTGCCCTCGATCTCGTAGATGAGGTCCACGAACTGACGGAGCCGTCGCGGTGCCAGGAAATGCGCGACCGCTCGTCTGCGTGCGTTGCGACCGAGCCGCCGGACCAGCGCGTGGTCGCTCACCAGCCGCTCGAGGGCGTCGCCGAATTCCTCGAGGTCGGCCGGATCCTCGAGAAGCAGCCCGTGCCGACCGTGGACGATCTGGTCCTGGATGCCTCCGACGGCGCTCGCGATGATCGCGCGGCCCTTCCACATCGCCTCGGTGACCGTGAGGCCAAATCCCTCCTCCAGGCTCTTCTGCACGACCACGGTGGAGTGACGCTGGATAGCGTTCACCATGATGGCGTTCTCCTCGACGTCGTCCATCGGGAGGATCACGAGGTGAATGCGCTCTTGCACCGACGCTGGGAAGCGCTGCCAGCGGGCGATACAGTCCTCGAGTACCTGCGCGCCTTCGGGATCGTCGGTGACGCCGCTGACGTCGGGACCCACGAGAATGAGATGGGCGTCGCCCAGACGCTCGAGGCGTGCGGCGAACCCGTCCATCACACCCTGCATGTCCTTGAGTGGATCCCACCGGGACACCTGGGTCACCGTCGGCGTACGCCAGTCCGGCACCGGTCCCGTCTGGTAGATCGTCACGCCGCGACGGACCACACCCTCGGTCCCGTCCGTGCGCGTGAAGGTCAGTTCGCTGCCTGCCGCTTGCCCCTCGAGCAGGCCGACATGCCGCAGGATCGCGCGGACGGTGCCGCGGCTGACCGGCTCATTCTTCGAGGAGAAGGCGTCGATGGCGGGCGGCATGATGAAGACCGACTCGTCGCGGAGCCAGGCCGGCACGTACTCCGGACGCGAGAAGACGTACGCGTGTGCCGACTGGAGCAGCGGCTCGAGGAATGCCCACGCCTGGTGTACGGCGGCGTTCACCGCATTGCAGCCGACGTGGCAGCGCCACACGACCACGGCTCCGTGACGACGGAGCGGTTCCGCCAACCCGGCGGTCTGCGGGTCGTGCAGGATGACCACATCCCCCGGACGGACCACTCGCAAGACATCGCGCGCGTTGCGGCGCGATACGGCCAAGTATCGGTCTCGATCCTCCGGTGAGAAGCCGCGTTCGTCGCCGTTTCGGCCGTGGAGATTGTGGTGGATCCGCTTGGTGATCGCGAAGAACGGTGCGTCGCCCTCGATCACGAGCCACTGGACGTCGAGGCCCGCGCCCCGTTCGTATCCGATGAGGGTTTGCAGCATCTCCGCGACACCACCGCCGGTGCGCGTCGAGTTGACGTGCCACACAACGCGGCCATCGAGGATATCGCGAGCATCCTCCAGCGTGCGTCGTAAGCGACGAGCCCGGGTACGGCCGACGATGGGCGCGAACCGGTCGAACGAGAGCGGGGGTATCTGTATCGTATCCATGGCGAGCGGACAATAAAGCAAGATCTGCGCCGAAGCGTAACCCCATCTCACGTGCGGTCCTGGACCCCCAAGCGCTCACGCCAACGCACGATACGCCGCTCGATCAGCACCAACCGGGCCCGCAGCTCACCGGCCGGACCCCTCAGAATCGCGGCGACTTCGGCCTGAAGCAGACAGAGCCAGCGGTCCACCTCTCGGCGCGTGACGCGCGGTGGGGAGTCCTCGGCAGCCATGACTGGGAATACTACCGAACAAAACCCGAAATGCAAGAATCGTGTGGGTCCCCCACTACGGGAGAGTCTTCGGGGTTAGGGAAGGGGGCAGCGTCGCGCCCCGCCGTGGATCAGCGGGGCGCGCGTCGGCATTGAAGACCAGTCTCAGGCGTCGGCGACGAGCGCGGTCACAGCACACCGCCGAGGCGGAGTCCGAACAGGATCTCGTTCAATTCGGAATCGAACCAGCGGCGATAGCCGGCTTCGACGGTGACGGCGAAGCCCTCGTTCACGACGGCGCGGTATCCGAGCTTTCCGCCCGCCCCGAACTCGTTGTCAGAAGTTCCCTCCGTGTCGATCCACTGCCAGCCGCCGGTGGCGGCGACGAATACGGAATTGCGATCCGCTCCGCTGAAGGCGTAGCCCGCATTGCCGACGAGGCCGAGCGTCGTGATCGTCGAGCCCTCGCCCGTCAGGAGCCGGAACGAGACCTCCGGTTGGACCATCACGCCGCCCCCAAAGTAGAACGACGCGTAGAGCGGGGCCGACCCGATCAAGCCGAGCGCGCCGATCCCGGGACCGGGAATGCCGATCGATGTGATCGTGCCCCCGTTCGTGAGCACGCTCACGCCAAGGCCGCTGCCGATCTCGATTGTGGTGTCCTGGCTGTGCAGGGCGCAAGGGACCAGCAGGGAGCCAATGAGCACTGCCGTGAGGCGTCGCATCTGGAGTTCCTCCTTACGAGGAGAGTGACGAGGGTTGGCAGACACCTGCGACCCCGACACGAACACCGATGCCCGTCAGGAAACTGTCAAGCCGGTATGTGGAACGCGGCGTTCACGGGAGGCGCAGTTGCTCGCTGGGCGTCGATCCCGCGCCGGTCCGAGTGCGGTCCAGTACGCTGCCGACCGCGCCGGCGGGGCAGGGCCGTAGGGTTAGTGCTGCTCCACGGGTACCCGGACGGCCAGTGGGTCCGACTGCTCGAACGACAGGGTTACGGCGATGGTGTCACCGACAGCGAGGGAGCGGGTGACACCCATCAGCATGATGTGAAGGCCTCCCGGCTCGAGGGCCACCCGCTCCCCTGCCGCCAGCGCGACGCCGTCCACCGGCCGCATCCGCATGACGCCGTCTTCCACTCGGCTCTCGTGGATTTCGACCGCGGCAGCCGCCTCGCTGCTCGCCGCCATGAGGCGGTCGGCTGTGCGTCCGCGGTTCACCAGCTGGACGTAGACGGCGCTGTTCCAACCGGCGCCCGCGGCGCTGTCCGGCACGGCGACCGGGCGGGCCCAAGCGTGCTCTACCGCTATATCGGGACCCGCCGGCGCGCCGGTGCATGCCAGCGGACCCACAGCGGCGGCGAGTGCAAGGACCGGCATTCGTGTGCGCCCCGACAGGAACATGGTCAGCCTCCGAGCAGCGTGCGTAGGTCCGAAGCCATCGTCTCTGCCTCCATGCCGTGCGGCCACAGCAGCACCAACTCTCCCGTGTCGGTGAGGACGAGGACTGTGGCGGTGTGATCCATTGTGTAGGGGCCGCCGTCCTCACGCTCGACTTTCGCGTGGAAGATGCCGTAGTCAGTCGCGACCTTGTGCACCGCTTCCTCGCTACCGCTCAGGCCGAGGAAGCTCGGATCGAACTGCGACACGTACTGGCGCATGCGAGCCGGCGTGTCGCGCTCGGGGTCGACGGTGATCATCACGACCTGCACGCGGTCGGCATCCTCCTCGAGCAGGTCGAGGGCCCGATCGAGCCGCTGCATGGTGAGCGGGCAGACGTCAGGGCAGAACGAATAGCCGAAGAACAGGACCACGTGCCGGCCCCGCAGGTCGCGCAGCGTGACGGGACCGTCGGCGGACTCCAGCGCGAATTCGGCTGCCTGCATCGGTGGGGAGAGCACCGTGGTCTGCGATGCGAACGTGCGGACGGGTCGCCGGCCGATGAGCCAAGCCGCGCTGCCAATCGTCACGATGACCGCAGCTCCGAGGAGTACGAGCACGGTTCGCCGAGTCATGGGCCGCTCCTCACTCCGAATAGCACGCGAAGAAGTGCGCTGCTTCGTACATGACGTGTGCGACCCCCTCCGCGCGGGCCTCGCGTGCGATCCGAGCGATCCCGTCCACCAGGTCCTCGGCACGCGGCACCCCGATGCGGTAGTCACCGCGCACGATTCCCACGCCGTCCACCAGTATGTAGGCCGGCGAGAAACGGTACGTCGAATCGGGCATTCCTTCGTAGAAGACGCCGAAGCCGTTTCGGACGGTCCGAAGCAGACGCACGCTGTCGCCGGAGGCAAAGGTCCACACGTCGGGCTTTGCGCCCGCCCGCGCCGCGAGTTGCGTCAGGGCGCCGGGGAAGTCACGCCGATGGTCGATGCCGATCGTCACCAGGCGCACCGGAAGTCCGCCCGTGTCGACCGTATCAAGAGCCGCCTGAACGCTCCACATCACATCGAACACCCCGTCGCAGGGCATCGGACAATCCGTGTACGCGAACGAATAGAGTGTGATGGTCCCGCGCGCGTCCTCGCTGGTGAAGCGGCGGCCGTTCTGGTCGACGAAGTCGTATCCAGGCGCGAGCTCGATGCGTGGCAGCACCGTGACCGGCCTGAGCAGCGCGAAGCCCGCCGGGAGTAGAATGACGAGCCCCACGACGACCGCGGATCCTGCGATGACGATGCGCTTCACGATGAAGAACCCTCCAGCCCGACTGGCCGTCCGTAATGTACACAGGCCGTGCCGAGCGCCTGGCGGCGCAGGGAGCCCCGCTATGCGAATGTGGCCGGACTCGCTAGGTTTCCGGGTCGCTCGAGCCCTGGCCGCTCATCCAAGCCCAATCGGTGGTACCGATGTCCGTTCGTACGCGTCTTGCTCAGCCGTTCGCATCATCCCGCATGCAGGTGCTCGCCTCGTGGCTGCTCGTCGCCGCTCTCTCCGGATGCGCGGCCGACCGACCGGGACCCGCGTTGACCGCCACGGGCGACAGTGCCGCCCTCGCCGTGATCGGACCGGATACGGTGAGACAGGCCGACCTGCCCGAGGGCGTGCGCGCACAGTTAGCCCGGATCGACTTCGAGTACCGCCGACAGCGCCAGGATCTGCTCGTGAACGCCGCGGAACAGGTGGTCAGGTTGCGCCTGCTCGACCAGGCTGCCGAGGACGAGGATATGACCCGGGACGAGCTGATCGCGAGTCAGACCAACGGAAGAATCCAAGTCACTGAAGCCGATGCGCGGCAGTGGTACGAGCAGAACCGGATGCGGCTCGGCGGGCGTAGCTATGACGAGCTGGGATCGCGCATCGAAGAGTTCCTCCGCGACACCGAGCAGAACCGGATCATGACGGCGTTCCTGGAGGATGCCGAGCGGCGCACGGGGGTGCGCTACCTGGTGGAGCCGTATCGGGCGGAGTTGGACAATACCGGCGCTCCGGCCATCGGCCCGCGCCGCGCGCCGGTGGAGATCGTCGAGTTCTCGGATTTCGAGTGCCCCTACTGCCGCCAGTTCCGGCAGGTGGTTGATCAGATCGTCGAGCGGTACGGCAACGATGTGCGCGTGGTGTTCCGCCAGCTGCCACTCAACACGCATCCCAACGCCTTCAAGGCTGCCGAGGCGTCGTTGTGCGCGCACGAGCAGGGCGAGTTCTGGGCCTACCACGATCTTCTGTTCGCCGAGCAGGACCGGCTCGCCGTCTCGGATCTGAAGGACAAGGCGGAGCGGACGGGACTCAACACCGAGGCGTTTTCATCCTGTCTCGACGGCGGTCAGTTTGCCGATCGGGTCCGGTCCGATGCGGCCGAGGCGGCACGCTACGGCGTGCAGGGGACACCGCAGGTCTTCGTAAACGGGATTCCGGCTCAGAGCGGCGCGCTGACGGTCGAGCAGTTGGCCGATATGGTAGACCAGGAGTTACGGCGTCTCGGCACTGATTGACGCCGTGACCTCCGCCACGGTACCTCCTGACATCGCGCTGACGTCGGTAGGCTGACGCCGGCGCTCCGTCAGTGTTCGGAGGCGGGGCGGGGACGCACCAGCTCCGTTACAATTCTTTCATGCAGCTCTCCGTCCTCGACCTCTTCAAGGTCGGTATCGGTCCGTCCAGCTCACACACCGTGGGACCGATGGTTGCCGCGCGGCGGTTTGCCGAGTCCCTCGCCGCATCCGGCGTGCTCGACCGCACCGTCAGGGTGCGCTGTGACCTGTTCGGCTCGCTTGCCCTCACCGGCCGCGGTCACCACACAGACCGGGCGGTGCTGCTCGGGCTTGCGGGAGAGAGGCCGGACAGCGTCGATCCCGACCATGTCGAGCCGCTCGTCGCCGCAATCCGGCGGGGAGCGCCGCTCAGACTGCTGGGCCGTCGCGACGTGCTGTTCCGCGAGGATGGGGACCTCGTGTTCCGCGGCGACGAAGTGCTCCCGAAGCACCCGAACGGGATGCGGCTCGCGGCCTACGCGTCGGACGGTGCTCAGCTATGGTCCGAGGACTACTACTCTGTCGGTGGCGGATTCGTGGTCACCGCTCCGGAAGCCGAGATGGGGATCACCGGTGGCCAGGAGCCGGCCGGTTCGATCCGGTACCCGTTCGAGTCCGGCGAGGACCTGCTGCGGATTGGAAAGGAGCACCGCCTCCGGATTGCCGACATCGTAAGGGCCAACGAGGAAGCCTGGCGTACTCCTGAGAGTACCGACAACGCTCTCGATCACCTCTGGGCCGTCATGGCGGCGTGCATCGAGCGTGGCTGCCGCGCCTCCGGCGTCCTGCCGGGCGGACTCAACGTGCGTCGTCGGGCGGCGATCGTGCATCGCAACCTCGAGCGCGGTGCTCTGGCCGAGGACCCGCTCACGCTGTTGGACTGGGTCAGCCTGTTCGCCCTTGCCGTCAACGAGGAGAACGCGGCGGGCGGGCGGGTGGTCACCGCCCCGACGAACGGTGCCGCTGGTGTGATTCCGGCGGTGCTGGCCTACTACCATCGCTTCATCCCCGGCGCCGATCAGGATGGCGTCCGGACGTTCCTCCTGACCGCAGCCGCGATCGGGATGCTCTACAAACAGAACGCGTCGCTGTCGGCGGCGGAGATGGGCTGCCAGGGGGAGGTGGGAGTGGCCTGCTCGATGGCGGCGGCGGGCCTCGCCGCAGTCATTGGCGGTACGAACGAGCAGGTCGAGAATGCTGCAGAGATGGGGATGGAGCACAACCTCGGGCTCACCTGCGACCCGGTACGGGGGCTCGTCCAGGTGCCGTGTATCGAGCGGAATGCGATGGGAGCGACGAAGGCCGTCAATGCGGCCAGGCTCGCCGTGCTGCACGGAGACGGCAGTCACTTCGTGTCACTGGACGGCGTAATCGAGACGATGCGCCAGACCGGCCTCGACATGCAGGCCAAGTACAAGGAAACGTCCCAGGGCGGCTTGTCGGTCAACGTGATCGACTGCTGACGCGTACCGTCGCCCCTCCACGACCGCAATCCTCGGCATTACCGAGCCTGTCGCCGGTGCAGGGAACGGTGGCCTCGCCGTACGGTGGACCATAGGTTTCATGGTGGAGGGTGGGAAGGAGCCTGGGTTGGCCGGCGTGGCGGGGGCGGAGGCAGCCCGGTCCTCCGCGCATCGTCGTGTCCGTCGTCCCGTCGTGGCGTCCGGCCCGCCGTGGCGTCCCGCCGATCGGGGAGGGCCTGATGAATCCGATCGACCAGTTGGACCATATCGCGATCACCGTCAAGTCGCACCGACTCCTCAAGGCGCTGCTCAAGGAGAATCCGAAGCTCGAGGGGATCATGCGCAACGCGAAGAATGAGATCGAGGCGCGCATCGGTCTTCGGGAGTGGGTGCTGGACGAGCTGCGGCAGCGGCCACAGGCCTTGGCATACTACGAAGGCCGGGCAAGCGGCCGCGACGCGTTCGAGGCGCTGTCGTGGAGTGACTATGCGGCGATCCGCCTGCTCGACTACGTCGATCATGCAGGTCGACAGTTCCTCGATCTGAATCTCCGCGGTGAGGTCGCGGTCAGCACGCCGGTCCGCCAGCTGTGGCTCGCGGTGAACCACGGCACGGGCGGGGCCAAGCCGGACTTCTTCGAGGACATGCTCTATCTGTTCCGCCAGTTTGCGGGCCGGACGGTGCGCCGCCTCCCGACGCGCGAGGAGGTCGAAAGCTGGATGGAGCGGTACCCGTCGGGGTCGGATCCGCGCATCGTTGCGCTGCGGGAGGAGAACCGCGAGCGCATCCTCCATCTCCTCATCGACCGCATGGACCGAGGCGAGATCCGCAGTGGCAAGTTCTCGTTCGAGGAGGGCCTGTCCCGCACCGAGAAGTTCCAGCGCGCGCTCGAGTGGTGGGACGATCCCCAGTTCCACTTCCGATTCGCGGTGCGTTCGCCGGACCTGCTGAACGAGATGCTCGGCGACTCGCTCGATCCCGACACCATGAAGGTGCTGTACCGTGCACGGGATGCGGGCATCCCGTTCTTCGTGAATCCGTACTACCTCTCGCTGCTGCACGTGCGCGTGCCCTACTTCGCCATTGGTGCGGACCTCGCGATTCGGCACTACGTGGTGTACTCGACGCAGCTCGTCGAGGAGTTCGGGCACATCCGCGCCTGGGAGAAGGAGGACGAGATCGAGCCCGGCCGGCCCAATGCGGCGGGATGGCTGCTGCCCCCGTACGACAACGTCCATCGCCGCTACCCGGACGTCGCGATCATGATACCCGATACGACCGGTCGGGCCTGCGGCGGCCTCTGCTCGTCCTGCCAGCGCATGTTCGACTTCCAGCGAGGACGGCTCAACTTCGAGCTGGACGCACTGGAGCCCGGCCCGACGTGGCCTGAGAAGCTCGTCGACTTGATGAAGTACTTCGAAGAGGATTCGCAGCTGCGTGATATCCTCATCACAGGTGGCGACGCGCTGATGAGTACCGACACGGCGCTCGAGCGGATTCTCAACGCGGTGTACGAGATGGCGAAGGCGAAACGGGAAGCCAATGCCGAACGGAGTCGCAAGTACGCGGAGTTGGTGCGCGTGCGGCTCGGGACGCGGCTCCCAGCCTATCTGCCGCAGCGTATCGGCCCCGAGCTCGCCGCCGTCCTTGCTCGGTTCCGCGAGCGGGCGGTGGACATCGGGATTCGCCAGTTCGTGATCCAGACACACTTCGAGTCGCCGATGGAGATCACGCCGGAGGCGCGTGAGGCGATCCAGCGCCTTCTCGCGGCCGGATGGATCGTCACCAACCAGATGGTCTTCACCGCGGCGGGGTCCCGGCGCGGTCACACCTCGAAGCTGCGCGAGGTGCTCAACGAGGTCGGGGTGCTGCCGTATTACACCTTCGTCGTGAAGGGATACCGAGAGAATGCGTTCAACTATGCGCCGGTGGCGCGGGTCGTTCAGGAGGAGTTGGAGGAGAAGTGCATCGGACGGATCCCCGAGCGCTATCTCCCACAGCTGCGCGAATTGCCGGATGATCCAGGGGCAATCCTGCGCCACATCAGCACGCTGCGTGGCAAGGCGTGCATCCCGTTCCTGGCCACTGACCGGTCGGTGCTGAACCTACCCGCCGTCGGCAAGAGCCTGACGTTCCGCGTCATCGGGATCACCCGCTACGGCCGGCGCATTCTGGAGTTCGATCATGACCGGACGCGTGCGCACAGTCCGATCATCGATCGCATGGGACGTGTGATCGTGATCGAGTCGAAGTCGATCGCCGAGTACCTCAGGCAGCTCGACGAGATGGGCGAACGGATCGAGGAGTACGACGGGCTGTTCGGCTACTCGATGGGGCAGACGGAGCCGCGGACCCCACTCTACGAGTATCCGACGTACCCGTTCACCGTCACGGAGGAGCTGACCAACTTCGAGATGCCGCACGACCGGCCCGCTGCGGCGGTGCCGGCGGGTGTCGCGGCGACTGAGTAACCACGTGAGCTGGTGATCGGGCCTCGCGGCCCCCATGCCGCGCCGTCGTGTAAGCGCGACAGGCACGTGGTGCCTCGACAGCGGCCGGGACATGCTGTCCCGGCATCCCGAGTGTCAAGTGGCGGTGTGACCTCCATTACACGCATTCGGCGTCCCCCCGGTGTGGTGGTGTAACACGTTGTCCCACTGGCGCTTGTCAGTGTCGGCTTGCGGTGATCCAGCGGCTTGCTGTGATGTGGGCCACCCGTGGCGGCACGGCACCTGCGACCGAGCCGATGAACATGATAGAGGAAGGTGGATTTCGGGCGTATTCAATGGAGTGATGCAATGACGAAGAGATGGTTTCTCCTCGTCCCCCTCGCCGCAGCTCTGGCGGCCTGCGGGGGCGAGCCGACGGCACTGTTGAACAGCGGGCCAAGCTTCAACCAGCAGGGGCCCACGGAGGTCAGCGCCAGCAGTTCCGCCGAAGGGCAGCTGATCGAGACATTCCCTTGGACAATCGAGAAGACCGCCGATCGCGACATCGTGCAGTTGTTCGACGGTGACGTGGCCGCGGCACGGTTCACCGTGACCCTGGTGCGAGGCGAATCCGTGAACGAGAGTGGCGTCGCGGACACCGTTTGCGTGGAGAACAAAGGCGAGTTCCCGACTGAGGCGCTCGTCATCACCGACAAGGTGCAGTTCAGCACCGATAACGCGATCTGGCAGGACCTCGATGGTGCCACCGCGGACCTCGCACCGGAGGAGCAGATCCCGGCGGATGGGAGCCAGTGCTACGCTCTCCAGATTCTGTTCGACCCGCAGGCTGAGGCGGTGTATCGGACCTTCGCTCAGGTTACGATCGGGAACTTCGGCGGAGACCCTGACAGCTTCCCAGGTGTCGACTCGTTGACCGCCGACTTCGAGCTGCCGGACACCCTCACGGGTGAGGCCGACCGCACGGTGAACGTGGAGGACTCCGCCGGGGAGTCGTGGTTGTTCGAGGACTCGGGTTCGGAAACGTACGATGCGACCTTCGCGTGCGGCGCCGATGCGGGTGACAACGACAACGTCGTGACGATTGTCGAGACGGGCCAGACGGCCGAGGCCCGAGTGACGGTCGAGTGTTACGCGCTAGACGTCGCCAAGACGGTTGAGACGGAGTTCACCCGCACGTACAAGTGGGAGATCGCGAAGTCATCCGATACGACGAGCCTGATCCTGCCGCGCGGCTTCCCGTGGGATGTTGATTACGCGGTGTCGGTGAACACTACGGGTTACACCGACGGCGACGTAAAGGTCAGCGGCGTCATCACCATCGGCAATCCGGCGCCCATGGCCGCGCAGCTGCTTGGGGTCGTCGATCTTATCTCGCCCGATACCGCACTGGCGGTGAATTGCGGCGTCGAGTTTCCTGTTTCGCTCGAAGCGGAGGACGCGCTCGAGTGTACGTATACGGGTGACCTGCCGGACGTCGGAGAGCGCACCAATACGGCATCTGCTACGATCCAGAACTACGCGTACGACGCCGACGGGGCGGCCACCGAGTCCGGTACGACGGATTTCTCGGGGTCCGAGGCGGTCACCTTCGGCGATCCGTCCACCGAGCTGGATACGTGCGTGTCCATCTCGGACGACTGGGCCGGCGAGCTCGGTACGGCCTGCCTGGCGGACGACGAGCTGCCCAAGACCTTCACCTACACGAGCACCCTCGGCGCGTACGACGAGTGCGGCATGTTCGAGGAGACGAATACCGCCGGCTTCGAGACTGGCGACAATGCGGCGACGGGATCGGCGACGTGGACCGTCAATGTGAATGTCCCGTGTGGTCCCGACTGCACGCTGAGCCAGGGCTACTGGAAGAACCACTCCGAGGCCGGGCCTGCCCCGTACGACAATACGTGGGCCTACATGCCGGAAGGCGCAGAGACGTCGTTCTTCGACACGGAAGAGACGTGGCTCTACTTCTTCCGCGAGCCACCGACCGGTGGGAATGCGTACATCAAGGTGGCGCGGCAGTACATGGCCGCGTGGCTCTCGGGCCTCCACGGCGCGGACGTCGCCAAGGTGGCGGATGAGATCCAGCAGGCGATGGAGTGGCTGGATCAGTACGATGGCGATCCAGAGGCATTCGATCTGGACGACAAGAAACTGCAGCACGACTTCAACAAGCTGCAGGAGCGCCTGGACCGGTTCAACAACGGTATGGTCGGGCCCCCGAAGTGCGATGATGACGACGGGGACGACGAGAAGGCGGTCGGTCTCACCTTCTAGTCCGTCGCCCGCTGAACGCAGCGCTCCCGTCCACCGGCCGGTGGGCGGGAGCGTCGTGCGTCCGGCTACGGTTCCCGCAGGCTCGCTAGACGTCGGGCAGCGCGGCCATGGCGCGGTCGATCGCCTCCGCAGGGTACTCGTAGTCGACGAGTTGGCCGCGCAGGTAGGCCTCGTAGGACGCGAGGTCGAAGTGGCCGTGGCCGCACAGGTTGAACAGGATCACCCGCTCCTCGCTGGCCTCCTTCGCCGCGAGCGCCTCGTCGATCGCGACTCGGATGGCATGGGACGGCTCGGGAGCGGGAATGATGCCCTCGGCGCGCGCAAACGTGACGGCTGCGTCGAACGTGGCGAGCTGCGGAACCGCAGTTGCCTCGATCAGCCCCGCGTCGTACAGCGCGCTTACCCCGGGCGCCATTCCGTGGTAGCGAAGGCCACCGGCGTGGATGGGAGCCGGCACGAAGTCGTGACCCAACGTGTGCATCTTGACGATCGGGGCCATCCGTGCCGTGTCGCCGTAGTCGAACGCGTATCGCCCCTTGGTGAGTGTCGGTGCGGCGGTCGGCTCCACCGCCACGATCCGAGTGCTCCGTCCCTCCCGGATCTTCTGCCGCAGAAACGGGTAGGCGATCCCTGCGAAGTTCGATCCGCCACCGACGCAGCCGATCACCACGTCCGGGTATTCCTGGGCGAGGTCCATCTGCTTGAGCGCCTCCTCCCCGATGACCGTCTGGTGCAGTAAGACGTGGTTCAGCACCGAACCGAGGCTGTACTTCTTGGCTCCGTGCGACGTCGCTGCGACTTCGACGGCCTCCGAGATCGCGATGCCGAGTGAGCCGGGACTGTCCGGATCCGCCTCGCGGACCGAGCGGCCGTAGGCGGTGCGGTCAGTCGGACTGGCGAACACCTGGGCCCCAAATGTCTCCATCGCCACGCGCCGATACGGTTTCTGTTCGAACGACACGCGCACCATGTACACCTCGAGCTCGAGGCCGAAGACGTTGCTGGCGAATGCGAGCGCCGAACCCCACTGGCCGGCACCGGTCTCGGTTGTCAGGGCCTTGGTGCCGGAATCGCGGTTGTAGAAGGCCTGCGCCACCGCCGTGTTCGGCTTGTGGCTGCCGGTCGGCGAGACCCCCTCGTACTTGTAGTAGATGTGTGCGGGGGTGCCGAGTGCCTGCTCGAGGCGGCGGGCGCGGACGAGCGGCGTCGGACGCCACAGCTTGTAGATCTCGCGGACCTCGTCGGGAATCTCGATGTAGCGCTCCGTGCTCACCTCCTGCGCGATGAGCGCCATCGGGAACAGCGCCGACAGGAAGTCGGGGGTGACAGGCTCGTGGGTGCCCGGGTGCAGCACCGGTGCCGGTGCCACCGGCATGTCGGCGTTGATGTTGTACCACGCCGAGGGCAAATCGGATTCGCCGAGCAAGAAGCGGACGGTGTCGGACACGGGTGATGCCTCCTTCGCGTTGCTTCGGGCGACCAGCGGGTGCCGGATCCCGAAGGTGGATACACAAAGCGGCGGTGGGCGCGTCCTCGTCAGGGAAGAGCGCGCCCACCGCCGGGGCTCGTGCGATCGGGCAGTCAGCCGATCATACGCCGAGCAGCGCGCACCGCGCCCTGGGCGGTCGCCACCACCACCGGCTCTCGGCGCCGTCGCGGCACTCGCGCAGGGATCGTGCACGCAGCATGTGGCCACCTTATCTGTTGCGCGGACATTCGTCAAGACCGGCGTACGCTCCGCGCATGCTCGCCGCCGGCCAGGTTGCCAGGGCGGTACATTGCACGACCCGCAGGCTCGACCACCGATCACGAGGAGCTCGGAGATGACCAAGGCGTCCCAGACGACTGCGACACCGCACACTGTCCGTGACCCGCGTGCGACGCTGCTTGCCGCACTGGCACTGATCGTTGCCCTCGCCGCGCTCGTGATCGGTGTGATCGGTCGCGAGGCACCCACGGTGCGCGCCGAACGCTTCGTGCTGGTGGATGCTGACGGGAACGAGTGGGCTCGGCTCGGTTGGTCTGACGATGGGCAGGGACCGGGGTTGTTCCTCGCCGATCCGACCGGCCAGGCGGTACTCAGCTTCGTCGAGGCGAGCGACGGTCGCACCTACCCGTCACTGCTCATGATGGATGCGAACCGTGACGTCCGACTGAGTGTCGCGGTCGCTCCAGAGGGCGCGTGGCTCGACCTCATGGATGAGCAAGGCCAGAAGCGGCTCTCGGTCGCACAGCAGGCGGACGGGCCGCTGATCGAAGGACGGGCCGCTGATGGGACGGTCACGTTCCAGGTGCCGTGATTCCAGTATACCGTGCGCGCGGTGATGGCTGCCACGGACCGCGCCGCACGGAGTCGAATCTCAGAGGAGCTTGTCCCATGAGACGAACATTCGTGCTGTTCGCCACCCTCGTGGTCGCGGGTTCTACTCCCGGAGACGCGCAGACGCGCCCGGAGCCACTGACCGGTCTCGACGCCTACGTCAGCCGCGTGCTGGACGATTGGAGGGCGCCTGGCATTGCCGTCGCCGTGGTCAAAGATGACGAGGTGGTCGTGGCGAAGGGCTACGGCGTTCGCACCGTTGGTGGGAACGTGGCGGTCGACGAGCACACGCTGTTCGCGATCGCCTCGACGTCGAAGGCGTTCACTGCGGCTGCGGTTGCGATGCTCGTGGATGCAGGACGCCTCGGCTGGGATGATCGAGTGACCGACTACCTGCCCGGCTTCCGGTTGAGCGACGCGTATGCCAGCCAGGAACTGCGGGTGCGCGATCTACTGTCGCACCGCAGCGGTCTCCCGCGAGGCGATAGGCTCTGGTATGCTTCGCCGTTCGATCGCACCGAGGTGCTACGCCGCGTTCGTCTGCTCGAGCCCGCCAGCAGCTTCCGGTCACGCTACGGGTACCAGAACATCATGTTCGTCGCTGCTGGTGAGTTGATAGCGGCGGTGACCGATACCAGCTGGGACGAGTTTCTGAGCAGGCGCATCTTCCAACCGCTTGGGATGGAGCGCACCAGGACCACGATCCGGGGTCTCGAGGACTTGGGCAACCTCGCCACGCCGCACGGCCTGATCGACGGGGACGTCGTAGCGATTCCCTGGCGCAACTTCGACAACGTCGGTGGTGCTGGATCCATCGTGTCGTCGGCGGCCGACATGGCACAGTGGATCCGGCTGCAGCTCGGGGAGGGCGAGTACGAAGGGCATCGCCTGCTGTCGGACTCCGTCGTGCGCGAGATGCGTACGGCGCAAACAGCCATCCCGAACTCCGAGGACCACGCCCGCGTCTTTCCCGAGACGCACCTGCAGGCCTACGGGCTTGGGTGGTTCCTGCAGGATTACCGTGGCCACCTCGTCGTACGTCACTCCGGCTCGCTCGACGGCATGCGCACCCAGGTGATCCTCGTCCCGGAACGAGAGCTGGGCGTCGTCGTCTTCACCAATGTTGCGGAGAGCCGAGTGCCGCAGGCGGTCGCGTGGCACGTGGTCGATCGATACCTCGGTCCGCGGGAGAAGGACTGGAACGCGGTCCTGCTCGCTGAGGCCGAGCGCGGTCGCGCCGAAGCGGATTCTGCCCGGGCGCGCCGCGAAGCGGCTCGGCTTGCGGGAACCGAGCCCACGCATCCACCGGCCGAGCTTGCCGGTAGGTACTCCAGCCTGCTGTACGGGACGGCCGTCGTCGAGGTGCGCGGGGACCGATTGGAGTTGTCGATCGGCCCGTCGTACACGGGGCACCTGGAGCACTGGCAGCTCAACACCTTCCGTGCCGTGTGGGACGATCGCTATCTCGGTACCGACTGGGTGAGCTTCCGGTTGGATCGAATGAGCCGCGTCGCCGAATTGGATGTTCAGGGTTTCGGAACCTTCGCTCGAGCATCCGAGTCGGAGTCACCGCGATGAGGGCGTCGGCCGGACCGTGGGTGGCAACTGCACGGGGGGTGGCCGACGGCTGACCAACCAGATACCGAGGAACAGCGCGGGCGCCGCGACCCCCATGGCCGCTGTGGGCTGCTCGCCGAACACGACCCAACTGGCGAGGCCGCTCAGGATCGGCTGCGAGTACACGTACACGGCGACCGTCGATGCCCTGACCCGGGCGAGAGCGAACATGTTGAGTAGGTACGCCAGCACCGTGGGCACGGCGAGGATGTACAGCAGGGACCACCAAGCCGTGGTCGCTCCGGTCTCGGGGGTCAGACGCTGTCCCCACGCGAGGAACGGCACGGCGACGACGCTGAGCACGTATGCCCACGCGGTAATCACCAGCACGGGATAGCGGCGCGTCAGCGTCTTCGATACTACCAGGTAGCCCGAGTACATCAGCGCGTTCGTGACCATCAGGAGATTGCCGACGCCGTGGGTGCCAAGCTCGCCGATCCCCGCGGAGAAGAGGAGCGGCACGGTGCCGGCGAGTGCCACGGCAATGCCGAGCGCTCGCGATGCGCTGAACCGCTCCTGCCGAATAGCTGCGGCGAGCCCAAAGGTGAAGATCGGAATCAGCGACATCACGAGTCCTGCATTCATTGGCGTCGAGCGGGACAGACCCACCAGAAAGAGCGCTTGATTCACCGCCACGCCGAGCATCGCGCACACGAAGAACACGGGTAGATCGCGGGCGGCCGGGATCGCCCGACGCCCATAGCGCCAGATGGCGAGCGCGCAGAGCGCAATGGCGCCAGCCGCGATTCGCCATGCACCGACTGCCAGCGGGCTCAACCCGCCGGGGCCGAACGCCAACGTCCCGAAGACCGGGAACAAGCCGAAGCCTACCTGCACGGCGCCGAGCGCGACGTGGCCGGTGACGATGCGACGTTCAGGCAAGGAATGTGGTCCGACGGGGCGGGCAGGTCGAACGGTGTGCGGCGGTCAGGAGATCTCCTCATTGGGGGCTGTGTCGGCCCTGCATCGCCCACGCGCGTGGCGGCGACGAAGTTAGATGGGGCCGCAGCGTCCCACAAGCATGGGTGACCCGTGTTCGGTGACGCTCAGATCGGCGGTCGATCGCCGACCCGGCCGCTCGGGGATCACGGCAAAGGAATGGGGTACTACAGCAAGCGCCGTGAGTGAGAGTGCGTGTTCGCTTCGTCGTGCAGTGCGGTGGCCGAGCGCCGCGTGAGAGAACATCGGCTGCGGGAGGCTGATATGCGTTGGGCGATTGCTGTACTTGCGGCACTTGCCGTTGGGACGGCAGACGGCGGGGCGCAGGAACGGACGCTGGTCGGCGATCACGTCGAATCGGGTGGTTTCGGTGCGCCGGTCGTGAAGTTCACTGAAGTGCTTGGTGACTTCGCGGTGCTTGCTGGAGGGCGAGGAGCGTGGATCATCGATCACACGATCATGATCGGCGGTGGCGGCTACGGGCTTGTGAACGACGTCTACGACTTCCGCTTGGTGCCGGCGCCGCGGATTCAGTTCGGGTACGGGGGACTCGAGCTCGCCGTGGTCGCTGCATCGAACAGCGTCGTCCACTTTTCGGTGATGAGCCTGGTCGGTGGCGGCGGAATCCAGATGGGTGCTCCCGGCCCGACGGACGCCGTGTTCGTGGTCGAGCCGCAGCTGAATGTGGTGGTGAACGTGACGCCCTATATGCGCTTCGCGGCCGGCGGCGGATACCGCTGGGTGACCGACGTCGACTGGTATCCGCTCACCGACGGCGACATGAGCGCCTGGCAGGTTTCCCTCGCCCTGAAGTTCGGTCGATTCTGAGCGAATTGGTGGACTGCTGCTCGATCAGCGCGGCCGGCTTGATGGCGTAGCGGGGAGAGAGTCCGGTGGGGGCTGTCGGTCGCTCAGCAGCGAGTTGGCGACATAGCCCTCGACGGTATTGTCGTCGTAGACCGCCCAGAAGCCACGGCTAGGGCTTGCAACCCGGATCCGCTCGCCCGGCTCGAGCACGCGGACCACAGGATAATCCGTGCCGGGTCCTGCGCGGAGGTTGGCCCACGTGGTCGCCCATCGATTGACGGTCGACGGTACGACGGTTGGCCTGCGTGGTGGGGCGGGGGGAGGCCTGACCTCCGCACCCGTTGCAGTTGCCGGCGCAGTCCCAACCGAGTCGGAAGCTCCGGGCACCGACTGCGTGACGACGATCGGCTCCGCGGACGGCGCGGGCTGTTGCCCTTCCCCGCCAGCGGTGGTGCTCTCGACCGGCGTCCCTGCCGGTGCCGGCCCCTCCGGTATCTGCGCTGTCGTGGGTGCAGTCGGCGTCTCGCCGGGGCCGAACACCTGTCGATAGCCGTACACGGCTGTCACGAGCGCGGCGACGAAGGCCACGGTGCCGATCGCCCACCACAAGCGCCGGCGCGCCCGGCGAGGATAGCCGCAGAATCCGCACCGCTCCGCGGTGTGCGGGATGAACTTGTTGCACCGTGGGCACTCGACAAACTCGCCGTCCCCCCCCTGGGCGTGCGGATTCTGCATCAACATGTGCCCGCACTTGGGGCACACCGAGGCGATGGAGAGGACCGTCTGTCCGCACGCGGGGCACTTGATGAGAGCCATAGGGTTGGGGAGGCGCTCTAGCGCCGGCCCGCAGAGCTGGCCCGCATGGATTGGCCAAGCGCCTGCCGGGGCCTCGACGAACAATCGCTCATGGGTGGCCGTCTTGTGGTCATCTGTCGCGGTCCCCCCTTCCCAAGGGAGTGCTCTGTCGGGTTGGACCTTGGCGCCGCCCGAATCTCGCACCTCTCGAACCATAACCATCCAAGGGCGGTCCGGCCAAGAGCGACCCGCGGCGATGCGCATTGCCAGAGATGCTTGGCTAGGTGTGCACGACACACGATCTTCCCAGCATCTGCACGGGTGAACTCACTACGGCTCGCGACGGGATTCGTGGGAAGGTCGGCACACATGGTTCGAAGCAGCGCTGCGCGATCACTCCGACCGTCGTGGCCGGATACGACGCAGGCGAACGGGCGTCGCGCTCGCATCTGTCGGGCGGGTCTGGGACGGTGCTCCAGTGGAGCGCTGTGCGTGCTTCTCGGCTTCTCCGCCGCCTGCTCCGATCTCGCGGACCAGGCGGGTAGCGGAGTCGTACTTCGAGACAGCGCCGGCGTGGCCGTGGTGGAGAACCTGACTTCACGGTGGGGAGACAGTGCCGGTTGGCACGTGACGCGGGTGCCGCTGCTGTCGCTTGGCGCCAGGGAGGGGGATCCGGCCCTCCAGTTCGCAGGGATTGCGGATGCGACCCGCCTCACCGATGGCACGATCGCCGTCGCGGACGGGCGATCGGCTGAAGTGCGCTTCTTCGCTGGAGGCGGCGCACTGCTTTCCATATCGGGTGGGCAAGGGGAGGGCCCGGGGGAATTCCGCGCCATTGAGCGGATGGTGGTGAGCCCGGGTGACACGGTATGGGTCTACGACTTTGCTCTGCGACGGTTCACGGTCCTCGATCAACGCGGCGTCGTCCAACGCGTCGTGTCACTCGAGCGACCTCCCCCCGCGCTCGGCTTCGTCGGGCGGTTTGCGGATGGTGCCCTGCTCATGGCGCAATTCTGGGGAGCGGGCCGGACGGACGATGGCGTGCAGGAGGGTCTCCGACGTGACCCCGCTGCACTGGTACGGTTCAGCGCGGCCGGCTCGCTGCAGGATACGGTGGGCCTGTTCCCCGGCCGTGAGGTGCATCTCGCCCTCGAGGGAGACCGGATGGTGATGGGCAGCCCACTGTTCGCACGAACGCTCAGCCGTGCGGTCGCGAATGCGCGACTCTGGGTGGGCGATCAGGCATCCTTCGAGATCGGCGGGTACGAACCGGACGGTACCCCGGCCGTGCTGACGCGCGTCGTCGGTGCCGACCTGTCGATCAGGCGGCAGGACCTCGATACGGTGCTCGCAGACCGGTTGCGCGAGGTCCGGCCCGAGCGGCGGCCCGGCATGCGTGCTTTTCTCGAGGAGGCCGAGCGGCCCCCGACCCGGCCGGCCTACGGTGAGTTCCTGGTCGATCAGGAAGATCACCTGTGGGTGGCGGCCTACGATGTCATCGGTCGTCCGGCACCCGCGTGGTACGTGTTTGCGCCCGACGGTCGGTGGCTCGGCACCGTCGTGATGCCAGCTCGGTTCAGGCTCCTGCAGGTCGGGGACAGTTGGGTTCTCGGTGTCTCACGGGACGAGTTGGACGTCGAGTACGTCCGGCTCTACGCCCTGCAGAGATAGCGGCGGCCGCTACGGCCCGCGCAGCTGGTCGCGCAGTGATGCGAGGAGGGCATCGACCAGAGCTGGCGGAAAGGCATCCCCGCGCTCGAGGCTGGCACGACAGCGGGCGAGGGCGTCGGCCACCTCGGAGAAGCTGCGTGGTACCGGCTCGGCCCCCGATGCGCTGCCGGCCTTTGTCCGGGCAAGCAGCTCGTCCAGGTCCGGTGTCAGCCGCCCCTGCACCGTGGCCAGCGCGGCGCCGGCCAGCAAGAGGTGCGGCAGCGCCGATCCGTCGGGCAACCTGAACTCGACCGTCGGTGTCGTTACCTCGCGCCCGTGCACGTCGTGTGTGACCACCGGCAGCCGGATCAGGGCCGATCGATCGAACTCTCCCCAGACGATTGCGTTGGGTGCTTCCTTCGCCTGGCGGAGGCGTGCAAAGGACTCGCGTACCCTGTTGCCGAACGCCATCAGTGCGCCGCCCAGCTGCACCAGACCGCCGATCAGCCAGCGTGCCGGATCGGTCAGCGTCCCGTCGCCGTGACGGATCGCCAGGGGCACCCCGTCCCGCACGGGCACGATGTGAAAGTGCAAACCGTTCCCGGCATGCCCCTCACGCATCATGGGGTCCATCGTGCAACGCATGCCGCTCCGGTGAGCGAGGTTTCGGAGCACCCACTGGGTGAGGAGGATGCCGTCTGCGGCATCGAGCAAGGGTGCCAGGGTCAATTCGATCTCGTGCTGTTCCCAGATCACGCCTTGCGTCTCGCGTGCCTCGATGTACCCCACCTCGGCATGGCCGTATTTTACGCCCACGCCAAGGTCTGCCAGCGTCGCCAGGGCGTGCCGTCTGAGCGCCTCCCCGAACACGAAGGGAGACGTGGCATGGTAGCCACGGTCGTCAGCGCCGTAGATGTCGTTCTCGTCCCACCGTTTGCCGAGGAAGTACTCGACCTCGCCCAACGCCCAGAGATCGATACCAGCCTCCTTGTGCAACAGGGCCGCCGCGCGCCGAATGATCGTGTTGGGCGACTGCGCCAGCGGAGCGCCGCTCCGGTCCACGTGATCGCACAGCAGGACCATCGTCGGTTGCGGCGCGAAGGGATCCAAGAACGCGGTCTCGAGGCGGGGCCGGAGCACGATGTCCGATGCGTCGGATGGGATCCCCATGCCGCGAAACAGGCTGGAGCCATCCGCACGCTCGCCGCCTGCGAGAATATCTTGCAGGTGCCGCTCGCCGCTCGGTACGAAGTCCAGGGTCTTGAGCCATCCGTCGCCGCCCACATGCATCAAGCTCAGCACCCGCACGTTGCGGCTGCGGACGACGCTGACGATGTCGTCGAGCGTCCATGCCGCGCGGGGACGGCCGAGTTCCGTCACGAGTCCCTGGCCCGCCGAGCCAGGCAGTTCGTCAGCGCCCCACACCGTCACCGCCACACCTCACGCAGGAACTCTTGGATCTCGGGCACGCCTCCCTGGAACACGAGGTATCCGTCGTGTGGCTCCCGTTCGGTCATGTCGCCGGCGAGCGGCGTCGTCATCAGGCGCCGAACGGTGTCGGCGTCGGCGGGGTGGAGGCCGAGGGCCCAACCGAGCTTCACGTACGCCGCCTCGGGCAGCATGTTCGCGAGGGGGACGACGCCCAGTTCGAGAATCTCCCGTCCCGTCTCGTAGACGTGCATCTGCACGAAGCCCCAGAGCGTCTGAAGCGTCATGTACACCTGCACGCCGGCGTCGCGCGCCCGCTCGAGTGCGGGATAGATCACGCGGTTGACGTGCCCGAGCCCCGTACCCGCGATCACCAGTCCACGATAGCCCCGCTCCACGAGAGCGTCGACCACATCCGCTTTCATCCCGGGGTAGTAGTACACGATGCTGACCCGGTCATCGAATGCCGCCTGGACGAGAACGTCGCGGTCGGTTCTGCGCGGTTCGACGTCCTCCTTGAGCGGCGTGACCTTGCCCAACTCCACCATGGCCACAGGTATGTCACCGAGCGTGCGGAACGTGCTGCGGTAGGACGAGTGCATCTTGCGCACGCGCGTGCCGCGGTGGAGCAGATTGTAGCGATCGGATGTCGGACCGAACATGCACACCAACACCTCGGCGATCGGTCCGTGCGCGGCTGCCCAGGTCGCGTTGATCAAGTTCTGTGCGGCGTCGGATGACGGGCGATCCGAAGAGCGCTGGCTGCCCACCATGATGATCGGGACCGGCGGCCGCTGCACCATGTAGCTCAGGACCGCTGCCGTATGATGCATCGTGTCGGTGCCGTGTCCGATCACGATACCGTCGTAGCCCTCTCGGATGGCCTCGCCACACTTCTCGGCGAGTATCAGGTACTGCTCGGGACCCATGTTCTCCGAGAACACCCCGAACAGCTTCTCCGTTTCGAGGTTGCAGATGTCGGCCAGCTCGGGCACCGAGCCGTACAGCTCTCCCGGGCTGAACGCCGGGATGACGGCGCCGGTTCGGTAGTCGAGCCGTGACGCTATCGTGCCTCCCGTGCCGAGCAGCTTGACCGCCGGCAGGGACGCATTGCGGGGAAACGCCTTCTCAGGGATCTGATAGTGCGCCTCCCGGTACCCGATCTTCTCGAGCGACCTCACCGTGTCGTGGCGGATACCCACGTTGTATCCCACACCGAGCTTCAGTACGAGATGGAGTTCGTCACTGGTCTCGGATCGCGGGAGCAGCAGGCCTTCGAACGTTCCGCGCGTCGTCTCGGCACGTACTTCGCACCAGACCGTGATGCCAAACCGTTCCATCACCGCCCGGGTCGGGCCGCGATAGCCCCGGTAGGGATCGGCAGTCGGTACCGTCATGCGAAACCCCGCTGCGAGGACGCACTGAGTGCGGTCGTGAGCCGCTCGCGCACGTACCGCGGGTCGAGCTGGCCAAGGAAGGCTGGCATCACACGGCCCATGGCCCACCGCAGGACGCCTTCCGAGTCCGTGCCGTTCAGTGCCGAGGTCTGAGCGACCACCTCCGCGACACGCCGTTCGCACCGCTCTGCCGCGTCCTCCCGTACCCGGTAGCGTTCCAGGAGCGCGTCCGGCTCGCGATCGGGATGCCGCAACAGATCGTCGAGCGCGCGCTCGGTTGCCTCGGGTCGGATCGTGCCGGCCTCGAGCGTGCGAACCAACGGTGCGATCCGTTCGGCCGTCATCGTGGCATGACCCCGTCGCCCGAGGAAGGGCACCCGCATCTCGAGGGCCGAGGCCACCCGCTGCGCCACCTCCGGCACTGTCGGCGCAACCGCGTCGAACACGCCGGCCCAGGGGGCGCTCGCGAGACGGCGGGCAGCGCCTGGCTCGAGACCAAGCTCCCGGTAGCGCTGTTCGCGAGTCCAGGGCGGGTCCGGCAGTGTCGTGCGTACCGCGGCAACGGCGCGGTCGGACACGGGAAGTGGCGGTGTGTCGGTGTCGGGGTACATGCGGTCCGGTCCAGGCAGGATCCGCTCGAACCCGGTCGTTCCGTCGGGCAACGCCTGGCGCGTCTCGGCCGGAATCCCGACCAGCGCTTCACCAGCGCGCAGCAGGATCTCGCGAGCAGCCGTGGCTGCGTCGTCCCGGGGCATCCAGGCCACCACGACGCTGTCGGATGCCGATGCCGCGACCGATCGGCGCACGTCGCGCCACTCGCGGTCGGTGAGCGGCGAAGGGTCCTGATCGGAGTGTGCCAGGAACGGACGATGCTCGGGGCAGGCAATCACCCGGACGCGTTCGGCGAGTTCGCCCGCGAAGGTCCTCCCCGGCTGTGTGCGGTGCGACAAGAGACCGGCGAAGCCACCGAGCCGAACCGCCACTGCGGTCTCACCGCGCTCGATCGCCTCCCTCAGGGGACGGTGACCGGATCCGCTCAGTTCACCCGTCACGTCCGCCACGAGTGCACTCACTTCCCAGGGGATGCCACCGTCGGGAAGGGCTACGACGTCGGCTCCGATCGCGCGGTTCTCCAACTCGGCCTTGACCCGCAGCAGGTTGAGCTGGCGGAACGCCTCGATATGGACGAGCCGGGGGAGGCCGCGGTGGTATGGTACACCCTTGATCTCGACCCGGCGCCCGCCGGCGACGGAGACGTTGACGTCCTGCCGCGCCGCCCCGGGACCGCGACGGACCTTTCCGGTCGCCTGGGCGATCCTGGCGACGAGGCGGGCACCGGCCTGGAGCTCGAGCGGGTTCAGGAGATCAGGCTCGGTCACGGTTTCCGTGAGGGGCATGCCGAGCCGGTCGGTCCGGAAGGTGATCCGGTGGCCCACGTCGCGCACTTCGCGGCAGGAGTCCTCCTCGAGCGAGAGCTGCCGGATCCGCAACGACCGGTCAATGCCCAACTCCGGCACGAGGAATGGGATCTCGCCGGTGAGTCCTACCATCGCAGTGCGCTGGAAGCCGGTCGGAATCGAGCCGTCCAGATACTGCTTCCGCATCACGTGCAGCTCTGATACGAGATTCAGGTCGAGGAGCATCGCGATCTCGAGAGCAATGCTCACCGCCTCGTGGTCCATGTGGAATGGGGGCGTGTCGTCGATCTCGTACGTGCAGACTGAGCCACGCTCGAGGAGGTAGACGATCTCCTTCTTCGTCTTGAACTCCATGAGCGCGGTGCCATCGTACTCGCCGAGCTCACTCAGTGTCGGCCGCATGTGGCGTAGCACTTCGGCGTCGCATCCATCAACGTACCGGCCCGCGGGACAGCGACAGAACAACTTGGAGCGGGTGTGCAGTTGCTGGTGGACCTCGAGACCCGCCATGAAACCGAGGATCGCATAGTCCTCGGCCGACAGCGTGCCGTAGGGGCGATCCGGGAAATCGAGCGCCGCCTCCGTACGCGGGTTCACATCGCCCGGTGGGCGCACGCTGTGATTCTGTCCTGTGATCGCCTCGCTCACACCATCCCTCACTGCCACTTCCAAGTGTCTGCCCGGCACGGAACGGGCCGGGAGCGGCACGCCGGAAGATAGTCGGGCTTGCTGCCAGCGGTATTGGCGGTACGCCGAGGCGACGATCCGCTAGCGATCCCGCTCCCACTCGCGGCAGATCCGGGGCTGCTCTTCGAGCGTGGGTTCGCTCTCCGGCTCGATCTGCAGAAACTCCTGCAACGCGTCACGCCTCGCTCTGGCCCGGTCTCTCCGCAACGTGCGATCTCCGTCACTTTGATGTGGATGCCCGAGTCCGTACCTTCCTGCGACACGATGACAGGCGGATGACGACCCGATGGCGAAGGACAAGCAGCCGCAGCGCCCGAAAGTCGATCCTCTGGCAGCGGAGATCGACGCGCTGCTGAAGAAGCTGCCCCACGCAGACCCCGGCCTCAAGGGTGAGGAGGCACCACGGCCGGGCAACGTCCCTTCGGCCGCACCGCGTTCGGGTGCGCCGCCCACGCGGTCCCGCGATCGTCCGCCGCCACCCAGCCGGAAGGGCATCCTGGCGGTGTGGGGGGTCGTGGTGCTGGGGCTCGTGTTTGGCGTCGCGCTCACCCAGTGGCCATACCGGTCCGATTGCGGTTGGCCATTGTACGGCTACAGTGTAGTCGTCGCGCTGCTACTCATTGTCGGGGCCTGGGGCGCGCTCGCGTCGTGGCGGCAGCGCATCGGAGCCGCTCACCTCGTGTCTGCGCTGGTTGTGTTCTGGGGTCTCGTGCTCGCCGCCGACGTGATCCTTCCCCGAATTGGGTACGCCGTCGATGCTGCAACCTGGCGCTGCAAGCCGCCGGCTCCCGCAATGCCCGGGCCGCCGGTCGTGGTGCCGCCTCCCGCGACGGTGGAGCCGGGAGTGGCCGGGCCGCAAACGGAGAGCCCGTTGCCCGGCACTACCATCCCTGCGCCGGATTCGGCGCAGCTCACTCCGGACACTGTCATGGGTCTTGATAGCCAGGCCGCACCGGACTCGATTCCGGGCTGATTCCCGACGCCTCAGTGCTCGCGGAGTTTCTGCAGCAAGGCCAGCGGATGGACGGGCTTTCGCAGGATGCCCTTGATCCCAAGATCGGCTACCTGTTCGGCCACCCGGACCGGATCACCTCGCGTCACCAGGAACAGCGCCGTATCAGGGAGGCCGGCCCGGATCACCTCGAGGTGCTCGCGCAGGTCTTGAGCGTCACCGTCGAGCACGGCACAGGTGAACCCGTGCTGTCCGCTGCGGGCGACATCGGCAGCCTCCGCGAGCGATTCCATGCGTAGCACGCCCATATCCGCGGCGGTGAGCGCCTCCTCGGCGTCGCGCAGGGTACGCCCCGCTCCGGCAAGCAGCACCCCTGCACTCACGGACTCCGAGGCCTCGGCATCCTCGTCCGGCTCCACGCTGGTGCCCTCCTCGGGGAGTGTCAGCGGCCGAGCGATGCACTGATAGCCCTTGATGGTTCCGTCGTGCGCCGGACGGCGCGTGGCAGACAGGAGAGCCGTGAACCGTCCACCATCCTTCGTGACCAGCTGGACCTCGAGATCCCCGACGGAGCCGAGCGTGCTCATCTGGACCTGAAAGCGACGGATATCGACGGGATCCGCAAACAGCTGGCGTCCATCCATGCCGAGAAACTCCGACCGTGCGTACCCGAACAGCTCGACCGCGGCCCCGTTCACGTCCTCGATCTCGCCGTCCCGCGCGGTGAGGTAGATCGCGTCCCAGGACTGCTCGAAGAGCATGCGATAGTGCTCGCGCGACTCGGAGAGCTCCTGTTCGAACCCGCTGCGTCCTTTCACGTCCCGCGCGACCGCCAAGATGTACCGCTGCTCACCGACGGTATGAGTCGCCACGGCGACCTCGACGGGGAAGGTACTCCCGTCGCGCCTCCGGTGAGCGCCTGACAAAAACAGTGGGCGGCGCGTGTCGCGCGTCTCGGTAAACTCGAGCTCGACCTCCACTGGCGGAATGACCGGGAACTCGATGCGCAGCTCGTGCAGCCGGCGTCCGATCGCGTCATCACGCGAGCGTCCGATCCAGCGGGCAGCTGTTTCGTTGAGGTCGATCAGCTGCTCGGTCCGTGGATCCGTGACGAAGATCGCCTCGCCGGCGTGGTCCATTAGAGCGCGAAACCGGAACCACTCACGCTCGCGGTCCTCCCGAGTTTGGGTATCAGCGGCGATGGTTGCCTGGGCGCGCTCGAGGTCTGCCGTCCGCTCCTCGAGGAGCCGCCGCAGGTCACGGCACGCGCTATCGAGCTGTAGGGTCGTTTCTTTGTACTCGGTGATGTCATGCGCCACCAGCGTGACCGAGACGACGCTGCCATCTCTCAGATTAGGCGTGAGGCGGCAATCGTACCAGGCTTCCGGGGCGTGATGCTGCAGTCCCGCCATTTCAAAACGCTGGATCTGGGCGGTGGCGAAGACCTGGCCAAGGGCTGCTGCCACGAGCTCGTGCTGCTCCGGTGGAACCCAATCATAAAGGCTGGTTCCAACGACCTCATCCTCCGAGTGCGGCCCCAGCCTACTGTTGGAGAACAGGATTTCACCGTTGGCGCGAACGACGAAGACGGGATCGCGTGGGGGTACGTCGTCGGGCGACTGTGTGCCGATCTCTGAGGTCGGTTGCGAATCCTTGGCCGGCGGTCGCAGGGGACCGGCAACTGTTGGGCGTTCGCTCGGTCTTCGCTCGTGGTTGGCAGAGCGTGACGTGATGGGCGCCGGTGCGTCCTGCTGCCCCTCGCCCATCATCCGGACGGACAAGGGCCGGCTGGCGCGATCGCCGAGTGGATCACTCGTGCTCGCCGCGAGATCTCGTCCGCCATTACCGGGGTGCTCGTCCAGCACGAATCGCCGACCGTGTGCGCGGGTTCTCGAGTGTGCGCCTCCAACAGTGTAAACCCCTAAGGAGCAAGAAGTTTGCCCAGTCGTAGCAGGGCGGAGCAGAGCTGTGCGGGCCTGCGACCGTAAGCCCATGGCACGTAAACGGTTGAAGCAGATATGCCGCCCAGCAGGAACCCGTGTCCGGGCGCCGGGTACCGCGTAATATCGTAGAGTCCGTTCCAGCGAACCGCCAGAGCCGTGGTGTCTTCCGCCCGCGAGGCTGACAGCCATGCCGGCCATCCAACCTGATCCGGAGAGCAACATGAGCGTACCGGCCGCACGCCGATGGACAGATCGGCTCCGACCTCGCGTCGCATCCGCCCTCGTGCTCGTGGGGGTCGTGGGTTGCGGCGACGCCGCCGACCCGGTAACGGTACAGCCGATCACGACGACGGCGCTCATGGCCCACGTCAGTCATCTGGCAGACGACAGCCTCTACGGGCGCGGAGCCGGCTGGGAAGATGAACTGACAGCCGCCGAGTACGTGGGTGGCCAGTTTGCCGACGCCGGCCTCGCGCCCGGTGCCGACGACTACCTTCAGACCTTCTGGATCGGTGAGCAGCAGCCGCGTTCCGGATCAGTATCGGCGAGTTCCACGTCGCAGGATCCGATCCGAACCGGCCGCCCCTGGTCGCAGAATGTCATCGGACTCCTCGCCGGCTCAGGCTCGCTTGCCGACGAGTGGGTGCTTGTCGGAGCCCACTACGATCACGTTGGATGGGGATTGGCACCGGACAACTCGCTCGTGATCTACAACGGGGCCGACGACAACGCGTCGGGTACCGCTGTGCTCATCGAGGTGGCCCAGTACCTCAGCGCGCTCTACGACAACGGGGGGGAGGAGAATCGGCGCTCGCTGATGTTCGTAGCATTCGGCGCCGAGGAGATCGGGCTCGAAGGGTCGCGCTGGTACTGTGACAACCCCATCGTCCCGCTCGAGCGCGTGGCAGCGATGGTCAATCTCGACATGGTGGGCCGACTCCGGAACGAGTTCCTCACGGTCGGCGCTGCGTCGTCGGCGGCATGGTGGCCCGAGCTGATCGCCGATGCCAACCTCGATGGCCTCACGCTCAACCTCGACGACAAGTTTCTCGGCGGCAGCGACCACTACTGCTTCTTCGTTGCCGGCAGGCCGGCGGTGCATTTCTTCACCGGCCTCCACGCGGAGTATCACACTCCGCTGGATGATCCCCCGCTGATCAATCAGGAGGGGATGCTGGACATTGCCGAGCTGACAGTGCGCGTGATCCGGGATCTTGCGACCCGCACCAGCCTGCCCGTGGGTCAGCAGTAGGACGGACATCCGCGACGGGAGTTGTCCCGTCTTTTTTGCGGACGCGGCGCATTCACGTCCGTTTCACGCTGGATTCACCCGCTCGATGCCATGATGCTGATGGTGGCGCGTGCCACCAAAGGAGCGGGGATCATGAGACGCCTTGTATTGGCCGGCCTTGGCCTCGTTGTGCTGACCGCCGCCGGCGCTTCCGCGCAAGACCGCCCGCTGGACGAAACGCTCGCCTACGTGAACGGTGCCCTCGAGCAACATTCGTACGTCGATCACGATGGACAGCCAACGGTGTCCCAGGTCAAACTCGAGAAGGGGATCCTGGTCGTCGAGGTCACGAAGACGAAATCGGGTAACAAGTTCACCAATGTGTACGAGGTCGGGCTCGACGATCTCGACATCACTCGGGTGAAGGCGAACAATCGCGGCGGGTTCACGGCCATCTCTCTCGGTGCCAAGGGCGACGTGGGCGTCCGGCTCGTCTGCACGATGGCAAACGGGATCGTGCACGGCTGGGATCTGCCCGATACGAAGGAGATCTCCGTCGAGCTGGCGCCAGATGTGCCGGAGGTGCGTGAGCTGACCCGGGCGTTGGTGGACCTGATCGCGCAGGCGCGCAAGGACGCGAGGTACGCACCGGCCTAAGCCCCGCCTCCGACAGCGGGGCCGTCCTGGCGTGACACGGTTGCGGCCGAAGGCCCGGTCGCAGCCGCCGCGTGCGGCGCATCGCCGGAGGGCAGGTTGCGACTGCTGTGGCGCGCTTGCCTTCCCGGTGTGATCCAGTACTTTCGCCCTTCATGACCGGACCACGCCGAGCCGCCGCCGAGCCGGCAGTGGCGGGTGTCATCGCTGGGGCGGTGCCGGGAGCCATCGGATCATCGGCAGAGCAGGCTCAAGGACATCGCCTCCGGTCTGAGACAGTGCTGCCAGTGCGGCACGCGCTAGGCGGTCTTGCCAAATCGGCCCACGGAGGCACAGTCGACGTGCCGAGGGAGGAGGAGAGGACGCATGGCCGAGTTCGTCTACCAGGACCCATATCCCGTCGGAAATGACGCCGCACAATACCGCCTGTTGGGCGACGAGTACGTCGCGGTTGAGAAATTCGATGGCGAGGAGGTACTCAAGGTCGATCCTGCGGGATTGACGGTGCTCGCCCGCGAGGCGCTGCGGGACGCATCGTTCCTCCTGCGAACGGCGCACCTTCAGCAAGTAGCTGCGATTCTGGACGATCCCGAGGCGAGCGACAACGATCGCGGCGTCGCGCTCGCGATGCTGCGCAACGCCGAGGTGTCGGCGAATCTGGTGCTTCCGTTCTGCCAGGACACGGGTACCGCAACGGTCTTCGCGAAGAAGGGTCAGCGAGTGTGGACGGGTGGGGGCGATGCCGAGGCGCTCTCACGCGGGATCTACCAGACGTACCAAAAGGAGAATCTGCGTTATTCGCAGACCATCCCGCTCACGGTCTACGAGGAGAAGAACTCCGGCACCAATCTGCCTGCCCAGATCGACATCCTCGCGACGGATGGCATGGAGTACCAGTTCCTCTTCATCGCCAAGGGCGGCGGGTCGGCGAACAAGACCTATCTGTTCCAGGAAACGAAGGCCCTGCTCAATCCCGATCGGCTGGTCCCCTTCCTCTCGGAGAAGATGAAGACGCTCGGCACGGCCGCCTGCCCGCCGTACCACCTCGCCTTCGTGATCGGCGGGACGTCGGCCGAGGCGACCCTCAAGACCGTGAAGCTGGCGACGACAGGATACCTCGACGGACTCCCGAGGGCGGGCGATGAAGCAGGCCGAGCGTTCCGGGATGTAGACCTGGAAGCACAGCTGCTCGCCGCCGCTCAGCAGACGGGCATCGGGGCGCAGTTCGGCGGCAAGTACTTCGCGCTGGACGTTCGGGTGATCCGGCTGCCGCGCCATGGCGCATCCTGTCCAATCGGCATGGGTGTGTCGTGCTCGGCGCATCGGAATGTGAAGGCCCGGATCACCCGCGAGGGCATCTTCGTCGAGCAACTCGAGCGCGATCCGGGACGCTTCATCCCCGACCGATACCGCGGTCGGGACGACCGCGGCGTGGTGAAGGTCGACCTGAACCGTCCGATGGCCGACGTGCTCGCCGAGCTCAGTCGGCACCCCGTCAAGACCCGATTGGCGCTCACGGGAACGCTGGTCGTGGCACGGGACATCGCGCACGCCAAGATCAAGGAACGGCTCGACCGTGGTGAGGCGATGCCGCAGTATCTCAAGGACCACCCGGTGTACTACGCGGGACCGGCCAAGACGCCCGAAGGCAAGCCGTCCGGATCGTTCGGACCGACGACCGCCGGTCGGATGGACTCGTACGTCGACCAGTTCCAGTCGCTGGGCGGCTCCCTCGTCATGATCGCGAAGGGCAACCGCAGCCGAGAGGTCACGGAGGCGTGCCGAACGCACGGCGGCTTCTACCTCGGATCCATCGGCGGGCCTGCCGCGGTGCTGGCGGACGAGCACATCAAGAAGGTCGACCTGCTCGAGTACCCTGAGCTGGGTATGGAGGCCATTTACCGGATCGAGGTCGAGGATTTCCCTGCCTTCATCCTCGTGGACGACAAAGGGAACGACTTCTTCGCCGACCTCGGGTGAGCGTCTTTGGAGGGGCCCGGGCTGACTGGTCCCCTCCGACATGCGCGACGATCCGGCTCGCAGAGTCAGCGCTGGTGCAGCCAATACCGATTTCACGCTTTCTTCACGCATTTGGAAGTACCATTGGGGGCGGGAGGAATCGGTGCCACACGACAGTCGCTGTGCCGTTCCGGGTCGCGCACCCGAGCCGGGTGCGTTGCGCCAACGTATTCGGAAGCTCGAGGAGGAGTTGCGCGAGCACGACCTCGAGGAGGGGTACGAGTGGCCCTGCTCCGAGCAGCCGGAGCACGAGCAGCCGCCCGAGTCCGAGGACGACTGAACGCTCCGGCACGACCCCGCTCACTCCGTCTGCCCCGCGCGTCCCTCGTCTCTCGGGCCGCGCCCCGTCTCACCCCACCCCGACTCGGGGATCGCCATGAATCTCGACATCAAGGCTCTCGCGGCCACCGGTGCCGTGCTCGTCGGCGGGACGCTTCTCCTAGTGGCAATCGGCAATCTCGTCTTTCCCGGGTACGGCGACGCGTTGCTCGAGCTGGCTGCGTCGTTGTATCCGGGGTATGCCGGCCCCGCCGGGGCAAGCTCGGTCATCATCGTCTCACTTTATGGTGCGCTGGACGGCGCCGTGGGCGGTGCCCTGGTTGGTCTGGTCTACAACGCGGTCGTCCATCACGGGCTGCCGAGGGGTGAGCGCTTTTCGGCCTGAGGACCGTGGTCCCCGGTGGCGTTGCCGGGTGCGCGTGTGGTGGCCGTCGATGTAGCCTTCGGGTGTCACTCGATCACACGCACACCGGGAGTCCGCAATGCTGGAATCCATCCGTCAGTTCTTCGATAGGAATCTGGCTCCGGCGGCGGAGGATGCATCGGCCGCGGAGGTGCCCGACGGCAGGCGCCTCGCGCTGGCCGCGTGCGCCCTGATGTTGGAGCTCGCCTACGCGGACGACGAGTTCTCAGATCCGGAGCGGCGGCACATCGAGGACACCCTGGTCCGCCACTTTGCGCTCGATCCCAGCGCGGCTCAGGAACTCATGACGCTTGCCGATGAGGAGCGGAAGCGCTCGGTGGACCTGTATCAGTTCACGTCGCTCATCACGCAGAGCTATGACGAGGGGCAGCGCATGGTGCTTGCCGAAGTCCTGTGGCGGCTGGTGTACGCGGACGGCGAGTTCGCCGCACACGAGTCGTACTTGCTCCGCAAGCTCTCGAGCCTGCTGGATCTTCGGCCGGGATACCTCGCAGAGGCACGGAAACGTGCTCTTGGATCTTCCCCTGGGGCAGATGGCTGATCTGGATCGGCGGTTCGTCGAGCACGCACGAGCGACCGCGCTGTTCCCGGAGCCCGGGCGCGCACTGGTAGCCGTCAGCGGTGGGGTCGACTCGGTTGCGCTACTCGATCTCCTCGTGACGGCACAGTATGCACTGCAGCTGGAACTCCTCGTCGCCCACGTCAACCACGGCATCCGCTCCGAGAGTGCCGCCGTCCAGCAACACGTGATGGCGTTGGCCGGACGATTCGGGTTGCCGTGCCAGGTGATACGGCTCGCGCTGGGGGCCGATGCGTCGGAGACGACGGCGCGCCGAGCGAGATACGAGGGGTTACGGGCCATGCAGTGCGAGACGGGTGCCCGCTATCTGCTCACCGCGCACCATGCGGATGACCAGGCGGAGACAGTGCTGTACCGTGTGCTGCGGGGCTCGGGCGTCGCCGGGCTCGCCGGGATCGCGCCCATCGGACCGGACGGGCTCGTCCGTCCGCTGCTGCCCTTTGGTCGGGCCGAGATCGAAGACTGGGTGCGCGCGCGCCACCTGCCATACGATGACGATCCGTCCAATCGGAATCCTCGACACGATCGTTCATGGCTCCGCTCAGAACTGCTTCCGCAGCTGCGGGCCCGGTTCGGTGGGGAAGTCGATGCGCGGCTGCTGGCGCTCGGAGCGGACGCGGCGCGAAATCGCCACGCCTGGCGTGAGGTCCTGTCGGCGGTACCGGAGTTGGTGCTCGCACGGACACCCGGGTCGATCGAGGTTGCCCGTCCCCTCCTCAAGCGGTATCATAAAGTGTTGTCACAAGCACTCTTGCGCGCTTCGGCACGAGAGGTCGGGTGCCGTCTCGGCCACGGCAGCGCGACCCGCCTCTGCCGCTTCGCCCTCGAGGGAAGAAGTGGCGGTACGCTGGAACTCGGAGACGGTTGGATAGCGGAACTGGCGTTCGACCGACTTCTCATCCGTCGGCGGGATCGAAATGAGGTTGCCCTCCAGTCCCTGCGGTTGAATGAGGGTGAGGGTCGTTCGGAGTTCGGCTCCTGGTCGTTCACGTGGTATTCGGCCCCTGCGGGTGTCGTGCGTCGCGAGGGGGCGGCCACGTGGGTCGAGTCCGGTGAGCTGCACGTGCGCGGGTGGCAGCGCGGCGACCGGATCGTTCCGCTCGGCGGTGTCGGCAGTCGCAAGGTGCGCCGCGTGCTGATGGAGGCGCGAGTTCCGGTCGCCGAACGCGAGCGGTATCCGCTGGTGGTGCGCGGCGAGGACATCGTGTGGATACCAAAGGTGTGTCGGTCCGCGGTGGCCGTCCCGGAGCCGGGAACCGTTGCGATCAGGCTGGAGGCCGAGCACCGCGGTGATTGACGAGCGGAACTCCGGGCAGCGGGGTGAATATTAGGGGGCGGCAGGACGGGCCTGATGGGATAGCGCACTCGTGGGAGAAGCGAAGAACTAGATGGCTGACAAGACACCGCTCAACAACAAGTTCAATTGGGCCGGACTGAGCCGGAACCTCGCGTTCTGGTTGATCATCATCCTCATCCCGATCGTCTTCTACCAATTGATCGGGGGGGCGCGCGAATCGGCTGAGGAGATCTCGTACACGAGCTTCCAGAACTATCTCGAGCGCGATATGATCGCCGAGGTCGAGGTGACCAGCGGGAAGTTCGTAGAGGGTGAGTTCAAGCGTCCCGTGACGGTGAACGGGCGCGAGATCGAGCGGTTCTCGGTCATTCTCCCCATTCAGGATTCCGAGCTGTTCCTGCAGCGGTTGGAGGAGCGCAACGTGCCGATCTCGGCCAAGGAGCCGAAGACCGGGTTTGGCACGCTCCTCATCAATCTGCTGCCGTGGTTCATCCTCATCGGGCTATGGGTGTTCTTCTTCCGTCAGGTGCAGCAGGGTGGGAACCGGGCCTTCGCGTTCGGGAAATCGAAGGCCAAGCTGCTCACCGGCGATACGCCGAAAGTCACGTTCCAAGACGTGGCCGGCTGCGACGAGGCAAAAGTCGAGCTCGAGGAGATCATCGAGTTCCTGCGCGATCCGCAACGGTTCCAGCGGTTGGGTGGGCGACTGCCGAAGGGCGTGCTCCTCGTCGGCCCGCCGGGTACCGGAAAGACCTTGCTTGCCCGCGCCGTCGCGGGTGAGGCCGGGCGGCCGTTCTTCTCGATGTCCGGATCCGACTTCGTGGAGATGTTCGTCGGCGTTGGTGCGTCGCGCGTTCGCGATCTGTTCGAGCAGGGGAAGGCGCACGCCCCCTGCCTGATCTTCATCGACGAGATCGATGCCGTCGGGCGGCACCGCGGGGCCGGTCTGGGGGGAGGGCACGACGAGCGGGAGCAGACGCTCAACCAGCTGCTGGTCGAGATGGACGGCTTCGAGTCGAACGAGGGCGTCATACTGATCGCGGCCACGAACCGGCCCGACGTGCTCGATCCGGCGCTGTTGCGACCGGGTCGATTCGACCGGCAGATCGTGGTCGACATGCCCGACGTGCGTGGCCGCGAGATGATCCTCAAGGTGCACGCCCGTAAGATCCCCCTGTCGGACGACGTGCGGCTCGAGGTGATCGCGCGTGCGACACCGGGGTTGGCTGGGGCCGATCTCGCCAACATCGTGAACGAGGCAGCGCTCTTGGCGGCCCGGCGCTCGAAGAACCGTGTGGACATGCTCGACTTCGAGGATGCCAAGGACAAGGTCATGCTCGGCGTGGAGCGCAAGAGCATGGTCCTGTCGGACGAAGAGCGGAAGCTCACGGCATACCACGAGGCAGGGCACGCGTTGGTGAGCGTCCGCGTGCCGGGCCTCGATCCGGTGCATAAGGTCACGATCGTGCCGCGCGGCCGTGCGCTGGGCATCACCTTCTCGCTGCCCGAAGAAGATCGGCACAACTACACGAAGGAGTACATTCACGGTCGGCTCGCGATGGCCTACGGTGGACGCGTGGCCGAAGAGTTGATCTTCGGCGCCGAAAAGGTGACCACGGGAGCTGCCCAGGACATCGAGCAGGCAACGGAGATGGCCCGCCGGATGGTCACCCAGTTCGGGATGAGCGAGGCGGTGGGGCCGGTTGCGGTGGGTGACCGTGAGCAGCAGATCTTCCTGGGGCGGGAATTCGCGCAGCATCGCGAGATCTCGGACAAGACCGCCGAAGTGGTGGATACCGAGATCAAGCGGATCCTCGACGAGGCATATCGGCGGGCCCGGGCCATTCTCGAGGGGGACATGGAGACCTTGCACCGCATGGCCGAGGCGCTGCTCGAGCGCGAGACTCTGGACCGTGACGAGGTGGATCTCCTCGCCCGCGGTGACACGTTGCCACCCCCGCCCGCGCCCAAGCCGGAGCCTACGGGTGAGTCCGTGGGGAAGACGGAACGCGCGACCGATGCGCCGTCCGGCCGTCCGGTGCTCGGAACGCCGCCGGCCGAGCCTGCGGGCGCGTGAGCGCGCTGCGACTGGAGTCGTTCGGGTCCAGGGCAGTCGCCGAAGCGCTCACGGAGCGCGGCTATCCTCCCGCACAAGCGGACGCCACCGCCGGTGGCGTCCGCTCTGTCGTTGTGGTGCTCGACGCGCTTGCCGGGCCGCACCGCGATCTGCTGCTTCGGGAAACGGCTCGGCGCGGCATCGACTGCGTCACGGGACCGGGCTGGGCGCTGCTCGCAGGTGGAGTGAGCGCGCTGGCGGGTTTGGCCAGGCCAGATACCTCGGTGCTGCCTCCAGAGGTCGTGGCCTCCTTGGCCTCGGCGCTCACCGAGCCGACGGCGGAATGGCGCATGGCTCGGGGAACGATCGTGCTCGATCGGCCGCAGATCGTCGGTATCCTCAATGTGACACCGGACTCCTTCAGCGACGGCGGGCGCTACCTCGATCCCGCGGCTGCGCTCGATCATGCCGAGCAGTTGGTGGCGGAGGGTGCCGACGTGCTGGATGTCGGGGCCGAATCCACCAGGCCGGGCCGGCCGACACCGGTCGGATTCGCCGAGGAGTGGCGTCGGCTCGAGCCGGTGGTGACCGGGCTCAGCGTCCGGCTGCCCCACGTGCCGGTGACCGTCGACACGGTCCGCGCGCAGACGGCACGCCGCGCGCTTGAGCTTGGCGTCTGGGCGATCAACGATGTGTCAGGGCTCAGGCTCGATCCGGCTATCGCGTCGGTCTGCGCCGAGCACGGCGCCGGACTCGTCCTCATGCACTCCCGAGGCGACATCTCGGATATGGCGACGTACGATCACGCCCGCTACGGGCATGTGGCGAGCGCCGTGGCCGGCGAGCTGCGCCAAGCCAAGCAGACGGCCGTGGAGCGAGGTGTTCCGGACGACGGCATCGTACTCGATCCGGGTCTGGGCTTTGCCAAACGGCCCGAGCACAACTTGGCGCTGCTGCGAGATGTCGGCACCGTGGCGGGCCTCGGTGCACCCGTGATGGTCGGACCCTCGCGGAAGCGGTTCTTGGGCGTCGTCACAGGGCGTGAGGTTGCCGCGCGGGACCAGGCGACGGCAGCGGCCTGCGTCGTTGCCTATCTTGGGGGAGCCGCGCTCTTCCGGGTGCATGCTGTCGGTCCCACCCGGGATGCGCTCGCCGTGGCCCACGCCGTGCGGAGTGCGTGATGCCGTTCGAGCAATTCCGGTTCCTGATCCCCGACTGGTACGATGTGCTGGAGATCCTCATCGTAGCCTGGGTGATCTATCGGTTGCTCCTCTTCCTCGCCGGTACGCGCGCACTCCAGATCCTAGTCGGCATCACCGCACTCGTCCTCGTGTACTTCGCCGCGCTCGTGCTCAAGATGAACGTGATCACGACGCTGCTCGGCGTGGTCTTCACGTACGGTGCGTTCGCGGCGATCGTGGTGTTCCAGCCTGAACTCCGCCATGCCCTGGCTCGGCTCGGCCGGTCCCGGATCATCAGCCTCCTCGCCGGCAGCAGCAAGCACGCCGTCGCCGACGAGATGGCGGAGGCCGTAGGCCGGCTGTCACGCAACGGGACCGGCGCGATCATCGCCGTGGAGCAGGACGTGTCGCTGGATCAGTACCTGGAAACCGGAACGCCAATGCGGGCCACCGTCTCGGCGGATCTGTTGACCACCATCTTCACGCCCTACTCGCCGCTGCACGACGGTGCCGTGCTGATCCGGGCCGATCAAATCATCGGGGCGGGGTGCGTGCTACCACTCACCCAGTTCCCCGTGCACGATCGCTCCCTGGGAACCCGCCACCGCGCCGCCCTCGGGCTCTCTGAGGAAACGGATGCCGTCGTGGTGGTCGTTTCGGAGGAGACGTCGCGCATCTCCGTCGCAGTCCGTGGGCAACTCGTGCGAGGACTCACGCCGGACCAGGTGCGCGAGCTTCTGGCCTCCGGCGGGCAGCAGGCCCTTGCGTTCGGCGGCGCCCGTAGTGACGCTTCACCCGCCTAACGCCACAGCCTGAGCCGCCCATGCACGCACCCGACACCCTGTCGGCCAAGCCGCCGTACCGCCTGGCGGCGGTCGTCTTCGCAGCCGTCCTGACCGGCTACGTCATCACGCTCGCTCCCACGGTCACGTTCTGGGATGCGGGCGAGCTGATCGCATCGACCAAGATCCTTGGCATCCCGCATCCGCCGGGCACACCGCTCTTCGTGTTGATGGGGAATGTCTGGGCAGGGCTGGTGCGGATCGGCGAGTTCGCGTACCGCACGAACCTGATGACCGCCATCTTCAGTGCGACAGCCGCCGCGATGTTCTTTCTGCTCGTCGCGCAGGCGCTGCGCGGCTGGCGGCTGAGCGACGCGGTGGCCGGCGATCGGGTGTTCACCTTCGGCGGTGCGATCGCCGCCGCCCTGGTCTCGGCCTTCACCTTCACCGTCTGGCAGAACTCCAACGAGACCGAAGTCTACATGGTCTCCGCCTTTTCGATCGCGGGGATCTCGTGGCTTGCGTGGCTGTGGCGCAGTCATCGCGGAGGCGAGCGGGCTCCGCACGTGCTCTTGCTCGTGGTGTACCTCATGGCGGTCGCGCTGGGAAACCACCTGCTCACTCTGCTCGTTGGCCCGGCGTTGCTCGGCTTCATGTGGCACGTCCAGCGGACCGAGCCGCTACCCACTGACCGCGACCGCGCAACCGAGTGGGCTCAGTGGGCCGTCGTGCTTGGCGTGTGGGCGCTGCTCCTCGGGATCGGGCTTGGCAGCACCGGGCTGCTCGCCATCGGCGGCGCGGTATTCGTGATCGCCGCTGTCTATGCGGCATCGGTGGGGGCCCTGCCGTTCGCCGCGACGGTGCTGGCGATTGCCCTGTTGGGTGCATCCACCTACCTGTTCCTGCTCTTTCGGGCGAAAGTCGGGCCCGTCATCAATGAGGCCGACCCGTCCAACTGGGAGAATCTCTGGGCCGTGATCCGCCGGGAGCAGTACCCTCCCCGGTCCCCCATCGACAATCCGATCTACACGATGCGGGATATGAGCGGCATCGAGCGGCTCGGAGCGTTCTTCGGTTGTCTCTTCCGGTTCACCGACGGGCCGGTGCCCCCGGATCAGACCGGATTCGCGGTCCCGACGTGCTACACGGTGCGCAGCATTCCCTTGATGTTCCGCCAGCTGCAGAATTACCTCCAGTACTTCGACTGGCAGTGGGCAAACGGCCTGGCACCGTTCGAGCCCGTGTTCGCCCGCGTTCGCATTCCCTTCACGTTGGCCTTCATCGCACTGGGAACCTTCGGTGCCAACCTGCTCCGCCAGCGTGACCGGTCGGTGTTCTGGCTGCTGGTGCTCCTCTTCGTCACGACCGGGCCCGGGCTGATGGGGTACATGAACTTCAAGCCCGGATACTCCCTCGCCTGGGACGTCTTCCCCGCCATGGAGATGCACGAGGTGCGCGAGCGGGACTACTTCTTCACGGTGTCGTTCCAAGTGTGGGGCATCTTCGCCGGGATCGGCCTCGCCGGGCTCTACGCCAGCCTGCGGGAGCGCATCCAGCGTCCGGTGGCGGCCGGAGTCCTGGCCATTGCCGTGCTGCCCTTCGCCCTCAACTTCAACGCAGCGTCACGGGCGCATGGCCCGGAGCGCAGGCTTGCGCAGGAGTTCGCGTACAGCCTGTTGCAATCGGTCGAGCCCTACGGGATCCTCTTCACCAACGGTGACAACGACACCTTCCCACTGTGGTACCTGCAGGAGGTCGAGGGCGTGCGGCAGGACGTCGCAGTGGTCAACCTGTCGCTGGGCAATACCGACTGGTACATCCGGCAGCTGCGTGACAACCCGGTGCGACCCTTCGATCCGTCCGAGGCGCCGTGGTTCGCCGAGGGCGCACCCGAGATGCCGCCGGGTCCCTTGCACACCCTCACCGATCGCGAGATCGCGGACTTCCAGAGCATGCTGCTGCCGCGCTCGCTCACCTTCCGGGCGGGACGCGTGGCCGTGACCTACCCAGAGCAGTCGGCGTTCTACGTGTACGACATGCTCATCATTCGGCTGCTGCAAGAGAATGTCGGCCGGCGGCCGGTCTACTTCTCGATGACCGCCGGGACCCAGAACTGGAGCCGGATGGCGGACTACATCACGCAGCAGGGCATGGTCTTCCGCGTACACGCGCAAGCGCCGCCTGATACCACGCGACTGGCACCCGGCATCTTCAGTGTTCCCATCGACCTCCCGAGGACCGACTCGCTGGCGTGGCACGTATACCGGTATGGCGATTTGCTCGAGGCGGATTCGGTTCGGCTCGATCCGACGAACCGGAACATCGCGATCAATCTGAGCTACCCACTGTATGGGCTCGGGCTTGCATACGCGCTGGAAGGTGACAGTGCGGCGGCGCGCCGAAACCTCGAGAGCGCGGTCAAGCTATACTACCTCCCGGAGTTCGCGCGCTCGCTGCAGATGGGCGAAGGGCTGCTGACACAACCGCTCGAGGGCGACACGCCGATTGGTCCGTAGCGCCACGAAGACCGGCGGGACGGTGCCATTCAGGGCTGAGCGCAGGTAATCTTCAAGGTTATGGGTTTCGATGCACTGCCCGGGAATCTGGCGCGAGTCCGCGACGAAGTCGCGCGGGTGCAGGCGGTCGAAGGGGTCGGTGCTCCGATCCGTATCGTTGCGGTCACCAAGGGGCACGGGCTCGACGCCGCGCGAGCGGCACTTGGCGCCGGTCTATCCGACCTCGGCGAGAATCGAGTTCAGGAGGGCAGCGAGAAGATCGCCTCACTCGCGTCGGAGACGGCCCGCTGGCATCTGATCGGGCACCTCCAGACGAACAAGGCAAAGCTCATCCCGGGGGCGTTTGCCATGGTCCATTCCATGGACAGCGTGCGCGTTGCGGAGGCGCTCGATCGCGCCGTGGCGCGCCGCGCCGGTGTCGGTCGACTTGAGGTCTTGCTACAGGTCAACGTGGCAGGCGAGGACCAGAAGAGCGGCTGCAGTCCGGTAGAGGCCCCCGCGATCGCCGCCGCCGCCGCCGCGCTGCCTGGGCTGGAGCTTCGAGGACTGATGACGATGGCACCCTATACGGACGACGAGGGAGTTCAGCGGCAGGTGTTTGCCTCACTGCGGCGCATCCGGGAGGAGCTCGAGGCGCAGGGCCTATCCCTGCCGGAGTTGTCGATGGGCATGTCGGGAGATTTCCGGGCGGCCGTCGCCGAGGGAGCCACGCTCCTCAGGCTCGGGACCGTCCTGTTCGGGGAGCGTCCCTCATGAACGACCAGGAATTCCGGCTGACGCCGGCGGACATTCGCGCCCAGCGGTTCCGCAAGGCCGCCTTTGGCTACGACACCGGAGCGGTCGAGGAGTTTCGGTCGCGGATTGCGGACGAGTTCGAGCGGCTGATGCGCGAGCGGGCGGCCCTCGATGAACGTCTGCAGAGCTCGCGCGAGCAGATGAAGGCATACCGCGAGCGCGAGAAGGCGCTCAACGAAGCCGTGGTCATGGCGCACCAGGTGCGTGAAGATATCCAGCAGACGGCGAAGCATGATTCGGACGTGCTGCTCAAGGAGGCACGCCAGAAGGCGGACGAGATTCTGCACGAAGCCCGGACCGTCGAAGTCTCGATTCGACGGGACATCGAGGAAGCACAGCGGCAGTTCAGCGCGTACCTCACTTCCTTCCGCCTGCTACTCGAGCGTCAGCTGGCCCAGATCGATGCCCTCTCGGAGTTCGAGCGAGACGGCAGCCCACCGGAAGCGCCATGACCTCGGTCGGGTTGCATGATCGCATCGACACGGCCGTACATGCCGTGCGCGCGCACACGTCGTGGCAGCCCGAGGTGGCCCTGATCCTCGGCACCGGGTTGGGCGCACTCGCGGAGGAGATCGACCGACAGGCAGAGATCGGCTATGAGCACATACCCGGGTTCCCGCTCTCTACGGTCGAGTCCCACGCGGGACGTCTGCTGTTCGGCTCGCTCGGCGGTCGTCGCGTCGTGGCCATGCAGGGCCGGTTCCACCGCTACGAGGGTTACTCGCTGAGCGAGATCACCTTCCCGGTTCGCGTCATGCGCGCGCTGGGTGCCGCTACGCTCGTCGTGTCGAACGCGTGTGGCGGCATGCATCCACTCTGGCAGCCCGGCGACCTGGTGCTCATCGCCGATCACATCAATCTGCTCGGGGACAATCCGCTCATCGGTCCAAACGATGACACGCTCGGGCCGCGCTTCCCGGACATGTCGGAGCCGTACGATGCGGCGCTCCGCGAGCTCGCGCGGACCGTCGCGCGGGAGCGCCAGCTCGTGCTTCGCGAGGGCGTGTACGTGGCGGTGACTGGACCGAATCTCGAGACCCCGGCCGAGTACCGGTTCCTCCGGACCATCGGAGCGGACGTGGTCGGCATGTCGACGGTGCCCGAAGTGATCGTCGCCGTGCACGGCGGCATGCGCGTGCTCGGCATTTCGATCATCACCGACGCCTGCCTCCCCGATGCGCTCGAGCCGGCCGACGTCGGCGCGATCATCGCGACGGCACGGGCGGCTGAACCGAACCTGACCCGTCTCGTGACCGGGGTGCTGGAGCGGATGGTCTGAATGGGGTACGAACCGCTGGTGTACGCGAGTCCGGAGCAGTTCGAGCAGGCGATCCTCGCTGAGTGGCGCGCGGAAGGTCTGTTCGACCGCACCCTCGATGCAACGAAGGACGGTGAGCCGTTCGTGTTTTACGAGGGCCCACCCACGGCGAACGGCCGACCCGGCATCCATCACGTTTTCGCCCGGACGATCAAGGACCTCGTGTGCCGGTATCACACGATGCTGGGGCGCTCGGTCACGCGCATAGCGGGGTGGGATACACATGGTCTCCCGGTCGAAATCGAGGTGGAGAAGGCGCTCCAGATCAGTGGAAAGGCCGACATCGAGAAGTTCGGCGTAGCCCGGTTCAACGAGCGGTGTCGCGAAAGCGTCTTCCGCTACAAGTCCGATTGGGAGTCTCTCTCCGAGCGGATTGGGTACTGGCTCGACTACAGTCGGCCATACGTGACCTACACCAACGCGTACATCGAGAGTGTCTGGTGGCTGCTGAAGCAGCTGTACGAGCGAGATCGGCTCTATCTCGGCCACAAGGTGCTGCCGTATTGCCCGCGCTGCGGTACCGCGCTGTCGAGCCATGAGCTGGCGCAGGGATACGCCGCTCACCGCAGTCCCTCCATCCACGTGTTGTTCCGACTCGAGGGAGAGCCGGCGCGCTATCTCCTGGTCTGGACCACGACGCCTTGGACGCTGCCGTCCAATGTCGCCGTCGCCGTGCACCCCGACCTTCAATACGTCGAGCACGACGTCGCTGGTCGTCGGGTGATCGTCGAGCACGGCATCGCCGGCGAGCGCGTCTTTCCGGGCGCGACGGGAGGCAAGCCGATCGCGAGCTTTCCGCAGACCGGGAGGTTCGCGGGGCGGGACCTGATCGGTCTGCGGTACGAGCCGCTCCTCGAGGCGGTTCCGGTGGATCGCGAGCGTGCCTTCCGGGTCGTGGGAGGGGCTTTCGTCTCGAGTGAGGAGGGCACGGGCCTCGTGCACCTCGCGCCCGCGTTCGGTGCCGATGACTACCAGGCCGGCCAGCGTGAGGGCCTCGCCTTCGTGAACCCCGTGGACGCCTCGGGGCGCTTCAACGGCACCGAGTGGAACGCGATCGAGGGTCTGACCGTGTTCGAGGCAAATCCCGTGATCGCGGAGCACCTCGAGCGGGAGGCCAAGGTCTTCGGACGGTACCAAGCCGAGGGCTACGAGCACACGTATCCCTTCTGCTGGCGGTGTGATTCACCCCTCATCTACTACGCCCGCGAGAGCTGGTTCGTCCGCACCACGGCGTACCGGGACGAGATGATGACGATCAACCGGGCGGTCGGCTGGACGCCGCCCGAGGTCGGTGATGGTCGCTTCGGCGAGTGGTTGGAGAACAACGTGGATTGGGCGCTCACCCGTGACCGATACTGGGGGACGCCGCTGCCGATCTGGCTGTGCGACGCCGACCCTGCGCACCGGGCGGTGATCGGATCCTATGCGGAGCTTGCAGCCCACCAGGGCCGCCCGCTCCCCCCGGACTTCGATCCGCACAAGCCGTTCATCGACGAGATCGTGTTTCCCTGCACGTCGTCGGGCTGCGGCGGCACGATGCGACGCGTGCCGGCGGTGATCGATGCCTGGTTCGACTCCGGCGCGATGCCGTACGCTCAGTGGCACTATCCGTTCGAGCAAGAGGAGGAGTTCGCGCGGCACTTTCCGGCTGACTTCATTTGCGAGGGTCTCGATCAGACGCGTGGCTGGTTCTATTCGCTGCTCGCGATTGCAGCCGGCGTCTCAGACAGTCCCGCGTACCGCAACGTGCTCGTGAACGGCCTCGTGCTCGACGCCGATGGACGGAAGATGTCCAAGCGGCTCGGCAACGTCGTGAATCCCTGGGAGGCGGTCGCCGAATTCGGAGCGGATGCCGTCCGCCTGTACCTGCTCGCATCGAGCCAGGTCTGGCTGCCCAAGCGGTTCGATCCGCAAGCGGTCGGCGAGGTCGCGTCCGGCTTTCTCAACCGCCTCCGCAACACCTACGGCTTCTTCGGGCTCTATGCGGAGGAGTGGGCCGCTGACGAGGCGCCGGCTCCTGCGGAACGTCCCCCTGTCGATCGGTGGCTGCTCAGCCGGCTGGACGGACTCGTGGATGGCGTGCGCAGCGCGTGGGACGCCTACGATGTGACGGGCGGTGTCCGGGCAATCATGGATTTCTGCGACAACGATCTGTCGAACTGGTATGTGCGGGTGAACCGTCGTCGCTTCTGGGCGCCCGATGCCGAGGCCGATCCGGCCGCGTTGGCGACCCTCTCCTACGCCTTGGTCACGGTCGCCCGCTTGCTCGCACCGGCGGCTCCGTTTCTGAGTGACGCGATCCACCGGCGACTCACCGGTTCATCGGTTCACCTCGCATCGTTTCCGGTTCGTGGCGGGGCGGCGGACGCCGGCCTCGACCGGGCCATGGATGCGGTCCGGCGCCTCGCGACACTGGCTCGGGCTGCCCGAGAGTCCGCCGGACTTCGCGTGCGTCAACCGCTTGCCGCGATGCGTGTGGCGGTGCCCGCGGCCGTCAACGGAGCCGCATTCGAGGCCTACCTCGAGATCCTGACCGCCGAAGTGAACGTTCGCTCGGTGGCGGTGGTGTCGTCTGACGAGGAGCTCGTGAGGCTTAGGCCGAAGCCGAATTTCCGCTCCCTTGGGAAGCGGTTCGGCAAGGATACCCCCGAAGCAGCGCGGCAGACCGCGGCCCTCAGCGCCGAGCAGCTGAGGACGCTGGAGCAGGGGAGCACGGTGACGCTTTCCGTGGAGGGCCGGACCTTCGAGTACGGTCCGGACGACGTCGTCGTGGAGCGGGAAGTCACGACCGACTGGCTCGTCCAGGCCGACGGCCCGTTTGTCGCGGCACTCGACCCCCACGTCACTGACGAGCTGCGGCTCGAGGGCATTGCCCGGGAGCTGATCAACCGGATTCAGAGACTACGAAAAGACGCCGGGTACGATTACAATACGCGGATTGAGTTGAGCATTTCGGGCGCGGACGAGGTCGTCCGTGCGGCCGCCGGGTTCGAGGCGGTCATCGGGGCCGAAACGCTGGCACGGCGGCTGGATGCGGGCGGCGACCTTGCCGACCCGGACAGCCGGGAGGCGGTCGACATCGATGGCCGCGCCGCTGTGATTGCGGTCAGGCGGGCGGCGCGCCAGGCACCCTAGTCAGGTTGGAAGACGATCTCATGAAGAAGAAACAGCTCGCCCATCTCGAGAAGCGGCTCCTTGAAGAGCGGGACCGTGTCATGAAGGAGTTGGGCCAGTACGACGAGCAGTTCAGCGGCACGTTGCAGGCCTCCGACGGCGATCTCTCCTCGTACTCCTTCCACATGGCCGATCAGGGCACCGACGCCATGGAGCGCGAGAAGCAGTTCCTGTTCGCCTCCAAGGAAGGACGGTACCTCTGGCACGTCAACGAGGCGTTGCGACGGCTGTACTCGCGACCGGACGAGTTCGGCACGTGCCACGAGTGCGGCGAGGAGATCAGCTTCGAGCGACTCGACGCGCTCCCGCACGCACGGTTGTGCATCAAATGCAAGGCGAAAGAGGAAGATGCCAAGCGCGAGTAAACGGCACCTCTTCTGGTCGGTCGCCCTGACGGTGGTCGCTCTCGATCAGATCACGAAAGCGGTGGCGGTCGCTCGCCTGAGCGCTGGGGTGGTGCCAATCTTCGGTGACTGGCTGCTCTTTCGGCTCGTCTACAACAAGGGCGCCGCGTTCGGGATCTACCTGGGGCCCTATTCCCGGTGGATCTTCTTGGGTCTTGCCCTCGTCGCGCTGGTCGTGCTCGGCTCGATGGTGCGGCACACCCAGCCGTCGCACTGGTTCCGTCTCACGGCGCTCGGACTGGTGTGTGGCGGCGCCGTCGGGAATCTGATCGACCGCATTCGGAGTGCGGACGGCGTGGTCGACTTCATCGACGTCTACATCGGCCCGCTGCATTGGCCGACCTTCAACGTGGCGGACATGGGCGTGACGTGCGGGGCGATCGCCCTCGCCGCGGTCCTCTGGCGAGAAGGGCACGCCGCCGAAGAGGAGCACGGGGCGCGGGAGCGCGCCAACCCCGCGGAGGCCTGAGCGTATTCCCGAGCGACGCGTCGAGCTCTCCGTCGTCGCTCCGGCCACCGAGCGGATCGACCGCTTTCTCGCCGACCAACTCTCGCTGTCCCGTACGCAGGCGGCCCGCCTGATTGCCGCCGGCGCCGTCCATGTCAACGGCGCCCAAGCCCGCGCATCCCGTACACTCGAGCGGGGCGACCGGGTCGTCGTGGAGCTTCCCGAGACCGCTCCTCCGCGGCATCTCGTCCCCCGCGAGCTGCCCCTCCGTGTCGTCTTCGAGGACGAGCACCTGCTGGTGCTGGACAAGCCGGCGGGCTTGGTCGTTCACCCGGCCCCCGGGCACTGGGACGATACGCTGCTCAACGCGCTGGTGGCGCGGGGCACGCCACTCTCGGACGGTGCGCAGGGACGTCCGGGACTCGTGCACCGACTCGACAAGGACACCTCGGGGCTGCTGGTCGTGGCGAAGACCGACGCGGCCCATCGGGTGCTCGCGGGGGCGCTCGGCCGCCGCGAGATCGAACGGCGCTACGCCGTCCTGGTCTGGGGCCACGTCGGGGCCGCACTCGTGATCGATGCGGCCCTCGGCCGTCATCCCCGCGACCGCAAGCGCATGACGGTACTCCCCGGGGGTCGGGAGGCGCGTACCGCCGTGACGCCGGTGGCGCGATTCGAAACCTGCGATCTGGTGCGGGCGGCTCTGGTCACCGGCCGGACGCATCAGATCAGGGTCCACCTCGCCCACGCCGGCCATCCGGTGGTGGGGGATAGGACGTACGCACAGGGCGGTGCGCGAAGGCTCACCGGGGCGCAGCGGCCGTTCGCTGACGCCGTGGAACGCTGTGCCGAGCGCCAGGCCCTGCATGCGGCGGAACTGCGGCTCCGGCATCCGGTCTCCGGGGCGCTGCTCGAACTCCGCTCGGAATGGCCCCACGATCTCCGGGCCGCTCTCGCCGCTGCCGCCGAGGATCCGGCATTGGTTGATCGGGAGGATCCGCTCCAATACCTTGGCTTCTTCGAGACACCGTGACAGCCGTTTGCCTGGCTGGGATCGGCCACTCGCGTGCCCCCGAGGCTCCATGCCGCTGAGTCGCGGTCACATCCCGAATCGGCCCGCCCACTGCCAGCCGTGAGCGCGCTCACCGACGCCGATCGCGAGAGCCTCCTGGCGCTCGCCCGCCGCATCGACCCGCACGACGCTAGGGCGCAGAACAACCTCGGCGTCGTGTTCTACCGCCGTGGCATGCTCGATGAGGCCACCGCTCGGTTCGAGGCAGCACTGGAACTGGATCCACAGCTCGCCGTCGCCCGGCGAAACCTCGAGATCGCCCATGCGGGCAGCGGTCACTATGACCGGCAGATCACTCTCCTGGGGGAACGATTGCGTGCCGACCCCGACGACGGTGATGCGCGGCATGAGCTCGCCCGAACGTATCACGCGCTCGGTCGCCACGATGCAGCCGTGGACGAGCTGCAGGCGCTCCTCTCTCAACGGGGCCCGAACGCGGACGTGCTCGTCGATCTCGGGCTCGCGGAACGGGCCCGCGGCCACGTGCGGGCGGCCCTGGAGTGGCTGGGTCGAGCATGCGCTCTGGCGCCGGCAAACGCCGCGGCTCACCGGCAGCTCGGTCGGCTGCTGCACGAGGCCGGCCGCCCGGAGGAGGCGCTCGAGCACCTCGAGCACGCCACGGAGCTGGAACCCAAGGACGCCGAGGCGCACGGCGAGCTGGCGTTCGTATTGGGGGATCTCGGCCGGCATGAGGAAGCGCGGCTCGCGACGCGGACTTCGCTGAGTCTCGCCGCTCCAACCGGACGGGAGACCGCGCCGCTCGCGCTCGAGTCGGACCTCGATGCGGGCCCGCCCACGCCCGACCCGGTCGTGTCGAGTCCCCCACCGACCCTCGCTCACTACCACCTCGGCGTAGCGTTCCGTCAACGGGGGCTGTATGCGGAAGCCCTCCGAGAATTCACGCTCGCACTCGAGGAGGGCGACGACACCGCGGTGGTGAGGCCGGCGATCGCCGTGACCCACTTGCTCAGGGGGGATCACGGGGCCGCCCTAGAGCTATACGAGCAACTCGTCGTCGAGCAGCCCGCCGACGCGACGGTCTGGAACGAGCGCGGCGTGGTGTGTCATCAGCTGGGCCGCTTCGATGACGCGCTCGACTCGTATCGGCAGGCGGCGACGCTTGCGCCGGCAACGGCAGATCCGCACAGCAACCGCGGTGTGGCGCTCGTTCACCTCGGGCGGGACAGCGAGGCCATCGCGGCACTCGGTGAAGCCGTCGAGGCCCAGCCTGACGCCGTGCTTGCACGGATCAATCTCGGCCTGCTCCTGTTCCGCCGCCGCCGCTGGGACTACGCCATCGAGGCCTTTCGATGGGTGGTCGACCACGATCCTGAAGATGCCAGCGCGTGGAACGGCGTGGGGCTGGTGCTCACCGAGCTCGGCCGACACACCGACGCCCGAAATGCGTTTGCACGGGCAGTCCAGGCCGATCCCGAATCCGCGGAGGCGCACTATGGGCTCAGCTTCGCCCTGTCGCGACTCGGACGGTACGAGGAGGCGCTTCGCGAGGTCACGCGTGCCCAAGGAATCGATCCCTACTACCTGCCCGGACGGTTCCGACTCGGGATCGACCTCATGCAGGAGATGCCACGGCTCGCCATTGTGCCCGAGATCTCCGCAGACGTGGCTGGAGGTCTCGAGCGGGAGGGGTTCACCTTCGAGGCCGGGCAACTGGAGGACATCTTCTGTCGCTTCCATGCCCGGTCCGCGGCTCGCTCGGCGGAGCGGGCCCGCGACTGGATCGAGGTGCGGCGGCTCGCCGAGTCGGGCGAACTGGAACAGGCGGTCGCGGCGGCACGGCTCGCGGTCGAGCGGGGCGCTGATGGGGCAGAGGCCAACGCCGTGCTCGCCCAATTGTACGCTGACCGCGGTCTCCACGGTGAAGCGCTTGACCGCTATCGTGCGGCACGCGAGGCCGCACCGTACCGGCTCGATCTCATGCTTGGCGAGGTTCGGCAGCTTCTCGCGCTCGGGAAACCTGCTGACGCGCTTGGAGAGGCGGAGTCAGCGGTCGCTGAGTATCCAGGCGAGGTTGACGCGTTGGCCACCCTGGCCGAGGTCCGCCTCGCGGCGGGCGACGTGGCGCATGCGCAGGAGGCAGTCGCAGCGGCCCGGGAACGGGATCCCGGGCGAGCCGACCTGCTCGCCCTCGAGGGCGACGTTCTCCTGCGTGCCGGCGACCGCGAGAGGGCGATCCGGGCCTACCAGGCTGCTGCTGACCAGGCACCACGGGCGGTGCAGGCGTGGCTCTCGCTGGGCAAGGTTTGCGAACAGCAGGGGGATGACGGCCGTGCAGAGGCTGCGTACCGTTCTGCGTTGGTTGCAGATCCGGACTCGACAGCCGCGTTGCTCGCCCTGGCCGAGACCCGGCGCCGCCAGGGTGCGGGCAAGGAAGCGGTCAATCTGCTCGCCGGGCTCATCGAGGTCGAGCCAACCAACCTGGAGGCGCTGCGGGCCCTCGGCTGGGCGCTGCTCGACGACGGCCGAGCGGAGCAGGCGCTGCGTGCGTTCGACCGCCTGCTCGCGTTTGCCCCGGACGACGTCTCGGCGCTGTTCCTCGCTGCCGTGACAGAGGCGCGATTGAAGCGTTTCGGGGGGGCCGTCCGGCGGTGGCAGCGCGTGATCGCCGTCGCGCCCGACGGGCCGTTCGCGGAGCGTGCCCGATCGCTCGTCGAGACGGCCATGGATCTGCAGCACCTGTTCCCGGCGCCCGAGGTGTGAGGTATGGCGATCGAAGGTCCACTCAAGGAACTTGGGATCCACGACGTCTTTCACCTGCTCGACCTCGGCAGTGAGACCGGAGAGCTGACCGTGACCTCGCGGCTGCGTCGCAATGAGGGCACGATCTACTTCGAGGAGGGGGCTGTCGTTCATGCTGTGATCGGATCGAACCCGCATCCGCTCGGGGAGGTCCTACTCCGCGGGGGGCGGATTGGCGAAGCCGACCTGCAGCGTGCTCGCGGGATGCAGCACCGTGGCGATAGTCGACGGCTGGGAGAGATCCTTGTCGACATCGGGGCGCTGAGCCAAGAGGATCTGGATCGGTACGTCCAGCAGCAGATCGCGGAGGTGGTGTTCGAGATTATGAGCTGGCGCGAAGGGTACTTCACCTTCACGGATGGGCCGCTCGAGGGCCTCCCCGTCGAGGCGAAGGTTCGCCTGCCCGGGAGCTCCCTGCTGCTCGAAGCGGCCCGCCGCATCGAGGAATGGTCCCGCATCGCCGCCAAGATCCCGCATCTCGGTCTGGTTCCCGAGCTGGCGCCGCCTACCCGGGCCGAAACGGGCCGACTGGAACTGCTGTCGGTCGAGTGGGAGATTCTCGCCGCCGCCGACGGTGAGCGGGACCTGCGGGACATCAGTACGGCAGTGCGCCGGTCCGAGTTCGACGTGGCACGTGCGGTCTTCGGACTCGCGAGCGCGGGCGTGCTGGTGCTCGAGGAGCGGCCCAGCCCCGACGGCGTCGAGCAGCCGATCGGCGGCTCGCTCGAGGACGTGATCGAGCAGATCGAGCGTGCCCTCGAGGAGGGAGATCTCGACGCAGCGGAGCGATGGGCCGACCAAGCGCGGTCGAGGTACCCCGACGCCGCCGCCGTTGCGATGCTTCACGGTCGCCTGGCGCTGCTTCAGGGAGACGCCATGGCGGCGGAGCACGAGTTTCGCAAGGCGCTGCGATTGGATCCGCTGCTGGCACAGGCGCACCTGCTCTTGGGCGATGCACTGGCCCGACAGGGCCGGTTCGGGGAAGCAACGGAATGGTGGGAGCGTTGGCTCACGGTCGCTAGTCATGCGGATGAGGAATCGGCGGACACGGTCCGGGTACGAGAGGCCATCCGCGCAGCGCAGACCCTGAGTACGTTCCTCAGACCGCATGATGATTGACGAACTGACCAGCCTCGTCGACGAGTACCTGCGGAGTCCCCGCAGCCTCGCGTTTGTCGACCTCGCCGAGCGCCTCCGAACGGAGGGGCGGCTCGAGGCCGCAGTGCGCGTGGCCCTGACCGGGCTCGAGCACTACCCGACGCTTTCGGCCGCCTACGACGTGTATGCGCGGATCCTGCTGGATATTGGGGATCTCGACCGGGCCGAGACGATCTGGCGCGAGTTGCTGGAGCGAGACAGGCGGCACGTCGGTGCGCTCACCGGGCTAGGCGGTCTCTACGCGCGCAAGGGCGACTATGACAGCGCGCTCGACCATCTCGAACGGGCACTCTCCGTGGATCCCGCCGATCCTGCCGTCGTGCAGGCCCTGATGCGCGTGCGGCGGGCGGCGGAGGACGCTGAAGGGGACGCCACGAGCGCGCAGGCCTCCGAGCAGACGCTGTTCCGTGGGCTCGATGGCGCCGGACGCGGGATGCTGCTCGCCGACCGCCACGGCCAGATGCTGGGCGGACGGCTGGAGACCCCTGCCGGCGATGAGGTATCCGAGCCCGCCGCCGCCCACGTGGCGTCGGTGGCGCGGGAGGCGACGCGCACCGCGGACATGCTGGGGCTCGGACCATGGCTGTGGCTCACGATAGAGGCTGCGGCGGCGAACCTGCACCTGAGCGCACCCGACGACCAGAGCCTGTTGTTGGTGGTGCGGGACCGGAGCATGCCCGCAGGCCGATTGGCTCGGCTCGCCGAGCGGGCGGCGGAGACGGCACGCGGATGGCTCGGAGAGCAAATCCTGTGATCGCTCCCCTGGCCGAGGCGCTCGATCGCATGACGCGGGTCGGAGGAGTATGGGGTGCACTGCTCGTTGCCGCGGACGACGGACTCGTCATCGCCGAGGCCGTCATGGAGGGCATCAAGCCAGCTGCAATCGCTGCACTTGCAGCGAGCCTCGCCCGGCAGAGCGGCATCGCGTCGGAGGCGGCCGGTGCCGGAACGCCGCGCTTCCTGCACTTGCAGGGTGCCGCGGGGACGTTGGCGGTAATGTCGGCGGGAGACGGGCTGCTGCTCGTGGCGGTCGGCTCGGACGAGATGAACGTCGGCCTTGCGCGGCTCGAGATGCTGCGGGCGATCGAGGCGGCGGAGTGAGACGGTCGCGTGTCATCGAGGCGTGGACGTACGAGCCGCTCGAGCGGTTCGTCCGCGAGTCGGGAGCGCGACTGACCCTCGTCATGACCCCGGCGGGGCAGGTGCTCGCCCAATTCGGATTCGCCAGGGCCGTGGACGTGATGGCGGCGGCGGCTCTCGGGGCCGCGGTCTTCGCCTCGTCGAGCGAGATCGCGCGGCTCTTGGGGAACCTCGAGTTCTCGACCCTGCATCATCGCGGCCACCGATTCGGCATCTTCCTCGGAGGATGTGCCGTGCCACGGGGGCGGCTTCTCGCTCTGGTCATCTACGGCGAGGATTCGTCTGTTGGGCTGGTGCAGCTATTCTTCGACGAACTCGTGCGCGGACTCCAGGAGGCTGCGCCCGAGCAGGAGCGGTCTCGCCCCGTGCTCGCCGCCGACTTCGAGCGCGAGTTGAACGACAGTCTTGCAAGTCTCTTCGGACGGTGACGGAGTGTCGCTAGTCAACTTCACGACCCGCGAAATCACCTGCAAGATCGTCTACTACGGTCCCGGACGGTCCGGAAAGACGGCGAGCCTGCAGTACGTCTATGGTCGCGTGCCGCAAGACCGACGGGGGCGTATGGTGTCCCTTGCCACCGAGACTGAGCGTACCTTGTTTTTCGACTTTCTGCCGTTGGATCTCGGCAGCATCTCCGGCTTCACCACCCGATTCCACCTCTACACGGTCCCGGGGCAGCTCTACTACGATTCCACACGGAAGCTGGTGCTGCAGGGGGCCGACGGGGTCGTGTTCGTGGCCGACAGTCAGGTGCGCCAGCTCGACGAGAACATCGAGAGCTTGCAGGGGCTTCAGGCAAATCTGGTCGCGATGGGAAGCGACATGCGATCGATGCCGATGGTGTTTCAGTACAACAAACAGGACCTGCCATCGGAGCTGATCCTCACACCGACCGAGCTGGACGACGCGCTGAACTTCTGGGCGCTGGCCAGCCACTCCTCCGACGCGCTGAGGGGTGTCGGCGTGTTCGAGACCCTGCGGGCGATCTCCGAGCGCGTGCTGCGGAAGCTGTCTGAGGAAGCACCGGCGTAATGCACGAGCTCAATCCGCGGTTCACGTTCGACGCCTTCGTCGTCGGGGCGGCCAACCGACTGGCCGTGACCGCGGCGCGGACCGTGGCGGAATCCCCCGGCACCGCCTACAACCCCCTGATCATCTACGGCGAGACCGGTCTCGGGAAGACGCACCTGCTGACGGCCATCGGCCACCTGGCGCGGCAGTTCGTCGAGGGAGTCGAAGTCGAGTACGTGACCCTCGCGGAGTTCGTCGAGCTGTATCAGGCCGCCGTCGCTGCAGGCCAGACGGAGGCGCTGCGCGGCCGGCTTGGGCGAGCTGACGTCCTGCTGGTGGACGACGCGCAGTTCTTGACGCACCGTCGAGAGATGCAGGCCGAGGTACTGCGGATCGTCGAGGCCCTGCAGGGGGCGAACCGCCAAATCGTGCTGACGAGCGACCGACCGCCGGGGGAAATCCAGGAGCTCGACGATCGGCTGCTCACCCGGTTCGATGGCGGATTGGTGGTCGACATCGACGCCCCGGATTATGAGACGCGCCTGGCCATTTTGAAGCGCCGCGCGAGCGAGCGCGCCGTGCCGGTCGAGGCGGCCGTGCTCGAGGTGGTCGCGGCCGTTCGGCTGCGCAACGTGCGGGAGTTGCTCGGCCTCTTCAACCGCGTGGTCGCGTATCAGGCGGTCAGCGAGGTGCCACTCACCGCCGATGTCGTGCGGCAGCTGTTGAGTGCCGAAGCGCCGCCGGCGCGGATAGCCGCTGCGAGTGGACCGACGCCACAGGCCCGCAGCGCGGACGAGTTCGCCGACTTTCTCTCGGGGGTGAGCGTCACGGTTCAGGCACAGGTTGCCGTCTGGCGCACCCGTGTGACGGATACGATCAGGCACTGGGCCGGAGAGGGCTACCGCACTGAGCGACTCGAACAGCTCCTGCGCCAAGACGTACCATCCGGCGTAGATCGTGCGATCCGGGAGTACGAGCGTGATGTTGACCGGCTGCGGGGCTGTCAGCGGGCCATGGCCCGTGTCGATCCGCACCGCATGTCCGATCCGGTGTTCTACGATCCGGATCGCCTCGCGGAGGCCGACGACCTCGTGCAGGCAACCTTGCGGGAAGGCCGTCCGCCTCCCGGGCCGTCGCCCGCGTGGACCATGGAACAGCTGATCACTGGAGAGTCGAACCGGATCGCAATCACGGCTGCCGCGGCGATCGTCGCCGAGCCGGGCGAGGCGTACAACCCGGTCGTCATCGTCGGTCCGGCAGGCGTGGGCAAGACCCACGTGCTCCACGCGATTGGCAACGCGCTCGCGATGATGCCCGGGGCAAAGGTCGCCTGCCTTTCGGCGCAGGAGTTCGTCAACGAGCTCCTCGACGCGATCGATGGCGACCGGATCGAGGCCTGGCGGCGGCGCTATCGCGACGCAACAGCACTGCTGCTCGACGATGTCCATCTCCTCGCGGGCAAGGAGCGGTCCCAAGAGGAGCTGTTCCACCTCTACAACGTGCTGCTGGACCAGCGGCGCCAGTTGGTCTTCACGCTCGTGGCGCCGCCGGGTGAGGTGGAGGGGCTGGACAGCCGGGTGGTGTCGCGATTGGAGGCGGGGTTGCTGGCTGAGCTGGGCGGTCCCGACCATGAGATCCGCCAGGTGCTCGCGACCAATCGACTCAAGGCCAGATACCCCGACGTCGAACCCGAGCTGCTCCGGTACTTGGCAGAACGGGAGTTCGAGTCGGTCCGCGCGCTCATCAACAGCATCCAGCGCCTGCTCCGGGCGGCCGAGTCCGAGGGAGCAGTGCCGACGGTCGCCTTCGCTCGGGCGCTGCTGGAGGGGACGTCTCCGCTGGCCAGGCCATCGCGCGCGGCACGGACCAGTGGGACCATGGCCCTCTCGTCGGCGGCTGCCGTGCGCAGTCGTGATAAGGTCGTGTGGGAGTGGCCCGAGCCAGAGCAGCGCGTCATCGAGGAGCTCTCGTAGTGGCCATCAAGGGAAGCCTCAAGGAAGCGTCCCTCGCCGACGTGTTGCAGTTGCTGGCGCTCGGTCGGAAGACGGGTTGTCTCACGGTGACCGACCGGACGAACCTCGGATACGTCTACTTCGATTCCGGCCAGATTTCATACGCCTCTATCGTGAACCGCCTCGATCGTCTGGGCGACATCCTCCTGAAGAGCGGGCGGATCACGACCGAACAGCTGCAGGACGGGATCGGACGACAGTCGCGGCAGCGCGAACAGCGGCTCGGGGAGATTCTGGTGTCGCAGGGCGCGATCTCACCTGACGAGCTGGGCCACTTCATGCGTATGCAGATCGAGGAGGCGGTCTACACGCTGTTCACCTGGAATCAAGGGACGTTCACGTTCGAGGCCGACGTCGTTCCCGGCGACCGCGACTTCCAGGTGCGGATCAGTCCGCAGAGTCTGCTGCTCGAGGGAGCACGACGGGTGGACGAGTGGAGCCTCATTGAGAAGAAGATCCCATCGTTCGATCTGATCTTTGCCCTCGACCGCGAGCGGCTCGAGTCCTCCGACGTGCGACTCACTCCTGAGCAACGGCGGCTCGTTCCGCTGGTAGATGGGCAGCGGAGTGCGAGCCAGCTGGTCGAGGAATCGGGTCTGGTGGAGTTCGAGGTCGGGAAGGCCCTCTACGGACTGGTGGCGGCGGGGTTTGCCCATCGCGTGGGCCGCACGCAGGCCCCGCGACCGGTTGTTGGCGGTGAGGCGCGGGCGGAAGAGCATCGCAATCTCGGGCTGGCGTTCTACCGCACCGGCATGCTCGACGAGGCCACCCGCGAGTTCCGCCGTGTCGTCGAGCTACGACCGTCGGACGGTGCCGCCTACTTCCATCTCGGCCTGATCGCACTCCGGCAGGGCCACTGGGAGGCCGGTGCGGCGTACTTCGGTCAGGCGCTCGAGCACGCCGGCCCTCGTGCCACCACGCTCGCCAATCTCGCCCTCAGTCTCGAGAAAGGGGGGCGCTACGACGAGGCGGAGAACGTCTACTCCGAGGCCGCCGCGCTCGCGCCGCAGGATTCGCGGATCCTCACCGGGTGGGGGATCGCGGCGCTCCATCGGGGAGAGTTTGAAGTAGCGGTGGGCCGTTTGGAGCAGGCGCGCGAGGTCGCCGGTAACCATGCCCTGAGCCCGATCTGGTTCTGGGCGCGCGGCCTCGCCGCCGCGGCGCTGGACCGGTTCCGCCAAGCGGAGGCGCTGCTCCGCCGGGGTCTCGAGGTCTATCCCAACCATCCCGTCTTGACCAACAATCTGGCAGTGGTGCTCGAGATTCGCGGCGATCTCGACAGTGCGGCCGAGATTCTCCAGCAAGCGCTTGGCGAGGAGGACGCAACGCCGCAGGCCGCGAAGAACATGGGTGACCTGCTGTACCGCGCCGCGCGGTACGACGACGCGTGGGAGGCCTATCAGCGGGCGATCCGATCGCAGCCAACGCTCGGTGACGACGTCTATTTCCGTCTGGGCAACATCGCCTACAAGCGGCAGGATCGTGAGTTGGCCATGGAGTACTGGCACCGCGCGTTGGAGCTGAATCCCAGCCACGAGTTGGCGCGCACGAACCTCGATACCGTGAGCGCGCTGGCGTGACGGTCGTGGGAACGCCCGCCGGAGGGGAGCTGCGAGATGTCCGAGACGCGTGATCCGATCATCGCGGCACTCACGGAGGCGTACGATGATGTCGCCCGGCGCCTCGAGGAGGTACACGACGACGCCGCGCGGGAGCACGTCAAGAAGGACATCATCCGCCTGTTCAAGACGGTCGATCGAGCCATAGCCGATCTCACCGCCCTGAAGGAGAGCATCCGCGATCTCGTCGAGCGCTACAAGAAGCTCGCGGCCAGCCACCAGGGGGATCGGGTGCCGCAGTTCGCTGGTGCGGCACCGGTCCTGCACGCCGACCACATCGGCGCCTCAACCTATGTCGAAAAGGGCTGGAGTCTCATCTCGCTGGGCGACTACCCGGCGGCCATTCAGGCACTCAGCCGGGCCCTGGTCCTGTCACCTGGCGAGCTGCAGGCGGAGTCCCTCCTGGGCTGGGCCCAGATGCTCAACGAGGAGTTCGACCCGGCGCTCGAGACGTTTCAGCAGGTGCTCACCCGGGACCCATCCAACGCACTGGCGCGGATCAACGTGGGGTACATCTGTCTGAAGCAGGAGCGGTTCGGCGAAGCGATCGAGCATCTCTCCCGGGCGATCCGCCTCGACAACGACCGAAAGGCCACGTTGTACGCCCATTATTATCTCGGGCTCGTCTACCTGGCGCGCGACATGCTCGAGGATGCGCAGACCTTCTTCGAGAAGACGCTCACACTGGGCCCCAATCTCATCGAAGCCTACTACGAGCTGGGGCGCGTCCGCTGGTTCCTGGGCGATCACGAGGGAGCGAAGTCTGCCTGGGATGAGGGCTACCGCGCGAACAAGTTCAACCCGTGGGGAAAGCGCTGTAAGGAAGTCCTCGAGCAGGTCGCCGCGGGACGGGAGCCGCCACGCTAGGCCTCGGCCTCATACTGGCAGCGCTTCAGGCGACGCCTCCGCACGTCGTGTACGTCGGGCATGTGAGTGTGGTGTATTGGGCGGGGTCGGAGGCTGCGGCGACGCGGCTCGGTGAGCTTGCAGCGCGAATGAACCGCTGGCCCGGCATCTCCCGGCCGGCGCCGGCACCGGTTCGGCTCATCCTCGCCTCGGACGACAGGCAGTTCGATTCCCTGACGGCGGGCCGGATTCCGGAATGGGGTGCGGCCGCCGCCTTCCCGGCGACCAGAACGATCGTGGTGAAACCCGGTCCGGATTTCCAGCGGATCCTGAGGCACGAACTCGCGCACCTAGCCCTCCACGCCACGGTGATTCGCGTCCCGCGTTGGTTCGACGAGGGGTATGCCGCGCGCGCGGCGGGTGAGTGGGACCGGCTCGAAGCGCTGCGCTTGAACTGGGCGCTCCTGAGGGGGATGGTGCCCTCCCTGCGCGAGGTCGATCGGGCGCTTCGGGGACGCCGTGCCGGCGAGGCCGATGCGTCCTACGCGCTCGCCACCAGCGCAGTGCTGTTGCTGGAACGGTTGGGAGGCGATCGCGGGTTGGAACCGCTCATCACCCAGCTCGGCAAGACGGCGGACTTCGATCTCGCTCTCCGAAGTACCTATCAGATCACGCTCGGCCAGTTCGAGGATCTGTGGCGCAAGGACCTGCGCAAGCGGTACGGCTGGCTGCTGTTTTTCACGTCGTTCACGGTGTTCTGGCTGTTTGTGGCCCTGCTGCTGGTTGCCTTGTGGAGCCGCCGTAGGATGCATGATCGGGAACGACGGGCGGCGCTCGATGAGGGGTGGGTGGTGCCGGACGACGAGTGGTGGTCGGATGCTTGACGCTCAGGGAACCTGAGATTAGCCTGAGTGTCTATGACTGAGAGGGTCGGATCGCCGGCGCGGCTTCAGTTCCGCCGCCGCAATGTGGTGCTGCTGGGCGCGGCGCTGGTATCCCTCGGGTTGGGGTACTGGCTCCTCGCCAACGGGTCCACGTCGCTGGCCCCGCTGCTCCTGGTCTTGGGCTATTGCGTCCTGTTCCCCTTGGGGCTGGCGCTGTAGAATCGGCTCGGAGGGCGAATAGCTCAGGGGTTGAGAGCGCCTGCCTTACAAGCAGGAAGTCGGGGGTTCGAATCCCTCTTCGCCCATGCGGAGGCTCATCGAGACATGTGGGAACTCAGGAGGGCGCTGGCCATGCGGCTCACACGGTTCGGAGTGTCACAGCGGTCCACGCTGGTTGGGGGGCTGGCCCTGCTGGCGCTGGGAGCGACGTCGGTCGATGCCCAGCTTGCCATCCGGCGGTCCGACGAGAAGGTGCTGTTTCTGAACCCGACGCCTGGCGAGGCGACCGACACCGCCTTCGCGCTCGATGTCGCCGACGAGGTGCGCACTGAGCTGCGGAACAAGATGCGCCACAAGTTGATCGTGTACGAGACCGAGGCGATCTGTGAGGTCCTCGAGCAGTCGGCGTATCCGTGTGATGCTATCCTGTCGCCGATGGATGCCGACCGCCTTGCCCGAGCGATGCAGGCCGACGCGTACATCACCGGACGGGTCTGGCATGATGGCAACCTCCCGGTGGCGAGTCTCCGCATGGTGGATCTGCGGAACAGCGGCCTGTCCGGTCGGACCATGGTTCGTGGCACACCCGGCGACTCTCCCAGCTCGTTCGCCGACGCCGTGGTCGACACCTTGGACAATCAGGTAAAAGCCGCCGAGCATGCGCGCGAGTGCCGCGAGCGACTCGAGCGCGGCGACTATCGGAATGCGAAGGAGCGCGCGCAGCGGGCGTTCCGCATGTACGCCAACCACCCGGCCGCGGCACTCTGTTCCGAGGTGGTCTCCGAGGCCCTGCGCGAGCCCGCCGACAGCCAGATTGCGTACCTCCAGCAGGCAGTGGAAGGCGACTCGCTTCTCCCCAGGGCGTGGGAACGCCTCGGCCGCCTGTATCAGGCAAGGGGGGATACCACGCAAGCACTCGATGCGTTCACGCGTCAGAGCCTCGTGGACGAGAACAACCGGGAGCTGCGTGTAGGCGTCGTCTCGGGTGCCATGGCGGTCGGCCGCCACGAGGTGGCACGGCAGTTGTCGGAGGAGTGGATCGAGCGGAACCCGCTCGACGTCGAGATGATCCAGCTGAAGACCCGCGCGTGCGTCGAGGGCGGGATTTGGGACTGCGCCCTGGAGTCCCTGGCCCAGCAATACGAGTCCGACACCATGTTGGTGGGCGATACGGTGTTCTACCAGCAGATCGTCGGGGCGGCGCAGGCCCTCGGCGACACGACGGCGCAGCTCGAGTGGTCGTCGATCGCGGTACGCGAGGCACCCGAGAACATCGGTCTCTTGCGCGCGCACGCGAGCGCACTCGCCATTGCCGGCATGACGGATTCGGTCGTGTACGTGTACGAGCATTTGCTCGAGCGCGATCCGTCCGACTACCGCAGTGCGCTGGCGGGAGCGCGCATCATGCTCGACCAAGTGGTGATCGACACGGCCGTGCCGCTCGACACCGCCACGCTCATGCGCGCCGTCGATTTCCTGAACCAAGCCACGGCGGCCACGCAGGACAGCTCCGTGCTGATGAACGTTGCGGTCAGCCAGTATCAGACCGGCTCGGCGCTGATCCAGGCCCGCAAGGGGATCCCGGTCGCCGTCGAACTGCTCGAGAGCGCGATCGAGAACGATGTGCGCAACGCGCTCTCCGTGCAGTCGAACTTCTTCCTCGGGCTCGGACTCATGTTCCGGATCTTCGAGTTCGACCAGGAGGTGACGGCCACGGAGTCGTGTGAGTTGGTCGATCAAGAGGCCGACATGATCCGGCGCGGGCTCGCGGCGCTCGAGATCGGCTCCGAATTGGCGCCGCAGCAGTCGCAGCAGTTCATCCAGCAGTTCCAGCAGTTCGAGGCCCGAATCCCGCAGCTCAGACGCGCCTATTCGTGCCGTTGAACAGTTGAAATCGGCGCGAGGTGCGCCTAGATTGTAGTGCTATTGTGGATTGGGGCTGTAGCTCAGTTGGTTAGAGTGCCGGTCTGTCACACCGGAGGCCGCGGGTTCAAGTCCCGTCAGCCCCGCTCAGAACGATCCAGGCAGGTCCAGTGGCTTCCGAGGCCCCGCGGGCGACTCCCGCGGGGCTCTCGCTTGTTGAGCCGGTTCGGGGCAGCGTGAGTTATCACGATCCCGTCCTGGCGGCCGAGATCCTCGCCCTCGCGGGCGGGGCCCGCCGAGCGGTCGACGGCACCGCAGGGGGGGGTGGGCATACGCGGCTGCTCCTGGAGCAGGGTGCCGCTGTGCTGGCGGTCGACAGGGACCCGGCGGCGCTGCGGCATGCGCGTAGTCGGGTCGGTGAGGGCGACGTGCACTTTCTCGAGGGCGGCTTCGCGGACGCGCACGTGCTTGCCGAAGCCGGTCGCTTCGAGCCGGACTTCGTATTGCTCGATCTCGGTGTATCGTCCCGCCAATTGGACGACGACGCCCGCGGGTTCACCTTCCGCGCGGGCGCCTCACTCGACATGCGCATGGGCGGCAACACTGCAACCGCGGCGGACCTGCTGAACTCGGCGTCGCCGGAGCGACTCAGGACGATCCTCCGCGACTACGGCGACGAGCGTCGCGCGCGCCGACTGGCATCCGTGATCGTCAGGCGGCGGGCGAAGGAGCCCTTCGCAACCAGCGACCATCTGGTGAACGCCATCCGTGAAGCACTCGGCGCGCGCGCCGGACCGTCCGACTTCGCGCGCCTGTTCCAGGCGGTGCGAATCGCCGTGAACGACGAATTGGGTCAACTCACGCTCGCGCTCCCTGCGTACCGCGATCTGCTCCCGACGGGTGGGCGACTTGCGGTAATCAGCTATCATTCAGGAGAGGATCGGATCGTCAAGCACGCGTTTCGCGACTGGAGCCGGGCGTGCGTCTGCCCGCCCCGACAGCCGGTGTGTACGTGCCGGGGCCGGTCGCTCGGCCACCTCGATCCGGCCCGTCCCGTGACACCGACACTGGAGGAGATCGCCGTGAACCCACGGGCACGCAGTGCCAGACTGCGGGGGTTCGTTCGCGATGCGTAGGCCGCGCGGGCGGTTGTGGCTCGCACTCTGGCTCGCGTTTGTGCTCGCCATCATGATGTGGGTCGTGGCGCGGCAGACCGCGGCGGTGGTCGATGCTGGGCGGTTGGATAGTCTCCGGATCGAGCGGGCCGTGCTCGAGGCGCGTCGCACCGAGTTGCTCGAGCGCGTGCACACCGCCGAGAGCCGCACCGTGCTCGAGGCGAAGGCCGCCGCACTCGGGCTTCGCGCGCCGGTCGATACCGAGATCGTCATGCTGAGCGTCGAGGAAACCGGGGGACTGCGGTGAGCCGGCCGGTTCGCCGCCTGCAGGTGGTGACCGCGACCTTTGTCGTCGCGTTCGCCGGGCTCGTCGTGCGGGCGGCGCAAGTGCAGATCGTCGAAGGCGCCGAGCACGCGGCTGCGTCGGCCACGAGCCGGACGGAGCGACGCGATCTGCCGGCCCGCCGCGGCACGATCTTCGACCGGCGCGGCGTCGTGCTGGCCGAAGATCAACAGATGTACTCCGTCGATGTTGCCCCCAACGAACTGCGTGACCGGGAGGCGGCCGCCCTCGAGCTGTCGCGCCGCCTCGACGTGCCGCTGGCCACTGTACGTCGGAAGCTCCGCGAGCGTTGGACCGTGTTCGGAGTCTATTCCTCGGCGGTGACCCAGCCGCTGCGGTCCGTGCGGGGAGTCCATCTCGCAGATGTGTGGCGTCGTCGGTATCCGCTCGGGCGGCTCGCCCGTGGCATCGTCGGCAGCCCGATCGCCGCATCGGGGATCGAGGCCGTGCTCGACTCCGCGCTGACCGGCCGGGCAGGCGAAGCCGTCGTGCTCCGCGATCGCACGGGCCAACGGTATGATTCCCCCTCGCGTCTCGGCTCGCTGCCGGTCGCTGGGCGGGACGTGTTCCTCACCATCGACGCGGATCTTCAAGAGATCGCCGAACGGGCGATCGGGGATGCGGTGACCCAGTACCGGGCCGAGGGCGGCGACGTCGTCGTCGTCGAGCCGCACACCGGGGAGATCCTCGCGTTCGCCGGGCACGGGCCCACCACCGCGAGTGCGGTGACAGCTCCCTTCGAGCCCGGCTCGACGGCCAAGCTCTTCGCAGCAGCGGCGCTGCTCACACATGGCCTGGTCGAACCGGACGACAGTGTCTGGACCGAGCAGGGCCGGTTCGACATGGAGTACCGCACGGTGACCGATCACGAGCCGGAGGGCTGGCTCACCTTGCGAGGGGTCATCCAGCGATCCTCCAACATCGGCATGGTGAAGTTTGCCGATCGCCTCACGCCGGCGCAGCAGTATACGATGCTGCGCGACTTCGGTCTCGGGACACCGACGGCACTGGATTTCCCGGCGGACGCTGCCGGCAACCTCCCGCGGCCGGATACGTGGAGCGGGACGACCGCCGCCAGCCTCGCCATGGGATACGAGCTGTCGGTCACAACGCTGCAACTGGCGATGGCCTATGCCGCGGTCGCCAACGGCGGCATCCTGCTGCAGCCGGCCCTCGTTCGGGAGGTTCGCGATCCCGGCGGGCGCACCGTCCATCGGCATGAGCCACGCCCCGTGCGACGCGTCGTGAGCACGGCCGTCGCCGACACGCTGCGCGACATGCTGCGCTCGGTGGTCTACGAAGGCGGAACGGGTGAGGCGGCCGCCCTCTACAGTCACGAGGTCGCCGGAAAGACGGGAACGGCCCGAGTTGCGGAAGCTGGTCGGTATGCGATGGATAAGCACCGCACGTCGTTCGTGTCGATCTTCCCGGCCGAGGACCCCCAGCTCGTGATGGTGGTCAAGCTCGACAACCCCGCCGGGGTGTACGCCTCAGCCACCGCCGCTCCCGTGACGCGTCGCATCCTGCTCCAGCTGCTTGCGTCCAGGACCGGCCTGCTGGATCGCTCACGGCTGCCGGCGGAGCGTGCCGACGAGGCTATCGAGTCCGACGCAGCGCCGCGAGCCGAACCGTGGGTGACGGCGTGGCCGGTCGACAGCGCTGAAGTGGCCCCCCCGATGGTGCCGGTACCGGACGTCTCGGGCCGCGACCTTCGAGAGGCTGCCCGATTGCTGCACGGCGCCGGGTTCCGGGTGCATGTCGAGGGCTGGGGCCGTGTACAGCGCACGACCCCCGCCGCGGGAAGGGCCGCCCAAGTCGGCACGCTCGTCACCGTGCGGGCCTCCGAACGGTCACGGTGATGCTGTCCCTCGGGGCGCTCGTCGAGACTTTGCGGGTCGCGGGCGAAATCCGCTCCGCACCGGCCGGGCTTCCGGACATCCAGGCGATCGAGGACGATTCCCGCCGGGTCGGCCCGGGTACCCTGTTCTGCGCGGTGGAGGGTTCGGTGCAGGACGGGCACGCCTACGTCCCGGACGCCGTGGCCCGGGGAGCGGCCGCGGTCGTCGTCACCCGCGAAGTGGATGCTGCGGTTCCACAGATCGTGGTGCGTGATGGCCGGCGGGCGTTGGCGCTGATCGCAAGTACGTGGTTCGGTCACCCGGCCGATGGACTCGACGTGATCGGCGTGACCGGCACGAACGGGAAGACGACGACGGTCGCCCTGATCCGGCATCTGCTGAACGGCGAGGGACGAGCGGCGTCGATGGGCACACTCGGTGCCGTCGATGGGGCGGGCCAAGGTCTCGAGACGCTCGGCAATCTGACTACTCCCGGTGTGCTCGGCCTCCAGGCGGCCCTCGCCGAGTTGCGTGCGCGGGGGGTAACCACCGTGGCCCTCGAAGCGTCCTCGCACGCGCTGGACCAGCGGCGCCTCGAGACGCTGACCTTCAGCGCCGCCGTGTACACCAATCTCACCCACGAGCATCTCGACTATCACCTGTCGCTGGAATCGTACCGCGATGCCAAGAGCCGCCTCTCGGCGCTGATCGGCTCGGGTGGGGTGGAGATCGTGAACGCGGACGATCCAGCCTGGGAGGGCCTGCCGTCCCGCGCCGATGTTCGCCGGGTGACCTATGGGACGGCTGTGCCTGCCGATGTCCGTGCCACCGACGTCACACTGCATCCGCAGGGGACCACGGCGCGTTTCGTGTTTCGCGACCGGAGTCTGCCGGTCCGGTTGCCGCTCCTCGGCGACTTCAATGTCGCGAATGCCCTCGCAGCCGCAGCCACCGCGTGGGCGCTTGGCTCGGAACCCGACGGGCTGGTCGCGCGCCTCGCCACGGCACCGCAGGTACCAGGGCGGCTGGAGAAGATCGTGGCGGGTGATTGGCTCGTGCTGCGGGACTATGCGCACACACCGGACGCGCTCGGGCGGGCTATTGGTGCGCTCCGGCCCATTACCGCGGGACGGCTGATCGTGCTGTTCGGGGCTGGGGGCGATCGAGACCGCGCCAAACGGCCGCTCATGGGCCGAGTGGTCGCAGGAACGGCGGACCTGGCAATCGTCACGTCCGACAATCCACGCACCGAGGATCCCGATCGCATCATTGACGAGATCGAGGACGGCATGGCAGGCACGCCGCACGTGCGAATCACCGACCGGCGGCAGGCGATCGTGCACGCGCTCGGCCTGCTCGCTCCGGGTGACTGCTTGCTGCTCGCCGGCAAAGGTCACGAGACGTACCAAGTGATCGGCACCGCGTCCCTCCCGTTCGACGAGCCGGAGATCGTTCGCGACGCGCTGGCAGGAGGGGCGATCGGGTGACGACGTGGACCGCGGCCCGCGTGGCCGAAGTACTCCGCATCGACGGGCGGATGGCCGGGACCTTCCGAGGGATCAGCACCGACACGCGCACGCTTCAGCCGGGCGACCTTTTCCTGGCGCTCGTCGGTGATCGGTTCGACGGCCATGACTTCCTCGACACGGCACGTCTCGGCGGGGCGAGCGGTGCGGTCATCGAGTCGGGCCGTCCCGTCCCGGCGGGGCTCACGGTCTTCCCGGTGCGCGACACGCTGGTCGCACTCGGTGCACTCGCCACGGCGCGACGGCGCGAGATCACCGGCCCGGTCGTCGCGGTGACGGGCACCAACGGGAAGACGGCGACCAAGGAGTTGATCGCGCGCGCGCTCAGCCCGCGGTGGCGCGTGCACGCGACACGAGGGAATCTCAACAACCTCGTGGGTGTGCCGCTCACGATCCTCGCCGCACCAGGGGACACCGAAGCCCTCGTGGTCGAGACGGGAGCCAGTGTCCCGGGGGAGATCGCGCGTCTCCGGAGCATCGTCGAGCCCACTGTGGGCGTCGTGACCAACGTGTCGACAGGGCATCTCGAGGGCTTTCGCTCGTTCGAAGGGGTGCTTGCCGAGAAGCTGAGCTTACTCGAGGATGTGGACCTTGCAGTCGTGGGCACTGAGCCGCCGCAGTTGGCAGCGGGAGCGCGGGCAAGGGCGGGACGGGTGATCGTTGCTGGGACGGCACCGCACGCGGACGTGTGCCCGCAGACCTGGGGGCTCGACGGAGAGGGGCGAGGGGTGCTGACACTGGATGGGGTGGACGTGCACCTTCCGCTCGTGGGTCGGCATCAGCTGGAGAACGCGACCCTGGCGTTGGCGGTGGCGCGGCACGCCGGTGTGGAACTCCAGGCGGCGGCGGCCGCACTCGCCGCCGTGGCCCTGCCGGGTGGACGGTGCGAGGTACTGCGCCGAGGTGACATGGTCGTGCTGGACGATACGTACAACGCGAACCCCGCCTCGATGGCCGCATCGCTCGAGACGGCGAGGACGATGCGCGGCGCGCGTCCGCTGGTCGTGGTCGTCGGCACCATGCTCGAGCTCGGTGAGGAGAGCGGCCGCCTGCACGATGCGGTAGCGCGCCGAGTTCTCGAGGCCGAACCAGACCTGATCGCGGCGACCGGTGCGTTCGTCGACGCCTTCGCTCCGTATGCCGAAAAGCTCGGGGACCGGTTGATCACGGCTGCCGACCCCTCCAGTTTGGGGGAGCGTCTGGCACCGCGACTCGCGGTGAACGCCTTCGTGTTGCTCAAGGCGTCCCGCGGGGTGCGGCTCGAACAGGCCATACCGTTTCTCTTGCCTGGGTAGACGAGGAGTCGTGCTCTATCATCTGTTCACGCCGCTAGCGCCGGACTTCATCTTCTTCAATCTCTTCAACTACATCTCGTTCCGGGCAGCCGGAGCGGCCGTGACGGCAATTGTCCTCTCGTTCGCCCTCGGCCCCATCATCATTCGGCGGCTCCGCGCCCGACGGATCGGGCAGGTGATTCGGGCAGAGGGCCCGGCCTCGCACCAGTCGAAACGCGGTACGCCAACCATGGGCGGACTCATCGTCGTCTTCTGCACCCTGATACCGACAGTGCTGTGGGCGCCGCTCACCAACCAATTCGTGCTGGTGGCTGGCATCGCTACGCTGTGGATGGGGTGTATCGGATTCGTCGACGACTACTTGAAGTTCATCTCCGGCAAGACACGCGGCCTCGTGGCCCGCTACAAGCTCGTCGGCCAGGTCACGTTCGGTATCATCCTCGGTACCTACCTGCTGCTCGTGCCGGTGTGGGGAGACGTGCCGGCGAGCGCGACGACGGTGCCGTTCTTCAAGTACGTACTCGTGATCTTCCCACCCGTGATCTACGTCGTGTTCGTGACGCTGGTCGGGACGGGCACCAGCAACGCCGTGAACCTCACGGATGGATTGGACGGGCTCGCGACTGGGCTCACTGCCGTTGCAGCAGCGGCGTTCGCGGTTTTCGCCTATCTCTTCGGACGGGTCGACACCGCGGCGTATCTCTTCGTGTACTACCTCCCGGGGGCTGGAGAGCTCGCCGTCTTCTGCGCCGCGTTGATGGGAGCGGCCCTCGGGTTTCTGTGGTTCAACGCGCATCCCGCCGAAGTGTTCATGGGCGACACCGGGAGCCTGGCCATTGGCGGGGCGTTCGGCACCGTGGCCATTCTGCTCAAGTCCGAGTTTCTTCTGCTCATGGTTGGTGGTGTCTTCGCGGCCGAGGCGGTGTCCGTCATGCTCCAGACCGGCGTGTACCGCTGGCACAAGCGCCGGCGCGGTCGGGAGTATGCCGATTCGCACCGCGTGTTTCGCATGGCGCCTCTGCACCATCACTTCGAGAAGCTCGGCTGGCCGGAGTCGAAGATCGTCCAGCGGTTCTACATCATCGGCATTCTCTGCGCGCTCTTTGCGCTCTCGACGCTGAAGATCCGATGATCCCCGAGCGGTGGCGACGCGGTGAGGCTGCCGTCATCGGCCTTGCGCGCAGTGGGGCCGCGGCGTCGCGTTGGCTTGCGGCGAACGGCCTGCCCGTCTACGCCTCCGACGCGGCCGATACCCCAGTGCTTCGCGAGACCGTCGCGGCACTTCCACCCGGCGTCGAGTGCCAGCTCGGAGGACATGATCTCGCACGCATCGGCCGCGCGGCGGTCGCGGTCGTATCGCCCGGCGTTCCCCCCGATGCCGCACCAGTCGCGGCGGCCCGGGCTGCCGGTGTGGAAGTCGTTTCCGAAATCGACGTCGGCGCCAGGGCGCTCCAGGATGCGCGGCTCATCGTCGTCACGGGCACCAACGGGAAGACCACGACCACGTGCCTCATCGCCCACCTGCTGTGCACCGCCGGTGTCCGAGCCGCGTCGGGCGGCAACATCGGACGTCCGCTCACCGCCCTGGCCGCGGAGCCCGATCGGCCCCACTGGGTCGCCGTCGAGGCATCGTCGTTCCAGCTCCACGACGCGCCGACGCTGCGGCCGACCGTCGGCGTCGTCACGAACCTCGCGCCGGACCACCTCGACCGGTACCCCAGCGTCGAGGCGTACTATGCGGACAAGCGGCTCCTCTTTCGTAATGCGACGCCGGAGTCGGTCTGGGTGTTGAACGGAGACGATCAGGCCGTCGGCACGCTGGCAGGCGGCGTACCAGGCCGAGTGCTGCACTTCAGGATCGGCGCGCCGGCGGATGCGTGGTACGATCTCGAGCGACGTGTCCTCGTTAGCGAGGGGAAGCCGCTTCTCGAGCGATCCGATCTGCCCCTGATCGGTGATCACAACGTCGCGAACGCCCTCGCCGCCGTGCTCGCCGTGTGTGCGACGGGTCTCGAAGCCGGTGCGGTGGTCCGCGGTCTGCGCACTTTTCGCCCGCCGGCACATCGGCTTGAGCCGGTGCGCCGTGTCGGCGGCGTGCAGTGGATCAATGATTCCAAGGCGACCAATGTCTCCGCCGCGGCCGTCGCGCTACGGGCATTGGACGTGCCGTACGTGCTGCTGGCGGGCGGACATCCCAAGGGAGAGTCGTTTGCGCCACTCGTGCCGCTGCTCGCGCCCTGGTGCCGCCACGTCATCGCGTATGGAGAGGCGGCAGCACAGCTCGGCGCGGCCGTCCGAGGCGTGGTGCCGGTGGAGATCGTCAGTGCCTTCGATGATGCGGTCGCGCGCGCTGCGAGTGTCGCACCGGTGGATGGAGCGGTGCTGTTGTCGCCAGCCTGTGCCAGCTACGATCAATTCGTGAACTTCGAGGAACGCGGCAACCGCTTCCGCCGGCTCGTGGAGGTGCTGTAGATGCGCACACCGGCTGCCCACCCCCTCTGGGAGATGCGTCTGCTTGGCATCCTCGCGGCAGTACTCGCCGTGTTTGGTGTCGCCCTCGTGTACGGTGCGTCCAGCCTGTGGGCGATCCGTGAGGGGCAGGCGGGATCGGTCTATGCCTGGAGGCAGTTTGCCGGCGTACTCGCCGGGGTGGTGGTGCTCGTCGTGGTATCCCGACTCGACTACCACGTGTGGCGCACGCTGGCGTGGCCGCTCCTCGTGGCCACCGCAGTCGTGCTGCTCGTGCTGGTACTGCCCTTCTCCCACGGAATCGCCCCGGTGCGGAACGGCGCGCGTCGGTGGCTGGAGATCGGGATCAGCGTGCAGCCGTCGGAGTTCGCGAAGTTCGCCGTGGTGGCGTGGACGGCGGCCCTCGCAGCGAAGAAGGGCGATCAGATTAGACACTTCAAGAAGGGTCTACTGCCTTTCCTGGTCGTGCTGGTACCGCTCGCTGGCCTCGTGGTCATCGAGCCCGACCTCTCGACGGGGGCCCTGCTGCTCATCATTGCGGGTACGGTGCTGTTCGTGGCCGGCGCCAAGATCGGGCACTTCCTGGTCCTGGGGCTGATCGCGATTCCTGTCCTCTGGCAGCAGATCGCGTCGGTGCAGTACCGGCTCCAGCGGATGGTTGGATTCCTTGGCAGCGGCGATGACGTTGCCGAGGCGAGCTGGCAGATCACGCAGTCGCTCACGGGCATTGGCGCCGGTCGGTTGGTCGGTGTCGGGTTCGGCGAAGGGATGCACAAGCTCGGCTACCTCCAATACGCGTACGCCGACTTCATCTTTGCCACTATCGGCGAGGAGTGGGGATTCCTCGGCGTACTGGTGACGCTTGCGCTGTTCGGGCTGTTCCTGCTGATCGGCTTCCGCATCGCACGCCGTGCGGCCGATCCGTTCGGCATGTACCTGGCCACGGGGCTCACGGTCATGATCGGACTCGCCGTTGTGTTGCACGTCGGTGTGACGCTGGCCGTCGTTCCGACGACCGGTATCTCGCTTCCGTTTCTCTCGTACGGACGCTCCGCGTTGCTCGTGGCGTTCCTCAGCACCGGTGTGTTGATCAGCGTGGCCCGGCATCGGCAAGCACGCGGCGCCGGGTCACGATGACGATTCTGATCGCCGGTGGCGGCACGGGTGGCCACTTGATGCCGGCGCTGGCGATCGCGGAGGCGCTTCGCGCGGAGAGTCCCGAGACGCGGCTCGTGCTGGTCGGCGCCACGCGCGGCATCGAGGCGCGCCTCCTGCCCCAGCGTGATCTGCCGTACGAGCTCTTGCCGTTCGAGCCGATCTATCGGCGGTCGTGGTGGAAGAACGCGCGATGGCCACTCGTACTCGGCAGGCTTCTGCGGGACGGTGCGCGCATCCTCGATCGTGAGCGGCCACGAGTGGCTGTTGGGACCGGTGGCTACGCGGCGGGCCCGATCCTGCTCCAGGCGGCGCGCCGCAAGATCCCGGTGGCGCTTCAAGAGCAGAATGCGTACCCCGGCGTGACCACGCGATGGCTCGCCCGAAAAGCCAGCGAGATCTATCTCGGGTTTCCGGAGGCTCGGACGCGCCTTCGCACTCGTCGGGGGACCGATGTGCTGGATACGGGGAATCCGATTGTACCGCCGCCGAGTCCGCCGCCGGCACGTGAGGACTGCCGGGCGACTCTGGGCCTGGACCGGGACCGCCCGGCCGTGCTCGTCATGGGCGGAAGCCAGGGATCACGCGCACTGAATCAGGTCGTCGCCGCCGCGGTGGACGCGGGATCTCTCGACGGCGTGGCGCTCGTCTGGAGCGTAGGGCAGGGGCAGTGGGAGCGGTTCGGCCGCTTCCACGCTCCGCCGGTGCGCGTCGTACGTCCCTTCATCGATCCCATCGCCGATGCCTATGGTGCGGTTGATCTCGTCGTCGCCCGGGCCGGTGCCATGACGACCGCGGAGCTGTGCGCCTGGGGTCTCCCGTCGATTCTTGTTCCGTTGCCAACCGCGGCGGCGGATCATCAGAGCCGCAACGCCCTTGCCCTGGAAGAGCACGGCGCCGCGGTGCACCTCCCCGAGCGTGCCCTCACGTCCGAGAGCGTCGTTGCAGCGATTCGGGACCTCGCCGCCGACCGTGAGCGGCTGGGCCGGATGGGGGCCGCCGCGGCCGCGCGGAGTCGACCGAGCGCAGCACGGAACATCGCCCGCCGCGTTCTCGCCCTGATGAGCTAAGTCCAAGCACTTTCGTAACTTTCGGGATCGCCTTATATTGGCGCCCATCGATGCACCTCTTCGTTCACGGGGACCCCCGACCCATTCACCTGATGGGAATTGGAGGCGCCGGAATGAGCGCACTCGCGCTCATTGCCCTGCGCCGCGGCCTGCCCGTCACCGGCTGTGATCTGCACCCCGCTGGAGCCGCCGATGCCCTGCGCCTCGGCGCGCACATCCAGCAGGGGCACGAGGCGGCCCATGTCGCCGGCGCACGCGCCGTGGTCCACACCGCGGCCGTTCCCCAGGACCATCCGGAACTCGAGGCAGCCCGAGCGGCAGGCATTCCCGTGCTCACACGTGCCAGAGCGCTCGCCGAGATCGTCTCGACGGGTCGCGTGGTGGGGGTGTCGGGTACGCACGGCAAGACCACGACGACGGCAATGGCGACCGCTGCACTCGCGGCCGCCGGCGTCGATCCCACGGGGATCGTCGGGGGGCGCGTCGCGGAGTGGGACGGTAACGTGCGGTTCGGGAGCGATCACGTCTTCGTCGTCGAAGCCGACGAGTATGACCGCTCGTTCCTCGAGCTCAGGCCCGAGGTCGCGCTCGTGACGAATGTCGAACCGGACCACATGGAGTGCTACGGTTCCGTTCAGGAGCTGGAGGCGGCGTTCATCGAGTTTGCCGGACGGGCCGAGCGGGTGCTGGTCGGCGCGGACGATGGCGGCGCGAAACGCGTGGCAGCGGCCGTCACCCGACCGGTGTGGCACGTCGGGCTCGCGCCCGACGCGAGCGTGCGTCTGGACGGCGTTGTCCGCGAGCAGGGACGGAATGCGGCGACGCTCACCTTCCCTGACGGTAGGTCGGTCCAGCTGCGTTTGCGTGTGCCCGGCGTCCACAACCTGCGCAACGCGGCTATGGCGTTAGCCGTCGCCGCCGTGCTCGAGGCCGATCTCGACGCCGCAGCGCGGGGGCTCGCGACCTTCGATGGCGTGGGCAGGCGCTTCGAGCACGTCGGGACCGTCGACGGGATCACCGTCATCGATGATTATGCCCACCATCCGTCGGAGATCGCCGCCACGCTCGGGGCGGCACGACAGCGCTTCCCCGATGCTCGTGTCGTCGCGCTGCTGCAACCCCATCTCTACTCCCGCACCCAGGCATTGGGAGAGGCGATGGGGATTGCGCTGGCCCTCGCCGACGTGGCAATCGTCACCGAGATCTACGCTGCGCGGGAGCGGCCGATCGCCGGCGTGACCGGCGAGATCGTCGCGAAGGCAGCCCGTCGGGCGGGCGGTGAGGTCATGTGGCTTCCCGAGCGGGCGGAGCTCGTCCCGCGGCTCGAGGAGGTGTTGCGAGCCGGCGATGTGCTCGTGACTCTGGGCGCGGGCGACGTGACGGACGTGGGGCGGGACTTCGTGCGGCGTCGGCCCGGAGCGGCCGTATGATCCGCCGCCGGCTCCTGCTCTGGGGAGGGCTGACGGCCGCAGCCGTTCTTGCGGTCATCGTGGTGCCGCTGGGCCTGCGTCAACTCGGCTTCTTCCGTGTTCGCCAGATCGAGCTGGTCGGCCTTCACTATCTCGCTCCTCACGACGTGCTCGGTCGCTTGGCACTCGAGCGAGCTCGCAACGTGTTTGATCCGCTTGCCGACCTCGTCGCGCGGGCGGAGTCGATCCCGGGCGTCCTCAAGGTGGACGTGGATCGCCGCCTGCCTGGCACCCTCAGACTCACGCTCACGGAGGAGCCGCCGGTCGCGTTCGCACGCGGAGCCGACGGACTGGTGCCGCTCGACGCGACGTCCCGGCCGCTGCCATATGACCCTTCGCGCTCAGGCTTCGACGTCCCGCTGGTCGAGCGGCCGGACTCCGGCCTTACGCGGGTGCTCGATTTGATCCGGCAGATCGACCCTCCGCTGTTCGAGGAGATCGTCGGAGTGAGGCGCGGACGGGGAGAATCGGTTATTCTGGAACTCGGAGATCGCCGCGTGTGGCTGGAGGCCACCGCGGGAGCGCACGATATCAGGGAACTGGAGACCGTCCGCCGTCACCTGGAACGCCACGGGGTTCCCTACCGCGAGCTGGATGCGCGGTTCGACGGCTGGGTCGTGGTCCGTCGGGAGCGAGTGTGAAGCGGGAGAACCTGGTCGCAGGACTTGACGTAGGGAGCACGAAGACCTGCGCGGTCATCGCGGAGGCAGCGGGCGAGGGACGGCCAGATGCGAAGATCCTCGGCGTCGGCATCTCTCGTACGACCGGTGTCAAACGGGGAGTCGTCCGCGACATCGAGGAGACGACACGATCGGTCGGGGCGGCGCTGCGCGACGCGGAGCGCATGGCCGGTGCCAAGGTGCCCGGCGTGTATTGCGGAATCGCCGCCGAGAACGTGCGCACCCAGCTCACCAACGGACTCGTGTCGGTGAGCGGCGACGAAATCAAGACCGGGGATGTGCGCCGAGTTCACGAGGTCGCGCTCTCGGTCAGCCTTGGCGATGAGCACGAGCTCTTGCTGCCGATTCCCCAAGAGTACACCGTGGACCGGCAGGGCGGCATCAGCGATCCGATCGGCATGACCGGCATGCGGCTCGAGGTCGAAATGCGGATCGTCGCGGTACAGAAGCAGGCGGCGCAGAATCTCCGGCGGTCGATCGAGCGCGCCGGCTACCGCGTGAACGAGCTCGTGCTCGAGCCGCTCGCCGCGGCCCAGGCGGTCCTCACCGACGAAGAGCGCGAATTGGGATGTGCCCTGGTGGAGCTTGGCGGTGGCTCGACGACGGTGGCTATCTTCCACGACGACAAGCTCCGGCACCTCTCCTCCGACCGGTGCGCAGGCAGCTACGTGACGAGCGACCTGGTCCACGGGTTGAGCATCACACAAACCGACGCGGAGCGCTTGAAGGAGCGGTGGGGGGTGGCGTACACTCCTCTAGTCGATCCGGAGGAGGTGGTGGAGCTGCCGGGCACGCCCGGGCAGGGTACGCGGCAGGCGAAACGGGAGCTCTTGGCCCACATCATCCATCAGCGGCTCGACGAGATCTTTGGGCGCGTGATGGACCAGATAGAGAATGCCGGGTACGCCGGCCGGCTGGCGGCCGGGATCGTCCTCACGGGCGGTGGCGCCAACATGGCGGGCATCGTCGAGCTCGGTCGTGAGGTCTTTGCGATGCCGGTCCGCAAGGGTGTGCCCGAGCGGGACATCAAGGGATTGGTGGACAGCGTGCAGGCACCGCGCTACGCGGTGCCGGTCGGCTTGGCGTTGTACGGCGTGGGTCGCACTGCCGGGGACGGCAGCGTGGACACGACGGTCGACAAGATGCTCGGTCCGGTCAAGCGCTGGTTGCAGGAATTCTTCTAGCCACAGGGGACAACGAGGGACGCATGGTCTTCGAGCTCGAGGAAACGGTCGCCAAGAACGCCAAGATGAAGGTCACCGGCGTCGGTGGCGGTGGGGGCAATGCCGTCAACCGGATGATCCAGGAGCGGCTCGCGGGGGTCGAGTTCATCTCGATCAACACGGACTCGCAGGCGCTCTTGCACAACCAGGCCGACGTCAAGGTCCAGATCGGGAAGAAGCTCACCCGCGGGCTCGGAGCGGGTGCGCGCCCGGAGATCGGCCGGCAGGCCATCGAGGAGAACCGGGATGAGGTGCTCCAGGTGCTCGACGGCGCGGATCTCGTGTTCGTGACCTGTGGCATGGGTGGTGGCACCGGAACGGGCGCGGCTCCCGTCATCGCGCAGCTCGCGCGCGACGTTGGTTCGCTCACCGTCGGCATCGTCACCAAGCCGTTCCTGTTCGAGGGACGCAAGCGCATGCGGCAGGCCGAGATCGGGATTGCCGAGATGCGCAAGCACGTGGATACGATGATCGTGGTGCCCAACGAAAGGCTGCTCGCGGTCGTCGGCAAGAACGTGCCGTTTCAGGAAGCGCTGAAGAAGGCCGACGAGGTGCTGCTGCACGCCACGCAAGGGATCTCGACCCTCATCAGCGTGACCGGCCTCGTGAACGTCGACTTCGCGGACGTGCGGACGGTGATGCAGAACGGCGGCTCCGCGCTCATGGGTACCGGCATCGGTCGCGGTGAGGATCGAGCCATCGAGGCAGCCCAGCAGGCGATCGCCAGTCCGCTGCTCGACAACGTGTCGATCAGTGGTTCCACAGGTGTGCTGGTGAACATCACGGGGGGTGAGGATCTCACCTTGGGCGAGGTCAACCAAATCAGCGAGATCATCCATGACGGGGCGGGTGACCAGGCTGAGATCATCTTCGGCGCAGTACACGACGCCGCGATGGCCGGGGAGGTGCGCGTCACAGTGATCGCAACCGGGTTCGACAAGGTCGCCGCGGCGCAGGAGGGCGTGTTTGGGCGCCAGAGCGTCGCGGGGGTACTGCCGTTTCCGCAAAGAGGCCCCGCGCGGCCAGCGGTGGTCCCCCCGCCCCGTTCGGGGGCCGCTCCCCAGCCACCCGCACCGGCGCCTGAGGCCGAGGTGGGTGAGATGGAGATACCCACGTTCATTCGGCGCCAGATGGACTGATGATGCGGCGCCTGCTGGCCAGGATCGGCCTCGTCGTCGCAGTGGTCGTCGCGCTCCGCGCGGCGACCGGCGCGGTCGGGGGGGACGAGCTGCCGGTGGCGCCTCCGATCGTCGTGTCCTCGGCGTTCATCGAGCGGGCCGACACGCTGCGATCCAGCGAGACGCTCTCCCACCTGTTTGCTCGGCACAACATCGCGGGACAAGAGTTGGTCGATCTGCTGCGAGCGGCAGAACCGATCGACCCCCGGCGCGTCAGGGCTGGTCAGGTCTTTCAGTTCCGCTACGCCGTTTACGCTCCCACGCCCGAGCAGGTGACGGTGCGCCTGGACAGTGACCGCATCCTCACCCTGTCGCGCGATTCGACCGACGGATGGCGCGGCGAGCTGCAGACCGTGTATTGGACGGTCACGACCGCAGTCGCCCGTGGCCGCATTCGGTCGTCGCTGTACGAGACGATCGACGAGCTGATTCCGGGATCGGTGCTATCCACGGCCGAGCGAGCTCGACTCGCGTGGGATCTCGCCGACGGGGTATTCGGCTGGGTGATCGACTTCACGCGTGACAATTACGAGGGCGATCGATTCCAGATCGTCTACGAGCGGCTGCACTCGGAACTGGGCGACGTGCGCTTCGGCCGGATCCTCGCCGCGAAGATCGAGACACGGGGCCAGGAGAATGCGGCCTACGTCGTCCTCGACGAACGGGGCCGCAACATCTACTACGACGCGGACGGGCGTTCTTTGCGCCGTGCATTCAAGCTGTACCCGGCGGAGTTTCGCCGCATCTCCTCCGGATTCGCCCGCAATCGCTTCCATCCCGTGCTCAAGACACGCCGACCCCACCTCGGGGTCGACTACGCGGCGAACGTGGGCACACCGATCATGGCGACGGGCGACGGCACCATCGCACGCGCCGGCCGCTGGGGTGGCTACGGCATCGCTGTGGCGATCCGACACCCGAAAGGCGTGGAGACGCGCTACGCGCACATGAGCGGGCTCGCGCGGGGTATCCGCGCAGGCATCCGCGTGCAGCAAGGCCAGGTCATTGGCTACGTCGGCGCGACTGGCCTGGCCAATGGGCCGCATCTGCACTACGAGTTCATCAAGAACGGGCGACACGTCGATCCACGCACAGCGGTGAAGTACGGGGAAGGCGAGCCGATTCCCGACGATCGGCGCGGCGAGTTCGAGGCGATCAAGGCGGAGTATGACCGGCTGCTGGCATCCGCGATCTCGCCTACCGTCGCTGCTGGCCTGCCCTGAGCCGACTCCCTCGCATGATCCGATGATCCCGGCGGCGCCCGGAGGACCACCGGAGCGGCGGTCGGTGTGACACTCGTCCTCCTCGCGCTGCTCGTGGCTGCGGCAGGCGCGTCGTACGCGTACGTGGTGCGGGAGCGACTCGGCCTGGTGGGCGCTGGCCTCGCGGCCTTACGCTGGTTCGGGCTGGCTCTGCTCGTCCTCCTCGCGGTCAACCCGCCGTGGACAGGCGGGCGGGCGGATCGCGGACCGACCGTGCTGCTCGACCACTCGCTCAGCATGGCTGCGGCAGGGGGAAACTGGTCCGCGGCACTCGATACCGCGCGTGTCCTCGCCGGCGCAGAAGGACGGATCCTCGGATTCGGGGTGACGCCAGGCGCGCTTCGCGACACCGTGCCGCACGCACCGGCGAGCCTGCTCGAGCCTGCTCTGCGCGCCGCACGCGCAGTCGGAGGAACGGTGTCCGTGGTGACCGACGGCGAGTTACGCGACGGTGCGGTACTCCATCCCGGACTCGCGACCGGAGTACGTTTCGTCGTTCTCCCGCGCACGCCCCGACCGGGTGCGGCGCTGACGAGGGTCGGGGTGCCAACGACGGCGGCGGTGGGCGATACGGTGCCACTCCGAATCGAGATCACGACCTGGGGAGACCAGATGCCGGACTCCGGGCGGATCGAGCTGCGCTCCGGCGGGCGGCGCCTCGCCTCCCGAGCGGTTATGCTGCCGGCTTCGCCCGGGACGGCCATCCGCCACCTTCACGTGCCAGCATCGGTATTGGGGCCCGGCATGCATGCCGTGGAGATCCAACTCGAGGTGCCGGGCGATGCCGAGCGGCGTGACGACCGGCGGGGGCGCAT